>Ga0065721_10052201_pt1 | contig 12455 bp, 10 predicted proteins | sample Mesricmetagenome_FD_59108 | JGI IMG/M metagenome (GOLD analysis project Ga0065721, IMG submission 59108) | Mesophilic microbial community from rice straw/compost enrichment Sample: eDNA_1 v2 (version 2) | ecosystem: Engineered > Solid waste > Grass > Composting > Bioreactor | place: USA: Davis... | reverse complement strand
GGCCCGGCGCGGCGACTACCGCGCCCCGCCACCGCCCGGGGCGGAGCCCGGCGCCGACGGCTGGCCCGCCTCCGACGAGCCCTGGAACTGAAGCGGGGGCGCGGCGGGACCGGGAGGGCTGCGGCTACACTGCCCGCGGGTGCCGCATCCCCTGGTCGATGCAGCAGGTTCAGCGAAGGTCGGGCCGCCTCGCGGCATGAGCGCGTTCCCGCACCCGATGTCCAGCCCCACCATCGACCTGATCGCCGCCGTCCTCTTCGCGGCGGCCCTGCTCCACACCTTCACCGCCTCGCGGTTCGAGCGGCTGTCGCGCCGATTCCCGCGCCACGCCGGGCTGCTGCACCTGCTGGGCGAGGTGGAGGTGGTCTTCGGCTTCTGGGCCATCGTGCTGGCGCTGGTGCTGGCCCTGGTGGCGGGCGGCGGGCACGCCCTGGACTACGTTGAGTCGCGCAACTACACCGAGCCGCTGTTCGTCTTCGTGGTGATGGTCATCGCGGGCTCGCGCCCGGTGCTGCAGACCGTGCGGGCCGCGCTGGACGCCACGGCGCGGCTGATGCCGCTGCCGCGGCCGGTGGCCGCCACCTGGCTTGGCCTGGCCGTGGTGCCGCTGCTGGGCTCGCTCATCACGGAGCCGGCGGCCATGACGATTGCCGCGCTGATGCTCGCGCCGCTGGTGTTCCGCCCCGGCATGCCGGAGCGCGCCAAGTACCTGGCGCTGGGCGTGCTCTTCGTCAACGTCTCCATCGGCGGCACGCTCACCGCCTATGCCGCGCCGCCGGTGCTGATGGTGGCCTCCACCTGGCAGTGGGACAGCGCCTTCATGCTGGCGCAGTTCGGCTGGAAGGCGGCGCTGGCGGTGGTGCTCAACGCCACGGTGGCGACCTTCCTGCTGCGCGAGCCGCTGCGCGCGCTGGCGGTGTCGCCGATACAGGCGCCGGACACGTTGCGCGTGCCGCTGGCGGTGGTGCTGGTGCACCTGCTGCTGCTGGCCGGCGTGGTGCTGCTGGCGCACCACCCGGTGGCGTTCCTGGGCCTGTTCCTGCTGTTCCTGGGCTTCGCGCAGGCCTACACGCGCCACCAGGACCCGCTGCTGATCCGGGAAGCGCTGCTGGTGGCCTTCTTCCTGGCCGGGCTGGTGGTGCTGGGCGGGCTGCAGCGCTGGTGGCTGCAGCCCATCGTTTCGGGGCTGGAGCCGCTGGCGCTGTTCTTCGGGGCGCTGGGACTCACGGCCGTGACCGACAACGCCGCGCTCACGTACCTGGGCTCGCTGGTTCCCGGCATGTCCGAGGCGGCCCAATACATGCTGGTGGCCGGGGCGGTGGCCGGCGGCGGGCTGACCGTGATCGCCAACGCCCCCAACCCGGCCGGCGTGGCGCTGCTGCGGGGCGGCTTCGAGGACGGCTCCATCGGCGCCGGCGGGCTGCTGCTGGGCGCGCTGGGGCCCACGGCGGTGACGGCGCTGGCGTTCCTGCTGCTGTGACGGACCATGGCGGCCCGGCGGAGACGGCACACTGCCGGGCCGTCCCACCGCCCGATCCGCCCATGAGCGACTCCCTGCCCCGCCGCATCGTCTGCTTGACCGAAGAGCCCACCGAGGTGCTCTACGCCCTCGGCGAAGAGCACCGCATCGCCGGCATCTCCGGCTTCACCGTGCGCCCGGCCCGCGCGCGCCATGACAAGCCGCGCGTCAGCGCCTTCACCAGCGCCAACATCGACAAGATCCTGGCGCTGCAGCCCGATTTCGCCATCGGCTTCTCGGACATGCAGGCCGACATCGCGCAGGCGCTGGTGCGCCACGGCGTCGAGGTGTGGATCGCCAACCACCGCTCGGTGGACGGCATCCTGGGCTACGTGCGGCGCCTGGGCGCGCTGGTGGGCGCGGCAGACAAGGCGCAAGCGCTGGCCGGCACGCTGCAGGCGCGCATCGAGGCCGCGCGCCGCGCCGCGCTGGAGCTGCCGCGCCGGCCGCGCGTGTACTTCGAGGAATGGGACGAGCCCATGATCAGCGCCATCCGCTGGGTCAGCGAGCTCATCGGCATCGCCGGCGGCGACGACATCTTTCCCGAGCGCGCGCAGGCCGGCCTGGGCCGCGACCGCATCGTGGCCGACCCCGCCGAGGTCATCGCGCGGCAACCGGACATCATCATCGGCTCGTGGTGCGGCAAGAAGTTCAGGGCCGAGCACGTGGCCCGGCGCCCGGGCTGGCAGGACGTGCCGGCCGTGCGCGACGGCGAGCTGCACGAGATCAAGTCGCCGCTGATCCTGCAGCCCGGCCCGGCCGCGCTGACCGACGGGCTGGACGCGCTGCGGCGCATCGTCGCGAGCTGGGCGGCGCGGCAGCGGGGCTGATTCGACCCCATCAAATTTCGAGCGCTGAAAGCCCGTTCGTGCTGCGCCTTCGATACCTCAGGGCAGGGCGCGCCCTACAGGGCGCATCGAAGTACGAACGGGCGCCGCGGCCTGCCGCGCAGCAGGGGCCGTTCACCCTTCGATACCTCAGGGCGAACGGGATTTACTTCACGCCCGAAGACCAACTGGTATCAGGCTTTTGGAATTTCAAGTAGGCCGCATCAGCCCCGCACCACCTCCCACGCCGCCGCCGGTGCCGGGCGGCCGAACAGGTAGCCCTGGAAGAACGGGCAGCCGTGGTGCGCCAGGAAATGCTGCTGCCCCACGGTCTCCACGCCCTCGGCCACCACCTTCAGCGACAGGCTGCGCGCCAGCAGCAGGATGGTCTGCACGATGCTCGCGTCGTTGGGATCGCTGAGCAGGTCGTTGATGAAGGAACGGTCGATCTTGATCTCGTCCAGCGGCAGCCGCTTGAGGTAGGCGAGCGACGAGTAGCCGGTACCGAAGTCGTCGATCGAGAAGCGCACGCCGTGCGAGCGCAGCACCGCCATCTTCTGCGCCACCTCCTCCAGGTCGTGCAGCAGCAGGCTCTCGGTGAGCTCCAGCTTGAGCAGGTTCGCATCGGCCCCGGTACGGCGCAGCGTCTGCAGCACCTCCGCGACGAAGCCGGGCTGGTGGAACTGGCGCGCGCTGACGTTGACCGACAGCGTCAGGTGCCGCGTGGCGACGTCGCCCGCCCACGCCGCGAGCTGCAGGCACGCGGCCTCCAGCACCTGGCGGCCCAGCGCCGGGATCAGCCCGTGCTGCTCCGCCAGCGCGATAAAATCCAGCGGCTGCACCACGCCGCGCACCGGATGCAGCCAGCGCACCAGCGCCTCCGCGCCCACGCGTCGGCCCTGCCCGTCCACCACCGGCTGCAGGTGGATGAACAGCTCGCCGCGCTCCAGCCCGTGGCGCAGGTCCACGGCCAGGGCCGCGCGCGCCAGCACCGCCTCCTGCATGGCCGGGTCGAAGAAGCACAGCGTGTTGCGCCCCGCGTCCTTGGCCTGGTACATGGCGAAGTCGGCCCGCTTGAGCAGCTCGTCGGCGGTGTCGTGCGGCAGGCCGAACAGCGCGATGCCGACGCTGCCGCTGCCGCAATGGCGCCTGCCCTCCAGCTCATAGGGCTGCGCCATGCACTCCACGAGCCTGGAGGCGATGAACTGCGCCTGCGAGGCCGCTTCCAGCGGCAACGCGCCCAGGTCCTCGGCGATCACCACGAACTCGTCGCCGCCCATGCGCGCGGCCGTGTCGTTGGAGCGCAGGCAACTCCGCAACCGCCGCGCCACCTCCTGCAGCAGCGCGTCGCCGCTGGCATGGCCGTGGCTGTCGTTGAGCGCCTTGAAGTTGTCCAGGTCGATGAACATCAGCGCGCCCAGCTGCCCGTTGCGCCGGCCCAGCTCCAACGCGTGCTGCAGCCGGTCGAGCATCAGGCGCCGGTTGGGCAGCCCGGTGAGCGCGTCGTAGAAGGCCAGCCGCTGCGTCAGCTCCTCGGCCTGCCGACGGTCGGTCACGTCGGTGATGCTGCCCACCATGCGCAGCGGCCGGCCCTGCGCGTCGCGCTCGACCACGTCGCCACGGTCCAGTACCCAGACGACGCCGCCGTCCGGGCGCCGCATGCGGTGCTCGTGGCGGTAGGGTCCATGGCCGTCCAGGCAACGCTGCACGGCGGCCATGACTTCGGGTAGGTCCTCGGGGAACAGGCAGGCCTGGAAGTCCTGCAGGGTGCCGGTGAGCCGCGCGTGCTCCAGGCCCAGCAGCTCGTGCCAGCGCTGGTTGTGCTGCAGCGCGTTGGTGCGCAAGTCCCAGTCCCACATGCCCTCGCCCGTCACGTTGAGCACGTAGCGCAGGCGCCGCTCGCTGTCCTGTACCTGCTGCTGCGCGTGGCGGATGTCGGTGATGTCGTGCGCGATGACGAGGATGTGCGGCAGCCCGTTGTCGCCGATGAAAGGTTTCTTGATCGACTTGAACCAGCGCGCCTGGCCGCTGCGGTGGTCGGTGGACTCCTCAACCACGACCTCGGTGCGGCCGTGCGCCATGATCTCCAGCGCGGTGCGGCGCATCTGCTCGGCCTGCGCCGCGGTGGCGCTGAAGTGGCCGTCGTGCCGCCCCACCATCGCCTCGGGCGTGGTGCCGTAGAACTCGGCCACCGCCTGGTTGCACAGCAGGAAGCGGCCCTCGTGATCCTTGAGCGCGATGAAGTCCGGCGACTCGTCCAGCACCGTGCGCAGCAGCGCCTTTTGCGCCAGCAGGTCGCGCTGCGCGTCGCCGGCGTGCCAGGCACTGCCGGTCAGCGCCTCCAGCCGGGCTTTCAAGGACAGGATTTCCTGCGCGCGCGCATGCAGCGCAAGGTCGCCATGGACCGCATCCACCGGCGGTGCGGCAGCGTCGTTCAAGGTGCTTCCCTCCGGCGCGCGCGCCTGCGGCGCCGCAGCCCTGTCAATGGCTCAAGTTGGAATGCCACGACGCTCCGGCAGGCCACGAGTGCAACCAGCCGTGACCGGGCGGATATTTCGCCCGACCTTGCCCCGGCCCGGAGCGCAAGGTGTGGCAGAAGTGTGAAAACAGGCGCGGCGCACTGGCCGCCGCGCTCTCAGCCGGGGTGCACAGGCTGTGGCGCACGCGCCACGCGGCGACCGCGGCGGGCGCCGGCCACGAGGCTCAGCAGCGCCGCCAGCGGCAGCAGCGGCCACGCGGGCGAGCCCAGCGCCGCCAACGTCACCGCCTCCACCACGCACCAGGCCAGGGGCAGCGGCAACAGCAGCCAGCGGCCCAGGGCCGAGGACGTGAGCGGCACGAGCGCCAGCATGGCCAGCACGGTGGGCGCGGGCATCAGGCCCACCACTTCCGCACGCCACCACGGCGCGCCCGACAGCGCCGGCGCCAGCAGCGGCAGGCCCGCCAGGGCCAGCAGCAGCAGCAGCACCGCCACGGCCCGCGGCCGAGCCTCGGGCGCGCGCTCGAAGGCGTCGCGCCGCGCCAGGAGCGCCAGCAGGAAGGCCTGCAGCGCGAAGCCCAGCGCCATCTCCGGCGCGGCCCAGTGGATGCGCGCGTAGCGCAGCACCAGGAAATCCCACGCCACCGTGAGGCACCACAGGGCACACAGCGCGGCCAGCAGCCGCGCCGCGTCGCCCACGCGCCGCAGCAGCGCCACCAGCGCGACGGCGCCACAGCCCAGCATCAACCACTGCGCCGGCCACAGCGCGCGGTTGTGGGCTTCCACCAGCCGAGCGTAGGTGCGCGCGGAGAACAGTTGCACGTCCGCTGGGACGTAGGTCCACCACTCCGCCATCACAGCGCCTGCACCTGGGCCGCGATGCGCTGGCGCAGCGCCGCGTCGGGCAGCCGCCCGGTGGCGGCGGCGAGGTTCTCGCGCACGTGCGCGACCTGCGTGGTGGCCGGTATCACGCAGGTCACGGCCGGGTGCGCGACGATGAACTTGAGCACCAGCTGCGCCCAGCTCGTGGCACCCAGCTCCGAGGCGGCCCAGGCCGGCACCGGATGGCGCGCCAGGCGCCGCAGCAGCTCGCCCTGCTGGAAGGGCCGGTTGACGATGACGGCGATGCCGCGCTCCTGCGCCAGCGGCAGCAGCCGCTGCTCGGCCTCGCGGTCCACGGGGTTGTAGGTGAACTGCGCGAAGTCCAGCGCCGCCGTCGCCATCACGCGCTCGAACTCGGCATGGCGCCGGCCTTCGGAGGTGGTGATGCCCACGTAGCGCAGCCGCCCCGCGGCCTTCATGCGCTGCAGCATCGGCAGGTGCTGCTCCCAGGCCAGCAGGTTGTGCACCTGCAGCAGGTCCAGGCGCGGCAGGCCCCAGTAGGCGCGCGAGGACTCCACCTGCTCCGGCCCCTGGCGGGCGTTGCCGGTCCAGACCTTGTCGGCGGCGAAGACCCGGTCGCGCGAGCGCAGCGTGCGCAGCGCCGCGCCCACCACCTCCTGCGAGGAGCCGTACATGGGCGAGGAGTCGATCAGCCGCCCGCCGCCGTCCAGGAAGGCCTGCACCACGCGCGTGCTTTCCTCGCGCAGCTCGGCGTCGCGCCCGACGTTGAAGGTGATCCAGGTGCCCAGCCCCATCACCGGCAACCGCTCACGGCTGGAGGGGATCTCGCGCAGGGGCAGGCTCGCGGGGGTGCTCTGGGCGGTGGCCGGCAGCGCCAGGGAGCCGGCCGCGGCCAGGCCGGCCAACAGGCGGCGGCGTCCGGGCATGGGTGGATGGTTCATGGCGGCAAGCTTCCCACGCGCGCGCCGCCCGGTCACGTTCCGGTTTTTTCAGCCGGCCCCCGCGGCACCACGGGCTGGCCGGTTAGCGGCCACAGTCGCCGCCGCCCATCACCACCGTGCCGTCCCGGCACTCGGTGATGGTTTCCTGGCGGCGCGGCGGCGGGGCGCGCCGGGGCGCCGCGCCAGCCGCCCCGGACTCCTGCACCAGCATGATCTTCTTGCGCCCCTGGTCGCAGCGGCCCACCGGGCGCCCGGGCGCGTCGGCCCCCACGTCCACCGTGGACAGCGTGAAGCGCTCGATGCCGCCGGCACGCACGCGCTGCGCGATGCCGGCCTGGATCTCCTCACAGTTGCTGGCCCGCGCCGGCCAGGCCACGCTCAACAGGACCAACACAAATGAAAGCTTCTTGAACATTCGGGTTTCTCCTTGGAGCGACGCAGCATAAAACGGTTGATTTGCACACCTTCGGGTTTACCCCCGTGGCTATGATGCGCCGCCCTTTTTTCCACCAAGCGCCGCGCGCCCTCCGGGCAGCGTGTCCGACCGATGTCCGAATCCATGCCCTCCAATGCTGAGCGCGCCCCGCGCCACCCCGAGGGCCTGCGCGAGTGGCTGGTGCTCGCGGCCGCGGTGCTGGTGATCACGGCCCTGAGCCTGGCGACGGCGCTGGTGCTGCGCCAGCAGCGCGCGGACACGCTGGACACCTGGCGGCTGTACATGGACAACTTCTCCACCACCGTGGCGGAGCATGCCCAGCAAGTGGTGTACACGGCCGACGGCGTGCTGGGCCGCATCGTGGAGCGGGTGCAGGAGGAGGCTGGCGACAGCGAGGCGCGGCTGCGCGAGATCGCCCGCTCGCGGCGCATGTTCGACTTCATCTCCGAGCAGCACACCGATGGCGGGCTGGCCAGCGACATCGCCATCATCGACATGCAAGGCCAGGTGCTGGTCAACCGCCACAGATTCCCGGCGCCGCACGTCAACGTGTACGACCGCGACTACTTCAAGATCCACCTGGCGCAACCGGCGCTGCAGTCCTACCTTTCGGCACCGGTACTCAGCCGCGACAGCGGGCGCTGGACCTTCTTCCTGACGCGCAAGATCCGCTCGTCCAGCGGGCAGATGCTCGGCCTGGTGATCACGGGCATCGAGGTGTCGTACTTCGAGCGCTTCTACCGCTCGATCAACCTCGACGACGCCCATACCGCCGTGCTGCTGCTGCGCCGCGACGGCACGCCGCTGGCCCGCCACCCGCAACGCGTGGCCCCGATCAGCGCCTCGTACCGCGACGCGCCGGCGCTGCAGGCGCTGGAGCAGGCGCTGGCGCAGGGCCGGCGCAGCGCCAACGTGCTGACCGCCGCGCCGCGGCCCTCCGACCCCCGCCAGGCGGACCGGCGCATGGTGGCCGCGCGCGCCGTGGAGGCCTTCCCGCTGGTGGTGGTCACGCTCGCAACCGAGGAGCTGATGCTGCGCGGCTGGCGCGAGTCGGCCTGGTTCATGGGCCTGGGCACGGCCGCGCTGGATGCCGCCATCGCGGTGCTGGCGCTGTGGAGCTTCAGGCTGCTGCGCCGCCGGCGCCAGGCCATCGGCGAGCTGGCCGAGGCCAACCGCGTCAAGGCCGAGTTCCTGGCGGGCATCAGCCGCGAGATCCGCGCGCCGCTGCACGACCTGGTCGAGATGGCGCGGCGCCTGCACGCCGCGACCCCGGCGCTGCCGCCCGCGCAGCAGCGCCGCGAGCTGCGCGCCTTCATGCGCTCGGGCACGCTGCTGCTGGGCCTGGTGGACGATCTGCTGGACTTCTCGCGGCTGGAAACCGGCCGCCTGGAGCTGGAGCACGCGCCCTTCGTGCTCGCGCCGCTGGCGCAGAAGTGCATCGCCCTGTTCGAGTCGCCCGCGCAGGCCAAGGGCGTGCGCATGGAGCTGTACATGGGCGTGGCCGCGCACGGCGAGCCGGTGCTGGGTGATGCGCGGCGGCTGGCGCAGATCATCAACAACCTGCTGTCCAACGCGCTGCGCCACACGGACGCGGGCTGCGTGTCGCTGAGCCTGGCGCCGCTGGGCGCGGGGCGCTGGCGCGTGGCCGTGGCCGACACCGGCAGCGGCATGACGGCCGAGCAGCGCCGGCGCCTGTTCGAGCCGCTGTCCATGGCCGCAAGCCCGGCCCCACTGGGCGACGGCGGCATCGGACTGGGGCTGTCCATCGTCAAGCGCCTGGTGCTGCTGCACGGCGGCACGGTGGGCGTACGCAGCGAGCCGGGCCAGGGCACCGAGATCTGGTGCGAGCTGCCGCTGCCGCCGGCGTCGTCGGCACAGACGCCGGGCCCGCAGGCCCCTGCGCCCGAAGGCGCGGACCCCGACCGGGCTGCGCTGGTGCCGGCCCAGCCGCCCGGCTCGTCAACCGGCTCCGTGAACAACGCGTCCTGAGCCCGTCACAGGGCCCAAGGCCGACGGACCGGCCATGCCGCCGTCGCCGGCGTGATCCGTGCCGCTCCCGTTACCCTTGGCGCATGTGGCGTACTTTTAGATACCTGCGGGCGCGTTGCGCTGTCGCCGTCCTGGCGCTGGCTGCGGCGGCCTTGCCCGCGCTGGCGCAACAGCTCACGGTGGCCATCGACAGCAGCCTCGGCGCAGCCATGAACACCGTGGCGCGCGACTTCGAAGCGAGCCGCCGCGGCGTCCGGGTGACCCTGGAAACCGGCCCCTCCGGCCAGTTGTTGCAGCGGATTGGCGAAGAGCAGGTGGCCGACGTGCTGGCCGGCGCCGACGTGCTCACGATGGAGCGGGGCGAGCAGCGGCGCCTGCTGCTGGCCGAGCCGCGCATCAGCTTCGCCACCAACACCCTGGTGCTGGTGGTGCCCGCATCACGCCACCTGCCGGTGCAGCGGCTGTCGGACCTGGCTCGACCGGAAGTCACGCGTATCGCCATGGGCCGCCCAACCACCGTGCCGGCCGGGCACTACGCCCGCGAGGCGATCAACGCGCAGCGGCTGTGGTCCTCACTGCAACGCAAGGTGGTGATCGTGGAAGACACGCCGGACGTGATAAAGATGGTGGCCAGCGCCGATGCGGAGGCCGGCTTCGTCTACGCCACGGACGCGGCCGCCGCAGCGGGCCGCGTGCGCGTGGTGGAGACGCTTTCGACCGCCACGCCCATCCACCATGCGGCCACCGTCGTGGCCACCAGCAAGAACCCGGTGCTGGCGCGCGAGTTCATCACCTACCTTCGCAGCGAGCCGGCACGCGCCGTGTTCAGGCGCTTCGGCTTCGGGGTGCCGTGAGCGGCAACGGGCGCGGGGCCACGGCGTCGTGCCGCTTCAGCGCGCCACCCGCCCCGTGATCGGATAAGCCGGGTCGTTGTACCCGTACGTGGAGGCATAGCCCGGCGGCACCTGGGCGTCCACGAAAGCCTCGTCCTCGGCCGTCAGCCGCACCTCCAGCGCCGCGATGTAGTCGCGCCACTGCTCCAGCGTGCGCGGGCCGCCGATCACGCCGTTGACGAGCTGGTTGTTCAGCGCCCAGGCGATCGCGAACTGCGTCGGGCTCAGCCCGCGCGACAACGCATGGGCCTTGATGCGCTGCGCCACCTCCAGCGACTCGGGGCGGAACTCGGTCTGCAGGATGCGCCGGTCGCCCCGCCCGGCGCGCGTGCCCGCCTGCGCCTCGGCGCCGGGCACGTACTTGCCGGACAGCACGCCGCGCGCCAGCGGGCTGTAGGCCACCACGCCCACGCCGTAGTGGGCGCAGCAGGGCAGCAGCTCGGTTTCGATCAGCCGCGTCACGGCGCTGTACGGCGGCTGGCAGGCGATGGGCGGCGGCACGCCCATGCGCCGCGCCGTCTCCACCACGCGCGCGATGCGCCAGGCGCGGAAGTTCGACAGGCCCCAGTAGCGGATCTTGCCCAGCTCGATCAGCCGCCCCACGGTCGAGACCGTCTCCTCGATGGGCGTGACCTCGTCGTCGCGGTGCATGTACCAGAGGTCGATCCAGTCCGTGCCCAGCCGGCGCAGGCTGTTGTCCACCTCGGCCAGCAGCCAGCGCCGCGACAGCCCGCGGTCGTTGGGCTCGGTGCCCATGGGATTGGCCACCTTGCTGGCGACGATCCAGCGCTCGCGGTCCGCGGCGATGAGGCGCCCGACCATGCGCTCGGACTCGCCGCCGGCATACATGTCGGCCACATCGATGGCGTTGAGACCGGCGTCGCGCGTGGCGGCAACGATCTCGCGCGCCTCGGCCTCGCCGGTCTGGTCGCCGAACATCATGGCGCCCAGCCACAAGCGCGGCACGCGCAGGCCGCTGGCACCCAAGGGTAAGTAGTCAACCATCACAAGCTCTCCTTTCGGAGGCCGCACCTTAACCGGCCCGCGGCGCGGAGCGTCCACGGGATGGGCACGGCACGGTGCGCCCGCACCGGTGGCCCGGCCGATCAGAGCCCGCCCGCGACCTTCAGCACCGAGCCGGTCACGTAGGCCGAGCGCTCCGACAGCAGCCACACGATGGCCTCGGCGATCTCGTGCGCCTCGCCAGGACGGCGCATCGGGATGCGCGCCGCGACGCGCTGCGGCCGTCCGGGCTCGCCGGCGGCGGCATGGATGTCGGTGAGCGTGGTGCCCGGCGACACGGCGTTGACGCGGATGCCGTGCTCGGCCAGCTCCTTGGCCAGCCCGACGGTGAAACTCTCCACCGCCGCCTTGGAGGCCGCGTAGTGCACGTACTCGCCCGGCGCTCCCAGCGTGGCCGCGATGGAGGAAACGTTGACCACGCAGCCGCCGCGGCCCGCCTCGCGCCAGCGCCGCACCACCTGCTGCGTCAGCAGCATCAGGCCCAGCACGTTGACCTCCAGCACCTGGCGCATCGTGTCCGGGCTGGCCTGCAGGAACGGGCCGAGCGGCCCCGTGATGCCGGCGTTGTTGACCAGGCCAACCAGCGGCGGGAGCGAGGACGGCAGGCGCGCCAGCAGCGTGTCGGCGAAATCCGCCGCGCCCGCATCGGCCTGCAGGCAGCAGGCCTGGCGGCCCAGGGCCCGTATCTCCGCCGCCACGGCCTCGGCGGCCTCGTGCTGCGACGCGTAGGTGAAGCAGACGTCGTAGCCGCTGGCCGCGGCCAGCCGCGCGGTGGCGGCGCCGATGCCACGGCTGCCGCCGGTGATCAGAACGGTACCCAGGCTCGTCATGGCGCATCCTTTACAGCGTGTAGGGAGCGGCCATTGTCCGGCCGACCCGGCCCCATGCCGGAAAGGAGCGCGACGCTTACAGCGCCTTGACCAGCGCCGGCACGGCCTCGAACACGTCGGCTTCCAGGCCGTAGTCGGCCACGCTGAAGATCGGCGCCTCCGGGTCCTTGTTGATCGCCACGATCACCTTGGAGTCCTTCATGCCCGCCAGGTGCTGGATCGCGCCGCTGATGCCGCAGGCGATGTACAGGCTCGGCGCAACGATCTTGCCCGTCTGCCCCACCTGCCAGTCGTTGGGCGCGTAGCCCGCGTCCACCGCGGCGCGCGAGGCACCCAGCGCGGCGCCCAGCTTGTCGGCCAGCGGCGTGAGCACTTCGGTGAACTTCTCGGCCGAGCCCAGCGCGCGGCCGCCCGAGACGATGATCTTGGCCGCCGTCAGCTCGGGGCGGTCGCTCTTGGTCAGCTCGCGGCCGACGAAGGCGCTCTTGCCGCTGTCATCCACCGCTGCGATGGTTTCAACCGCGGCGCTGCCGCCGGTGGCCGGGGCGGCGTCGAAGCCCGTGGTGCGCACGGTGATGACCTTCACCGCGTCGGCGCTCTGCACCGTGGCGATGGCGTTGCCGGCGTAGATCGGGCGCTCGAAGGTGTCGGCACTCAGGACCTTGGTGATGTCGC
>Ga0065721_10052200_pt1 | contig 12456 bp, 9 predicted proteins | sample Mesricmetagenome_FD_59108 | JGI IMG/M metagenome (GOLD analysis project Ga0065721, IMG submission 59108) | Mesophilic microbial community from rice straw/compost enrichment Sample: eDNA_1 v2 (version 2) | ecosystem: Engineered > Solid waste > Grass > Composting > Bioreactor | place: USA: Davis... | reverse complement strand
CGTGGAGCGGGCCTTGGAGGATTTGATTGATTTGGGCGTGGAACGCGTTTTGACGTCGGGACGGGAGCGCACGGTGGTTGACGGGTTGGAGACGATTCTGCGGTTACGGCAGCAGGCGCGGGGGCGAATCGTGATTGTTCCGGGCGGTGGTATTAACGAAGAAAATATCACCAGGATTCTCGCGGCCAGTGGAGCGACGGAGTTTCACGTCTCCGCCAGTGAGATTCAGGAGAGCCCGATGACCTTTCGTAATTCGCAGGTTGTAATGGGCCGAACTCAAAGCCTTTCCGAATACTCGGTCAGCCGCACCAGTGAGGCGCGGGTTCGGAAATTCCGGGAACTTGCAGGTTGAGCTTTTCTGCTCCAGGACGGTTGTTTTCTAAAATTATCTCATAAATTCCATAAATATGGATTTGTGCTTGAATGCGCCGCTATGCGATAAAGTCGTATCACATTCATGGCCCGCACAAATGTATATCGCTTGCCGGTTTTTCTGCTGATCGCGGCGGCGGTCAGGATGTCTTTGTCTGCTGACGCCGCGACCATCGAATACAATCGCGACATCCGCCCGATTCTCACCGAGAACTGTTTTTCCTGTCACGGAGCGGACTCCGCCTCGCGCAAGGCGGGGTTGCGACTGGACAGTTTCGAGGAGGCGACGGCCCAGCGAGCGGACAGCGTTCCAGCCATCATTCCGGGCAACCCGAAGGAGAGTGAACTGATCCGGCGCGTTTTTGCAGATGACGATGATTTGATGCCGCCGACGGATTCGCACAAGAAACTTACGCGGGCGCAGAAGGATTTGCTCAAGCAATGGATCGCCGCCGGAGCGGAATATCAACCGCATTGGGCATTCGTCGCGCCGGTTCGCCCTGAACTGCCTCGGGTTAAAAATGCGAAATGGGTGAAAAATCCGATTGATCGATTCATCCTCGCACGGTTGGAGCAGGAAGGATTAAAGCCTGCGTTGGAAGCGGATCGTCGCACGCTGGCGCGTCGCGTGAGTCTGGATTTGACGGGATTACCGCCCGAGCCTGAGATCGTTGAAACCTTTGTTGCCGACTCAACCCCGGACGCTTACGAAAAACTGGTAGATCATCTTCTCGCCACGGTGAAGTGGGGCGAGCATCGCGCGCGTTATTGGCTGGATGCAGCGCGATACGGCGATACGCATGGCATTCACATTGATAATTACCGCGAGATGTGGACGTATCGCGATTGGGTCATCAACGCGTTCAACGAAAACATGCCGTTCGACCAATTCACCATCGAACAGCTTGCGGGAGATTTGTTGCCGCAACCGACCCTTGAGCAAAAAATCGCGACGGGATTCAACCGTTGCAACATCACGACGAGTGAAGGCGGTGCGATTGATGAAGAATACCTCGTGCTCTACACGCGGGATCGCACGGAAACGACGTCGCAGGTCTGGCTCGGGCTGACTGCCGGTTGCGCGGTTTGTCACGACCACAAATACGACCCGCTGTCGCAAAAGGAATTTTATCAGTTGGCCGCATTTTTCAATAACACGACGCAGAAGGCGATGGATGGGAACGTCAAAGACACACCACCGATCGTCGTGGTCGCCAGACCCGAAGAACGCGCGCGTTGGGATGAGTTGCAGGCAGAAATCCCGATCGCGAAAAAACGGATTGATGATCATAAGGTAGCGGTTCGACCGACATTTGATCTCTGGCTGACGAATGCCGAAGGCCATTTGCTGGAAAAGTACATGCCTCAGGTTGTGCCGGTGGTTCGCGTGGGGCTTAACGAAGGCGCGGGCGAAGTTATTTCAGCGCAGGTCGGAAATGAAACCCGCACGCTTAGTGTGAGCACTAATTTTAATTGGCTGGATGGCGCGATTAGCGCAAAGGCGGCGACGATTTCGACCAACGACAAATTGGAGATCGTGGATGGCGGCGATTTTGAGCGTACAAATCAGTTCAGTTACGCCGTTTGGGTCAAGGCTACGGGAGGGAAAACCGGCGCGGTGATTGCCCGGATGAAAGACGGCGACGGTTATACGGGCTGGGATTTGTGGATTCAGGATAATCGTCCGATTGCGCATGTAATTTCTAAATGGCCGGAGAACGCATTGAAAATCACAGCCCGAAAAGAAATGCCCAAAGACCAGTGGAATCATATTTGTGTGACATACGATGGTTCATCCAAAGCCGACGGGCTGAAAATCTACGTCAACGGCGAACGGCAGAACGTGAATGTTGAAAAAGACGCACTCAAAGACAGTATCCGCACCAGTGTTGCGATGACGATCGGAGGTCGTAGCGGTGGCACTTATCTGGAGGGATTCGGGGTTCAGGATGTGCGGGTTTTTGATTCCGAATTGAGTAAGGAAGAAGTGATGCGATTGGCGCGAACCCCACGCTTGCATTGGCTGGCGAGTAAAGCGGCTGACACTCGCACTAAAGAAGAAAGCGACGAAGCATTCTCGTTGTGGTTGAGTTTGCTGAATGAGCCATTCCGGCAACTCACTGCAACGCGCAAGAAGCTTCAGTCGGAATCTGAGCAAATCCGCAAACGCGGCACGATTGCGCACGTGATGCAGGAAAAAGAAACGCCAGCGGAAGCTTATCTCTTATTCCGCGGTGAGTACGATAAACCTCGTGACAAATTGTCGCCGGCGACTCCAGCGATTTTTCCACCGATGCCGGAGACGTTGCCTCGCAACCGACTCGGCTTTGCGCAGTGGTTGATGTTGCCGGAGAATCCGTTGACCGCGCGGGTCACGGTGAATCGCATGTGGCAGGAGGTGTTTGGAACGGGAATCGTTCGCACGACGGGCGACTTTGGTATCGCGGGCGAGATGCCGTCGCATCCGGAGCTGTTGGATTGGCTCGCGGTGGAATTTCGCGAGTCAGGTTGGAACGTGAAACAGTTCTACAAAATGCTCGTGATGTCGGCAACGTATCGGCAGTCCGCGGTCACCACACGAACCAAACTGGCGAAAGATCCGGAGAATCGTTTTTATGCGCGCGGACCAAGATTCCGAATGGACGCGGAAATGATTCGCGATCATGCCTTGGCCGCCAGCGGTCTGTTGGTGGAAAAAATCGGTGGACCGAGTGTTAAGCCGTATCAACCGGACGGCGTGTGGGAAGCGGTGGCAATGGATCAGAGCGACACGCGTTTTTACAAACGCGATTCCGGCGAGGGATTGTATCGCCGCAGTCTTTACACGTTCTGGAAACGCGCCGCGCCGCCGGCGGCGATGGAAATTTTCAATGCGCCCAGTCGTGAAACCTGCACGGTTCGCCGTGAACGCACTGATACGCCATTGCAGGCGCTGGTGACGTTGAACGATCCACAATTTGTTGAAGCGGCCCGAAAGCTCGCTGAAGCAGCACTCAAAGCGAGTCGCGGTAGCGTTCTTGAGCGAGTGAATTTTATGGCGCAACGGCTGATTGCGCGCCCGCTCAAGCCGAAGGAGCAGAAAATTGTTACCGCCGGACTGGAAGATTTTCTGGCGTATTATCGCGCGGAGCCGAAACAGGCTGAGGCGTTAATCAAAGTGGGCGAAGCGCCATCTGATTCATCGCTGGATGGGCCGACGTTGGCGGCCTACACCATGGTGGCGAATCAACTCATGAACCTCGACGAGGTGTTGAACAAATGAAACCGTTTCCCGAATTCACGCCGCATCCAATTTTCGAAGACTATGTCCGCTCGGAAACGCGCCGGCAGTTTTTGCGCCGCGGAGCGAATTTTCTCGGCACCGCAGCGCTGGCGGCGCTCTGCCCGCAAATGCTTCTCGCTGGTGACAAGAAGCCGCTGCAAGCGATCGGTGGCGTCGGACCACATTTTGCGCCGAAGGCCAAACACGTAATTTACCTGCACATGGTCGGCGGGCCGTCGCAGATGGATTTATTTGATTACAAGCCGGCGATGACGGAATGGTTCGATAAAGAATTGCCGGACAGTGTGCGCATGGGGCAACGGATTACCACGATGACCAGTGGCCAGAAACGTTTCCCGGTCGCGCCATCGAAATTCAAGTTCACGCAGCACGGTAAGAACGGAATGTGGGTCAGCGAATTGTTGCCGTGGACGGCGAAGATGGTGGATGACCTGTGTTTTATCCGCTCGATGCATACGGAGGCGATCAATCACGAGCCCGCCATCACGTACATGCAAACAGGCAACATGATAACCGGGCGGCCGTGTCTCGGTTCATGGGTTTCTTACGGTTTAGGTTCGCTCAATCAAAGTCTGCCGACGTTTGTGGTATTGGTCGCCAAGCCGTCGAACACCGAGCAGATTCAGGCGATTTCGGCGCGGTTATGGTCGTCGGGATATCTGTCCGGCGAACACGCCGGTGTTTCGTTCCGCTCGGCGGGTGATCCGATTTTGTTCATCAACAATCCCGATGGCGTGGATGCGAGAGTGCGGCGCAAAATGCTCGATGGATTGAAAGCGCTGAACGAATTGAATTACCGCGAGGTGGGCGATCCGGAAACGCACACGCGGATTCAGCAATACGAACTGGCGTTTCGCATGCAAGCGAGCGTGCCGGAGTTGACTGAAATCACCAACGAACCGGAATCGACGTATCAGTTATACGGTGAGGATGCCAAGAAGCCGGGCACGTTTGCAAACTCCGCGCTGATGGCGCGCCGGTTGGTCGAGCGCGGCGTGCGGTTTGTGCAGATTTATCACAACAACTGGGACACGCACGCGAACACTTCCGGTCGCCTGCCGATGCAATGTAAGGACGTGGATCAAGCGTGCTATGGACTCATCCAGGATTTGAAATCGCGCGGTATGCTGGACGAGACGCTGGTCGTGTGGGGCGGAGAATTTGGACGCACGGTTTACACGCAGGGCACGCTGACCAAAGACAATTATGGCCGCGATCATCATCCGCGCTGCTTCACGATGTGGATGGCGGGCGGTGGTTCAAAACCGGGCACGGTTTACGGCGAGACGGACGATTTCTCTTACAACATCATTAAAGATCCGGTGCATATCCGCGATTTCCACGCGACGGTGTTGCAGTTGCTCGGCTTCGACCACGAACGCTTTACCGTGCGTTATCAGGGGCTGGATCAACGGTTGACCGGCGTCGAAACGGCGAAGGTGATTAAAGACCTGATTGCGTAATCAAAAGTAGCTGTTTAATCAAAAGCCGGTCAACGCGGTGACCGTCTGGCCTGCGACCCATTGCGTCTTCGGAGGAACAGCGATTAAAGCGTTCGCGGCGGCGAGTGATGATAATGCGTGAGAAGCTTGTTTGCCGGAGGAGAAGATTTTCCCATCAGCGGTCAATCGGACACGCATAAAGTGCAAACGTTCACCAGGATTCGCGATAACATCACCCAACACTGCCTGCGTTCGCGGCAAACCTACCTCAGCCAAACCTTGCCAACGGCGCAGCGCCGGTCGCACCAACAACAGGAACGTGACGAAGGCTGAAACGGGATTGCCTGGCAGGCCGAAAAGGAATTTTGTGTTGAGCCGCCCGAATACGAATGGTTTGCCGGGCCGAATGGCAACTTTCCAGAATTCCATGTGACCGCCGAGTGCTTCGAATGCAGCTTTGACGAAATCCATTTCCCCCACGGAAACGCCACCGGAAGTGACCACGATGTCGCTGCTTGCGAAAGCGGATTCGAGAGCTGCGCGCGTTTCGGCGAGACTGTCGCGAACCAACGGTTGGACCTGCGGGATGCCGCCAGCGCGTTCGATCAGCGCTGCAAGCATGGCGCGATTGCATTCGTAAATCTGTCCCGACGCGAGTGGTTCGCCGGCAGAACGCAGTTCTGTTCCGGTCGCCAAAACGCTGACTTTGGGACGACACGCGACGGAAACGGTTTCCAGTCCCGTGGCGGCTAACAAACCGAGCAGTCCTACAGAGATTTCTGTGCCGGCTGATGCTAAAAGGCTTCCTTTTCGCACATCTTCGCCGTGCCAACGGACGTTCTCGCCGCTTCGCACGGCATCTAGAATCAGAACTTCATCTCCTTCGACGCGTGTATCTTCCTGCATGACCACCGTATCCGCGCCACCAGGTATTGGTGCGCCGGTGAAAATGCGGGCACACTCACCGGATTGAATCGAGTTCGGAGAATTTTCTCCGGCTGCCAAACGACCATGAAGCCGCAAGCGCACAGGATTTGCTGCTGTTGCGCCAGCAACATCGTGTGCTCGCACGGCGTAACCGTCCATTGCGGAGTTGTCGAAGGGCGGAAGGTCGAGCGGTGAAGCGATGTTTTCGGTGAGGACACGACCAGAGGCAGCGGTCAATTTGACCGACTCTGAAGTCGGCGGTGGCACGATGGCGAGAATCCGTTCCAAAGCTGATTCGAGTTCAAGCACATGGACAGTGTTTGCCAACGAAGAAATTTTGAAAAGCGCGTTTCGCGATTCATCTGAACGAGCGCCTGTTGAGGAGCGTCAAAATGCGCATGATGGGAAATTCCGTCTCCCCTTCATTCTGTTCCGATGTTAAAGGTAAGAAATCGTGAAAACGAATGAATCCAGTTTTCCGTTCGGAGCGGTCGGGTCGCGTTGGCGACTGAGGCTCGCGGTGCTAATCGGTGTGATGGTGTTGTGCGCTACGCAGGTGGAAGGGGCTGAACCGGTTTATGTCGTGAAGTCGAAAGACACGTTGACGTCCATCGCGCGGAAGCATGGTGTCTCGGTGGCGGCGCTGGCAGCACGAAACGGCTTGCAGCGAGATGAGACAATCTACGTCGGGCAGCGGTTGGTGATTCCGAAACAATCGGCGGCGCCTTCGCGTTCCAAACCGGAACTTCCCGCCACGGTGAAGCAAAGCATTAACTCTGCACCGGTGAAACCTGGCCGCTGGCGACACATCGTAATTCACCACGCAGCGGTGAGAAAGGCCACGCTCAAGGCATTGGATCGGTATCATCGTGAAGAGCGCCACATGGAAAATGGATTGGCTTACCATTTTCTGATTGGAAACGGGAATGGTTTGGGCGACGGCGTGGTGGCGGTGGGCGACCGATGGAAGAAACAATTGGATGGGGGACATCTCGCCAGCGCGGCGCAGAATAAAACTGCCATCGGTATTTGTTTAATCGGCAACTTTGAGGAATCGCGACCGACCGAAAAGCAGTTGGAAGCGCTGGAGGCGTTAACGCGCGCATTGATGAGCCGTTGTAAACTTTCGGTGAGTGCCGTGAAAACGCATCAGCAGATCAACGTGGTTTCAACCCGTTGCCCGGGAAAATACTTTCCGACCAAGAGCTTTCTGAATCGGCTCAAATAATCTGGGCCGATTCAGCGCGTCAGACGTTGAATTTGAAAAGCATGACGTCGCCGTCCTGGACGACGTATTCCTTGCCTTCCATGCGATAAAGGCCTTTTTCCCGCGCGGCTGCAACGGAGCCGCATTGAACCAGATCCTCGTAGGCCACGGTTTCCGCTTTGATAAAACCGCGTTCGAAGTCCGAGTGAATGACGCCTGCAGCTTTGGGCGCGGTGTCGCCTGCGTGAATGGTCCAGGCGCGAACTTCCTTTTCGCCTGCAGTGAAATAAGTCCGCAAGCCGAGCAGGTGATACGTCGCACGAATCAACGCGCCGATGCCGCTTTCGCTGACGCCGAGTTCTTGTAGAAACGCTTTGGCTTCTTCCGGTGAGAGGTCGATCAGGTCGCTTTCAATCTGAGCGCTGATGACTACTGCTTCGCAGGCGAGATGCGTTTTCACGTATTCCTGCACCTTCTGGACGTAAGGATTTTTGTCGCCTTGTGCCAACTCGTTTTCCTTCACGTTACAGGCGAAAATCGTCGGCTTATCGGTGAGGAGATAAAAACCTTTGGAAATAACCTTCTCTTCGGGCGTGAGCTGAACGGTCAAAGCGGGTTTGCCGGCGTCGAGAGCAGGTTCGATTTTGGCCAGAACGGCATCTTCAGCGACGGCTTCTTTGACATTACGTTTAACGTCTTTGGCGAGTTTCTCGCGACGCTTCTTCACGGCTTCGAGGTCTGCGAGAACCAGTTCCGTGGTGATGACTTCGATGTCGCGCACAGGATCAACGCTGCCAGCAACGTGATGAATATCCGCGTCTTCGAAGCAACGCACGACTTGCACAATGGCGTCCACTTCGCGGATGTGGCTGAGAAATTTGTTGCCCAATCCTTCACCCGCGCTTGCGCCTTTCACCAGCCCGGCGATGTCCACGAATTCAATCGCGGCCGGAATCACGACGCTGGTTTTGGCGATTCGTTGCAATTCTGCCAATCGCGGGTCGGGCACAGTGACGATGCCGACATTTGGATCAATAGTGCAGAATGGGTAATTGGCCGCTTCCGCTTTGCGGGTACGGGTGACGGCATTGAACAAGGTAGATTTGCCCACGTTGGGCAGACCGACGATTCCAGCTCTCAACATAAATCAATCAACTCTCAGTTTCTTCGACCGCTTCGCGAATCAGTTTCTTGAACTTATCAATGCCTTCATCGAAAGCGGCGGCAATGGGTAGCACCGGTGTTTTCTTCACCTTGCGTTTAAACTTCTTCAGGTTCTCTTCGGCTACGGCTTCGTCCATTTTGTTGGCGACGACATAGCGCGGTTTTTCCAGCAGTTCCGGATCGTAAAGTTCCAGTTCGTTCAGCAATTGCGCGTAATCATCCCACGGAGCCCGATTGTCCGTGCCAGCCATGTCCAGCAGCAGGATGAGAATCTTGCAGCGTTTGATGTGACGCAGGAACGCGTGGCCGAGACCGACATTTTGGTGTGCGCCTTCAATCAAACCCGGAACATCGCAAACGGTGAGCCGGTGAAAATCGGGATACTCCACAATGCCAATTTGCGGATGCAACGTGGTGAACGGATACGGGGCAACTTTCGGGCGCGCGCGGGAAATTGCCGTGAGCAAGGTGGACTTGCCGGCGTTCGGATAACCAACGAGGCCGACTTCCGCCATGATGCGGAGTTCCAAAAGAAAATCGCCTTCTTCGCCGGGTTCACCCGGTTGCGCAAACCGAGGTGTTTGTCGGCGTGCGGTCGCAAAGTTCCGATTGCCCAATCCGCCGCGTCCACCTTTGCACAGAACAAATTGTTGGCCGTGCTCGGTCAGGTCAGCGACCAACTCGCCTTTCGTCGCATCAACAACTTTGCCGTCGTCGGGGTCGTCCTGGCTTAAATCGTATTCCAAAGCCTGGACGTTACCGGACGCGCGGAGGATGGGACGTTGGCCCGTGCTGATTTTGAGCAACGGGTTTTCATCGTTTTCTTCTTCGGTTTCCGGTTCAGGCTGCGCTGCCGAGCTTTGAGAGGGCAGTTTCCACACCATCGTGCCGCAGGGGACTTTTACGATGAGATCTTTGCCCGCGTGACCGTCCATGCCTTTGCCCATGCCGGCTTCACCGTTCTGGGCGATGAGGCGAGGAACGTAATATTGAGCGATGAGGTTATTGAGGTCGTGATCCGCTTGTAAAATCACGCTGCCACCGCGACCGCCGTTACCACCGCTCGGACCACCTTTGGGAATGTAGGCTTCCCGATGGAATGCCACACAGCCTTTCCCGCCGTGTCCGGCGCGAGCGAAGACTTTGATTTCGTCAATGAACATGCAGCAATCCTACCTGATTTTTCTCAATCTTTATCTTCCGCCGAGTCAGCGTAAGACATGGAAATAAAAAAGGCGAGGCGCGGGGCCTCGCCAGTAATAAAATGAAACAGCTTTTATTGACAAATTCGGTATGTTGTCCCGTTCACCGTATAAATTGAGCAAGTCCCGCTTTGTTTAGGGCCAATTGTTTCACTCTCTTGGCAATCGCTTTGTGCAGTGCCAATGCAGGAAACCTTAGTAATTTCTTGGAACTCACACGAACCACCATTTTGTGTGCAGCCGGTTACGCTGGTGTTGGAACTCGTCACGGGCGACCCATGTTCAGATGCCGCGACTGCTTTCCAAACGATCAAAGAACAAACTAAAACACCGATTAAAACTATTCCTGTTCCATTGCTTGATTTCATAATCTTGTCATTAATTTGATTTTGGTTTCCGCAGTTTCGGCGCGAAGAAAACAAAAAGTGGAACTGCTGTCAAAGCAATTATCAGGGCCAAAATCACGTATCGTCGACTAGATGGTTTTGAAAACTGCTCGGCCATTTCAATTTCCTTTTGAAGCGATACTCCACTCGCGTTGACTAGGCCATTAGACCTGTCGAGCCACCTATCATGCTTCAGTCGATACTGAATCGCACCAACATCGCCAATTCCAGGTCGAGGAACTTTTGAACTGAACCTGTAATCAATGACCATGAGGTTTGAACGGCTTAATGGTGGTAAGAACGATTGTTTATCAATAGAAGACGCTACCGGATTGTTTGTAACCAAAATATTAATTTTCCGAATTGCCCGATGTTCTGCTTTCTTGATCTCATTTTCAACGAATACTGAATACTGAATAAAACTGCCCTCTCCAGGATACGCAGACTTCAAATCCGATGTCCGTGTGGAAAATTCCCACAATTTATATTCGTGTTCAAAAGGCGGCGGCAGTGGAATCTTATTTCCGGAGGCCAATAGAAATCCCGGTGAAAAAACCGCGACATGGTCTGGCCAGTCCCTGCTACTTGTATATCGAATTTGGGACCTTAGCTCGTCATATGGAGCGTGGGTGATGTGTGAAAGAAGAAGTGGGTGACCGTTAGTTAGCATCCCGCCCGAAGCAAACATTATCCACAGCAATTGAGCTTCCGTAGTTGCAAGAGACGGAAAAAGGCCAGGAGTAACCTGTGCTGTCTCTTGATAAGCCGCATGGTCGGCCTTGGCTTTCAATGAATCCCAGCGCTTCTGAACGGCATAACAATCAATGCCATCCGTCCCTATCGTTTCCTTGTATGAATTGATACCAGAAATTGGCTCACTTGTAATTCGATAGCGATCAGTCGAAACTACAACTTCAAATAGATAATTTGCATTATCGCCGACAGGATTCCCGTCGGGACCAATAGCAGATTTTGTGATTAGACCCGAAATAACTAAAGCTTTAGCAGATGACGATAGGCACAACATCAATAAAATGGTCCGCAACAATAGCTGCGTTCCAGTTTTACTCATAGCGTAGCCTGTAATAGAGCCTTGTCGTTTCTTAATCACATACATTCACACGGCGACCGTTCTTGTCGAATTTGACATGGCCGGTCTTCAGCGCGAACAAGGTCCAGTCCCGCCCCGTGCCCACGTTGGTTCCGGCAACCCACTTGGAGCCGCGCTGGCGGACGATAATGCTCCCCGCTTGGACGAATTCGCCGCCAAATTCTTTGACGCCCAGCCGTTTGCTAACGCTGTCGCGTCCGTTCTTGACGCTGCCTTGACCTTTCTTGTGTGCCATAAAACGTTCCTCAGTAACTAATTAAGCGTTGATTGCCGTGACCTTCACGACCGTCAATTCCTGCCGATGGCCGATGGTCTTGTGATAGCCTTTGCGGCGTTTCATCTTGAAAGTAAGCTTCTTGTCGCCCCGGATGTGTTCCACCACATCGGCCACCACGGTGGCGCCGGTAACCGTTGGCGCGCCAACGATCACTTTGCCCTCGTTGTTGACCAGCAACACGCGGTCAAACGTGACGGGTTTGCCTGCTTCGACTTCGAGCCGCTCAATTTGCAGGGTGTCGCCCGTGCTGACGCGGTATTGTTTGCTTCCGGTTTCTAAGACAGCGTACATAAAATTTCTCCCCAAAGGGGCGCAGATAAAACCAGAACCCGCGCCAAGTGTCAACGCCTCATTTTACTTGCAGCGGGTGTTGCCCAAGGCCGGATCAGATGGAGTCTTGGGCGGGACGTTGATGTTCAACGACTTAATGTTTTTCCGCGGCGACCTGAGCTTTAGCTCGCAAGCCACGCGGGCGAATTTCATACTTCCGTCGCGTGAGCAAGATTGCGGCAATCGAAGCATTCATAAAAAAAATCCTGGCCAGCCTGCAGGAGGGCAATTTCGTGCGGCTGCAGCTTTCCAGTCCATCGAACACGGTCGGTCCCCAGAAGGTTTTAGGTCGCGTCGTCTCGCTGCGGGAGAAATTGCATTTCTCGCTGACGCTTAAGTATACCACGCGCGATGAAACGCAGAACCTGGTAATCGATGCAGTGGAGGCTTGGTTGCGGGAACATGTGGGAACGATGTTCCGCAGTGGATTGTTGGGGACAACGACGCGCGATTGGCAATTGGTTTTAAATAAATCGGGCGACGCGCGATTGGTTGCCCATAAACCGGTGGAATCGGTTCTTCCATCTCGTGCTCACGACCAAAAACGATCGGGCTTTCTCGATGCATCTGCCAATGATTGGTTAATCGGACTCGGCGTGATGGGTCGCGATGGCAAACTCCGCGCATCAATGGCCGATAAATTTCGGCAGATTAATCGTTATCTCGAAATCGTATCTCATCTCGCGCGCGAGTGCGGGTGGAACGGAGTGGCGAGTGACGACGCGGCTGGCGGCGAGAGTCGCGCCGCCGAAACA
>Ga0065721_10052199_pt1 | contig 12459 bp, 12 predicted proteins | sample Mesricmetagenome_FD_59108 | JGI IMG/M metagenome (GOLD analysis project Ga0065721, IMG submission 59108) | Mesophilic microbial community from rice straw/compost enrichment Sample: eDNA_1 v2 (version 2) | ecosystem: Engineered > Solid waste > Grass > Composting > Bioreactor | place: USA: Davis... | reverse complement strand
TTCCTGCAGCCGCCATGATGGCGGTCAGAGGCTCGCATCCGTGCCTGGCACGGCAACGCGAGCCTCGTTCAAGAGACGAGGCTCCGCTTATCGGAACAGCCTGTCCACATAGTCGCGGCCGAGGCCCACTTTCTCGTAATGATCGCGACAGAGCGCGATGTAGTTGTGGACATCGAAGAAGCCGTCGGGTTCACCCTTGTCGTCGAGCCAGATCAGCGGCCCCTTCACCTGGAAGAAGACCTTCATCGGCTGATCGCTTTCATAAGCCACCAGCGTGTGCCCTTCGCCGGGCGTCTCGTAGACGAAGTCGCCGGCCGTCGCCGTCCAGTCATGTTCCAGATAGCCCCATTTGCCCGAGATCGTGTAGGCGAAGACCTCATGCGGGTGATAATGGCGGTTCACCAGTCCGGCCTTCTTCGCCATCAGGATGTCGCACCATTTGTTCTGGGTCGGTGAGATCCACAAGGGCCGCGAGGAGACCGTCTCGGTGAAGGGCACGTAATAACGCTCGTCCTCGGTCGGCGCATCGTTGATATAGACCTCCGGCAGCGCATCCGGCTGAAAGACCTTGTCGATGGGCGCCAGGTCCTTCCAGAATTCCGACGTTGCGAGTTCAGGCATGGCTTCCTCCTTTTCTGAAGCTGAATTTCAGACGCTCATTCCGCCATCGACCATCAGCGTCGTGCCGGTCACGAAACTCGACTGGTCCGAGGCGAGATAGAGCACCGAGCGGGCGATTTCCTCCGGCGTGCCGTGGCGGCCGAGCGGGATCATGGCGTTGAAGAACTCCGTGCCGTCGCCGCCGATCGCCTCACCCAGGCCTTTTTCCACATGGAGCTGGAAAGCATTGTCGATCGGGCCCGGATGGATCGTATTGACCCGGATTCTTCTGGACGCCAGTTCCTTGGCAAGGCAGCGCATCAGGCCGACCTGCGCATGCTTTGCGGTGATATAGGCATAGACGCCGGCGTCGCCCCGCATGCCGGCGACCGACGAGGTGATGATGATCGACCCGCCGTCGTTCATCTGCGGCACGGCATGTTTGGCGGCGAGAAACGCACCCTTTACATGCGCTTCGAGGACGCGGTCGAAAACATCCTCGGGATATTCCTGGATCGGCGCGACCCTGCCGAAATTGCCGGCATTGGAGAAGAGCACGTCGAGCGGGCCGAAGCGCCCCACGGTTCGTTCGACATAGAGTGCGGCATCCGTCGCCCGCGAGACATCGGCGGCGATCAGCTCGACGCGATCCTTCGGCAAGTCTTTCGCCGCCTGCTCCAGCGCTTGCATGGAAAGGTCGATGAGCGCGACATTGGCGCCCTCTTCCAGAAACAGTTTCGCGGCGGCGAGGCCGAGGCTCCCTGCGCCGCCGGTAATGATGCAGGTCTTGTTGTCGAGAAGCGGCATTTTTTCTCCTGATGCCGTTATGTCGGAAGCCAGCTTTGCCCCTCATCCGCTCTGCCGGGCACCTTCTCCCTGTTCTGACGGGGAGAAGACACTTGCGGCATGCCTAACCTTCCAACAACCTTCGAAGGAGGAAACCGGTGCGGCATATCCCTTCTCCCCGCTCGCGGGGAGAAGGTGGCGGCAGCCGGATGAGGGGCAACTGGTTAAATCGGATAGTGGATGTGCCCGTCCTGGATGGTGATCCAACGCAGTTCGGTGAACTCGGCGATGCCCGCCTTGCCGCCGAAGCGGCCGTAGCCGGATTCCTTGACGCCGCCGAACGGCATCTGCGCCTCGTCATGCACGGTCGGGCCGTTGATATGACAAATGCCGGATTCGATGCGGCGCGCGACGCCCATGGCGCGGTTGACATCCTTGCCGAAGACGGCGGCGGAAAGCCCGTACTCCGTGTCGTTCGCCACGCGCACCGCCTCGTCCAGCGAGCCGACGCGGATGATCGACGCGACCGGGCCGAAACTCTCCTCGCCATAGATACGCATCGCAGGCGTCACGCGGTCGAGCAGCGTGGCTTCGACAATCGTGCCCTCCACGCCACCGCCGGCGGCGAGCACGGCGCCCTTGGAGACGGCGTCGCGCACCAACGCGTCGATCCTCTGGGCCGCGCGGGCATCGACGACGGAGCCGAGCGGAGTGTTGCCCTTGCGCGGATCGCCGGCTTTCAGCGTCTTCACCTTTTCGGTCATGGCCTGGACGAACCGGTCTGCGATCTTCTCGTCGACGATCAGCCGCTCGGTGGACATGCAGATCTGGCCCTGGTTCATGTAGGCACCAAAGGCGGCGGCCGCGACGGCCTCGTCGATATCCGCATCGTCGAGCACGATCAGCGGCGCCTTGCCGCCGAGTTCCAGCAGTACCGGCTTCAAGTGCCGGCCGGCTGTTTCGGCGATGATGCGACCGACGCGGGTCGAGCCGGTGAAGTTGACCCGGCGCACCGCGGGATGGGCGATCAGCGCCTCGACGATCTCGCTCGCATCCTCGGGAGCGTTGGAAATGGCGTTCAGCACGCCTTCCGGAAGGCCGGCCTCATGCAGGGAATCGACGATCAAGCGATGGGTACGCGGGCAGATTTCCGAGGTTTTCATGACCACCGTATTGCCGCAGGCAAGCGGCATCGCAACGGACCGCACGCCAAGAATGACCGGCGCATTCCAGGGCGCCATGGAGAGGATGACGCCGACCGGCTGGCGAACGGCCATGGCGAGGCTCCCGGGCCGGTTTGAGGGAATGACCTCGCCCGAAATCTGCGTCGTCATGGAGGCCGCCTCACGCAGCATGTCGGCGGCAAGCATGACGTTGAACATCGCCCAGCCGGCCGTGGCACCGGTCTCGGACGCCATGGCGTCGACGAAATCGGGAGCTTTTTCCTGCAGTTTGTCGGCCGCCGCCATCAGTATCTTGCGGCGCTCGCTGGGGCCTATCGCCGACCAGGCGGGGAAAGCCTTGGCGGCGGCATTGGCGGCCTGGCGGGCATCCTCGACAGACGCAGCGGCGACGGTCGAGGCCACTTCCCCCGAAATCGGGTTCAGCCGCTCGAAACGACGCCCGTCGGCAGCTTCCACTTCGGCATTGTTGATCTTCAGGCCCAGCATGTTCATGGGGTTCTCCTTCAGTTTAAATCAGTGCGCAGCGCCCAGAAAGGCGCGCTGCACGGCAGCGTCGCCCATCAGGGCCTGTGCGGTGTTCTCTCCACTGATGCGGCCCGCCTCGGCGAGATAACCGCGGTCGGCGATCGACAGGCTCATCTTGACGTTCTGCTCGACGATCAGGAGCGCCAGCCCGCGCTCGCGGATGCGGCCGAGGCTCCTGAACAGTTCCGTGACCACCACCGGCGCCAAGCCCAGGCTCGGCTCGTCGAGCATCAGGAGGTCCGGCTTCGACATCAGCGCACGACCGATCGCCACCATCTGCTGCTCGCCGCCGGACATGGTGTTGACATATTGCGCCCGGCGTTCCTTCAGCTTCGGAAAGAGGTCGTAGACGAATTCCCGGTTCTCGCCGGCATATGCCCGCGCTCGCTTGGCATAGGCGCCGAGCGCCAGGTTCTCCTCCACGGTCAGCTCGCCGAAGACGCCTCTCCCCTCCGGCACCAGCGCAATGCCCGCCTCCAGCACCTCGTGCGCCGGCATGCCGGTGATCACATGGGTGCCGAACGAGACGATCGCGCCGCTGTCCGGCTTCGTCATGCCGGCGATGGATTTCAGGAGCGAGGATTTGCCGGCCCCATTGGCCCCGAGGATAACGACGGTCTCGCCCTTTCCGACCCGGATCGAAACACGGTTCAGCGCCACATGGCGGCCGTAATGCAGCGAAAGATCGGCCACTTCAAGCATGGGCGTCTCCGAGATAGGCGTTGATGACCTCGCGGTCCGCAAGCGCTTCGGCTGTCGGACCGTCGGCGATCTTGCGTCCGGCATTCATGACGACGCAGCGGCCGCACAGCGCCCGGATCGCGTCCATCACATGCTCGACGAGCAGGATCGTCACGCCGCGCTTCTGGATCGAGCGGATAAGCTCTATGCCTGTCTTCAACTCGGTCGGATTGAGGCCGGCAAGCCATTCGTCGAGCAAGAGCAGTTCCGGCTGGGCGGCAAGTGCGCGGGCGAGCTCCATGCGTTTCTGGTCGATATAGGTAAGGTCCTGCGCGCTCTGATCCGCCCTGTGGGCAAGGCCAACCTCGTCGAGCCGCAACAGGGCCTCCATTCTCGCCGCCTCGCCCCAGAGCTTTTGCCTTCCGAAGGCAAGCGCGGCGATGACGTTTTCCGCAACCGTCAGCGACGGCAACCCGCGCACCAGCTGGAACGTGCGCGCCACCCCCTTGAGGGCGATGCGGTTCGCCGCCAGCCCCGAGATCGTCTCCTTGCCCAATGCGATCGTGCCGCCCGTCGGTGCAAGATGCCCCGAGATCATGTTCATGACCGTCGTCTTGCCCGATCCGTTCGGCCCGAGCAGGCCGACCACCTCGCCGCGATGGATGGAGAAGGAGACCGCGTTGACGGCCGTCAACCCGCCGAAGCGCTTGGTGAGACCGTTGATCGTCAGAAGTTCGCTCATTCGGCCACCGCCGGCAGGTTCTTGATTTCGGTCTTGCGCCACCGCCTCCAGTTCTCTTCCGCGAAGGCGAGCACGCCGCGCGGCAGGATGAACACGATGGCGATGAAGATGAGGCCGAGAATGATGGAATAGTGGTTCGGGAAATTGGCCGAAAGCCATTCAAACAGCAGGAAGAGCGGCACCGCGCCGAGCAGCGGGCCGGTGAGCCGGTGCGCGCCGCCGAGCAGCGCCATGATCAGCGTCAGGAAGGAAATCGTCGGGTTGAAGGCGATCGTGGGCTCAACATAGGTCCAGCGCGGCGCCTGGATCGCGCCGACCAGCGTGATGATGACGGAGGAGATCGCGAAGAGCGCCAGTTTCACCCTTGCGATGTCGATGCCGCAATGGGCGGCCACGATCTCGTCGTCGCCGATCACCTTCAGCGCCAGCCCGATGCGGCTGCGGCCGATCCACCACGAAATCAGGAAGGTGATCGCCGCAAGCCCGAGAAGCTGCCAGTAGATGCCCTCCGGCGTCACGGGCAGGAAGATGTAGCGGCCGAGCGTGCCCGTCACATTGACCTCGTACCACGTGACGAGCTGGCGCACGAGCTCTGCCAGACCGAAGGTGAAGATGACGAAATAGACGCCGGCGAGGCGCAGCGTCGAAAGCCCGACGACCAGTGCCACGGCAAGCCCGATCGCGCCGGCCGTCACGAGCAGCAGCGGATAGGGGATCGTTTCGCTGAAGACAGCGACCGTGTAGGCGCCGATGCCGAAGAAGGCGACGGTGGCAAGCGACACATAGCGCGTCGGGCCGGAAAACAGCGCCCAGGCTGTGGCGAGCGTCACGTAGCCGAGCATGCCGATGCCGAGAGTAACCCCGTAGGAGTCCGCGACGAACGGCACGCAGGCGAGTGCGGCGACGATGACGATAAAGAGTGCAGAGGAGAGAATTCGGCTCATCGCGCCACTCTCCCGAACAGGCCGGCCGGACGCCAGAGAAGCACGGCAAGGAAGATCATATAAGTCGCGGCAAGCGTCAGGCCCGGATCGACATAGGTTGCCACGAAGGTTTCCACGAGACCGAGGATGAGGCCGGCCGACAGCGCGCCGATGAGATTGCCGACCCCGCCCATGATCACCACGATCAGCGCCTTCATCGTGAAGACGACGCCCGACGTGGCGGTAAAGGTCTGATACATCGAGATGACCACGCCGCCGGCCGCTGCAAGCCCGCCGCCGAGCGCGAAAGCCAGCCGTGCGGCGCGATCGACATCGATGCCGACCAGCGGTGCGGCAGCCGGATTGACCGCGACGGCGCGCAGCGCCGTGCCCCAGAGGGTACGGGTGAGAAGCAGATAGAGCCCACCGCCGAAGACGACGGCGAGCACCAGCGCCAGCACGCGGTTGGCGGCCAGCACCGTGCCGAAGATCGTAACGGGATCGTTCAGATAACTGTAGCTGGTGAAATTGGCGCCAAAGGTGACCAGCATGATGCCCTGAATGACGAAGAGCAGGCCGAAAGTCGCGAGAATCGAGTCGATCTCCAGGCTCGCCTTGTCGCGGGCGCGCCGAACCAGGGGGCTCATCATCACGCCATAGACGATGTAGCCGAGCGCAAAGCCGGCCGGAACGGCAATCAGCAGGCCGGCGATCGGGTTCAGGCCCAGCGTCGAGAACATCACATAGGCTAGAAAGGCGGCTGCGATGATCATCTCGCCATAGGCAAGATTCATGATGCGCGAAATACCATACTGGAGCGTAAGCCCCATCGCCACCAGCGCATAGGTTCCGCCGAGCACCAGCCCGGACAACAGGGCCGCGACAAGCATCGGGCCTCCTCCTTCACAATTCATGGAATGGACAAAGCCGCGACCGATGGTCCGCCCGCGGCTTCTGAGGGTCAACCCAGACCTACTTCTTCTTCCATTCCCCTCTCGGCAGCACGACCTTGCTGGCACCTGGGCGGTCGGCCGGCATGACGCCGACGAACTGACCGTTCTGCCACTGGCCAGTCCACCAGAGCTGACGCAGCTGGTTGTCCTCGAACTTCGTCTCGCCGAGCACCGTCTGGAAGGTGCCGGAGGCGAGTTCGGCCGAGACGGCCGCTTTGTCCAGACCCTTGCGCTTGATCGCCTCCTGCAGCATCTGCAGGCTCGCATAGGTGATGACGCTGCCCCAATAATCCGGAGCGACCCCTGTCACCGCCTCGTGGCGCTTGCGGTAATCGGCGTTCATCTTGTTGTTCGGGTCGATGCCGCCGAGACTCATGATGCCGGTGGCGTTCTCGCCATTGTTCTTGCCGTAGACGGGAAAGCCGGTGCCGACGCCGAGATAGAGAACCTTCGGGCTGAAGCTGGCGACCTGCGCCTGCTGGGTAAGCGCAAAGGTTTCCGGCGGATAGGAGAAGGCGACGAAAGCATCCGCGCCGCTCGCCTTGGCCTCGTTGATCATCGGCGAGAAGTCGGAGGTGCCGCCCGGATAGGTCTTGTCATAGATCACCTCGATGCCGGCCTCCTTGAAGGCAGGACGCGCGGCCGTGACAAGGTCGATCCCAAAGCCGTCGGCGACCGAAATCATCGCCACCTTGCCATTGACCATGCCGGCCTTCTTGGCGTCGGCAAGGATCGCGGCGAGCGCCCTGGCATAGTCATGACCGCCGCCGAGCATCCAGAAACTCTTCTTCCAGCGCTTGACGAAATCCGGCGCCTTGTCGGTGACGGCGGAAACTGCAAGCTGCGGATAGCCGTAGCGGTCGAAGAGCGGTGCGACGGCCAGGTTGAAGCCCGTGCCCCAGGGCACGAGGATGAAATCGGCCTTGTCCTGCGTGGCAAGCCGCTCCACGGCGCGCACCACCTCTTCCGCCGACGAGCGGTCGTCATATTCGATCACTTCGATCGGCAATTTCTTGCCGTCCGGCAGTTCCAGGCCCCCGGCATCGTTTACGTCCTTCACCCAGAGCTGGTAGTTCGGCAGCGTGGTGATGCCTGCGCCGCCCGCATTGCCGCCGGTCTTGGAGATGGCATAACCGATCTTGACGGATTTGCGCTCCTGGGCAGCCGCCGTACCGGCGAAACCGGTCATCAGGCCGGTTGCGAGCACCGTTGTGGCAAGCGCCATCGTTCGCAGGACGCGCCTGCGCTGAAAGCTTTTCATGATTGTCCTCCCGACAGGGTCTGCTCCCACAGACCGTTTCAGCCGGCTCTCTTGCCGCGACGTGTTTACTTTCCTCCACCGCGTGCAATTGCCGGCCATTACAGGATAGGCCCACAACCATTCCGTTGAAATAGACTTTTACAGGAGATACTTGTACTTTTCAGGCATGAAGCAAATGCAGGAGATATCCAATTCCGCGCCGGCGCAGAATGCTGCGCCGCACTTGTTGTCGCGACCGCCGGCTCAAATCGAAGCCCGGCTTTTCCGCGGCGCGCTTTCCCATTCCGAATGGACATTTCGCGGAAAGCGCAACCGCATCTTCCTGGTCGCCTCGGGTGCCGGCCATATACGGATCGGCAAACTGGAAGTGCCGCTTTCCGGCCCCGCCCTTGTCTGGGCGCCGGCCGGCGAAACCGGTTCGATCCTCCTCGAAGCGGGATCGGAAGGTGCTTCGCTTGCTGTTCCCGACGTGGCGCTCGGCTCTGCCATGCCGACCGGCGCCGTCTTCGCGCAGGTACGCGAAGCGATCGCAAGGCCGATCCTCGGCAGCCGCCTGCCTTCCGTCGATGCGCGACGGATGCTGGGCACGATCGCGACGATCGAGCAGGAGTTGAAGGCCGACCAGCCGGGCGCTCAGGAGGTGATCCGCCACCACCTTGCCCTGCTTTTGCTCGCGATCTGGCGGCTCGCCGATCCTGTCAACGAACAGCCGCAGCCCTCCCCGCGCGCCATCGTGCGCGGTTTCGTCCATCTCGTCGAACTTCATATCCGCGACCACTGGACGATTCCCGATTATGCCGCTGCGCTGGGCGTTACGGCCGACCGGCTGAACACCGCGGTCCGCCGCGCCACCGGCCGCACGCCGATGGAACTGATCCACACGCGGCTGATGACGGAAGCCGCCATGCTGCTCGATGGCTCGGCGCTGCAGGTCGCCGAGATCGCCGAGGCGCTCGGCTTCAAGGACGCCGCCTATTTCAGCCGCTTCTTCAAGCGCATCGCCGGCGTCTCTCCCCGTGCCCATCGCGAGGGCGTGGCACTCAAGAAGATCCGCCCGGAGACGAGCTATGCGGCCTGGCCGTGAGGCGGCATAGCTCGCGATTTCGGCCGCTTCAGGCAAGATCGGTGCGCGCGAAATCCTCTCCCTTGTAGAGCAAGGGCATGCCGCGATTCTTGGCGCAGGCGTAGGAAAGGCAGTCGGCGAAGTTGAGCTGCGCCGGATGGCCTCTACCCTTGCCGTACTCGCGGAAGGCCTGTACCGCGAGCCTGCCGTCAGCTTCTTCGATAGGGACGATATCGATAGCGGCGCGCTCAAGGAAACCCTCCACTGCCGCCTCTGCCTCGATCGGATCGACACGCATCTTGCTGGTCAGGCGCATTGTCGCTTCCAGGACAACCAGCGGGCTCGTACAACGCCCAACGGCCCCATAGAGCTGCTCCAGAAAATGCTCCGCATCATCTTCTTTCGATAAAATCGCTATGACGACCGAACTATCGACGAACACTAGTGGCCCCACATCTCGTCGATCTCTTCCTTGGTCATATCCCGGCCGCCGGGCTTGCCTTTGGCAGCCAGTTCATCCGCCAGAGCCTTAATTCGCGCAAAATAGGCCTCTTTCTCCTCCTCGCGCAGCTGCGCTTCGAGAGCTTCGATCACCGCCTCGGTCATGGTGATCTTGCGTTTTTCCGCCAACCGGCGGGCGAGTTCGTGAGCGCGGGGATCGCGTATCTGCAGGTTCATGGCCGTTTCTCCACTCTGTCATGACGGATATCACATCCGTCATGACGATGCGAGCGGCAGCTCAGTTGCAGCGGTCGGCCTGGTTCAGTGCGGCAGAGACGCCGGAGAGCGAGAAGACATAACTCGTCTGCGTGCCGCGCCTGGATGTCGCCTCGAGCGTCATCTGGCTCCCCGCCTTCATCGCAGCGATCAGCGCCGCATCGTTGCTTTCCTGTTGCGTCCAGCCGGAATTGCCCTGCGGCACGAGGACGAAGTTCTGGTCGCCGATCGTTACCGTCATCTGCGATCCGTTCCTGAGTTCGTAACCCATGATCGCCTGCGGATAATAGCCGGAACCGGACGGCTTCGGCGCGACAAGGAAATAGTTGTCGCCATGATCGACAGTCGCCGGGCGCATCTGCTTGGGTGCAGTCAGTACATAGCAGGTGGTGCTTCCGTTCGCCTGATAGGAATAAAGGCCCCAGTCGTTGAACGTCTGCACCATGCGCGGGCTCGGCTGTGCGAGAGCCGGCACGGAAAGGGCGGAAAGGGCAAGCGTGGCGAGAGCGAAAAGCTTGATGGACATCTTATCTCCATGATCGGAACTGGCGAGGGAGTCGCGGCGGCGAAGCGCGCCGCGGAAGATAGCCTATTGGAAAATCCATCGGTTATCAGAATGTTAATCGCGCGTTTTTGATGTCCGGAAACGGGGCGCCCGCACCGCCTAAACCCGGCCGGATCGTGATCCGCGTCATCGGCTTTGACACTGGGATTCAAGGGAAACCGCCGGTTCCACGGGACCGAGGTCACAGACCGGTCACAATCATGTCAGGAGGCCGTAGTTTACCCCTTCCGCCATGAGATGCGGGCCTGATCCGGCGGTCTATTCCGCCGCGCGAAGCTGCAGGCCGTCGCCTTCCGCGACCAGCCGCACGGGCACGGATTTCGCCGCCGGCACTTTGCTCCGCTCCGCATGCTGAGAGAGCGGGATCAGGACGTTGCATTCCGGATAATAGGCCCCGCAGCAACCTTCCGGAATGTCGTAGGATACCGCCCGCAAGCCGGAAACGGACCGGGTGACATTGTCGGCCGCCACGGTTTCGAGCCTTACGTTCCCGCCTTCCGCGACACCCAACCGCGCCATGTCGGCCGGGTTCAGGAAGATCACCATGCGCGTGCCCTCGACGCCTCTGAAGCGATCGCGATAACCATAGACAGTCGTGTTGAACTGGTCGTTGCTCCTCAGCGTGATGAGCCGCAATACGTCGTCGTGTATGCCGCTGTCGAAACTGGCGGACAGCGCCTCGGGCACCTTGAAGTTCGCCTTGCCGGTTTTCGTCTTCCACTCGCGCCTGTTGGCCGACAGCGGCTTTTCGAATCCGCCCGGCGTCCACATCCGCGTGTTGAAATCCTTGAAGATGTCCGGCCAAGTCGCCTCGATCGCGTCGCGCACCTTGGAATAGTCCGCCACCCATTCCTCCCAGGGCACCTGCGGATTTTCCGGCAGCGTCATCCTGGCGATCCCGGCGATGATCGCAGGTTCCGAAAGCAGGTGCTCGCTGATCGGCCGGGCGCGGCCCTTCGAGGCATGGAAACAGGCGGTCGAATCCTCGACCGTCACGGTTTGCGGGCCGGTCGCCTGCATGTCCACCTCCAACCGTCCGAGACAGGGCAGAAGATAGGCGACATCGCCGTTGAAGAGATGGCCGCGGTTGAGCTTGGTCGCCACCTGCACGGTCAGCCGCATCTTCGGCCAGGCGTCCTCCATCGGCCCCGTTTCCGGCACGGCACGCAGGAAATTGCCCCCGAGCCCGATGAAGGCGCGCACCTCGCCGTTGAGGATGCCACGGCAGGCGTCGACGGTCGACAGGCCTTCCTCGCGCGGCGGTTCGAAACCGTAGAGCTCGGCCAGTCTGTCGAGTGGCACCAGATCCGGCTTTTCCGAAATGCCGACGGTGCGCTGGCCCTGTACGTTGGAATGGCCGCGCACCGGGCAGATGCCGGCGCCCGGTCTGCCGATATTGCCCCGCAGCAGCAGCAGATTGACGAGCGATTGAACCGTCGTCACCCCGAGCTTGTGCTGGGTGAGCCCCATGCCGTAGACGCCCATGACCGCATTGGCTCGCCCATAGATTTCGGCCGCCTCTTCCATCTCGGTCCGCTTCAGGCCGGATTCCTTTTCAAGGACACCCCAGGACTGCTCCTCGCAGAAGACCCGGAAATCCTCGAAGCCATGGCAATGTTCCGCGATGAACCCATGATCGAGAATGCCGCCCGAAGCCCGCTCGCGTTCGAAGAGCGCTTTGCACATGCCGGTGAGCGCTGCGATGTCCCCGCCCGCCTTCACCTGATAGTAGCGATGGCTGATCTTCGTCTCGCCGCCTGTCAGCATCTCGACCGGGTTCTGCGGGTTGGTGAAGCGCTCGAGCCCCCTTTCCTTCAGCGGATTGAAAGTGACGATCACGCAACCGCGTTTGGCCGCCTCCTGGAGTTGGTGCAGCATGCGCGGGCTGTTCGAACCGGTGTTCTGCCCGAAGAAGAAGATCGCATCCGCATGCGCGAAATCGTCCAGTCGAACCGAACCCACCGGCTGGCCGATGACCTCGGGAAGCGCCACCGAGGTCGTCTCGTGACACATGTTGGAACTGTCCGGCAGGTTGTTGTTGCCATAAAGGCGGGCAAGCAGCTGGTACATGTAGGACGCTTCAAGCGAGGCGCGGCCCGAGGCGTAGAAGACCACCTTCTTCGGATCCTCGGCGCGGATCGCCCTCAACTCCCGGCCGATCTCCTCGAAGGCGAGATCCCAGGAAACCGGTTCGTAGATGTCGAGCAGATGATCGTAACGCATCGGATGCGTCAGTCGTCCGACGGCCTCGAGGCTGTAGTCGTCCCAGGTCCGCAGCTCGGTGACCGTATGGGTGGCGAAAAACTCAGGCAGGGCCTGTTTTCCGGTGAGTTCCCAGAAGGTCGCCTTGGCGCCGTTTTCGCAGAATTCCGCCACATGCGGACGCGCCGGCTTCGCCCAGGCGCAGCTCACGCAGGCAAAGCCCTCCGGCTTGTTCTGATGGGCCAGCGCATCGATCG
>Ga0065721_10006284_pt1 | contig 12460 bp, 15 predicted proteins | sample Mesricmetagenome_FD_59108 | JGI IMG/M metagenome (GOLD analysis project Ga0065721, IMG submission 59108) | Mesophilic microbial community from rice straw/compost enrichment Sample: eDNA_1 v2 (version 2) | ecosystem: Engineered > Solid waste > Grass > Composting > Bioreactor | place: USA: Davis... | reverse complement strand
TTGCACGCCGATGCGTCCGCGCGTCACTTTGCCATGGCTCTTCAGCTGATCGACGACCTGCATGGCTTCGTCAATGGGAATAGCCAGCGAGATCCCCATGAAACCCCCACTACGCGAAACGATCTGGGAGTTCACGCCCACGACACGCCCCGAAAGGTCGATCAGTGGCCCNCCGGAGTTACCNGGATTCACCGCGACGTCGGTCTGGATGAAGGGCAGATAGTCACCCGTCTCNCGATTGATCGCGCTGACGATGCCNGCCGTCACGGTAGATTCAAGCCCGAACGGNGACCCAATGGCCAACACCCATTGNCCCTTGCGCAGCGAACGCGACTCGCCGATAGGCAAGGGCTTNAGACCCTTGGCATCAATCTTCAACAGGGCAAGGTCNGTACGGGCGTCCGTACCCACGATCTTGGCTTTATGTTCCTTGCCGTCAGTCAGCGTGACATAAATGTCGCTGGAACCCGCCACCACATGATTGTTGGTAAGGATGAAGCCATCGTCGCTGATCACGAAGCCCGACCCGACGCCGCGCGGAACGGTACGTTCCTGTTCTTGGGGTCCGGGCTCATTGTCGCGCGGGGCTCCAGGCATCGGCGGCATGAAGTCCGGCCCAAAGAACCAGCGAAACATCTCATAAGGATCTGTGCCGCCGGGTCCCATACGGTTGCGGACGCGCACGGTCTCGGTGGTGCGAATATTCACGACGGATGCTTCAGTTTGCTCCACCACCTGGGTGAAGTCCGGCATCGCCCGCTCCAGCTGCGAGAGCGGCTGCGCCATAGCCGGGCCGCCCATCGGGGCAAACGCCAGCATGAAAGCGGCGGTAGCACCTGCCATGGCGCGTGTCACGCGCGAACTGCCTAGCAAATTCAATTGCATCTGTTTTTCTCCGGTCAAAAATCGTTCAACGTACGGCCAGCGGTACATATTCAGTTCGTTGTGCCAGGTCATGCACCGTATCGGCGGGGACCTCGCCCAACACAGTCAGCCAATGATCGCCAATACGCTTGCGATAGACGCTCATTGCGCCCTTGCGCACCAGCCCTAGGTCGCGAGGCTGCCCATCCGCTTCGGAATACGCCTCGATGAACACCGAGATACTCGACAACCCATCTGACGCGACCAGCTGCTTGACCTGCCTGCCCGCCTTCATTTGACGCACAACTTGTGTCAAAGTTTCATATCCGGGCGGTAAAGGGATGCGCCAGCCTTCGGAGGCCAAGTCCACCTGTTGCACCGGCAGTTCGACCACCTTCCAGTCCTTTGTGTTCCATGACGGACTTAAGGCTTCGGAATTCACGCCCTTGCCCACTTCCAACATATTGAAAACAACTTGTGTCAGCACGCCCTCTGGGCCGACCGTTTGGGCTCGCAGCAGCAAGCCGGTTTCCTGATCAGCACAGAGGCGGAAGGTATAACGGTGCATATCGCGTGGCAGGAGTGTCAGGTCCTGACAGGAGCGCCCCGCGACCCGCTGGGAGTTCGACTCCAGCTTCAGCTCATAATGGATGGGTAACCGCTTTCCCTCATCAAAAAGAATGGCGGGAAAACGATCGGACCCACGGTGCTCCACCAGCACGACCTTGTGGTCTGGCAGTAAGCATTGCGTGGTCTCGTTATGGCGAATGTATTCGCGAGGGCTGCCATCCATCAGGGAGATGCGCTCGCGCTCCCCCGTACCATCCACGATATGCACGACCCGTGTAGACAGGACGGTGCTCCCTTGCTGATAGGTGTAGACGCCTGCGTAGTCCAAGCTGCGTGCCGCTTGCTGCATTTTCTGAAGCAGCGCAATCTCTCGCTTGGATCCATTGGCATCCGCACTCCATGCAGCGTTGGGAACCGCCCCCAGTATCGCGACCAGCGCGATCAAGGAAACCCATGAACGGCCGCGGGACATCCTGCGCACGACTGTCATCGGCCGCTCCCCGGCTGGAAGGACGCTTGGCGCAGAGAGCCGATACCCGTGATGTCTCGATGAGCCGCAACATAGTCGTGCAGCCCTTCCACTTCGCTTGACGCCATGACCGGTGCAACGGATGCGTTGCCATCAACAGTGGTGAAGTAAGGGAATGCCACCCACGCGACGGCCGCCAAGGCGGCGGCCACGGCCACACCCGACAGGCCGGCACGGGCATACCGCCGCAACGCGGGAACGCGCGGAGCCACAATCGGAGGTTCTTCGTCAATAGCTCGGCTGATGCGGGCATACAGGAAGTCACTGGGCTTGATCGCCAGCTCCTCACTGCGCAGCACATCTCCAATCGTGTGGTAGGTATCCCACACGCGACGCCCGTAAGGGCTGTCGAGGTCCTCGGGACGGATGTCCGCTTCTCCGTCGATCCATGCAGAGATGGATGCTTCGAGCGATGCCTGCTGTTCCTGCTCCTGCTCTTTGACCACTTGCATCTCGATGAACTCCTTACCAGCGACGATCCGTGTCATGATCGTCTCCCAATACTGATTTCAATTGCGAGGCAATCGCCTCGCGGGCTCTGAAAATTCTTGACCGCACCGTACCGATTGGACATGCCATGCTCTGGGCAATGTCTTCGTAACTCATGCCCTCTATCTCGCGCAGGAGAATGGCGGTACGCAATTCCTCGGGAAGTGCCTGCATCGCCGCATTGACAGTCTCGGCAATCTGCCGACTCGCCAGCATCGATTCCGGTGTACTGATGTCAGTTAGGTTGTCGATCTCGTCAAAAGTTTCACCTTCATTTGTTTCAACGACAGATGAACTGACGGGGCGGCGATTAGCGGAACTTTGCCAATTGCGAGCCGTGTTGATGGCGATACGGTAAAGCCACGTATAGAAGGCACTCTCACCACGAAACTGGGGCAGTGCGCGATAAGCCTTGATAAAGGCTTCTTGTGTGACGTCTTCTATTTCCGCGGGGTCGCGCACCATGCGCGAGAGCAGGCGCATGATCTTGCGTTGGTATTTCAGCACGAGCAAATCGAAAGCACGCTTGTCTCCCCGCTGCACGCGGGCGACCAGCTCTGCGTCGACATCACGCTGGTTCATGGATTTTCCTTGTTCTATTGGCGATCAGGCCGACTTCCGCCCGCTTCAAGGCGCAAAGCGAGTTCACTCCACAATGGGGGCGAAATAGAGGATTTCCAGACGACGAGATACAGAAGGCGCCCCGAGTCAGGACATTCCACCCCCAGGGTCACCCATTTCCACCCTCGCCAGTATTCTTTTAGTTCGTAAGGACGAGTTCGCTGGATATTGCGAAAGCCACCCTGTGCGGTATCCCAAGTCAGGATGATCGATTGTTGGCGCAGTTCGCGCCGGAACCGCAAACAGGGCAATGCGGCAGCCAAAGCCATGCAGATATAAGCAGGGGCGCCCCAAGGCGCCCCTCCGTGAGCCACGACGAGCGCCGCATGAAGCATGCTCGCTAGGCCCAGACTCAGCATCGCCGCCCCTCCGACAACCGCCCATGGCGTTGCCTTCGTGGACCAGGTGGCGGCGACGCTCACCTCAGGCGTCCGCTCAAACGCGACGCACGACCATGGACCCGTTCGTGCCGCCGAAGCCAAATGAGTTCGACAAGGCAACATCGATCTTCAAGTCGCGCGCAGCATTGGCGCAGTAATCCAGATCACATTCCGGATCCTGATTGAAGATGTTGATGGTGGGCGGCGAAATCTGGTGATACACCGCCAGGGTCGTGAAGACCGCTTCAATCCCGCCCGCAGCGCCGAGCAAATGGCCTGTCATGGACTTGGTCGAATTGACGACGAGCTTCTTGGCATGATCGCCCAGCGCCAACTTAAGTGCTACGGTCTCGTTCCGGTCGCCCAAAGGCGTGGAGGTGCCATGGGCATTCACGTAGTTGACTTCGTCAGGCGAGATACCACCGTTGCGCAGGGCATTGAGCATGCCGCGACGCGGACCGTCACTATCGGGCGACGTGATGTGGTGTGCGTCGGAACTCATGCCGTAGCCGGCGAACTCACCATAGATACGAGCACCACGCTTGCGCGCATGTTCGTATTCTTCGAGCACCAAAACGCCCGCCCCCTCGCCCAGCACAAAGCCGTCGCGATCGACATCCCAGGGACGCGATGCAGTGGTGGGATCGTCGTTACGCGTAGAAAGTGCGCGCATGGCAGCAAACCCGCCAATACCCAACGGAGACACCGTCGACTCGGCACCACCGGCAATCATGACATCGGCATCGCCATATTCAATAAGGCGCGCCGCATCGCCAATGGAGTGCAGGCCAGTCGTACACGCGGACACCACGGCATAGGACGGGCCCTTGAGCCCCAGCATGATCGACAGCTGGCCGGACACGAGGTTGATCAGGGAAGCAGGCACGAAGAACGGCGAAATGCGGCGAGCGCCCCGCTCCATATAGTCGGCTTGTTGTTCTTCAATGCGCGGAAGGCCGCCAATGCCGGAACCAACGATCACGCCGACGCGATCGGCGTTCTGCTCGTTCACCTCGAGCCCGGAATCGCGCCAGGCCTGAACACCTGCTGCAATACCATAATGGATAAACGTATCCATGGTCTTCGCCTCTTTGGCGGACAGGTATTGCGTGACGTCGAAATCCTTGACTTCACCCGCGATCTGGGCGTTGAACGGAGAGGGGTCGAAGCGCGTGATGCGACCGATTCCGGAGCGTCCATTGACGAGATTGTCCCACGCGGTGTCTATATCGTTGCCGACCGGCGAAACAATACCAAGACCGGTTATGACGACACGTCGTTTCACGGATGACTCCTAAAATGAAAAAAGCGGTTCAAAGCGGCAGACGAGCCATAAGGCCAACCCAAAGAATGGGTCGGCCATGAGCCGGAACTGCCCCTTGGAAACCGCCTCGAGGTAGCGCCGCGCACAGCAGGCGTACGCCAACCTGGAAATATGGGAATTACTGCTTGCTGTGCGAGTTGATGTAGTCGACAGCCTGTTGAACCGTCGTGATCTTCTCGGCTTCCTCGTCGGGAATTTCTGTTTCGAATTCGTCTTCGAGTGCCATCACGAGCTCGACCATATCGAGCGAATCGGCACCGAGGTCGTCAAGAAAAGAAGATTCGTTCTTGATCTCGGCTTCGTTGACGCCAAGTTGTTCAGCGACGATCTTCTTGACGCGCTGTTCGATGCTTTCCATGCAGATCTCCAAGTTGGGAAAATTCCCGCGAATTATAGCCAAACAAGCCAATAAGGTGTCGGCCGTTTAAAAAAACGATTGGGGCGATTCTACCCTACCCCAATCCCGAACTTCACATGTACATGCCGCCGTTTACGTGCAAGGTCGTACCGGTGATATAAGCCGCCTTCTCGCTCGCAAGGAAGGCAACCGCCTGTGCAATATCATCGGCAGAACCCATCCGGCCCAGTGGAATCTGCGAAAGTATCGCAGATGTCTGATTCTCGTCCAGGGCGCGTGTCATGTCGGTTTCAATGAATCCTGGTGCAACGCAGTTGACCGTGATGTTGCGCGAGCCAAGCTCGCGGGCCAGCGAACGGCTCATACCGGCGACACCAGCCTTGGCCGCCGCATAATTGGCCTGGCCAGGGTTGCCGCTCGAACCGATGACCGAAGTGATGTTGATGATACGACCCCACCGCGCCTTCATCATCGGACGAATGACAGCTCGCGACAACCGGAACACAGCCGAGAGGTTCGTGTCAATCACCGACTGCCAATCGTCGTCCTTTAAACGCATGGCCAAATTGTCACGCGTTATGCCTGCGTTATTGACCAGAATATGGAGGCCGCCGCCCTTGATCAACTCTTCGACCAGCGTTTCGCATGCCTGTGCGTCGGTGACGTTGAGCACGACACCACGGCCGCCCAATGACGATAATTCTTCGTTGATGCTATTGGCGCCCGACTCGGACGTTGCCGTTCCGATCACGGTCGCACCGCGCAATGCGAGTTCGCGGGCGATGGCTTTGCCAATGCCGCGCGTTGCGCCCGTCACCAAGGCTACTTTGCCTTGCAATTCTTTTTCTTGCATTGAATTCACCCCTGTAGTTGATCGAGCGCTGCTTGCATCGAGGCAGGATCGGTGATGGCCAGCCCGACCAGATCCTTGTCGATACGCTTCGTCAAACCGTTTAGCACCTTGCCGGGACCGCATTCAACGATATGCGTTACACCCTGCGCCTTCATTGCCTGAATCGTTTCCACCCAGCGCACGGGGTGCCATGCTTGGCGCACCAGTGCATCGCGAATGGCTGAAGGCTCATTGACCACCTGGACATCCACATTATTGATGACGGGAATCGAGGGTGTTGCGATGTTTACATCAGCAAGCGCGGCGGAAAGTACGTCCGCCGCAGGTTTCAAGAGGCTGGAATGGAATGGCGCCGAAACGGGAAGCAGCAAGGCGCGCTTGGCTCCTTTGCCCTTCGCGAGCTCACAAGCCCGTTCCACGGCCTCTTTGTGCCCCGCAATTACCACTTGTGCGGGTGCATTGAAATTGACGGCTTCCACGACCTGCCCTTCGGCCGCTTCTGCGCAGGCGGCACGTACGTCGTCGTCGCTGAGGCCCAGTACCGCCGCCATGGCACCCGTTCCGACAGGAACGGCCGCCTGCATCGCATCTGCACGAACACGCACGATGCGCACGGCATCTTCGAGAGAAAACGCACCTGCGGCCGTCAGCGCTGAATACTCGCCCAGGCTGTGCCCCGCCATGATGGCCGGCTCAGCACCACCCGCCTCGCGCCATGCCGCATACACGGCTACGGCTGCCGCCAGCATGACCGGTTGCGTGTTGGTCGTGAGGTTGAGGGCTTCTGCGGGGCCTTGCGCAATCAATGCGGCGAGGTCTTGGCCAAGTGCTGAAGAAGCCTGCTCCAGGCTGCGGCTCACCGCCGCATTGCCTGCCCAGGCGTCGAGCATGCCCACCGACTGCGAACCCTGTCCGGGAAACACAAATGCAATTTTCATGTCTGACTTTCGAATGAATTGGAACGGATGCCGCAAGCGGCGCGATCACTCAGGCGGGCGCTCAGATGCGCACCAGCACCGAGCCCCATGTGAAGCCGCCGCCGACACCTTGCATCAACACCAGATCACCCTCTTTGATGCGACCATCACGACGGGCCGTATCGAAGGCCAATGGAACACTGGCCGCAGAGGTATTGGCATGCTGGTCGACGGTGACGACGGTTTTGTCGTCGCCCAGGCCGAGACGACGGCCGAGGAAATTAATGATGCGCACATTGGCCTGGTGAGGCACCAGCCAGTCGATATCGTCGAGCGTGATACCTGCACGGGCACAGACATTGTTCGCAGAAGCCGAGAGAGACGTGACAGCCAGCTTGAACACAGCCTGGCCATCCATGCGGAGGAAAGGATCCCCAACAACCTGACCATGCGCGACATTACCCGCAGCATGAAGAATCTTCATCTGGCTGCCATCGGCGTTCAGTTCGGCTTCGATGATGCCAGGCTCGTCGGAGGCTTGCAGGACGATCGCGCCGGCGCCATCCCCGAACAACACGCAAGTTCCGCGGTCATTCCAGTCAAGGATGCTCGAAAATACTTCGGCACCGATCACAAGGGCCTTCTTAGCACGCCCCGCCCGGATAAACGAGTCTGCAGTGGTCAATGCATAGACAAATCCGCTGCACACTGCCTGCACGTCGAAGGCGGCTGCCCCTTGATTGCCCAACCCGGCCTGTACGAGGCACGCGGTGCTGGGGAATATGAAATCGGGTGTGGAGGTTGCAACAATGATGAGGTCGAGTTCCGACGCCTCGACACCAGTGTCTTCGAGCGCACGCTTTGCCGCTTCTATCGCCAACTGACTGGTAGTGACACCCGGGTCGGCAAGATGACGCTGGCGAATCCCCGTACGTTCAGTGATCCATGCATCCGAGGTTTCTATCTGCCGAGTCGCCAGATCGGCCGCTAGCGCATCATTGGAGACCACTCGAGGCGGCAGGTAGCCGCCCGAACCGATTATCTTGGCATAAGGCATAGTGTGCTTCCAGGCTCCACCTGTGCGGCCGGGCGCATCAAGCGGGAGTTTCGTCCGATGTTTTCACCGCCACCTGCATGCGTTCGCGCAGGTGCGCGATGGCCTGGGTGGTATTGGCGAGCAGCCCATTGTGGACCGCTTCTCGTGTTCGCTGCAGTGCGTGACCGAAGGCATAGGCATCGGCGGAACCGTGGCTCTTGATCACCACGCCCCTCAGGCCCAGCAGCGCCGCGCCATTATAGCGACGATTATCGACCTTATCGCGAAGGCGATTCAGCACCGGGCGGGCCACCAATCCAGCGCCCATGGAAAAGACATCACGTGTGAATTCGGCACGCATCATGGCAGCAACCATGCGCGCCACGCCCTCGATGGACTTCAGGACTACGTTGCCGACGAAGCCATCACAGACAATGACGTCAACCGTACCTTTGCAGATGTCATCGCCTTCGACATTGCCGTAGAAGTTCAGGCCGCTCTTGCGCAAGAGCTCGGAGGCTTGCTTGACGACCTCGTTCCCCTTGATGACTTCTTCACCAATGTTGAGCAGACCGACTGTCGGCTGAGCGCGCTGATCGAGCGCACTTACAAGCGCCGTTCCCATGATAGCGAACTGCAGCAGATGCTCGGCAGAACAATCCACATTGGCGCCCAGGTCGAGCACCGTCGTGGCGCCGCCCTTCACATTGGGAATGGATGTGGAGATGGCAGGTCGATCAATACCGTCGAGCGTCTTGAGCACATAGCGGGAAACCGCCATGAGCGCGCCGGTATTGCCTGCGGAGAGACATGCATGCGCCCGGCCGTCCTTGACGGCCTGGATGGCGACACGCATGGAGGAGTCTTTCTTTCGGCGCAGCGCCGTCTCGACTGTGTCATCCATGAGGATGACTTCAGAGGCAGGAAGGATCTCGTACCAGCTTGCACCAAGCTCACCTTCCTGCTCGAGGGCGCCCTGTATGGCCTCGAGATTGCCGGACAGCAGGAAATGCGTATCCGGGTGATTCTTTGCGAATTGCACGACGGCCGGGATGGTGACGGGCAAACCGTGGTCACCACCCATGCAATCTACCGCCAGGCGTATGGGAGCCGATGACATCTAGGGAGCATTCCCAGCCGTTGTGAAATCGAATGAACCCGAACGGGACTTATTCGTCGTTCTTGGTCTTCAGGACCTTGCGGCCACGGTAGAAGCCGTTGGGCGAGATGTGGTGACGCAGGTGAAGTTCGCCCGTGGTCGGCTCGATTGCCGTCGGGGGATTGGTGAGAGCGTCGTGCGAACGATGCATGCCGCGCTTCGACGGACTTTTCTTGTTTTGCTGAACGGCCATGATGACTCCTGTTAAATCAATCTTTCTTTAGCTCCGCCAGCACCGAAAATGGCGATGGACGGCCGGATTCACTGCCTGGNTCTGCTTCCAGCCCCNNGGGCAGCGATGGACAAACTTCGTGCTTGGGCACATAGGGCAATGCCAGAATCAATTCATCTTCGATNAGCGNAAGCACATCGAAATGCGTGGATCCCAACAGNTGATCCGGCGCTTCCGGATCATCTTCCCATNCTTCTTCGGCTTCGATTTCCGATTCTTTCTCGACCAGCTCGATACGGTTTTCAACATTGAGCTCAAGATCGAACATCTTGAGACAACGCTGGCATTCAAGCGTCACGACCGTATGGGCCTGCAACACAAGATAACGCCTTCCCACATTGTCGGTGTCGCCGGTAACCGACCATTCAACCTTCCTGTCAGGTTGTTCGGCCAGCCCCTCGAGCAACCGATCGAACGAGGCAAGTGCGGTCTCACGCTTAAGCTCGCGCCGCAAGCGGGCTAGCTCAAACGCATCAACGAACTCGGTAGTGTTGCGCATGGCAGGCCAACGTCTCGGTTTTCAAGCACAAAGAAAACGTAGAATAATAGCGGTTTGGCTGCTCCCGAGTCAATCCAGCTCACCCCAGAACCGTACCCATGCGTCTCATTCTAGCGTCAAGTTCGCCCTATCGGCAGGAAATGCTCAAACGATTCGGCCTGCCCTTCTCTGCCGTGCCGCCCCATGTCGACGAAACGCCGCTGATTGGTGAGTCACCGACTGACCTCGCTCTGCGGCTCGCTCGCGCAAAAGCGCTCGCCGTCGCTCGCCAATACCCGGGCACGGTCGTGATTGGTTCGGACCAGGTTGCAACATTCGACGGCAAGGCCATCGGCAAACCCGGGAATCATGAAGCAGCTATCGCCCAGTTGCGCATGCTCAGCGGCCAGAGCGTCGATTTCCATAGTGCGCTGTGCATAACCGACGGTACTCGACAAGAAATTGACGATGTGGTGACTTCGTGCCGCTTTCGAAATTTGAGCATGGCCGAGATCGAGCATTACCTGAACATTGAAAAGCCATACGACACGGCGGGCAGCGCCAAGGCGGAAGGCCTGGGCATCGCCCTGATGGATGCCATGCGATCCGATGACCCTACCGCCATCATCGGCTTGCCGCTCATAGCGCTCGCACGCATGCTGCGCAGCTTCGGCATTAACCCACTATCAAGCTCCCATGGAGTCTCCGCATGAGTGTCGGAACCGTACATTTGATTCCTGTGGGGCTGGGTGACGACGCACCGCTTCCCGCGTGGATGCCCAGTGAGACGCAGGCGATTGCCGCACGCCTGACCACGTATATCGCGGAGAATGCAAAGACCGCCCGCGCCTTCCTGAAACTCGTCGGCACCACGCATCCACTGCAGGAAATCACGATCCACACCCTATCTCGCGACACCGACGCCCAGCAAATCCAGAAATGGCTGCAACCACTCCGCGAGGGGGGCGAGATCGGGGTAGTCTCTGAAGCAGGTTGCCCCGCAGTCGCAGACCCGGGTGCCCGCGTCGTCGAAGTGGCCCATAGCATGGGCTTGCGGGTCGCTCCGTGGGTGGGGCCGTCCTCGATTTTGCTGGGCCTCATGGCCAGCGGGTTGGATGGCCAGCGCTTCACCTTTCACGGCTACGCTCCAGTGAAGCCCGATGAGCGCATTCGGGCACTCAAGAATTGGGAAAGCGCGTCTCGGCAACATGCGCAAACGCAGATGCTGATCGAGACACCCTACCGCAACGACGCCATGTTCCAGAGCCTGCTCCAGTGTCTCAAAGGCGATACCCGACTTTGCGTGGCCCGATCGCTTACGACGCCGGAAGAATGGATCCGTACATGCACCATTGCCGAATGGAAGCAGCAAGCCGCCCCAGAGCTCTCCAAAAAACCCACGCTTTTTCTCTTCTTGGCAAACCGCTGAATATGCAGGGCCAAGCCATACGCGAATCACGATCCCACCATGGAAAACGCAAACATGTAGTGTTGGGACGGCTCTCACCGTACCGCGCATTCGTAGCGCTTTTTACTGCGGGACTCCTGACATTGCTTTCGGCGTGCTCTGCACCCGCCCCTTCCCCGGGAGGCCTGCACATCGATCGAAGCATCCAGGCAGTCAGCCACAGCAGCCGCGTATCATTCGTGGTATTGCACTACACCGCCACCGACACAGCCCGCGCAATCGACATCTTGTCGAAGCAGAACGTGAGCAGCCATTACCTCATCACGGACGAGAGCCCGCCACGCGTCTATCAGCTCGTGGACGAAACTCGACGCGCATGGCATGCCGGTGTCAGTGAATGGTATGGCCGAAGCGACCTGAACTCGGCGTCCATCGGCATTGAAATCGTCAACACCGGCCCGACCGGCAGCGACTGGCAAGCCTATTCCGACGAGCAGATACAGGTGTTGGAGGTCTTGCTCCGCGACGTCATGACACGCCACCAGATACACACTCGGAATGTCGTCGGCCATAGCGACATTGCCCCCCAGCGCAAGCAGGACCCAGGGCCCGCGTTTCCATGGAAACGCCTGGCCACTGGCGGCCTAGCACGCTGGTATGACGAAGCCAAGGCTGCCACCCTGGAAGCGGAATATCGACGCAAGCCGCTACCGCCAGTTCACGTGCTTCAGCAAAAACTCAAAAGGGCAGGCTACCCCGTTCCAAACTCGGGTGTCCTCGATAAAGAAACACGCAAGGTGATTCGTGCGTTCCAGATGCGCTACCGCCCCGCGCGCTTTGACGGCGAGCCCGATGCCGAGACGTTCGCCATCCTTGACTCATTACCATGATCATAATCGGGCGCCGAATCGGCCACGCCACGCCACCCAGGCCCGTATCGTCAGTATGACGGCCAGCACGCCGGCATAGGTCAATGGTTCAACGTAGTCGACCTTCCCACTACGCACCAGCCAGAAATGCAGGATGGAAAGCGCGGCGATTGCGTAAATACTGCTATGCAGGCGCTGCCAGCCGCGCCCCAGTCGGCGTATCCACCCCTGTGTAGAAGTAAGGGCGAGCAACAACATGGGTAGGGCCCCCAGAACGCCCACCCACACGAACGTTCGCTGCAGCACGTCCGCCCACATTTCGGCGAGGTCCGCAGCGTGTTCCCAATATGCCCAACCCAGCACATGCAGCGCG
>Ga0065721_10052192_pt1 | contig 12462 bp, 9 predicted proteins | sample Mesricmetagenome_FD_59108 | JGI IMG/M metagenome (GOLD analysis project Ga0065721, IMG submission 59108) | Mesophilic microbial community from rice straw/compost enrichment Sample: eDNA_1 v2 (version 2) | ecosystem: Engineered > Solid waste > Grass > Composting > Bioreactor | place: USA: Davis... | reverse complement strand
CTGCGCAGTCGGCCTGCCTGCCATGACTGGGCCAGCTGATCGAGCTGACGAGCCGGTCAATCATGTACTGCCGGCCTGGGACTTGTTGACTGGTTCCACCGCAGCGGTGTCGATGATCGCTGCATTATATGCCCGTAGCGAAACCGGCGAAGGCCAGGAGATCCGTGTTCCTCTAAGCGACGTGGCTGCAGCGACCCTGAGTACACTCGGTCAGGTCGCAGAAGTGCTCGTAGCGGGCCAGGACAGGCCGCGCCTTGGGAATGACCTATACGGCGCGTTAGGGCGTGATTTTGTTACCGCGGACGGTGATCGGATCATGCTTGTCGGTCTGACGTTACGGCAGTGGCAAGGCCTCATCGACGCACTCGATATTCATCAGGCAATTAGCCAGCTTGAGGACGAGCTTGGGATTTCTCTCAAAGAAGAGGGTGCACGCTTCGTTCATCGAGATAAGCTGAACGCGCTGATCCAAGCGCGCGTCAGCGTCATTTCGCGTGCAGAGTTAGTCGCGAAGTTCGATGCCAATGGCGTCTGTTGGGGGCCGTACAGGACGCTGCATGAGGCGACTGTCACGGATCCGCTCTTCTCGTCCGCCAACCCCGTATTCTCGGATATCGAGCACGTCAGCGGATACACATATCCCACGTCAGGATTTCCCGCGTCTTTCCCCACATTAACCAGAGAGATGCCAGTCCGCGCTCCTCGCCTTGGTGAAAATACCGAGGAGGTCCTCGCGGACGTTCTTTCACTCAGTGCCGCAGAAATTGCCTCGCTTCATGACGAGGGAATTGTTCAGAGTTCAGGAGCCGTATGATGAACTGCCCCATGCCTAACTTCAGTGCCCATAGCGAGTTGCCGCGCGGCGCTGACCTCGTGGCGCTCGCAAAGAATGCAAGCGACGCAGCCGAAACCTACGTTCGGCAGGTTGCCGCTCGCATCCAGCAGGTCATTGCACCGGACCAGAAAATCGATACCAGCCTGCTTGATCAAAATCAGCGCTCTGTGCATGGCCTTGCTTGGATTGCGACCACAGCCGCGACCCTTGGTGCAACCGCGGCTTGGGCAGCAGATCTTGAAGAAACCGGCAAACTAACGCGCGCTGACGAACTGATCGTGGCGATCGGGTTCGCGGAGTATCTCGGACAGCTCGTTGGTGGTTTGCCGATGAGCCAGAACGAGATTATCAGGCCATCCGATGTAGGGTGCCAGGCAGAGGCAGAACAATTAGCCAAGGCTGACGCGGTAGCTTCATTCCTCAATGGAGCAGGGCTGGCCGCTCTAAGAGCGGAGCTGGTGAAGCTTGCGTTGGACGGCACATTTGCCAGTGAGGCGTTGAAAGACGAATCGCTCGACATGATCCGTCTTGAGATGCGCCGTTTTGCCGAGGAGCGAATTCTTCCTCATGCGCATACTTGGCATCTGAACGACGATCTCGTCCCTGACGAGGTAATCGCGGAGATGGCAGATCTCGGCGTTTTCGGCATTTGCCTTGAAGAAGAATTTGGTGGTCTTGGCCTCGGCAAACTTGCAATGTGCGTTGTGACCGAAGAACTTAGCCGCGCTTGGGTCGCGACTGGTTCATTGGGAACTCGCTCAGAAATTGCAGGTGATCTGATCGCATCGGCCGGTACGCCGGAGCAGAAGCAACGCTATCTACCACGCATTGCGTCCGGCGAAATCCTGCCCACAGCTGTCTTCACCGAGCCTGACGTCGGCTCTGACCTCGCAAGCCTCAAGACCAGGGCGGCGAAAGATGAGAGCGGCAATTGGGTTGTAAATGGCAACAAGACATGGATCACGCACGCATCCCGTAGCGATTTGATGACGGTTCTCGTTCGCACCGAGAGAGACATCAAGAATCATGATGGCCTATCGATGCTTCTCGCGGAGAAGCCACGGGGTACCCGAGAAAATCCATTCCCTGCAGAAGGAATGAGCGGCGGTGAGATCGAAGTGCTCGGCTATCGTGGCATGCGTGAGTATGACATCGGGTTTGACGAGTTCGTCGTGCCAGCGTCCGGCCTGCTCGGCGGCGTGACGGGACAGGGCTTTCGTCAACTCATGCGCACATTTGAGGGAGCGCGCATTCAGACGGCGGCACGTGCGATCGGCGTGGCGCGGCGTGCAATTGAGCTTGGCCTGGCCTACGCCACCGAGCGCAAGCAGTTTGGCCGCTCGATCGTTGCCTTTCCGCGGGTGTCCGACAAGATTGCTATGATGCTGACGGAAACCGTGATGGCGCGGGAGTTGACCTATTTCGCTGCCCGCAAGAAGGATACAGGGCTGCGTTGCGACATCGAGGCGGGAATGGCCAAGCTTTTGGCCGCTCGTGTCGCATGGGCGAATGCCGACGTGTCGCTGCAGATCCACGGTGGCAACGGGTACGCGCTGGAGACCGAAATCTCCCGCGTGCTGTGTGATGCTCGTATCCTCAATATCTTTGAGGGAGCGGCGGAAATTCAGGCCCAGGTCATCGGTCGTGGTCTCTTGCAGCCCGGCCGAAACGCCTGATTTGACGGCTTGGTGCGCGCCCGCCGCGCCAAAGGAGTACCCAAATTTGCCAGCGCCCATGATGCAGACTTTTGCATCGTGGGCGTCAATTTATGCTCCGCTCTTCGCTGCCGACTACCCACTGTCCACGCCAAGCTGTGGCCTCCGCCGTCTTGCCTATTGACGCAGGCAGAAGCCTGACATAAACAGAATGGCATTCTGACTAACAGAACCTTCGGTGGGGCGGGAGAGTCGCAGTTCTCATTGAAGACTATCTGATAGTACTTGTTGAGCAAGATCGAGCCAGAGGAAGTTCGTCTGATAATCTCAAAATATTCTTTGTATTTCGCGAGTTTTGCTTTCTCGTTGGGCGTATCCGCCCAAGCTAAGCGTCAGATTCAGAAGAAAGTGTCCTGTAGTGCTTATTCCATCTTGCATGCAGAAACATTGGAAGCATGGCCTATGAGCAGTAGTGTAATCGGTGAAGCCCGCGTCGCAGGTCCGCTATCTGGGATCAAAGTTGTCGAGTTCGCGCATACCGTGATGGGGCCGACGACCGGAATGATCTTGGCTGATCTTGGAGCAGATGTCATCAAGGTCGAGCCTCTCGAGGGCGATCGTACGCGCCGGCTTTCTGGTTTCGCTGCTGGGTTCTTCGGCGCTTTTAACCGTAACAAGCGTAGCCTTGCAATTGACCTTAAGTCGTCAGACGGCAAGGCTGAGGTTTATGATCTTGTTCGCGGTGCAGACGTCGTGGTGGAGAATTTCGCTCCGGGTACGATGGACCGGATGGGTTACGGTTGGGATCGGCTCAAAGAGATAAATTCCCGTCTTATCTACTGCCAACTGAAGGGCTTCCTGCCAGGGCCATACGAGAACCGCTTGGCTCTCGATGAGGTCGTTCAGTACATGAGCGGTCTTGCCTACATGACCGGTCTTCCTGGTCGTCCGCTTCGCGCGGGGGCGTCTGTCGTCGATATACTCGGTGGAACATTCGGCGTCATCGCTATCATGGCGGCGCTTCGTCAGCGCGACGAGACCGGTGCTGGACAGCTCGTCAAGAGTTCACTGTTCGAGGCGGCTAGCTTCCTGATGACCCAACACATGGCTGCGGAAGCCGTGACAGGTCAACCAGCCCCTCCGATGGCGGCGCGCGTCAGTGCGTGGGCGATATACGACACCTTCAAGACCAGCGATGATAAGATCTGCTTCATCGGGATTACGACTGACGGTATCTGGGAGCGGTTCTGCAAGCTCATTGACCGGCCAGACCTTCTGGAGGACGAGACGCTTTCCACCAACGAAAAGCGCGTGGAAGAGCGGGGTCGTATCAAGGATCAGATACAATCCGCGATCTCCGCACTCACTCTGGATGAAGTGGTTGCGAAGTGTGATGAGTATCGCATTCCGTGCGCCGCTCTAAAGCGTCCAAGTGATCTGTTTGACGACCCACATCTAAACCATTCAGGGTTGCTTGAGGTTGAGCTCCCTAATGGGAAGTCGGTCAAGCTTCCTCGCCTTCCGCTCGAAGTTGCCGGATATGACACATCGGTGCGCCGGAATCCTCCGAAGTGCGGCGAACACACTTCAGAAGTGCTTGCGGAGATTAAGGCGGTGCGCGCCGCCGCCGCAGAATAATCTGCATGTTGCTCAGGCGGGTCGAATTGGCCCGCACGGGGTTATCGAGAGTTCTAGTTAGGGTATGGAAATGGCACTCCCGGCATCAATCACGATCTGTGAAGATGGGCCTCGTGAAGGATTTCAGTTCGAGGGAGAAGGTATCGCGACCGCGGACAAGATAAGGTTGATCGATGCGTTATCCCTGACCGGTCTGAAGGTCATTCAAGTAGCATCGTTTGTTCATCCCAAGCTTGTCCCCGGCATGGCTGATGCTGAGGACGTCGTGAATGGGATCCAGCTGGTTCCTGGCGTCCGGTACACGGGTCTATGGCTGAACGAGCGTGGGTTTCTCCGCGCCAAAGACGTAGGACGGCTGAGCCTGCGGGGCACTCTATCGTTCGTTGCGTCTGAGCCGTTTTGTGCTCGAAATGTAAAGCGAACCCTCGCTGAAAATTTCGCTGAGCAGCGTCGGATCGCGGAGGTCTACCTCGAGAACGGGATCCCTCTGGAACGCGCGTCGATTCAAGCTGCGTTCGGATGCAATTTCCAGGGACAGGTCGAAACAGGCGCTGTCGTGGCTATCGTCGATCAGATCCGGGATCTGGTGACAGAGCTGTCGCTTGAAATGCCCATCATTTCCTTAGCTGACACTATGGCATGGGCAACGCCCCTTGCCATCAAGCGGACGATCGATGCCATCAAACAGAAATATCCTGAACAACGTTTGTCGCTGCACCTGCATGACACGCGCGGGATGGCGATCGCCAATGCCGTCGCAGGAATGGAAAGCGGAGTCGATCTTTTCGATGCATCGGTCGGCGGATTGGGTGGGTGTCCATTTGCGGGTCACAGAGGCGCTGCGGGAAACATCTGTACCGAAGACCTTGTGTTCCTCTGCGAGGAGATGGGCGTCGAGACTGGAATTGATCTTGATACGCTGATCGAGTCGGCAAAGCTGGCGGAGGATATCGTTGGGCGACCCCTTCCCGGATCTGTCAAATCGGGAGGTAGTCTTGCTCGCTTTCGTCAGGTGCGGGGGGAGGCAAAGTGACCGCTGGGTCCGCCTGCAACCCGAACTTACCGGATTCTAATTTTGAGGTGATGCCATGGCACTGTTGATGCAGGGTGAGCAGTTGTTGGATGCTCCGATCGAGGTGGTTTGGGCTGCGCTTAATGAGCCGGATGTCTTGAAGAAGAGCATTCCTGGCTGCGAGAGTTTGGAACTCACGTCCGACAACGAAATGGTCGCGACCGTTGTCCTGAAGGTCGGCCCCATCAAGGCGACATTCAAAGGGCAGGTGACCCTGCAGGATCTTCAGCCACCGAACTCGTACACCATCGTCGGGGAGGGCAAGGGCGGTATAGCTGGTGCAGCAAAGGGCGCGGCATCTGTCAGCCTCGAACCAGTAAGCCCAAACGAAACGCTTCTTCGTTATGACGTGAAGGTCGATGTATCGGGAAAAATCGCGCAGCTCGGAGCGCGCCTCCTTAACTCGACTGCGAAGAAGCTGACCCAACAATTCTTCGACGATTTTGCAGAGCAAACGAAGCCGCTATGCGTCGGATAGTACCCGGAGAATGCTGGGATAACGTGGTCGTCCGCTATCTGTACTGGAGGGAATGATGGTTGTAACCGAGTTGCCGGGTGCTTGGCGGAACACCACCGTTGAAGGCAAGGTGCTTCGTTTCGTGGACCTCGCAGGGTTCGGGGAAACGCACGGCATAAACGTCTCGCGTCTTCCCTATAGTATCCGGGTGCTGCTTGAGAATCTAATTCGAAAGTGGAGTGGCTCAGAAACGGAACTTCTCACGCTTGTAGGTCACCTCTGCCGTCGTAGCCGGACCGCCGGCGACTACATGGATTTCTATCCAGCGCGGGTCCTGATGCAGGACTATTCAGGTATGCCCGTCATCTTGGATATGGCTGGCCTGAGAAATCATCTGGCCGAAACCAGCGGCTCCGCGAACATTGAAAGCGTCACGCCATCCATCCCAGTCGACTTCGTTGTAGACCATTCACTCATTGTCGATGAAGCTGGCTACGCAGACGCGCACAGACGAAATCTGACCAACGAGTTCCGTCGTAATGACGAGCGCTATCGTTTTCTGCGGTGGGCTGAGCAAGCGCTGGAGAATTTCCGCATTTTCCCCCCAGGCGCCGGCATCCTGCATCAACTCAATCTGGAGCAGATCGCGTCAGTCATTTCCACCACAGTGGATGGCGACGGGTTAATCGCAATTCCGGATACCGTCGTTGGTACGGACAGCCACACGACAATGATCAATTCGGCAGGTGTTCTTGGCTGGGGAGTTGGGGGCATCGACGCCCAAGCTGCTGCATTGGGCGAGCCGTTGTCGATCCGTATCCCGGAGGTTGTCGGCGTTTATCTGGAGGGCGCGCTACCTGAGGGCGTCACGGCGACCGATGCCGTCCTGACATTGACCGAAGCACTGCGCCGCTTTGACGTCGTCGACTGCTTCGTGGAGTTCTTCGGACCGGCGCTAGACACCTTCGGCCTGGCTGATCGTGGAACCATTTCTAATATGGCTCCTGAATTCGGATCCACCTGTGCTTATTTTCCAATCGATGATCTGACGCTGGATTACTTGCGTATAACTGGGCGCGAGCCAGGACAGCTTGAGCTCGTAAGAGAAATAGCTTGCGCGCAGATGCTTTATCGCGGCGAGGGAGTTGAGCATCCGGATTTCGACCGTGTCCTGAAATTTGATCTGTCTGAGGTCGAGACCTCCATCGCCGGCCCTCGGCGGCCACAGGAGAGGGTGCGTCTGTCGGATGCGCCGGCGGCATTGCGCACTGCCTTCCCGGCCGCGAATTTTGGAGAAGTCCTGCCAGAGGCGGAGCTGGCCAATGGCGATGTCGTGTTGGCAGCTATTACCAGCTGCACAAATACGTCGAACCCCGCGTTGATGTTTGGGGCTGGACTGATTGCTCGGAACGCGGTTCAGCGCGGGTTGATCACCAAGCCGTGGATAAAGACGTCGTTTACCCCTGGCTCGCCAGTTGTCGCCAGCTATTTGGCAGATGCGGGACTCCAACAGAGCCTTGATGAACTCGGCTTCCATGTGGCCGGCTTCGCATGTGGTACATGCAGCGGGAACTCTGGGAACCTGAATCCTGATATTGCGCAGCAGCTCGAGAATAACGACCTGATCGTCTGCTCGGTTCTTTCGGGTAACCGGAATTTTGAAGGGCGTATCCACCCGCATATACGCGGCAATTTTCTGATGACGCCTGCATTGGTCGTTGCGTATGCGCTGTTAGGGCGCATGACAGACAACCTGCGGACGACCCCGTTGGGGCAAGACAGAAAGGGCAACGATGTCTTCTTGAAAGACATTTGGCCTAGCAATGATGAGGTCAATGCGCTTGTACGCCAATATGTAAACAGCGAAAGCTATCGTCGGCAAGATGCGAGAACGCTTAAAGACCGCGCGCGTTGGGACTCACTTCCGCAACAGTCCGGTGAGCTCTTTGAGTGGGACGCAAGCAGCACTTATCTTCGCTGTCCAACGATTGTGACCCCCAAGCGAGGGCAGTCGCGTGGAGCAATAGCGAACGCACGCCCTCTGCTGCTGCTGGGCGACAATGTCACCACCGACCATATTTCGCCGGTCGGGGATATCGTGAAGGATTCTCCTGCCGCGCTGTATCTTAGCGGGCTCGGCGTTCTGCCTGCCGAGTTCAATACTTATGGTGCCCGACGCGGAAACCATGAAATCATGATCCGCGGAACGTTCGCCAATCCGCATATCTCCAACAGGATCGCTGGCACTCCTCCGGGACCTTACACGCGCCATTTTCCGTCAGGGGATGTCCTGTCGGTCTACGATGCGGCAGTGAGGTATGAATCCGAAGGTGTCGAACTGATTGTCATCGGTGGCAAGAACTACGGAGGCGGATCGGCACGGGACTGGGCGGCGCGCGGCACGCGATACCTCGGTATAAAGGCGGTGGTTGCCCAGGGATACGAACGCATTCATCGCGCAAATCTTGTCAATATGGGCATCCATGCCCTCGAATTTATGGACGGTGATACGGCACAGACGCTCCGTCTGGATGGAAGCGAGACCTTCGATATCGGGGCGCCGACGACGTTCCGTCAGGTGGTTGAGTGCAGGATCACACGAAGCGATGGATCGACCGTCACGATCAAACTTCGTTCTCGGCTCGATAGCGCGCGGGATTTCAAGATGTGGTCGTTTGGGGGCGTCGACGCGTATCTCAGCCAGAAATATGGCGGGCAGAGTTAGAGACGGTCCGACTGTCCACTTGATCCACTCAAATGAACCGACGCAGGTTGCTGCGAAACATTTTCAACGAATTGAAGAGGGAATTTCTGATGACCGATCTGACGCTCGAGCGTGCGAAGCGCCTTGCTACTGCAACGATTGGAGATGTTCTCGATATTCACGGCATAAACGGTGTCGTGAACGGACTACCACGTCGTTCAGGTGCAGGCCGCGCCGCCGGTTATGCGCAGACGATGTATGCGGAAACCGGGCCGCTCGGAACTTTTAGGTTCGAAGACTTCGCCGTTGGCCGCGCCTTTGACGCAGTTGTGCCGGATGGCATGCTCGTGATCGATCTTGGTGGCGTGGAGATTTCCACCTTCGGTGGGCTCGCCACAATGACGGTGATGAACCGGAACGCTGCCGGTGTGGTTATCGACGGCGCATGCCGTGACCTGGAAGAGATCAAATCGAGCGGTCTGACCGTCGCCAGTCGTCACGTGACGCCGCGCACCGGCAAAGGCCGACTAAAGGTCGTATCGCTTGGTGAACCGATCGAATGTGGGGGCGTGTCAGTTCGCCCTGGCGATCTGGTGGTTGTGGACGACACCGGAACTGTCGTCATCCCGAAGCATATGATTGAAACCATCCTTGCTGCCGCCGAGGAGCTTGAGCGCAGGGATTCAAGCTTCGCCGAACATCTGAAAGCCGGAAGCACCTTTGCTGAAGCTGCCGAAAAGTTGAAGCACGCCTAGTTATTGCTGCCGCCCGGATAGCCCGTCGCAACCCAGGTTCGTCCTAATGAAATCACCTCGTCGATTTTTTCAGCCGCTTGCGGCGGGCGCGCCCGAACCCTATCGGGAATTGCCTATCCGTCTGGAGCGTATGATCCACTTCATTCCGCCGCATCTGGAGAAGGTGCGCGCCAAATTACCAGATTTGATCCCGCAAGTTGACGTTATCCTTGGCAATTTGGAGGACGCGATTCCTGCGGATCAGAAGGCTGAGGCGCGACGCGGATTTATCGAAGTCGCCAAAAGCAACGATTTTGGCGCCACGGGCCTGTGGGCCCGGATTAATGCGCTCAATAGTCCGTGGGTTTTGGACGACCTGAACGAAATCGTCGGCGACGTGGGAGACAAACTCGACGTCGTAATGTTGCCGAAGGTGGATGGACCCTGGGACATCCATTTCATCGACCAGTATCTGGCACAACTCGAGGCGCGCCATAACATCAGGAAGCCAATCCTCGTCCACGCCATTCTCGAGACTGCTGAGGGAGTGATGAATGTCGGGGCAATCGCCTGCGCGTCGCCTCGACTGCACGGCATGAGCCTCGGGCCGGCTGACCTTGCCGCATCACGGGGAATGAAAACGACCCGCGTGGGCGGAGGACACCCCGGCTACCGTGTACTAGGTGACCCTGGGTCTGAAGGCGCTCGCAGTTCTGCACAACAGGACCTGTGGCACTACACCCTCGCCAGAATGGTCGACGCATGCGCTGCCAACGGGCTCAAGGCATTTTACGGACCCTTTGGTGATTTCACGGACGAAGCTGGCTGCGAAGCACAGTTTCGTAACGCCTTCCTCATGGGGTGTGCGGGGGCGTGGTCGCTCCATCCAACGCAAATTCAGATCGCCAAGCGCGTCTTCGGGCCGGAACAGAGTGAAGTCGAACTGGCTCAAAGAATTATCGACGCCATGCCCGATGGGACGGGGGCAGTGATGATTGACGGCAAGATGCAAGATGATGCGACCTGGAAGCAGGCGAAGGTCATCACGGACCTTGCAAAACTCGTGGCAGACAAGGACCTCGCATAAGCGTCGTTCCTGTTTGGCCAAAAACCCAGTCTTTGATTGAGCTTATTCATGAACCAGATCCGTCCACGCCGGAGTGTGCTCTACATTCCGGGTTCCAACGCACGTGCGATCGAAAAAGCTAAAGTGCTTGGTGCAGATGCCCTTATCTTCGACCTGGAGGACGCTGTCGCGCCAGAGATGAAGGCACTTGCCCGCGATCAGGTCTGTTCCGCCGTTAAGTCACGTACGTTTGGCAAGAAAGAACTGATTATCCGGATCAACGCGGAGGATACGGTTTGGAGTGCGGACGATCTTGAGGCTGCACTATGTGCAGCGCCAGATGCAATCCTTCTGCCTAAAGTCGCGTCGGCTGACACGTTACTCAGGGTCGATGACCGGTTGCAAAAGAGCGGTTCGGCGGATCACATCCGCCTATGGGCGATGATCGAGACGCCGAAGGCCATTCTCAACATTCAGTCGATCGCGGCTGCGGCACGGGGTGGACTCGGGCGGCTGGAGTGCTTTGTGATTGGGACCAATGATCTGGCTAAAGAAAGTCGCGCGCGCATAACGGCCGGAAGGGCCGCGATGATACCGTGGCTCATGACTGCACTTGCCGGTGCACGCTCCGAGGGCATCGATATTGTCGACGGCGTTTTTAACGCGATCGGCGATATCGATGGGTTTCACGACGAATGCGCTCAAGGCCGCGATTGTGGCTTTGATGGGAAGACCCTGATCCACCCTGAACAGATCGACGTGGCAAATGCCGTTTTTGCCCCGACAGAGCAGGAAATTGCCGATGCCCGCGCTATCGTTGAGGCGTTTCAATTGCCTGAGAATACGGGGAAGGGTGCCATCAATTTGAACGGCCGCATGGTCGAGAAGCTGCATGCGGAAATTGCTCTTCGACTACTCGACCTCGCAGCCGCTATCGCAGAAAAATAGGCATCCAAGTCATCCATATTGGTTGCAGCCCGTCAGTGAAGGTCTTTCCGTGCCGGTACACAAGATAAACGCTGGATATTGTTTCGAAGATTTCCGCCTGGGCCAGGTATTGGTTCATCCGACACCGCGCACAGTCACGCGTGCGGATGCGGTGTTGTACTCGGCTATCTATGGCTCTCGTTTCGCACTCCAATCTTCGGATGTATTCTCACAAGACTTGGGATATCCGGAGAGCCCGTTGGATGATTGGCTCGTCTTCCATCTCATCTTCGGCAAAACGGTACCAGACATCTCCCTGAATGCGATCGCAAATCTCGGCTACGCGGAAGCCGTCTTCCTGAAGCCGGTCTATCCGGGAGCTACGCTCACTGCGACATCGGAAGTGATCGGCCTGAAAGAGAGCTCCAGCGGCGACACGGGTGTGGTTTACGTCCGCAGTACCGGGTTTGATCAAACTGGAGAGGCAGTTCTCAGCTATTGCCGTTGGGTTCTGGTTCGAAAGCGCGATGCTAAAGCGCCCGCTCCACAGGAGCATGTCCCGACGTTGTCCAAGGTTGTGCCGGTGGAACAACTTGTGCCGTTCTACCCTTTGCACGATGGAAGATCGATCAATCTGGCTTTGTCGGGAAGTCCGTACCTGTGGGAGGACTATGAGAAAGGGGAGCGGCTGGATCATGTCTGCGGCATGACGGTCGAGGAGGCAGAACACCAGATCGCGACCCGGCTCTACCAGAATACCGCGACTGTACATTTTGATCAGCACGCAGCGAAGGACAACCGCTTTGGCCGCCGTCTTATCTATGGTGGCCATGTCATTTCTTTGGCCCGCGCGCTGTCATTCAATGGTTTGGCCAACGCGTTTCATATTGCAGCGATCAACAGTGGTCGTCACGTCGCCCCTCTCTTCGCTGGCGATACCGTTTTTGCTTGGAGCGAAATTCTCGAAGCTGCTGCGCTTCCTTACCGACCGGACGTGGGCGCGTTGCGCATCCGTACCGTGGCCACCAAGAACCGGCGCTGTAGCGAATATCCTGATCAGCAGGAGAAAGGCTACCACCCGTCCGTCGTTCTTGACCTCGACTACTGGGCTCTAATGCCACGCCGCTGAAAGTAATCCGAAGCGGTCAGGCTATATCCATAGATGAAGTCTGACTGGAATGCGTCCATCCACAGGCGAATATCTCAGCCGAAAGGCTTCTTGCCCATAAAGGTACTTGAACCATTCAAGCGGATCGTCGACCACAACATGCAGATCCGCGGGCAGTCGACTGGCTCGCCGTGATCCACCCCCATTGAACGGGTCCACCTTGAAGTATGGTTTTGACCATGAAGGAGGACCACAATGGCAAACAA
>Ga0065721_10005626_pt1 | contig 12462 bp, 7 predicted proteins | sample Mesricmetagenome_FD_59108 | JGI IMG/M metagenome (GOLD analysis project Ga0065721, IMG submission 59108) | Mesophilic microbial community from rice straw/compost enrichment Sample: eDNA_1 v2 (version 2) | ecosystem: Engineered > Solid waste > Grass > Composting > Bioreactor | place: USA: Davis... | reverse complement strand
GGGGTTTGGTCTTTGAGAATTATGTTGATGACTCCGCCGATCGCATCTGAACCGTAGATGGCCGATGCCGAATCGGACATCACTTCGATTCGTTCCACCGCCGTAAGCGGAATCGTGTTCAGATCGAAAGCATTCAAGCTTACGCTAGTCGCACTCGGCGGCGCTCGGCGGCCATTGATGAGCACGAGCGTCGTGTCCACACCCAACCCGCGCATTTGGAAGTGCTGAGCGGCGCTGCGCTGAGCCCACTCACCGAACTGGAACGGCTGTTGGGTGAAGTAATTGGCGAGTCCGGGCAGAGACGAAACGCCGAAGCGCTCGATCTCCTCCCGCCCATAAACCCGCACCGGCGCCGGCCCTTCGCCCCCGCCCAAACGGCTTCCCGTAACGACCACCGCACGCTGACCGCCCTCGCCTTCGGGGGGTACCGCGCCCGGGTAGATCCTGACGGTGGCGTTGTCCATCCAGACGTAGTTCAGATCGCTGCCGGCGAGCAATTTGGCCAGCGCCGCTTCCGCGCTGAAGCTCCCTACCACCGCATCCACCGCATGCTGCTGCAGCTCCGGGGTTTTCAGCTCCGCAGCAATCTGCAGGCCAGTCTGTTTGGAAAACTGGTCGAGTGCCGTGATCAATGAGCCGCTGGGGATGGACAGGGAATATTCTGTGCCGGCCGCGCTACTCTGCGCAGCGGTCAGATGAGCCCACGCCATCGTTAGCGCGGCGGCGAGCGTCCTTGGCAAACGCCATCGACAATGAGTCACCGGCGGTCAATCCGACGTGACGCGCAATACGTTCCCGCCCTCTCTGCGCACAGCGATACCCTCCAGGCTGTCGAGCACCTTGACGAAGCTCTCCGGGCTGTTGGCGCGGAACCGGTAGTAGCCGGTCAGATGTCGCTCGCCAATGGCGCGATCTTCGATTTCTATCTGTTGAACATTGCGGCGATTGAACTCGTTCGCGATCTCTTCGACCGTTTCGCCCTCGAACTTCAACCAGCCGTCGACCCAGGCCAGCTTGCGTTCCGCATCGACTTTGACGACCTGGGGCTTGGAGAGATCGGTGGACAGGCCGCCAAAGACCCGCAGCTTCTGGCCGAAGCCGACATCGTGCACACGCAGTTGCTCGCCAGCATGCAGCCGTACGGCCGAATCGTCATCCAGCTTGCCGTGGGCCGTAACCCTCACCACACCTTCGGACACGGTAGTGGTCACTCCCGGGCTGATCGCGACACCGAATCTCGTACCGACGGCGGTGACATCGACGATGTGAGTGCTCACCGTGAACGGCCGGCTCGGATCCTTCGCGACCTCGAACACCGCCTGTCCCTCATAGAGATGAACGAGGCGGCGCTCCGCAGTGAATTCCACGTCGAGCCGGGTGCGAGCATCGATGTGAACGACACTTCCGTCGGCCAGGGTCAGCTGCTGCAGCTGGCTGGCCACCGCCGTGGTCACCGTGCCTTCGGCCGGCTTGTCCCGCAGCTCGACACCGAACGAGAACAATATGGCGAGGGCCGAAACCGTGGCGGCCAGCGCCCAGCCCGATCGAAACTTCGTTTTCACCGTATCGGGGACGAACTTGCTCGGGTTGTAGTCGTACTGCGATACGAGGCCGCCGGTCGCTATGTCGTAGACATTGGAGTCCCGCAGCTCGTTGACCACGGAGAGCAAGCGCAGCCGGGCGAACTTCCCGTCCAGATCGGCGATGCGCAGCAGCTCCGCGACGTTCTCCGGCGAACGTTTCAGCCAGGAAAGAAACAGCTTGCGATCGAAGTACCGCATGGCCCGCTCGTCGGAGCAGCGAAGGTACCAGTAGGCCGCTTCTTGGCTCGTCATGCGCGTACGGTCCGATGCTGTTGACATATCCTGTTCCTCTTGTGCTTCCATCACTTGAGGTCTTCCGGGTCCAGGCGCGTGCGCAGCTGGCTGTAGGCACGGGACAGATCACGCAGCACCGCGCGGGGCGACAGTTCGAGTCGCTCGGCGATCTGCTTGTACGTGAGTCCCTCGTTCACCCGTAACAGTAGTACCTGGCGCTGGCGCGGCGGCAGCTTCTCGACCGCGGCCTGCACGTTCGCGTCGCTGCGGGCCTGGCTGACTGAATTCTCCGGCTCCTGATCGGGCTCGATCTGCAACTCCTCGAGCCACTCCCGGTCATGCGGTTTGGAAACGCGGGCACGCTCGCGCCATTCACTGGCGACATTGCCTGCTATCCGCAACAGGTACCCCAAAGGGTTCTCGACCGCGGTGTTCTCGCTATAACGTAGCAGCCGCAGGAACACTTCCTGGGCCAGATCGTCCAGCTCGGCGGCTGGAACCGAAGCGCGACGGGACAACCAATGTCTCACGGGCTTGCGCCAATCCTTGAACCACTGCGCGAAGCGGTTCCTCGAGTTACCGTGATCGACCGGGCCCGGTGCGGCTGAACCGGCAGCTGCTGGAGGCGCGTCGACCGTACGCGCAGGCGAGCCAACCTCGACGTCCCCGTAGCTCCGACGATCGATCACAAACATTCCTAAGCGACGTGTGTCCGACCACTCTTATGCATCGCGACTGTAGTTGTATCCTTCGTCGGCGGGTTGTGCAAAAGGGGTTTCCACTGAGGTGGACCGGTCATCGTCCGGAATCAAACCCTGGAGGTCCCACGCAACCGTGGTCCCCGTTCAGTTATCCGAACGTAGTGAAAATAATCCAAGCGCAATCAGCAGGATGGCGCCCCGGTCTTGCCCAACCGGCAAGGCAACTTGGCGGGGGCTTGTCCCGCAGGACAAGCCGTTGCATGAACATCTCCAAAATATGACGCTTGGGCGACGTCGCTTCGATCAGTGAGCGGCGCGGGCCGCCTTCTTGGGCACGTACAGATCGGTCAGCGTGCCCTCATAGGCTTCGGCCGAGAACATCACCGTCTCCGACAGGGTCGGATGCGGATGGATGGTCAGGCCCAGATCGGCGGCATCGGTGTTCATCTCGATGGCCAGGGCGATTTCGGAAATCAGGTCGCCGGCGTTCGGGCCGACGATGCCGCCCCCGATGATCCGATGCGTGCTGGGATCGAACAGCACCTTGGTCAGGCCGTCGTCGCGCCCGAGCGTGAGTGAACGGGCGTTGGCGGACCAGGGGAAGCTGCCCTTCTCGTACGCGATGCCTTTGGCCTTGGCTTCGGTCTCGGTCAGGCCGACCCACGCGATTTCCGGATCGGTGTATGCGACCGACGGAATCACGCGCGCGTCGAAGAAGCGCTTCTCGCCATGGGCGACTTCGGCCGCGAGCTTGCCTTCATGCGAGGCCTTGTGAGCGAGCATGGGCTGGCCGGCGATATCGCCGATCGCGAAGATGTGCGAAACGTTGGTGCGCATCTGCTTGTCGACCGGAATGAAGCCGCGCTCGTTGACGATCACGCCGGCCGCTTCCGCGCCGATCTTCTTGCCGTTCGGGCTGCGGCCGACGGCGACCAGCACCTTGTCGTAGACCTGCGGCTCGATGGCCTGCTCGCCCTCGAACGTGACCCGAATGCCTTCCTTGAGCGCCTCGACCTTGGTGACCTTGGTCTTCACCATGATCTTTTCGTAGCGCTTGCCGATGCGTTTTTCGAGCGGACGCACCAGGTCGCGGTCGCAACCCGGGATCAGGCCGTCGGTCAGCTCGACGACGCTGACCTTGGTGCCGAGCGCGTCGTATACACAAGCCATTTCGAGGCCGATGATGCCGCCGCCGATGACCAGCATGCGCTTCGGCAGATCGAGCTCGAGCGCGCCCGTGGAATCGATGATGCGCGGATCGTCCGGCAGCCCCGGCAGCCGAACGACTTCAGAGCCGGCCGCGATGATGCAGTTCTTGAAGGAGATCCTGCGCGCGCCTTCGCCCGGCGCATTTTCGCCCTTGGACAACACCGTGGACTGCGGAGTCATGTCGGTGTTCGCGATCTGCATCTCGTGCGGCGAGACGAATGTCCCGATGCCGCGGATGACCTCGACTTTGCGCTGCTTGGCGAGCATGCCCAGACCGCCGGTCAATTTGCCGACCACCTTCTCTTTCCAGCCACGCAGTTTCGCGGTGTCGATCTGGGGTTTGCCGAAAGTCACGCCGGCCACCTCAATCTCGTGCGCTTCTTCGATCACTTTTGCGGCGTGAAGCAGCGCCTTTGACGGGATGCAGCCAACGTTGAGACACACGCCGCCGAGCTGCGGCCAACGTTCGACCAAAGCGACCTTCATGCCGAGATCGGCCGCACGGAACGCGGCGGTGTAGCCGCCAGGGCCAGCGCCTAGCACGACCATGTCGTAGTCGTACGAGCCGCCCGACGTATCTTTGGCAGGCGTCGGAGCGGTTGCGGCCGAGCTTGCAGCGGCAGCTTTCGCCTTCTGCTCTCGGACGATCGTGTCCGTGAAAGGAACGTCCTCTTCTTTCTTGGCGGGGGCAGGTGCTGCGGCGTTTGTTGCTTTTGCAGCCGGGGCTTCGTTGGCCGCCGGGGCGGCGCCCGCGGCCTCGACTTCGAGAATCAAGCTGCCTTTGGAAACCCGATCGCCCTTCTTCAAGGCCACCGATTTGACGACACCCGCCGCATTCGACGGCACGTCCATGGTCGCCTTCTCGGTTTCCAGCGTGACCAGCGGCGTTTCGAGCGCAATCTCATCGCCCGGCTTGACCAGCACGTCGATGACTTCGACGTCCTTGAAGTCACCAATATCGGGAACGTTGACTTTGGTCACGGCACCGCCTCGATCAGCTTACGCACGTCAGCGAGCTTCTCCGCCAGGAAGGTGGTGAAGCGCACACCGGCAGCACCGTCGATCACGCGGTGATCGTAGGCCAGCGTATACGGCAGCATCAGGCGCGGCACGAACTGGCCGTCTTTATAAACCGGCTTGAAGCTCGACTTCGCCACGCCCAGGATCGCGACCTCCGGCGCATTGATGATGGGCGTGAAGCCCACGCCACCGATGCCACCCAGACTCGAGACCGTGAACGTCGCACCCTGCATCTCGGCGATCGTCAGCTTGCCGGCACGCGCCTTCTCGGAGAGCACGGCGAGCTCGCGCGCGATCTCATAGATGTCCTTCTTGTCGGCGTCCTTGATCACCGGCACGACCAGGCCGCCCGGGGTGTCCGCCGCGAAGCCCAGATTGATGTACTTCTTCAGGACCAGATTCTTGCCCGAGGACTCCAGCGAGCTGTTGACGTTCGGGAACTGTTTCAACGCCAGCACGCAGGCACGCAGCACGAACGCGAGCGGCGTGAGCTTGATGCCTTGCTTCTCGGCTTCGCCCTTGAGCTTCTTGCGGGTTTCTTCCAGCTCGGTGATATCCGCTTCGTCCATCTGCCAGACGTGCGGGATGTTCAGCCAGCTGGCCTGCAGATGCGGGCCGGAAATCTTCTGAATGCGGCTGAGCGGCTGAATCTCGATCTCGCCGAACTTGGAGAAATCGATCTCCGGAACCTTCGGCAGCGCGCCGCCGCCAGCGGCCGCCGCGCCAGCAGGAGCCCCCGAGGACAGTGCCTGCTTGACGAACGCCTTCACGTCGTCGGGCGTGATGCGACCTTTCGGCCCCGTGCCTTTGATATGGCTCAGATCGGCGCCGAGCTCGCGCGCGAACTTGCGAACCGAGGGGCTGGCGTAAGCACGAGCGAATCCAGCTTCGTCGATCGGCGGCAAGCCTCTCGCTGCAGCGGGAGCCGGAGCAGCGGCTGCGGGAGCAGGTGCCGGCTCTTGCTTCGCCGGCGCCGCAGCGGGTGCGGCGGCTTTCGCGGGTTCAGGGCGGGGCGCCTTGGGCTCTTCCGGCGCACTCTTCGCAGCAGGGGCAGCAGCCCCTTCGAGCAGACCGATCAAAGCGCCTTTGGAAACGCGGTCGCCTTTCTTCAACGCAAGCGACTTGAGCACACCGGCGGCCGTGGACGGAACATCCATCGTCGCCTTCTCGGTTTCCAGCGTCAGCAGCGGCGTGTCGACTTCGATGCGATCGCCGGGCTTGACCAGCACATCGATGACTTCCACATCTTTGAAGTCACCGAGGTCGGGCACGCGAACTTCACCGCCGCCCGCAGCGCTGCCGCTCGCAGCTGGTTTGCTCGGCGCCGCATCGGTTGGAGCATCAGCCTTGGCCGACGCGCCGGCATTGCTCTTGGACTGTTCGATGCTGAGCGAGTTGGTGGAGACGGGCTCCTCCGCCGTGCCGCTCTTCTTCGCCGGCGCGGACGGCGCTTGCACGCCGCCCCCCTGGGCTTCGATCTGACCGATCAGGCTGCCCTTGGAAACCCGATCGCCCTTCTTCAACGCGAGCGAGGTGATGACACCAGCGGCCGTGGACGGTACGTCCATGGTCGCCTTCTCCGTTTCCAGCGTCAGCAGCGGCGTGTCGACTTCGACCTGGTCACCGGGCTTGACCAGCACGTCGATGACCTCGACGTCCTTGAAGTCGCCGAGATCCGGGACTTTGATATCTGTTGCCATCTTGATTAATCAGCGCTTGACCGGGCCTTACTGCGTGACCGGATTCGGCTTGTCCGGATCGATGTTGAACTTCTTGATCGCACCCTTGACGGTCGCCATGTCGAGCTTGCCTTCGTCGGCGAGCGCGCGCAGCGAGGCCACCACGACATGCGCGGCGTCGACTTCGAAATGCCGGCGAAGCTCGGCACGCGAGTCGCTGCGGCCGTAACCATCGGTGCCGAGCACGATGAACCGTCCGGGGACCCACTGACGTATTTGATCGGGCACGATGCGCATGTAGTCCGTCGAAGCGATGAACGGACCGGTGCGATCGCCGAGCACCTGCCGCACATACGGCACGGCCTGCGGCGCATCCGGATTCAGCAGGTTCCTGCGCTCGACATCCAGCGCTTCACGACGCAGCTCGGAGAAGCTGGTCGCGCTGAACACGTCGGCCGGCACGCCGTAATCCTTCTCGAGAATCTCGGCAGCCTTGATGACCTCCCGCAGGATCGTGCCGGAGCCCATCAGGTTGACGCGCACTTTGCCCTTGCCGCCCGACTGCAGCAGGTACATGCCTTTGAGGATGCCCGCCTCCGCGCCTTTCGGCATGGCCGGGTGCGCGTAGTTCTCGTTCATCACCGAGAGGTAATAGAAGATGTCTTCCTGCTCGGCAAACATGCGGCGCAGGCCATCCTGAATGATGACGGCGAGCTCGTATGCGAAGGTCGGATCGTAGGCGACGCAGTTCGGAATCGTGCTCGCCGCCAGATGGCTGTGACCATCCTGGTGCTGCAAGCCTTCGCCCGCGAGCGTCGTGCGGCCGGACGTGCCGCCCAGCAGGAAGCCGCGCGCCTGGCTGTCGCCGGCCGCCCAGATGAAATCGCCAACGCGCTGGAATCCGAACATCGAGTAATAGATGTAGAACGGAATCATGTTCACGTTGTGGTTGGCATACGCGGTACCGGCCGCGATGAACGAAGCGAGCGCACCGCCTTCGTTGATGCCTTCCTCGAGAATCTGACCCTTCTTGTCTTCCTTGTAGAACATCAGCTGATCGGCGTCCTGCGGCGTGTACAGCTGACCCGCCGAGGAATAGATGCCGACCTGGCGGAACATGCCTTCCATACCGAAGGTGCGCGCCTCGTCCGGCACGATCGGCACGACGTTCTTGCCGATGTTCTTGTCCTTCACCAGCATCTGCAGGATGCGCACGAACGCCATCGTGGTGGAGAACTCACGATCGCCCGAGGACTGCAGCAGCGAGTCGAAGGCTTCGAGCGAAGGCACGGTCAGCGACGGCGCATTCGCGCGTCGCTGCGGCAGCGGACCGCCGAGCCGCGCGCGGCGCTCGCGCAGATATTTCATCTCTTCGCTGTCTTCCGGCAGTCGCTGGAACGGCGACTTGGCGAGTTGCTCGTCCGGAATGTCGATGTAGACGCGCTTGCGGAATTCCTTCAGCGCCTCGTCGTCGAGCTTCTTCTGCTGGTGGGTGATGTTCTGACTCTCACCCCACCGGCCCATCATGAAGCCCTTGACGGTCTTGCACAGGATCACCGTGGGCGTGCCCTTGTGATTCACCGCCGCGTTGTAGGCGTTCCAGACTTTCTTGTAATCGTGGCCGCCGCGGTTCAGGCGCCAGATGTCGTCGTCCGACATGTTGGCGACCATCTCTTTGAGCTCGGGATACTTGCCGAAGAAATGCTCGCGCGTGTAAGCGCCGCCCTTGGCCTTGAAGTTCTGATATTCGCCGTCGACGCACTCTTCCATCACCCGGCGCAGCAGGCCCTTGGTGTCCTTGGCGAGCAGGGGATCCCAACGCGAGCCCCAGATGACCTTGATGACGTTCCAGCCCGCGCCGAGGAAGGCGGCTTCGAGCTCTTGAATGATCTTGCCGTTGCCGCGCACCGGACCGTCCAGGCGCTGCAGGTTGCAGTTGATGACGAACACCAGATTGTCGAGCTTCTCGCGCACCGGCATGGTGATCGCGCCCATGGACTCGGGCTCGTCCATTTCGCCGTCACCGAGGAATGCCCACACCTTGCGGTCGGTCGTCGGCACCACGCCGCGATTCTCCAGGTAGCGCTGAAAGCGCGCCTGGTAGATGGCCATCATCGGACCGAGGCCCATGGACACGGTCGGGAACTGCCAGAAATCCGGCATCAGCCAGGGATGGGGATAGGAGCTGAGCCCCTTCTCCGGGCTGGCCACTTCCTGACGGAAGTAACGCAAATTCTCTTCAGAGAGCCGGCCCTCGAGATACGCGCGTGCATAGATGCCCGGCGCGACGTGGCCCTGGATGTAGATCATGTCGCCGGGATGGTTTTCCGAGGGCGCGCGCCAGAAGTGGTTGAAGCCCACCTCGTACATGGTGGCCGACGACGCGTAGCTCGCGATGTGACCGCCGTACTCGGAGCTCTGGCGATTTGTGTGCACCACCATGGCCATCGCGTTCCAGCGAATGAAGGCCTCGATGCGCCGCTCGATGCTGCGATCGCCCGGGTACTCCTGCTCCTGCCCGGGTGAAATCGTATTCACATAGGCGGTGTTGGGCTTGAACGGCAGGTACGCACCACTGCGGCGCGTGAAGTCGATCAACCTTTCGAGCAGAAAGTGCGCTCGGCCGGCGCCCTGCGCCTTGATCACCGAATCGATCGATTCGAGCCATTCCCGGGTTTCTTCGGGATCGAGATCATCAAACCTGGACGGGTCGGACATGTCGGGTGTGCTGCAAAAGTAGGCCGCGTATCATCGGAGTTTGAGAAATTTCGGTCAAGGAACCTCGTGTGGTGGAATTGCTTCCTGCAGAGCGCGACATACGCATTTTTCAACGCCGCGCACAGTTGAGCGAAAGCTCGATGCAAAAACATGATGGCTGCATCGTCATCATCGATCGCGAACAGGCCGAGCAGCGCCTGACCAAGCTGCCTTTCAGTGCGGCCTGGCAACGGCTGTATCGCGAAGCCAAGGCACGCGGGCCTGTATCTATCCTCAGTGCGCGAGTGGCAGCCGATGCATCACCGATGGTGGTGGCGCTTGCAAAAGCTTCAAGCTCGGCCTTCGAGCGCCTGTCGCTCGCAACCCGCATCTGGAAGGAGCTGGCGCCCGCATCCGGCGCGAAAGTGCTGCTCGCAACGCAGGGTCTCGACGCCACTCACAGCGCCGCAATGCTCGAAGCGCTGACGGCCGCCGCATTGGCCGCCACCGCGCCCATGCCGGTGATTAAGTCGAAAACACCGAAAGCGCCGGAGCCGCCGCAACTCACGCTCAGTGGCGAGGGTCCCGAGATCGATGCGGACCTGTCGATCGCGATCGATCGCGGCAATCACCTGGCGCGCTGGCTGACGACGCTGCCGCCAAACGTGCTGCATACGGCCAGTTATCGAAAAGCGTTGCGTGACCTCGCGAAACGCGAAGGCTGGGCGTTCTCGTTCCTCGACGAGCGCGCGCTGAAGCGGCTGAATGCTGGTGCCTTTCTGGCTGTCACACGCGCGAATGAGCACCGCGACGCCGGTATCGTGCGCCTGCGCTATCGAGCGGGACGCGATCCCGCGCGCAAGAAATTGGCGCTGGTCGGCAAAGGCATTTGTTTTGACACGGGGGGTATTAATTTGAAGCCCCACAAGAGCATGTATCAGATGCACGAAGACATGCAGGGCAGCGCCGTCGCCGTCGGCACCCTGCTCGCGCTGAGTCGTCTCAACGTGCCTTACGACATCGACTGCTGGCTCGCCATCACCGAAAACCAGATCGGCCCGAACGCCTTCCGCCCGCAAGAAGTGGTGCGCGCCGCGAATGGCACAACCATCCAAGTCGCGCACAGCGACGCCGAGGGCCGCATGGTGCTCGCCGACACATTGACGATCGCCGCACGCGAGAAGCCGGATCTGATGATCGACTTCGCGACACTCACTGGCGCGTGTGTTACGGCGCTGACCGAGCGCTATTGTGGTGCATTCACGAATCGGCCCGAGTGGCACGGCGCTATTCAAGCCGCCGGTCGTGAGAGTGGCGAGCGCGTGTGGCCGTTCCCGATGGATGAGGACTTCGACAGCGATCTCGAATCACCGATCGCGGATGTCCTTCAATGCACGCCGGATAGCAAAGGCGATCACATTCTGGCCGCCCGCTTCCTGAGCAAGTTCGTGCCGGCGGAGATTCCGTGGATTCACATCGACCTGGCGGCGGGGAACAGACCCGGAGGGTTGGCTCATGTGCCCACGGATTTCACTGGCTTTGGCGTGCGGTACACAACGCAGTTGTTGATGGAGCAGGAATTGTTGGTGGGTGGCAAGAGGGCTCGGAAGGGATGAAGCGCGGCGGCTTGCAGCGCCAGGAAGCTTGAATTTGGGTTCCGTGGCGTGCAGCGCCAGGAAACTTGAGTTCGAGCTCAGTGGCTCGCAGCGCCAGGAAGCTTGAGTTCGAACTCAGTGGCTCGCAGCGCCAGGAAACTTGAGTTCGAGTTCAGTGGCTTGCAGCGCCAGGAAGGGTGAGTCGGAGCTCAGTGGCTTGCAGCGTCAGGAAGGGTGAGTCCGGGCTCAGTGGCTTGCAGCGTCAGGAAAGCTGAGTCCGGGCTCAGTGGCTTGCAGCGTCAGGAAGGGTAAGTCCGGGCTCAGTGGCTTGCAGCGTCAGGGTGGGGTGTCTCCTCCCGGCACCGGGCTCGGCCGGAGCGCATTGCGCTCCTCACCGCACGTCCATGATGAGCCCTGCTGTTTCGGCCCCGTCCATGTGCCGAAAAGCTGCCGGGAGAAGACACCCCACCCTGACGCTGCCGATACGGCCGTTGCCTGCGCCGGCCTTGTTCCGGAGTGGCATTCGCCGGGCCTGTTTGGAGTTGCATGTGCCGGGCTGGTTCCGGAGTCGCATACGCCGGCCCTGTTTGGAGTTGCATGCGCCGGCCTTGTTCAGAGCTCGTAAGCGAACCTGGTTTGGAGTGCACGCGCCGGCCTTGTTCAGAGTGCGCAAGCGGCGCCTGGTTTGGAGTGCATGCGCCGGCCTTGGTTGGAGTTACATACGGCAGCCTGGTTCGGAGTTGCTGCGCCGGCCTGTTTAGAGTTGCATGGCAGGCCTGGTTCGGAGTTGCATGTGCCGGCCTTGTTTGGAGTTGCGTACGCCGTCTCGTTCGGAGCAACGGCGGCGATAACTGTCAGCTTGCTGCCTGCGTTGGTTCGCGTTGCCGTTGCAGGTCTTCATACCAATCGCCGAGCGCGTTGATCAACGGTACCAGCTTGCGGCCACCTTCCGTCAGCTCGTACTCGACGTGCGCAATCTTTCCCGGCACGACTGTGCGTGAGATCACGCCCGCGCTCTCCAGCGCGCGCAACTCCAGCGTCAGAATGCGGTGTGAGATCTTGGGGTTGTCACGCCGCAGTTGCGCGAAGCGCTTCTTGCCGTCGATCAGGTAATACACCAGCAACGTACGCCAGCGCCCGCTCAACAAGCGCATCGCGTCTTCGATCGGGCATCCGGAAACCGTGGTTTTCATGGTGGTAACAAATTTGTGCCCACTCGCGGGCCGGTGACAAATTTGTTCGTAATTTACAGCTCGGACGTGCTCAATAACATAGGGCTCTCTTCTACATATCGGAGTTCACTCATGGAGTCCGTGTTGCTTTATGGCATCCCGCAGGGATGCTCGTTTGGATCGATCGTTGCGCTGGAATGGCTGGGTCAGCCGTATCGGCTTTGTCGGATCAACATGCCGCAGGACATGCAGTCCGATCTGTATGCGCGGGTNAATCCGGTCCGGGAGACACCNGCATTGTTGCTCGAAGNCGGCACTGTGCTGACCGAGAGCGCCGCAATCCTGCAGAACATCGCGACCCGCGGNATCGATCGCGGCCTTGGNTTCAAGCAAGGCACGCGCGAGTACGATCGGTTGAATCAGGTCATCGCGTTTCTGAACACAACTTTCTTCTGGGCGTTCGTGCCGCTCTGGCGCGCGTATGAGATGGAAGAGAATCCGCCGGTGCAGAACGTGCTGCGCGACGTGGGTCGCCAAGCCGTCGCCAAAGCACATGAGCAACTGGAAGCAGC
>Ga0065721_10005625_pt1 | contig 12463 bp, 16 predicted proteins | sample Mesricmetagenome_FD_59108 | JGI IMG/M metagenome (GOLD analysis project Ga0065721, IMG submission 59108) | Mesophilic microbial community from rice straw/compost enrichment Sample: eDNA_1 v2 (version 2) | ecosystem: Engineered > Solid waste > Grass > Composting > Bioreactor | place: USA: Davis... | reverse complement strand
CGAGCATGGTCTGGTCGGACAGCTGCGCCGCTCCCTCCAGGAAGGAGATGAGGTCCTCGCCGATATTGTCTACCACCAAGCGCTCAAGTGCCGGTGACAGCAGTTCGGCCCGTCCGAGAATGGCCGCGCCCTTGGCCCGGGCCTGCGGGCCGGCGGTGGGAAACAGCCGCGCGGCGAGGGCCTCAAACTGTTCCATTTCGGGAACCGTCGGCTTGCCGCGGCGCGCATAGGCGTCGCAGGCGGCGATCAGGAGCGTGTTGGTGCGGTCGACACCACCCGTTTCGATCAGAAGCTGAAAGGTCTCGTAGGGCTGAAATCCAAGCATTTCCGGCGGAACCATCGACTCGCTTTTGCATCGGTTTTGATGCGAGTTCGACTTTTGCCGCCAATTCGTTAGCAGACTGTTAACCTTGACGATCTCTTAATGGCAATCAGCGCGAGGGGCGTCGCGCCGGAACGAGACTACCAACTCGCTGCCCCCACTAGGGACGGGGGAGCGGCGTCTGATGGAGGCCATCTTGGCTACAGTTTTGAAGTTCGAGGGGCGGAAACTTTCCGCTGGCGCTGGGAGCCAGATTTCCGGCGACGCCCAGATCCTGATATTTACCGGGGTGCGTTATGAACGCGGGACGCCGCCGCCACCAACCAAGCACAGCGATACAAGGCGCAAGCGCAAGCGTGGCTAGTCCTATCGGACCGCTGGTCCGCTCGATGGCAGTTTTCATGGCAGCAGCACTGCTGGCCGGCTGCATGGCCCGCCCGGTGGGCGACTTTGGCCGCGCCCAGCCCAGCGTTCTGCACGACAGGGCCATGCCCTATGTGGGCGCCCACATAGCCACCAATCGGCGTGAGCCGGTCTCCAACCTCAACCAGACCGACCAGGAACGCGAGATGCACGACCGCACCTGGCGTTTCCTCATCGCCGCGCATAGCCGCGACTGGCTGTTCGACACTTCGGTGGAACTGCAGCGCACCCGTATCGGGCCGGCGCGCGACTACCGCTACACTACGGACCGCTACTATGCCTGGCTGCGCTCGACGGCCTACCAGTCCTCGACAACGCGCTACAATACGGTAGGGCGCCATATCCTGGCGGACCTCGATACTGTCCCGACGACCTTCCAGTCCATTTGCGCGGTCGAACAGGTGGACCGGCAGCGGCGGATCGCACTGGCCGAACTGCCAGGGATCGAGCAGAGCGTGGCCACCAATGTTGCGGCCCGCCGCACCGAGAACCAGTGGCATGTGGACTGGTTCGTGCGCGCCCTCAACTACCGCTATGACAGTTATTCCTATGCGCTCGACCATCTGCTAGTGGAAACCCCGCACGAACAGTCCATGGCCGTCGATGAGAACCTGCGCCGGCTTCGCCCCTGGGTTGACCGCGCCAATCGCGGCGAGTTCTGTCTCAACGGTCCGGGGTCGAGCACCGGTAGCGGNGTCACCATACCGTCACGCTTCCAGACCATGGTGCANGATCGCGAAGTGATCCCGCAGAAGTAACCACGTCGAGGGGGCAGGGGTGGACGACACGANAACGACGCCCCAGGGCACGCCCGGCGAGGTGCTGANTGCATTTCTCAAACTCGGGTTGACCAGTTTTGGCGGGCCCATCGCGCATCTTGGTTATTTTCGCGACGAACTGGTGACCCGCCGGCGATGGGTGAGCGAAGCCGCCTACGCCGACATTGTGGCACTGAGCCAATTTCTGCCCGGTCCTGCTTCGAGCCAGACAGGCTTTGCATTGGGTCTCGTTCGGGCCGGGTGGCTGGGTGGGCTAATGGCATGGGTGGGCTTTACGCTGCCCTCGGCGCTGCTGCTGGTGCTGTTCGCCTATGGCGCGGCGGCGCTGGATGGGCTTGTCGCGCAAGGGGTGTTGCACGGCTTGAAACTGGTGGCCGTAGCCATCGTAGCCCAAGCGGTGCTGGGGATGGCGCGGAACCTCACGCCAGACCGGGAGCGCGCCGCGATTGCCGTCGCGGCGGTGATGCTGGTGGTTCTGGCCGGGGGCGTGCTTGGCCAGACGGGTGCCATTGTCATGGGCGCACTTCTGGGATTGTGGCTTTGCCGAAGCGGAGCTGGCGCGCCAGCACACCTGCCCGATGCGGGCATCTCGCGCCGCGTCGGCATTGCCCTGCTCTTGCTGTTCGTGCTGCTCCTCCTCGGCTTGCCACTGCTGGCTCGAACGGACCAGGGACTGGCGCTGTTTGATGCCTTTTACCGGGCCGGCTCGCTGGTTTTCGGTGGGGGGCACGTGGTGCTGCCACTGCTAGATGCCGAGACCGTGGGGCGCGGCTGGGTGAGGCCGGATGACTTTCTGGCCGGCTATGGCGCGACGCAGGCCGTACCTGGACCGCTCTTTACCTTTGCTGCCTATCTCGGGGCCATCAATGTCCCCTCGCCAAACGGCATTGCCGGTGCGGCTGTTGCGCTGGTTGCCATCTTCCTTCCCGGCCTGCTGCTCATGGCCGGTGCTTTGCCGTTCTGGCAGCAGCTCCACTGCTGGCCTCGTGCGCAATCGGCTATGCGCGGTGCCAATGCGGCCGTGGTCGGCATCCTCGCAGCGGCGTTCTACGATCCGGTCTTTACCAGCGCGATCGGGTCGCCGCTCGATTTCGCCCTGGCGTTGGCAGGGTTTGTGGCGCTGGTGGCGTGGAAGTGTCCGCCCTGGGTGGTGGTGCTGGGCCTGGCGGCGGCGGGCGCTGTGATCAGCCTGTTCGGAACAGGGACGCCATAGCCACCAGTCCAAATCCAATCAGCACGGCGCCAGAGGCGCGGGAAATCCAGACGGCAAATCCTTGAGGCAGCCGCTGACGCAGGAGGGCCACGCCGCCGCTGAGAATGACCCACCAGAGCAGCGAGCCGAGGAACACGCCGATCACGACGACCAGCTTGCCCATGAGGTCCGTGTCCGAAGCCAATCCCAGCCCCGCGAAGATGGCGGCGAAGGAGAGGATGGTCATTGGGTTGGAGGTCGTCAGCGCAAAGGTGGTGGCGACGGTGCCAAGCAGATCGGTGCGCCAAATGCTCGCCTCGTTTGGAAGCGGGCGCGGCACAACGCTCTTCCATCCCAACCAAAGCAGGAAGGCGCCACCCACGAGGCGAAGGGGCATGTCGACCATGGCGAGAATGCTTGAAAAGGCTGCAAAGCCAAGGGCTGCGAGGGCCGCGTAGCAAGCATCGGCAATCGCGGTGCCGAGGCCGCCTGCGACGCCGGCCAGAAAACCGCGCCGCAAGGTCCGGCTGATGCAGAGCGCGCCGATCGGGCCGAGCGGCGCGGCAATGGCAAGGCCCAGAAGGAGCCCCTTGGCGAAGAGCAGAAGGGTGTCCATCAGGTTCTCGCCTTGGGCGTGAAACTGGCTTCGGCAGCGCTGGACAGGGCAATGATCGTTTCGCTGCGGGCGAGAAACTTGCGGGCCTTGAGATCGGCCAGAAAGGCTTCGAGATCGGGCAGTGAGGCCACGCGGACCTTGACCATATAGGACCAGCCGCCAGTGACGTGATGCGCCTCTTCAATGGCGGGATGCCTCCCGGCAAAAGCGCGGAAGGCGGCCTCGTCGGCATCAGCAGCCAGAGCCACGCAGACAAAGGCCAGAACCGGAACGCCAAGTGCAGAGGGGTCGGCATCGACAGTGAATCGCCGGATGGCGCCGCTGGCGGTCAGTCGCCGGATGCGTTCGTTGGTGGCCGAGGCAGACAGGCCAACGCGCTCGCCGATATCGGTAAGGGCGCGACGGGCGTCGTCGGCGAGGAGATCGATGATTTTGCGGTCGATTTCATCCATGACCGGAGGAAACACAGTAAGTCGACTTTGTGTCAATATATTTTAATACAGTATGGCTACTTGGATGATGTATATGCGGTGAAATTTGCGGTACGCCGCAAAACATGCAGTCGGGCCATGGGCTGCCAGGGCAGCGCTGCGGAGAGCGGTCTTAAGATCGCCTTGAGGCCGGTGCGGGGTGGCAGATGGTGTTGTTCAGGCCGGCACGGGAACGGCGCGCAGACGCTCCAGAACCTTTGGCGCGAACTCGTCCAGCATGGCGACCGGATGCCATTGCGCGGCATTGACCTCGTCGAGCTGGGCGACCAGCGGCAGGTGCGGGTCTGCGATGAAGAGATATTGCAGGTCGTGGTGGATATGGGGCGGCTCATTGCGGGACGGCTTGCCCGGAACATCGTGGCTGTCGATGACGAAGGGCAGGTCACCTTTCTGGTGCCAGGGATGGAGGCTCAGGCCCTGTACGCCGGTCTCTTCCTCGGCCTCGCGGCGAGCCGAGAGGTGGAAGAAGGCCGATGGCTCATAATGACCGCCCGGCTGAAGCCAGCGACCGATCGTGACGTGGTCGATGAGGAGAGTCTGGCGGTGGTCAGGCGAGAGGATCACGGCGCTGGTGGTGAGATGTCCCGGAAAGGTGGTGCGCTCGTCCAGCCGGTGCCCGGCCTCGATCTGCCAGCGCAGCAGGGACAGGAATTCGCGAGGGCCCGCCACTTCGCTGAGGTAGCGGGAGAGGGTGGCAGAGAGGGCCTGGTGGAAGGCTGCCGGGGACATTGTATCCGCTATGGTTCAGAAACTGGTGCTATCGCGAGTTATAGAACGCATTACCATGACTCAGCGTCAGTCGCGTGGTCCGCAGCTGATTTCGGCCAGTTCGGCTTCAAAGCGCGCGCGCATCGCGGCATGGGGCGGGGAGAGGCGCACCAGCGCAAACAGGTTGTCGGTTGCTGACTCCACCACCAGCAGCCCCTCGGCTATGTCGATCTGCTGCTGGGCCAGAAGGCGTGTCTGGGCGGCGTTGAATATGCCCATGTCCACCGTCTGGCCGATGCCGTCGCGATTGGTGGTCGAAAAGGTGACCACGCCGGCCTCGTTGAAAAGCGCCACAGACCAGAAGGCATCGGGCAGCACGCCGCTGAGATAGGCGGGCCCTTGCGACAGGTCGATCTGGCACAGCCCATAGGCCAGTTCCGGATCAAGACGGAGCGGATTGGGATTGCCCGGGCCGATGGGCGGAAGCACGACCATGCGGTCGCGCGCATCGAGCTGGGCAATGCGCGTCCAGGTGGTTTCCTCGGAGAGCCGCGGCAGGGTGAGGATGGTGACGATGTGAATGATGCCGCCAAGCAAAAGCCCACCGATCAGCCACAGGAGGGTGCGGATCATGCGCAATCCTCCTTGAGGATGGAGGGCATGGCGGTGGAGGCGAAGCTCGAAAGCGCCGTGGTGTCATAAAGCGTCAGCACGAGGCTGAACGGGCCCGAACCGGCCAGCTCCAGCCAGGTGGCGGGACGCAGCCGCGTGCCGACATGGACGCGCAGGGCGCCGTTGGGCAGGCGGACCACTTCGCTCGAGCGCAGGGCCGCATCGGTGCCCGGAGCCGCGAGATTGACCCAGTCGGCATCCACGGCGACCAGCGTCCAGAAGGTCGAGACCGGGACGCGGCCCTCGACGCGATAGGAGCAGGCCAGATCGAGCGGGGCACCATCGCTGTCACTGGAGGCGACGAATTGAAGGCCCTCGCTGCGGCCAAGCTGCAGGGCGGCATCGCGAGTGATGTGGCCGCTGGTATAGGGATTGGGTGCAGGTGAGCCAATATCAGGCCAGGCGGTCCAGGGGCCGAGCGAGACCGCGCCGAAGAACCGCCCGTCGGTGAGCGCATAATAGCTCAGGCCAAACCCGACCGAGAGGGCTACGGCAATGCTCATCAGCAGGCGGAGGACGAAGCGCACGGGGTCAGCGTCTCTGTGATCTGGTCATGGGGACGGGGCGCTCAGCGTTGCGGGCTGGCTAGGCTTGTAGCAATGGCGGCGGCGCGGCGGAAGTGATTCTGCCCGATGGCGATGAACTGCGCTAGTATTGCGGCCCGATAGCCCGAAGAGGCAGACGGTGGACATGATGCGAAACGTGCTGACAACACTGGCCCTGGCCGCCATGCTGACCGCCATGCCCGGCACGGGATTGGCCAAGGACAAGAAGGGCGATGTGCTGGCGGCATGGATTGGCGCCTGGACGACCGGACCGGAGCAGAACATCACCATCCTGCGCGGGACAGGGGGCATGCTTTCCATTGAGGGATTTGCCAGCTGGGGTGCTTCGGACCCGGACCGCGTCGCCAGTGGCGGCGTCAATGTCGGAGAGTTTTACGCCGATGTGCCGGCCGGCTGGATCGAGGACACTCGTCTGGCCTTCGGGGTCGGCGCGGATGGCACAATCCGTCCCGACGCGGCGGAACAATTCGATTGCGTGGTGCAGCTGGAAATCGGATACACGCAATTGCTTGCCACGGATAACGGCATGTGCGGCGGGCATAATGTCCGCTTCGACGGCACCTATCACCGCGCCGGCAAGCAGGCGAACTAAAGGCCGGTGGGGCCGGAAGAGGGGCCCTGGGCCGTGTTGCGCGGCACAGCGCGATCGAGCGTTGCGCTGAGCCGGTCGGCCAGATCGAGCAGCTTGCGCGCGGCGGCCGGCTTGAGGCTGGGCGGGCGGGCCACAACCTCCTCGATATCCTCCGGGTCGGCGTCGGCCACGATGGTCTCGGGAATATCGAAGTCGATGCCGAAGACCGGCTTGATCTCGATATTGGTGTGCGCATAGGCCATGAATTTCTGCCAGGCGATGGTGGGCAGGGTGCCGCCGGTGAGGTTGTTGGTGGCGCGGTAGTCATCGTTGCCGAACCACACGGCGGCNACGTANTTGCCGGTAAAGCCGCAGAACCAGGCATCGCGATAGGATGTGGTGGTTCCGGTCTTGCCCAGGGTCGGGACGCCCTCAATGCGGGCGCGGGTGCCCGTGCCGCTCTGGGTCACGGCATACATCATCTGATTCATGTAGGCGACGGTCTGCTCGGACAGCACCCGCTCGCGCGGTGCGTCGGGATCGTGCTCCCAGACCAGTTCGTCATTGAATGTGGTCATGCGCGTCAGGCCATAGGCCGGCGTCTTGTAGCCGTGATTGGCAAAGACCGCATAGGAGGAGGTCATGTCGAGCACCGAGACCGAGGCGACGCCCAGCGCCAGCGAGCGGGTGACCGGATATTCCTGCCGCAGGCCCATGCGGTAGCTCAGCTGCGCAATGGCATCGCGCCCGGTCTTGATCGAGAGGGTCACCGGAACGGTGTTGATCGAGGCGGCGAAGGCGCTGATCAGCGTGGTCTGTCCGCGATAGGAGCGGCCATAGTTCTGCGGGCACCAGTCGCCGATGCAAACCGGATGGTCCGACACCGTGTCGGTGGGTTTGAGCCCCAATTGCTCGAAGGCCTCGGCATAGACGAAGGGCTTGTAGGACGAGCCGGGCTGGCGGGTCGAGACAATGGCGCGGTTGAACTGGCTCTTGGCGTAATCGGTGCCGCCCACCATGGCGCGGATGGCGCCCTGGGTGTCGGTGACCACCATCGCACCCTGTTCGACGCGATACTGTTCGCCCTGTTCGCGGATGACCGAGACGATGGCCTCCTCGGCATAGGCCTGCAGGGTGGTATCGATGGTGGTGCGGACGATGAAATTGTTGCCCGGCGCGTTGCTGGCCTCGATGATCTGCTTGGCCTCCTCGAAGGCCCAGTCGAGGAAATAATTGGGCGAGTTGAGATCGTTGCTACGGTCGATGGCGGAGGCCGGATGACGCCGCGCGGCGGTGACCTGACCCTCGGTGAGGAAGCCGGCAGCCACCAGATTGGTCAGGACCAGATTGGCGCGGCCGCGGGCGGCGGCCAGGTCGATATGCGGAGCGTAATTGCCGGGCGCCTTGAACATGCCGGCCAGCATGGCGGCTTCCGCCAGGTTGATGTCCTGCACCCGCTTGCCGAAATAGAATTCGGCTGCTGCCGTCACCCCGTAATTGCCCCCGCCCATATAGGCGCGGTCGAAATAGAGCTTGAGGATCTGGTCCTTGGAATAGTTCCACTCCAGCCAGACCGAGAGAAACGCCTCGACGATCTTGCGCTCGATGGTGCGCTCGGATGACAGGAAGAGGTTCTTGGCCAGCTGCTGGGTAATGGACGAACCACCCTGGGTGCCGCGTTCGCCCTGGGCATTGCTCATGAGCGCGCGCAACGTGCCCACGACGTCGATGCCGAAATGCTCGTAGAAGCGCCGGTCCTCGGTGGCGAGGGTGGCCTTGATCAGATAGTCCGGCATCTGGTCGAGTGCCACGCTGTCGTCGGAACGAATGCCGCGCCGGCCGATCTCGGTGCCGTAGCGGTCGAGGAAAACCACCGAATAATCCTCGGCCTTGTTGAAGGCGCCGCGGTCGATGATATCGAAGGCGGGCATGGCCAGTGCCGTCATCAGCACGGCGCCGATGGCACCGAAGGTAAAGGCGTCCGAAAGAATCTCGACAAAAAAGCGCCTGATGCCCGAGACATGGAAGCGCGACATGAAATCCTGGTAGCGGGTATAGCCGCGGCCCAAAGCCTGCCAGAATTCGTAAAGCGAGGAATCGAGCCAGGCGTCAGCCGCCAGCATGCTGCCCTTGGGGCGGCGCTTCTTTTCCTTGGTGTAGAACGGATCCTGCACGGTAACCCCGAAGCCCTCGTGGGAGCAGAGTTGTCCGCAAATGCCGGACAAGGCAACACAATCGCTGGAATATGATTGCATTGGCCGCCCGGCAAGCGCAAACCGGCAACAGCATGAACCGCAAACGGTAAAGATGGCCTTCTGGGAAGAAAAAACGCTCGAGCAGATGTCCCGCGCAGAGTGGGAGGCGCTGTGTGATGGCTGCGGCCGGTGCTGCCTGATCAAGCTCGAGGACGAGGATACCGGGACGCTGATTACCTCGGATGTGCGTTGCAAGCTGCTCGACGGCGACAGCTGCGCCTGCACCGACTATCCCAACCGGCAGGCCAAGGTGCCCGACTGCATCAAGCTCACACCGGACAATGTGCGGGAAATCCCCTGGATTCCGACCACCTGCGCCTATCGACGGCTGGCCGAAGGCAAGGGGCTGGCCTGGTGGCATCCCCTGGTCTCGGGCGATCCGCAGACGGTGGTCGATGTGGGCGTTTCGGTGAAGGGCAGAACTTTTCTCGAGACCGAAGTGGATCCCGAGAACTGGGAAGAGCACGCCGTCACCTGGCCCGAATGGGAGCCTCCGGAGTCCCTCTAGGGCAGAGTGCTTACTTCCTGTTAACCATAGCTATGGCTTCATGACCCCGCGTCGGGACGAGCCCAGGACAGGCTGATGAATAAGGTGAACATGAGCGGTACCGAAGGCTTCTGGGCCCGCATCCGCGCGGCCCTGGGGCGTAATGCCGACGCTCATGTGCCGGCCTACGGCAAGGCGGAAATCGCCAGCAATCCCAACAAGAAGTCGCGTACCGCACAGCGCATCGACGAGGAAATGCGCCGCGCCTGGACACATTGTGCCGAGCGCAATGTGTCGCTGTGCGTGATGGCGCTGGAAATGGACGGATATGTCGACTATTTCGCTGCCTATGGCCGCGACATGGTCGAGGACATGCTCGCCACGGTCGAACAGCTGGTGACCGGCCTGCTGCCCACGGAAGCCTGCCACTGCCTTCGCAATGGCCGCGCCGGCTTCACGCTGGTGCTGCCCGACATGCCGGCCCTGATGGCCCGACAGCTGGCGGGCTCGATGGCATCGGCCATTCGCCAGGCTGGACTGCCCAACCGGGAAAGCCATGCCGGTCAGGTGACCTTCAGCACCGGGATATCCGTGGTCAATCCGCGAGACAAGTTCGACCGGGCCGTGCTGACTGCCGCCGCCCAGGCTGTGGCCAAGGCACAGCGCCGTGGCCTCGCCCGGCTCGAAATCACCGATCTGCGCGGCCAGCCTGAAAAGCGCCGCAAGGCCGCTTGAGGCCTTTCCCCTCCGACATTGCCTTGGCCGGGCCCGTTCTATAATAGGGCCGTCCCTGCGCGCCCGGCGCGCGATCCCCTTTGCGGACGGCAACCATGTCTCTTTCCTGCGGCCTCGACTTTGGCACGTCCAACTCCACGCTTGGCCGCCTCGACGCGGCAGGCCTGCCACAGCTGCTGCCGCTTGAAGATGGCCGGCCAACCATGCCCAGCGTGCTGTTTTTCGGTTTCGAGGATGACAGCCTACATTTCGGCAGGGCGGCGGTGGCCGAGTACGTCAGTGGCGCCGATGGGCGACTTATGCGCTCGCTCAAGAGCGTGCTCGGAACGGCGTTATTCAACGATACGACGCGGGTAAAGAGCCGCCGGCTGGGCTTTGGCGACATCATCGGCTCGTACGTGGGCGAACTTAAACGCCGNGCGGAGACGCAGCTGGGGGCCGAACTGACCCANGTGGTGATGGGGCGCCCGGTGCANTTTGTCGATGACGACCCCGAAGCCGACCGGACAGCGCAGGATCAGCTCGAAGCGGCTGTGCGCGCCCAGGGTTTCCGGCATGTCGAATTCCAGTATGAGCCGATTGCGGCAGCGCTGGACTATGAGCGGCAGGTCGACACTGAAAAACTGGCACTGATCGTCGACCTGGGTGGCGGCACCTCGGACTTTTCGCTGGTGCGCGTTTCGCCCGAGCGGGCAGGGGCCGCAGACCGGAGCCAGGACATTCTGGCCACGGCAGGCGTGCATATCGGCGGCACGGACTTTGACCGTCTGCTGGCCATGGCGCGCGTCATGCCCGAACTCGGGCTCGGCTCGAAGACGCTGGACGGCAAGCGGCACCTGCCGGTCGCGCCCTATTACGATCTTTCCACTTGGCACCGGATCAACCGCCTCTATGACGCCAAGGCGCTGCGCGACCTGCGCTCGACCATGCGCGAGGCGCAACGGGCCGCACAGGTCGAGACGTTCGTAATGCTGGTCGAGGACCGACTGGGGCACCGGCTGATCGGTGCCGTCGAAGACACCAAGATTGCGCTGTCCGATGTCCAGGAGACCGAGTTTTCCTTTGTCGTACGCGACCGGACGATCCGGACGACGATTACNGTGGCACAGCTGGGTGCCGCTCTCGCCGAGTCGATNGGACGGCTCGAAGCCACGATCAACGAGACGCTCAANCTGGCNGGGCTGGAGCGTGACGCNGTGGACAGTCTCATNCTGACGGGCGGGTCGACACTGGTGCCCGCCGTGGCCGGGCGGTTGAGCGGCATGTTTCCCGAGGCCGAAATGGTGCGCACCGATGTGCTGGGCAGTGTGGGGCTGGGGCTGGCGCTGGAGGCCAAGCGGCTGTTTGGCGACTGACGCGGGGAGGCGGCTGGTTCGGGCGGATAATGGCGTGGTTGAAGATGAGGTTCATTGGAAGAACGCCCAGTTGCCATCTTCCCCTTGGCTTGGTGTAGTGCCCTGACCTGAGGGAGGAGCGACGGTGCGGCGGTCCTGGAAGTCATGATCGGGCTGATCAAGACCTTCGAGACTGTGGCCCAATGCAATCCGGCCTTCCGCAGGGCGGCGCATGACTTCGCGCGATTGACCTTGCGTCGGGTGGAAGCGGCAATGACGCTGACGGACGATTTCCGCGTGCTCAAGACCGTCGCCGACCGGGTGAGAGTATAGAGGGACGAAATGCCGGTTATCCGCATCAGCAAGGTGATCATGGTCGCCGCAATCGGGCTTTATGCGAGCCTGGTCGCCTTCGGCAACATTACCGACTACGGCAGCAATTTTGCCTTTGTGCAGCATGTACTGGCCATGGACACGATCTTTCCTGACGCCACGATTGGCTACCGGGCGATCACAAATGAGATCGCCCATCACGCGGCCTATGTTCTGATTATCGCTGCAGAGTTGGCGACGGCTGTAGCCTGCTGGGTCGGCGCGGCGCATATGTATGGGCGACGCAATGCGGCAGCGCGCGACTTCAACCGCGCCAAGGGCTGGGCGATCGCCGGGCTGACCTTCGGCTTCATCGTCTGGCAGGTGGGGTTCATGTCCATCGGCGGAGAGTGGTTCGGCATGTGGATGTCCCAGACCTGGAACGGGCTGAATTCGGCCTTCCGCGTCTTCATCACCATCATCGCCGTGACCATCTATGTCGCGATGCCGGATGGAGAAATCGACGCCTGAGCGAAAAATCCGGCGCGACTTATCCCCGCGTCACGCTGCCGGGGTATAGTTCAGGCATGATCACGAAATTGGGTCACGAGGCAGAGCGGATGTCCTGCCAGCGCCGGTTGCGCATCGGGGACGGATCGGCTGGGCGGCACGCATAGTGTCCCTTGATGGTCTGGTTGAAATACTGACCCTTTGAGGGAGCGTCGAGCAGTCCGTCATAGACCGGCTGGGGGACGCCTGAATAAATGTAGCGCCGGAAATCCGGGCCGAACCACAGCGAGAGCTCCTCGCGCTCGGGGCGGTAATGGTGATGGCGAATGGCTGCGGACATCGGGGCTCTCCCGGTTGGACTCCTCTGTGGTTGCCGCCCGTAGTGCAAGAGGAAGCTTTCTGCCTGCATAGGTGATCGAGAGCGCGCTTCTGTAAGGCCTTTGGGTGCGGCGTTTGCCGCTGGCCGGTATGGTCGTGCGCGGATCGGGTC
>Ga0065721_10052198_pt1 | contig 12464 bp, 9 predicted proteins | sample Mesricmetagenome_FD_59108 | JGI IMG/M metagenome (GOLD analysis project Ga0065721, IMG submission 59108) | Mesophilic microbial community from rice straw/compost enrichment Sample: eDNA_1 v2 (version 2) | ecosystem: Engineered > Solid waste > Grass > Composting > Bioreactor | place: USA: Davis... | reverse complement strand
GGTGCGGCTGGCGCAGGCGCGGCTGCAACTCGTGGAGCGCAGCACGCGCGAGACGCCCGAGGTCGCGCTGCGGCTGGTGCGGGAGCGGGGCGATGCAAGCGAAACCTACGCCAACGCCGTCGGCCTGCGGCTGACGCTGCCGCTGTCCTCCGCGCCGAGGCGGCTGCGCGACAGCGCCGAAGTGCGCGCCGAGCTGCTCGAAGCCCAGGCGGGCGAGGTGAAGTTGCAGGCGCAACTGGATCTGGAGATCGACGCCGCGCAGCGCGAGCGCGACACGGTGCAGGCCAAGGCCGCGCTGGCCGCGCGTCGCGCCGCGCTCACGGCCGACACGCTGGCGCTGACGAATAAATCCTTTTCTTTGGGCGAGAGCGACCTGCCCACGTTGCTGCGCGCTCGCGCCGCCGCCTTCGACGCGCAGGCGGACCAGCGCCGGCTGGAGGTGGCGCGCCACGCGGCCGTCTCGCGCCTGCGGCAAGCCCTTGGAGTGCTGCCATGAACCGATATCTCGTCTTTGCCCTGGCCCTGCTGCTGGGCCTGTGGACCGAAGCCGTTCGCGCCCATGAAGGGGAGGATCACGGCCCGCCGGCGGTGGTCAATGCCCGGCCGCTGCTGCCGCGCGTCACGGCGCACTCGGAGCTGTTCGAGCTGGTCGGCGTGCTGGAGCCCGGCGGCCGGCTGCTGCTGTGGCTCGATGCCACGCCCACCAACGCGCCGGTGGAAGGCGCCGTGGTGGAGGTGGAAGGCGCTGGCGCCAACGGCCAGGCGGCCGAGGTCTCGCCCGGCGTGTACGAGCTGAAGCTGGATCAGGCTCCGGCGCCGGGTTCGCATCCGCTGACCTTCACGGTGCAGGCGGGCAGCGACATGGACCTGCTGGGTGCGCCGCTGGTGGTGGCGCGGGCGGAGGGCGCTGGCCAGGGCGCTGCCGTGGTTGCGGGAGAAACCTCGCCGCGTGCCGCGTGGGCCGGGCCGGTGGGCTGGATGGCGCTCGGGGCGGTGGGTATGGCGGTGGCGATGGCGGGGGTGTCGGCGCTGCGGCGTCGGCGTGCCTTGCCGGCGCGGCGGTGAGGAGGAAGCGATGGCTATGAATCGACAAGAGGCCCGCTCTGTACGGGGCAATGGCGTTCTCTCGTATCCCGTCAGCCGAGGTGCTGCACCCACTGTTCCGTCATGCCCGCGAGGGCGGACTGCTGTCCAGGGACAGTGGCTGAACGTTGGCCGAGAGCTGAGTTGCCTCGCCAATTACTTCGTCATTCCCGCGAAGGCGGGAATCCAGGCGGCCCCCAAGCCGCCGCAAGCAGATCGGGTTGAACGCCGGGGCTTGGGGTTTGGTTCGCCGCACCTAGGCTTCGGGCTGATGTGGGGCCGCCTGGATTCCCGCCTTCGCGGGAATGACGGAATAGAAGGGCTGCCAGCCGTGCTTCGCCCTGCAATAACGCCTCGCCTTTCCTTCATCACCCTGTTCCTGGCCCTCGCCACCGCGCTCCCCCTCGCCCACGCCCACGGCGGCGAGGACCACTCCCACGATCAACCCGAGACCGCAGTTCCCGCCGCCGGCCCGTCCGCCGCCCGCCCCGACGGCGCCGCTCCGGCCGGCGCCGCCAGCCTGGAGGCCTCCGCGCGCCTGCCCGACGGCTCGCTGTTCATGCCCAAGCACGTACAGCGCCTGCTGGCCGTGCGCACGCAGCCCGTGGCCATCGCGCCGCTGAGCGCGGGCGTGGAGCTCAACGGCCGCGTCGTGGTCGAGCCCGGCAGCGGCGGGCGCATCCAGGCCACGCAGCCGGGCACGGTCGTGCCCGCGGGCAAGGCCTTCCCGGTGCTGGGCCAGAAGGTGCGCAAGGGCGAGGTCATCGCCTGGCTGAAACCCGCCACCAGCTCGCTGGAGCGTGGCGACCGCCTGGCGCAGCAGGCCGAGCTGGGCGCCCAGGTGGCGCTGGCCGAGCGCCGCATCGCGCGCCTGGAGCAGCTCGAAGGCTCCGTCCCGGCCAAGGAGATGGAATCCGCGCGCGTCGAGCTGCGGGCGCTGAAACAGCGCCAGGCCGCGCTGGCCGCCAGCCTGGACGCGCCGCAACCCCTCGCCGCGCCCGTGGACGGCGTGCTCAGCGCCGTCGAGGTGGTTGCCGGCGAGGTGGTGGACGCCAAGGCGCTGCTGTTCGAAGTGGTCGATCCCACCCGGCTGGCGGTGGAGGCGCCGGCCTACGACCTGAGCCTGCCCGCCAAGGTGGTGTCCGCCGAGGGCCAGGCCGGTGGCACGACGCTGAAACTCCAGCCCGCCGGTGCCGGCCGGCTGCTGCGCGAGCAGGCGTTGCCCATGCGCTTTCGCGTGCTGGAAGGCGCCGCGTCGCTGGCCGTGGGCCAGCCGGTGAAGCTCACCGTGCGCACGCGCGGCGAGGCGCCCGGCGCGGCGCTGCCCGGCAGCGCCGTCACGCGCAACGGCGCCGGCGAAAGCATCGTCTGGGTGCATGCCGACCCCGAGCGCTTCGAGCCGCGCCGCGTGCGCGGTGAACCGCTGGGCGCGGACAGCGTGGCCGTGCGCGAGGGCCTGAAGCCGGGCGAGCGCGTCGTCACTTCCGGCGCCGCGCTGCTGTCGCAGGTGCGCTGAAAGGGCCGTATCGATGTTCGATCGCCTCATCAACTTCAGCCTGCGCCAGCGCCTGTTCGTGCTGGGCGCGGCGCTGCTGCTGGTGGCCTACGGCCTGCTGAGCCTGCAGCGCATGCCGGTGGACGTGTTCCCCGCGCTGGACAAACCCACCGTCACGCTCATGACCGAGGCCGGCGGCATGGCGCCGGAGGAGGTGGAGCAGCTGGTCACCTTCCCCGTCGAAGCCAGCATGAACGGCATGCCGGGTGTCACGCGCGTGCGCTCGACCTCGGGCATCGGCCTCTCGGTGGTGTACGTGGAGTTCGAGTGGGGCAGCGACATCCACCGCAACCGCCAGCTGGTCAATGAGCGGCTGAACCTGGTGCGCGAGCAGCTGCCGCCGGGCGTGGTGCCGCAGCTGGGGCCCATCGCCTCGATCATGGGTGAGGTGCTGCTGCTGGCGTTGCCGGCCAACCCCGCGCGGATCAGCCCGATGGCGGTGCGCGACTACGCCGATACCGTGGTGCGCCCGCGGCTGCTGACACTGCCGGGCGTGGCGCAGGTGGTGAGCATCGGCGGGCAGGTGCGGCAGTTCCGCGTCGAGCCCGACCCGGCGCAGCTGCGCGCGCTGGGCGTGGCGCGCGAAGAGCTGGACCGCGCGCTGCGCGACTTCGGCGCCAACACCAGCGGCGGCTTCCTGGAGGCGCAGGGGCGCGAGCTGCTGATTCGCCAGATCGGCCGCAGCACCGACGTGGAGGCGCTGCGCAACCTGGTCGTCGCGGTCAAGGGCGGCCAGCCCGTGCTGCTGCGCCAGCTCGCCGAGGTGCAGGTGGCGCCGGCGGTCAAGCGCGGCGACGGCAGCTACGGGGCCAAGCCGGCCGTGATCCTGTCGGTGCAGAAGCAACCCGATGCCGACAGCGTGCGGCTCACGCGCGCGGTGGAAGCCGCGATGGACGAGCTGGGCCGCAGCCGCCCGGCGGGCATGGCGGCGCCGGAGTTCCTGTTCCGGCAGGCGGATTTCATCGAGCGCTCCATCGGCAACGTGGCCGAGGCGCTGCGCGACGGCGCGCTGATGGTGGCGATCGTGCTGTTCGCCTTCCTGCTCAACGTGCGCACCACGCTGATCTCGCTCACCGCGATACCGCTGTCCTTGCTGATCACGGCGGTGGTGTTCCACTGGCTCAACCTGTCCATCAACACGATGACGCTCGGCGGCCTGGCCATCGCCATCGGCGAGCTGGTCGATGACGCGGTGGTGGACGTGGAGAACGTGCTGCGCCGCCTGCGCGAGAACCGCGCGCTGGCGCAGCCGCGGCCGGTGCTGGAGGTGGTGGCGGACGCATCGAAGGAAGTGCGCTCCGGCGTGGTTGTCGCCACCGCCATCGTGGTGCTGGTGTTCATCCCGCTGTTCGCGCTGCCGGGCATCGAGGGCCGGCTGTTCACGCCGCTGGGCGTGGCCTACATCGTCTCGATCCTGGCCTCGATGCTGGTGGCGACCACCGTCACGCCCGCGCTGTGTTTTTACCTGCTGCCGCGCATGAAGCGGCTGCACCATGGCGACACCCCGCTGGTTCGCAAGCTCAAGGCCTGGGATACGCGGCTGCTGGCCTGGTCCTTCAGGCACGACCAGTTGCTGCTGGCCGGCGCGGCGCTGGCGGTGGGGCTGGCGGCCGTCGCGGCGGCGCAGTTTCCGCGCAGTTTCCTGCCGCCCTTCAACGAGGGCACGCTGACCGTCAACGTGCTGCTCAACCCCGGCACCTCGCTGGAGGCGTCGAACCGCATCGGCACGCTGGCCGAGCAGCTGGCGCTGCAGGTGCCGGAGGTGGTGCGCGTGGGCCGGCGCACCGGCCGCGCCGAGCTGGACGAGCATGCCGAGGGCGTGCACTACACCGAGATGGACGTGGACCTGCACACCTCGCAGCGTCCGCGCGAGGCGGTGGTGCAGGAGCTGCGCGCGCGGCTGGCGGTGCTGCCGGCCTCGGTGAGCGTCGGGCAGCCGATCTCGCACCGGCTGGACCACCTGCTCTCCGGCGTGCGGGCGCAGATCGCGCTCAAGGTCTACGGCGACGACCTGGACACGCTGCGCGGCCTGGCCGAAGGTCTGCGCGGACGCTTGGCCGCCATCCCCGGCGTGGCCGACCTGCAGGTCGAGAAGCAGGTGTTGATTCCGCAACTGAAGATCCGGCTGGACTACGACGCCGCGGCGCGCCACGGCGTGGCGCCCGGCGCGGTGCTGCGCGGCCTGGAACAACTGATCGAGGGCGAGCGCATCGCGCAGCTGGTGGAAGGGCCGCGGCGCATCGACCTGCTGGTGCGGCTGCCGGAGGACATGCGCGCGCCGCAGGCGCTGCGCGCGCTGCTGATCGAGACGCCCGGCGGGCATGTGCCGCTGTCGGCGCTGGCGCAGGTGGAGGAGGGCGAGGGCCCGAACCAGATCGGGCGCGAGAACGCGCGCCGGCGCATCGTGATCTCGGCCAACGCGGCCGGGCGCGAGCTCTCCGCCGTGGTGGCGGACATCCGCGCCGCGGTGGCGGCCACGCCGCTGCCGGCGGGCTACTTCACGGCGCTGGAAGGGCAGTTCCAGGCGCAGGAGGAGGCCTCACGGCTCATTGCGCTGCTGGCGGGCGTCTCGCTCGCGCTGGTGTTCGGCGTGCTCTACGCGCGCTACCGCTCCACCGTGCTGGCGCTGATCGTGATGGGCAACATCCCGCTGGCGCTGGTGGGCAGCGTGGTGGCGCTGTGGCTGTCGGGGCAGCCGCTGTCGGTGGCGGCGCTGGTGGGCTTCATCACGCTCACGGGCATCGCCACGCGCAACGGCATCCTGAAGATCAGCCACTACGTCAACCTGTGCGCCTTCGAAGGCGAGCGCTTCGGCGACGCGATGGTCGTGCGCGGCTCGCTGGAGCGGCTGACGCCGGTGCTGATGACGGCGCTGGTGGCCGCTTTCGCCCTGACCCCTCTGCTGCTGGCCGCCGACGCGCCGGGCAAGGAGGTGTTGCACCCGGTGGCCGTCGTGATCTTCGGCGGCCTGGTGAGCTCCACGCTGCTGGACACGCTGCTCACGCCGCTCATGTACCGGCGCTGGGGAGAAGGCCCCACCAGGCGCCTGCTCGAAACCCGGGCCACCCAGAGCTTCTGAACGCAACCGTTTCTTGTTCCCAACCCTGAAAGGAGAACCCCATGAGAACCATCCATGCCCTGATCGCCGCCCTGATGCTGAGCGTTGGCGGTGCCGCCCTGGCGCACGACGACGCCACGCTGGACAAGGTGAAGGCGCCCAACGGCGGGCAGTTGCGCGCTGCGGGCATCCACCACTACGAGCTGGTCGTGGCCGCGCCGGGCGCCAAGGGCGACGCGCTGCCGGTGGCCGTGTACGTCACGGACCACGCCGGTGCGAAGGTGCCGACGCAGGGCGCCAGCGGCAGCATCACGCTGCTGTCGGGCGGCCAGAAGACCACCATCGCGTTGCAGCCCGCGGGCGAGAACGTGCTCAAGGGCAGCGGCGCCTACGTGCCGCAGCCCGGGATGAAGGCGATCGTGTCCTTGAGCGTGGGCGGGCAGCCGGCGGCGCAGGCGCGGTTCGAGCCGTTTGCGGGGCACCACGGTCACTGAGGCGGATCGGTGGCGGCGCCAGCGCCGCTATCCGTCCCTCTCCCACATCCCCGTAGACGTATACCGCTCCCCCGTATCCGACAGCACCGTCACGACCGTCCGCCAACTCCCGCGCGCAGCCAACGCCAGCGCCCCATGCACGAAGGCGCCGGAGGACGGCCCCACGAACAGCCCCTGCCGCGCCAGTTCGCGGCATGTCGCCACGGCGTCCTCCAGCGCCACCGGCAGTCGTTCATTGATCAACGACTCGTCCAGGATCGCGGGCACGATGTCGCCCGGGTGGCCCAGCGGCTTGAGCCCCTCGATGCCCGGAAAGATCTCCGGGATGACGGCCGCAAGGTGCACGCCCGGGTTCGCCTCGCGCAGCCGCCGCCCGACGCCGGTCAGCGTGCCCCCGGTGCCCACGCCGGCCACGAAGGCGTCGGGCGCGCCGCCGGTGAGCGCATGCACCTGCTCCAGGATCTCGCCGCCCGTGCCCTCGTAATGCGCGCGCCAGTTGTCCGCGTTGCCGTACTGGTCGCAGTGCCAGTAGCGCTCGGGCTGCGCCGCCGCCAGGCGCCGCGCCTCGCGCAGCGCGAAGTCGTAGCCTTCGATCGGGTCGGTGACGATCAGCTCGGCGCCGTGCGCGGCGATGCGGTCCAGCCGCTCCCGGCTCGCGTTGCCGGGCACCACGATCGTCACCGGGATGCCCAGCGCCGCGCCCAGCATCGCGTAGGAGATGCCGGCATTGCCCGAGGAGGAGTCGAGCAGCCGGCGCCCGCCCTCGAAGCGGCCGGCGTCCAGCGCCTGCACCAGCATGCGTGCCACGGGCCGGTCCTTCACCGAGCCGCCGGGGTTCACGCTCTCCAGCTTGGCGAACAGCCGCGTCCCGCTGCGCGCCAGCGCCGGCAGCCGCAGTTCCACCAGCGGCGTGTGGCCCACGCGCGCCAGCAGCGCCTGTGCGGCGGGCCGTTGCGATGGGGCGTTCATGCGGCGGCGCTGGCGCAGAAGCGCTCGTAGTCCACGTAGCCCGGGAAGGCGCGGCCCTCGCCGCAGTAGCGGCAGTCCGGGTCGCGCTGCAGCTGCAGCGTGGAGAAGCTCGCGCGCAGCGCGTCGAAGTACAGCAGCCGCCCCACCAGCGGCTCGCCCACGCCCAGCAGGATCTTCAGCGCCTCGGTGGCCTGCAGCAGCCCGATCACACCCGGCAGCACGCCCAGCACACCGGCCTCGGCGCACGAGGGCGCGTACTCCGGCGGCGGCGGCTCGGGGTAGAGGCAGCGGTAGCAGGGTCCGGGCCGTTGCGGCCGCGCCGGCCAGAACACGCTCACCTGTCCCTCGAAGCGGTACACCGAGCCGTGCACGTTGGGCAGCTTCAGCCTGACGCAGGCGTCGTTGACCAGGTAACGGGTGGCGAAGTTGTCGCAGCCGTCCACCACCAGCTGGTAGCCGCCGAAGATGCGCTCGACGTTGGCGCTGCTCAGGTGCTCCTCGTGGCCCACGACCTTGACCGTCGGGTTCAGCGCCTCCAGCGTCTGCCGCGCCGAGGCGACCTTGGACGTGCCCACGCGCGCGTCGTTGTGCAGGATCTGGCGCTGCAGGTTGCTGCGGTCCACCACGTCGTGGTCCACGATGCCCAGCGTGCCCACGCCGGCCGCGGCCAGGTAGTAGGCCGCCGGAGAGCCCAGGCCGCCGGCGCCTACCAGCAGCACCTTCGACGCCTGCAGCTTCACCTGCCCGGCTTCGCCGACCTCGGGCATGAGCAGGTGGCGCGAGTAGCGCTCGCGCGCCGCCGCGTCCAGCGTCGGCGGCACCTCCACGGGTAAACCTTCACCCTTCCAGCGCGTGAAGCCGCCCGCCAGCGAGCACACGCTCGCGTAGCCTAGGCGCGCGAGGTCGGCCGCGGCGAACAGCGAGCGGGCGCCGCTGCCGCACATGAGGATCAGCGGCTGGCGCGGGTCCGGCGCCGCGCGCTCGATGCGCAGCTCCAGGAAGCTGCGCCCCAGCCGCAGCGCGCCGGGCGCCGTGCCCTGCGCGATCTCGTCGGGCTCACGCACGTCCACGAGCAGCGCGCCGCGCGCCTGCTGCGCCAGCGCCTCGCGCGGCGCGATCTCCGGGATGCGCGCCTTGAGCTCGGCCAGCACCTCCTGGGCGCTGCCGCCGGCCACCGCGGGAATCACGGCCAGCACGTCGCCTTCGGACAGCGGCGTGTCCAGCCCGCGCAGCGCGCGCACGTCGCGATCGCCGACGAAGACGTTGACGAAGGGCCGCAGCGTGCCCTCGGGGGACAGCAGCCGCGGCGACAGGCTCGCGTGCCGGCCGACCAGCGCGTGCAGCGCCTCGCCCACGGTGGCGGCCTGCACTTCGACCTCGTCGGCGCCGCCGGTGCAGCCGCGCAGCGGCATCGGGATGCGGACATGAACGGTGCTCATGAGACGTGCTCCTCAACGAACTCCCGCCCCGCCAGCCGCCACGAGCGCATCGCTTGCACGCCCTGCGCAGCCACGGACAGGATGAGGTACGACCAGCCCTCCCAGGCGCTTTCGAGGTCGGTGGCCGAGGGCACGGCCGGGTGGTCCGGGTGCGTGTGCCACACGCCCACGATCTCCAGGCCGCGCTCGCGCGCCAGGGTGTCGGCGCGCAGGAAGTCCTGCGGGTCGAGCTCGAAGCGGTCCTGCGCGCGCTCGGTGTTGAGGTTGCGCGCCGATGTCACCTCAACCACACGCACCACGCCCTCGGCGCCGCGGCCCAGCAGCAGCCCGCAGCATTCCCACGGATAACCCTGCTGCGCCCAGTGGCGCAGGCGTTCCCGCAGTGCCCCGTCCAGCTCCAGCGCCATTTCAGTCCCTTGCCGCTGACAACCACAGCGCGATTGGGCTCCAGCACCAAAGACCATTTCAACAGTGCAAAGCGCGCCGTGGCCGGTGGCGGGCGTGGTTGCGGATGTTCACCGGCGCATGCTTGGCATGCGGGGGCTGGAGCGGAACAATTTCCGGTTCCGGTCCATTGCCAGAGGAGGCCCGTCATGAGCTTGCGCATCAACGACATCGCCCCGGACTTCACGGCCCAGACCACGCAGGGGCCGATCCGCTTCCACGAGTGGATCGGCAACGACTGGGCGATCCTGTTCTCGCACCCCAAGGACTTCACGCCGGTGTGCACCACCGAGCTGGGCTACATGGCCAAGATCGAGCCCGAGTTCACCCGCCGCGGCGCCAAGCTCATCGGCCTGTCCATCGACCCCGTGGACGCTCACGATCGCTGGTGCAACGACATCGAGGAAACGCAGGGCCACCGCCCGAAGTACCCGATGATCGGCGACACCGACCTCAACGTCGCCAAGCTCTACAACATGCTGCCGGCCGAGGAGCCCGGCACCTCCGAGGGCCGCACCGCGGCCACCAACGCCACGGTGCGCTCGGTGTTCATCATCGGCCCGGACAAGCGCATCAAGATGATGATGACGTACCCAATGACCAGCGGGCGCAACTTCGACGAGATCCTGCGCGTGCTGGACTCGATCCAGCTCACCGCGAAGCACAAGGTCGCCACGCCGGTGAACTGGAAGCAGGGCGAGGACGTGATCATCGCCGGCTCGGTCAGCGACGACGACGCCAAGAAACTGTTCCCCGACGGCTGGAAAGCGCCCAAGCCGTACCTGCGCGTGGTGCCGCAGCCGAAGTGAGCGCTGGAGCCGAGGGCCGGGCCGGCGGCCTGCGACACGGCCGCCGGGCGCCGCTCAACCGAGCTTCACGATCCGCGCCACCGACGGCACCAGCCGCGCCTGCCCTTCCGGCGCCAGCGCATTGCGCTGCAGCACGAACAGCATGTAGTAGCCCGGCGGCATCTCGGTGGCGCTGGCCGGGGCGGTGACGGAGAGCGTCTGGCCGTCCAGCTGCGTGAAGGGCAGCGCCAGGGCACGCTGCTCGTTGTTGAAGGAGTGCGTCGAGGAGCCCGTGCGCACCAGCATCACCCGTTCGATGGTCGCGGGGCTGGCCAGCGCCACCGTGAAGGCGCTGGACCAGGCGAAGGCCGCGGGCGCGACGTCACCGATCACCGGCCGCGTAGCCTCGCTGCCATCCGGGTTGAACAGGTAGGACGGGTAATACAGCTCGGCGTTGAGGTTGCGCACCGGCCCCGGCGAGCCGCCGCCGCCGGTGAGCACCGCGCCGCTGGGCAGCAGCAGCGAGCTGCTGTGGTACATGCGCGCCTTCGTCGCCGAGGCGGTCGGCGTCCATTGCCCGGTGGCCGGGTCGAACAACTCGCTCGTGTACACCGCGTCCGCCAGGGTGTTCGCATCCACCGAGCCGCCGTTGACCCACACCGTGCCGTCCGCCAGCACCGTGCCGAAACCCCATTTGCGCGCCGTGCTCAGCGGCGCCGCGGGCGTGATAACCGGCAATCCACTCTGGATATCCACCAGCGCCACCGAAGTGGTGTTGCGCACGGAAAGAATCTTTCCCGGCGCGTACATCAACGAAAGGGTGTTCCAGTTCGTGCCCTGGAGTTTGGCGTCGAATTTGGTCAGGGTGCCGGTGCCGGCGGGGTCGAGGGCGTAGAAATAGCCGTCGTTGGTGATGGTCCATATGCGTCCGTCCGGCGCCAGCCACGATTCCGGATACCACCAGTTGCCGCGAATCTCGCCGAAGGCCTCGTTGCTATGAGCCGTGGTGAGGCTGCGCCAGCCCAGGCCCGGCGTGAAGATTTCCGGCGTCGCGGAATAGGTCGCGGCGGTGGGTGGGAAAAGGCCGACGCCGGGAAAGTCTCGGTCGTCCCGGCCGCCCATCACCACCACCTCGCCCGTCGCCGTGGTCACGGCCGTGCCGTACCAGCGGCGGTAGTTCATCGGCACGGCGTCGCGGCGCATCGAGTTGTCGGCCGGGTTGAAGAAGTTCACGTCCGCCACGGCGTAGTTGCGCTTGCCGTTGACCGGGCGGTCGCCGCCGGCCAGCAGCACTTCGCCCGAAGAGGGCAGTACCAACTGCGTGCCGCAGAAGATGTCCGTCCCGGTGACGTTGGGCAGCAACTGGAACGGCGAGATGTCCGCCCCCGGCACGGCCGGGTCCCAGCTCGGGTCCCAGACGGCGTAGTGCAGCGCGGCGCCCTGCACGCCCTTGTCATCGGTGCCGTAGGCCAGCACCCGGCCATCGGGCAGCAGCACCATGTGGATGGGCATCACCGGCCAGGCGAAGGCCGGGCCGAACACCCCGGCGGTGTAGGCCGCGGGCGCCGGCAGCACGGGCTTGTTGACGTCCGCCAGCGCGCCGGCGGCGCTGAGCTGCTTCAGCGTCTCGGTGACGGGGCCGGCCGCGCCCACGGGGCCGGCACCGAAGTCCACCGGCGCCTCGTGGTCGTCCTCGCCGGTGTCCACGTCCGCGGACATGGGCCGCGACGCCACGGCCGACCCACCGGCGCCGGTGGACGCGGAGTTGCCCTGGCCGCCGCCGCAGGCCGCCAGCGCGCACAGAGAAAGTATCGACAGCGCATGGCGTGGAAATGCCGCCATGGGTTTATGACAGGGTTTGGCGTGCATCATGGGCTGTGGCTCCATATAGGAAAAAAATACCGGTCACCTTTTTCAAGGCGATACCCGGAGCGCACCATGCGCATTAACCAAAATATTCAACACCCCCCGATTCAAGGGGCCTTGTGGCTTCGTGTGAAGCTTGATTCGCACGGTAAGTAACCTGCTTTTATTCCCGGGTCTCGAATATCTCAAGATCCGGGGAGTTTTCAGGATATGAAAGTGGGCCTGAATTGAGCCGGGATGCCCTTCGTTACCCAAAGACCGGAGCGCTTCTTTTTTCGTGGCAAGGCGTGGTAGGGGCCGGGGTATTCCGGGAGAGGCATGCGCCGGCCGGCCTCACCGGGAGGCGGCTGCCCCGTGGTCCAGCCACTTCAACAGCGTGGCGTACAGCGCTTGGGGCTCCACCGGCTTGGAGACGAAGTCGTCCATGCCCGCGGCCAGGCAGGCGGCGCGGTCCTCGTCGAAGGCGTTGGCCGTCATGGCCAGGATGGGCAGCGTGCGCAGCGCCGGCTCTTCGCGCAGCACCCGCGTGGCCTGCAGCCCGTCCAGGCCGGGCATGTGCATGTCCATCAGCACCAGGGCGTGGTCCCGGCGCCGGGCCATCTCGACGGCGGCGTGGCCGTCCTCGGCGAAGTCCACTTCCAGGTCCACCGCCCGCAGCAGGGCCCGCGCCACCTCGCGGTTGATGAGGTTGTCCTCCGCCACCAGCAGCCGCGTGCCGGCGTGGCGCCGGCGCAGCTCGGCGTCGGCCCGCTCGGGCGCGGCGGCCTG
>Ga0065721_10005734_pt1 | contig 12467 bp, 9 predicted proteins | sample Mesricmetagenome_FD_59108 | JGI IMG/M metagenome (GOLD analysis project Ga0065721, IMG submission 59108) | Mesophilic microbial community from rice straw/compost enrichment Sample: eDNA_1 v2 (version 2) | ecosystem: Engineered > Solid waste > Grass > Composting > Bioreactor | place: USA: Davis... | reverse complement strand
CGTCGTCGTTGCGCGCAGCCTGTTCCGCCTCTTGCAGCGCGGTTTCCGCATCAAAGCGCGGCAGTACTTGCACGATTGCCAGAACGGCTTGTTCAGCTACATCTTTTTCCGCAGCAAAATGTTCCTGCTTGTCGGCAAGCTGGCGAATCGCCTGTTCCAGATTATTCAGCTGTTGCTTTAAGCCACCGAGCTCCTGTTCGCCCTGTTTGCCCTTTTGCTCGGCCGCAAGGTATTCCGCATTTTTATCCCGCAATTCCTGTTCGAGAAATTCTGCGTCTTTTAAATCGAGATTGGCGAGGGCCTGCTCCGCACTCTGCAACTCGGTTTGAATATGCAGCATTTCCTGCAGCGGCTGATACAGCTGAACGGGTTTTACCCGCTGACAAATTTCCTGCAATTCCAACGCTTGCTGATACGCTTGCTCCGCTTCTCGAGCGGACTGCGTTAACCGCTCCAGCTCCAACTCCCGCGCTTTCAGCGCACGCTGCCGCGCGGATTTGCCAAACACCAATTCGCCTTCGCCCAGATCGCAGCGCCACATGGCGTAATTGCCGGAGGCAAGGCCATCTGCCGTCAAACCTCGGGCTGTGGTTTTGAGTGTTTCTGCATCCGGCACCTGTACCACACTGCCGTAGGACACCTTTAAATAATCCGCCGCCGTGCTATGGCTGAAGGTCATTAATTCCAGAATAGAATCCGGCGGACTGCTGGTGCGCTCGGCGTCGCGGCCAGCTTTTGTGCCCTGAATAATTCGCGCTTTGCTGGTGCGCTCGGAGCGCATGTTGCGCAGCGTGCGAATGGCCTCCGCCTCCCATTCGGGTTCCACAATAATGCCGAAGCGCGCACCGCCCATATAACCTTCAATCGCCATTTGCCAGCGCGCGTCGGCCACTTCCACGTAATCACACAATACTTTGGGATCGGCGGCGGGAAGGGCTTCGCGAATAGCTTTGAGTGCGTGCTCCACATAGGCTGGATATTTGACCTGCTCATCCTTAAGCAGATGAATTTCGCGGCTTTTTTCACTCAATTCTCGCTGCAGGCGCTGACGGGTTTCGTTGCGGCGTGCCACCAACACGTATACCGCTTCGCGCACGCTATCACTCGCGCCGAATTCTGCGCCCGCCATTTGCTCGACCCAGCGGTTCTGCTGATTTTGCCAGGCGATAATCGCGGTGATTTTTTCGTTGAGGGTGCTGGGGTCGATCCAATCCTGATTCAATAACTGGCGCGCGTCCAAATCCCGCGCGCCATTGTTCTGCGCAACCTGCCGCGTAAGCTGGAGAAAGTCTTTCTGTTCCAGCAATGGAATATCCACAGCAACCGAGGTGCGCTGCAACTGTTCAAGCAGCTGCGCGGCCGCATCAACGTTAGCTTGCAATTGCTGCAGATGACTCAAAACCGGGCGGGCGAATTCCGCCAGTTTTTTCTGCTGGCGGGCGATATCCTGCTGCAACAGATCTTTGTCGCGCAGCGCGGGAATGCCCTGGCGGCGCGCCTCCAGGTGGACGATTGCCTGATGCAATTGTTGGCGCTGGCTGTCGATTTGCTCGATGTTGTCCTGCAGCTCAGCAATTTTTTGCTGCAACAGCTTTTGCTCATTTTTATTTTTGAGGTAAACCTGTTGCACGCGCCACAAATTCGCACTGCATGACGCATATTGATGGACCATACGGCCGGTCCATTGCGCCTGATATTCGTCGGTGACTTGGCGGGCGCGCTCCAGCAGTTGCACCGTCTCTTTTATAGTGGCGGCCTTGGCTTCCATATCGTGAATGGTTTTCATCAAGTCGGAAACACTGCGAATGGCTTCGCCAAGGTCGCGGGGCTCAAGAATTTCGCCCGCGACAAATTCGTGAATGCTTTTCACCGGCTTGTACGCCATAAACCCCGAAAATGTGCGCGCAGCGTGGCGCGCTTCGCGATCCGAAACCGAATCCTTGCGCCCGCGCAGTGCGCCGTAGAGCCGGCGCAAATATGCGCCTTTTTTGTCGTAAACCTCCACCGCTCCCGCACCGAATTCTTTTTTCAGGTTGGGCGCCAAACGCTCGACGGGCAAAACATACTTGCCGCCGCTGTCCTGTTTGACAAAGTGGTTCAGCTGCAATTGTTCGAAAGGCACAACCAGAAAAAACAATTCATCTAAGCGCGCCTGTTTCACTGCGCCGGATTTTTCCAGATGGCCGCGCATGGCCATCACTGCGGTAAACGGCTCGCAATCCTCACCTTGCGTAGGACAGAAAACACCGGCGACATAAGCGTCGTGAGTGCTGGTGCGCGCGTAACTGCCGTCGTCGCAACCGAGCAGATAAGAGGCGAGGGTGCGCACCTGTTTGCCACCGCGGCCTTTTTGGGTGGTTTCGTCCTGACCGGGGTTAAAAGCAAATAAATTTTCGTGGGCGGCGGTCATCAGCGCCTGAATCGCATCCGCGGCGGTGGTTTTGCCCGAACCGTTGCCGCCGGAAAATAAATTCACCGGACCGAATTCCAGTTCGATATGGGGAATATTGCCCCAGTTGATCAATATGGCGCGCTTGAGAAACATCAGTTTTCACCTGCAAACAAAGAGGTGGCGCTGGTTTTTTCCACAGGAATTTCTCCGCCTTCTATTTCCGCACCGTTTAATAAACTTTCCAGCGCTTCGTCGGTAACAAAACTAGTAATGGCCGGACGAATGCGCAGCCAGGATTCGCCACTGTCCAGATCGTCCTCCTGTTGGTAATGCACCAAACGCAATTGACGCACCCGGCGCAACAACGCTTTGCGCTCAGTGAGATTTTCCGGCAGCGAACGTTTCAGCAAATTATTAAATGCAATACCGAGGGATTCGATGGAGACCAGCACACAGCCATTTTCGTCCACGCGGCCTTCGCGCAATTGTTTGGCGTATTCGATGCGCAGCACCAATACCAGCGCGACTTCCATTTGATTCAGGCGCGCGCGCAAACCGCCGTTGAATGGCTGTTGATCCTCATCCTGCAAACCGGGCACCTGCGCGCCGGGAGGAAATACCCGCACAAAACCAAAGCGCCGGTTGTGGTCCAAGCGCAGGGCGAGCATGCTGAGATAATCTTCTACTAATTCTTCACATTGCACGAAGCGGTCGTAGAATTTTTGTTCCACTGCGCTTTCGTCGCGGCAGAGAACGCCGTAATCCAGCAGGCGGATTAGCAATTCAGTAAAGTCGTCCGCAGACACATGTTTATTTTTGAGCTGTTCGCTCACCCAATCTTTAAGCATCCAGAGAGGTTCCGGCTTTTTCCCGCAGCTCTATGACAAAGTCGTCGGCCTGGGCGAAATAATCGTTGGCAAAAGGTTCTTTTTTGGCGAAGGTCACGTGAAATTCAAAATCGCTGGAGAGGTGGTTGATGGCACCGAGTTCGATAATGTGCGCGGCGGCGAGCAGATCGCGGGCTTCATTAATCGGCAAATCGCGACTGCTGACACGGCGTCCATCCATCAACACTTTTTGAATGTAATCGGTGAGACTCTGGTTATTCAGCACAAAAGCCTGATCCAGCAGCGCCTGAATCATAATTTCTTTTTGCGCTTCCGGATCCAGGGCGCCTTGTTCCTGCACCACAGAATCCACTCGCGCTTGCTGGCGGCGCTGGTTGAGTTTTACCTGCGCCGGATCCACCAGCGCAATGGTCGCCGCCGCCAGGCGTTCACCGACTTGTTCAAGCGCGGCGTTGCGGCGATTGTCATCAAGGGAAACCAGATAATCGCACGCGCGCAGTGCGGCATCATCGCGACTGGCGGAAATATAGCTCAACTGGCGGATGATAATGTCCGCGCGTTTGGTGAAGCTCTGCAATGCAATACGCAGGGCCGGCAGCATGATGTCCGAAGCGTTGCGCATGCGCAGTTCGATGGTGTCGAGAATATTCCACAACACCGATTGATTCGGCTCTACCAGTTCCGGTGCCATGGCGCGCAAGCGCTGTTCCGATTCGCGCAGAAAATTTTTGTCTTTGCGGCGGATCTTCTGAATGACTTGCGCAATGCGATCGCGATGTTTTTCCACGCTGTCCGCCGACAATCGAATCGATAAATCCGGCTGAAAACGTTTTTCCATAAATTCGAAAAACTGATCGGTGGCCTGCTGCACCAATGATTGCGATTCCACCTGCTTGATCAGATCGCGTTTGCGCTCTTCCAGCTCGCTGATGACGTCGGTGAAGTCCGCAATAATGCGCTCGGAATATTCCAGCGCATCCAATAAATCGTGGACTTCACCGCGACTGGTGAAAGCGTCGAGGGAGTTCAACGTGTTACGCGTATTGCGGTGGCGGGTGCGCACCCGGCGGCGATCCATTTCTTCCAGCGGTAGTGCAAACAAGCGGCCGGCGCGGGTGAGGGGATAGGTGGTTTGCAGGGTGGCAGTGTCGACTTTGCGCTCGATCCAGCCGTAGTCCAGCAGCAACTTGAGAATCCAATTGGCCTGTTCGCGGTTGCTTTTGAAACGCTGTTCGGCCTCTTCGCCATCGCCTTCCAGCACCGGCGCCCGCGCCAAGGCCTCTTCAAAAATATCGATCACCTGCTCGCGGCTGAGGGACTGGCCGTATTCCGCCGCCGCGCCGTACAGGCGCTGATGCAGCAGGCACAGGCACTCCACCACCTGTTCGCGATATTTAGTGGTGAGGGGCTTGAAGAACTGGTGCCGCTGATCGTTGAAGAACATGAAGGCTTGGGTTGCTCAAAAGCCGGGGATTATAGCAAGGCTGTGCCGCCGATTGAGTTTAGGGTCCGTACAGATGCCAGGGAAAACTCTCGCGAATCAGGATGACCGGCTTTTTGTCGCAGGTGATGCGATAGGTGCGGTAAACCCATTCGCCACCTTGCCCATCTGCGCCGGGTTCCACGCCGACGGTCATGATTTCGCGGTAGGTTTCGAGGCCGGATTCGCGCAACAACACGCCGATCCCGACGCTGCCTTCCACCAGAGACTGCTGCAGTCCCGGATCCAGCTCGTCCAGACGCACCACGGAAAAGGCTTCCGCGTACAAGGTGCCGCTCTGCTCGCCGATCAGTTGTACTCGCCGGGCGAGGACCTGTTGGTTGGCGTCCAGGTTCAGCCAGGGAATGGGCCGCTCCGCCCGCACCACCTCCAGATATTCAGCACGCACATCCACCGGCTCCCAAAAATAGGCTTCCAGGACTTTGGTGACAGTGCCGTCGGTAACCAACAAGGTACGGAGCAAGGGAGGAAGTTCAGCAAGCGGAATATAGCGACCATCCATCCGACGCACTTTGGCACCGCCGTGATAACCGTCACTGCGCAGGGCGCGCCAGTCGGTGGTGTCTTCCGGGATTTGATAAAAGTGATTCAACATACAGGAGCGTTCGCCAGTTTTTGACACAACATAAAAAATTCACGATTGCCGTCGCCGCCTTCAATAGCGGATTCAAAATAGGCAATCTGGCGAAGCCCTGCCGATTCCGCGCAACTCACCACCGTGCTGCGCACCTCATCATAAAGATCGCGGTTTTTGACCACGCCATTTTTACCGAGATTTTTCGCACCCACCTCGAATTGCGGTTTTACCAGACTGAGCAAAAATCCATTTGGGCTTAATAATGGTGGAATCTGCGGCAAAATCAGTGTCTGCGAAATAAAGGATACATCCATTACTGCCCAGGAGAATCCCAGCGGCGCATAAGTCAATAAAATCTCGTTGGGCATTTCCCGGCCATTGATGCCTTCTAGACAGACCACTGCCGGATGCTCGCGCAGTTTCTGCGCCAATTGATCGTGACCTACATCTATGCCCACCACTTTCTGCACACCGTATTGCAGCAGGCAATCGGTAAAGCCACCGGTGGATTGGCCTATATCCAAGGCAATCGTTTCGCGCACACTCTCCGTGGAAATCAATCCGCTTGAATCCAGATATTGCAGCGCGCGATCCAGCTTCAATCCGGCGCGCGAGGCAAACCGCAGCTCATCGATTTCACCGGTTCGAATAGGTACATCCACCGCTATTTTTTGCGCGGGTTTGGTCAGCTTCAACCACAGCCCCTGGATATTGGCTTCCACCACGCCCGCTTCGATCAGTTTTTGCGCTTGCGTCCGGGAGGCGGCGAATCCCTGGTCCACCAGGATTTTATCCAGACGCTCCAACATTACCGGGGCACCCGCGTCAAATGGAGATAATGGCAATATCGTCGATCAGCCGGCGCAAGCCATCGCTCCAATAGCGACGCATTTCCGCAAATTCCTGATCATCCTTTTCGATGCGGCGGGCGCGGCTGAGATCAAAGCTGTCTTTGTAGTACACCAACACATCCAAAGGCATATCCACGGTCAGATTACTTTTCATGGTGGAGTCTATGGAAACGAGAGCGCACATAAGCGCGCGATCTATCGATGTATTTGGCCTTATGATGCGATCGAGAATCGGCTTGCCGTATTTTTCTTCACCTATCTGCAAAAAGGGTGTTTCCACACTGGCTTCGACGAAATTGCCCTGGGGATAAATATGAAAAAGGCGCGGCTCTTCACCGGCTATCTGGCCGCCGAGAATCAAATTGCAGCCGAAATCTATGCCCTGATTGAAAGGGCGCGAATTCGCTTCCGCAATCAGGCCCACCAGAATATTGCCCACACGGTGGGCCGTATCAAACAAGGACCTGTCACTGAAGATGCCGTCCGGCTGTTGAGCGCTTCTGTTCAACATTTCCACCACCGCCTGGGTGGTGGCGAGATTGCCTGAGCACAGCACGGCTATGGCATGGGTGGAACCATTGCCAAAGGTAAAAAGTTTTCGATAGGAGGCCACGCGGTCCACACCAGCATTGGTGCGGGTATCACCGGCAAAGACGAGTCCGCTGTTTAATTTGATGGCCAGGCAATATGTCATATGTGCGCGCCCTCGTGGGCCGGGAATATCAATGGTAGGAGGATGGTACCGGTGTCATATCTGGTTGCAGGGGCTGGGAGTCCTCTGTGATATGGGAGCAATAGTAGGTGTCCTGTCCCTGCACCACCTGCGCTGGATAGAGCACCGCTTTAGCGTCAAAATTTTCCGGTGCGTAGAAGCCGTCCTGGGATTTGAAATAGGGAATATAAAAGCCGCTTTTCAGACTATCCAACAGCCAGGCGGGTCCGGCCTCTTCTTTGATCACGCGGATCTGCTCGTTCAGCTCGTAGCGGCTGTAGACCAAAAAGATGGAGGTTTTGCCATCGCGGGCTTTGAGCTTGTAGCGCGGAGGGTTGGTCAGATAGTAGTACTCGACTATATCGTGCTGGTGCACCAATGCGGTGAAATACTCGGACAACTTGGCGTCGTTGAACAGCGATCGCTTGTTGTCGATGGCGCGGATCTTGATGTAGGAGGAGATGTCGAGAAAATAGCGGTTCTGCAGCTCCTGGATCGCATGGCTGAGATTTTCAAACAATTTGTCGTCGGACTTCTGAATGTAATAGTTGATGATATTGTTGTTGAAGGCCTTGATGGCCTCATCGAAGCCCGCCTGTCCGGTCAGCAGAATTTTCTTGATATTGGGATTTTTCAGCTTGCGACAAAAATCCAGGCCGTTCATCTCCGGCATGTCATAGTCCACCACCACCACGGAGATTTCATCATAGCGGCCAGTATCGGTGATTTTGTTTACCGAAAGATTCAGGGTGTTCTTGATGAACTGTTCGGAATCACTGGCGTAGCTGTAATCGTTGTTGGTAAAGGCGTTCCAGTTGACATTGTTGAGGTTGTTGGCGTGGTTCAACGCGCGAACGGGATCCGTGAAAGTGATGCAGGTGAATTGGCTGGACATGCTCAATTCGACGGCAGATAAGAAACTCTGACTGTCATCGATGAATGCCACCGCGGTCGGGTAATAACACAATGCCAGTTCGGGTTTCATTCATTCACCTCGCAGAAAACACTTATTCCACGGTCACAGACTTGGCCAGGTTGCGCGGCTGGTCCACGTCTGTGCCGCGAATCACGGCCACGTAATAAGACAACAGCTGCAATGGCAGAGTGTAGACGATGGGCGTCAACCATTCATGGCAGTGGGGCAGATTGATGACTTTCATATCCGCCGACGCCTGAAAATGCGCATTGCGATCAGCAAACACATACAAGATACCGCCCCGGGCGCGCACCTCCTCTATATTGGAGGCGAGCTTTTCCAGCAGATCGTTATTCGGCGCCACCACAATGATTGGCATGTCCGAATCGATCAACGCCAGAGGGCCGTGTTTCAGCTCACCTGCGGCATAGGCCTCGGCGTGAATATAGGAAATTTCTTTTAGTTTCAGCGCCCCCTCCATGGCGATGGGATATTCCTCACCGCGCCCCAGGAACAGCGCATGTTGCTTCTCTGCGAAATCCACCGCCAGAGTTTCGATAACCGGCGCCAGTTGAAGGGTTTCCTCCAACATGCCCGGCAGACTTTTCAGCGCCGCAGCGAGCTCCCGTTGACGCTCCGCACCCAGATTGCGATTTTTGCCCAGGGCGAGCACCAGCATCGCCAAGCCGACCAATTGGGTGGTGAAAGCTTTGGTGGAAGCCACGCCGATTTCAGTGCCGGCGCGAGTCATAAAGGCGAGATCCGATTCGCGCACCAGCGACGAGCCGGCGACGTTGCAGATGGCCAGGCTGGTGACATAGCCCAGGGTTTTACCCAAGCGCAAAGCAGCGAGGGTGTCCGCTGTTTCCCCGGATTGGGAGATGGTTACCAACAGACTGTTCGGCCGCACCACGGATTTGCGGTAGCGGAATTCGGAGGCGATTTCGACATTGCAGGAGACGCCTGCCAGGGCTTCCATCCAATAGCGCGCCACCAGTCCGGAGTGGTAACTGGTGCCACAGGCGATGATCTGTACGTGCTCGATTTTTTTTAGCATGTCGGCAGCGCCGTTGCCGAAGGTTTCATCCAGAACCCCAGAGTCGCTGAGTCGCCCTTCAAGGGTATTGGCCACAGCCTGGGGCTGCTCGAAGATTTCTTTGAGCATGAAATGGCGGAATGGCCCTTTGTCGCCCGCATCGTAGGTGGCACTGCTTTCGCGGATTTCGCGGGTAACCGGTGTTCCGTCGTTGGCAAAAATTCGCACGTCACGGCGGGTAATTTCCGCCACATCCCCTTCTTCCAGATAAATAAATCGGCGCGTCACCGGGAGTAGCGCGAGGGGATCCGACGCGACAAAATTTTCACCAATGCCCAGGCCGATCACCATAGGGCTGCCGGAGCGCGCCAACACCAGATGCTCCGGATCCCGGCTGTCCAGTATGACCAGACCGTAAGCGCCGTGCAGCTGCGCCACGGCCCGCTGCACCGCCGGTAAAAGCCCAGCGGCGGTTCGCAATTCCCGCTCCACCAGGTGTGCGATCACTTCCGTATCGGTTTCCGAGGTGAACACAAAACCCTGTGTCTGCAGTTCAGTGCGCAGTTTGGCGTGGTTTTCGATGATGCCGTTGTGCACAACGGCTACCCGATTGGAAGAGACGTGGGGATGGGCATTGCGCTCGCTGGGCTGTCCATGTGTGGCCCAACGGGTGTGGGCTATGCCGGTGCCGCCGGACAGAGGCTCCCGGGCAATGGTGTCCGACAGCACTTTGACCTTGCCGAGACAGCGCACCCGCTGAATGGCGCCATTGGCGTCCAGAACAGCAACACCGGCGGAATCATATCCCCGGTACTCCAGGCGCCGCAGACCTTCCAGCAATATTTCAACTACGTCGCGCTGAGCCACGGCTCCTACGATGCCACACATAAGATCCTCCAAGACTTGTCTTTATCGGCCCGCCAGTGTGCAGTGCCGGACCTTAATATCAAGTGAATTGACTGCGGTTACTTCTGCGGCCTTTTCCAACCATCCAGATTGCGCTGCCGCTGCCGCGCCACCGCCAGCTGGTGGGGTTCCACATCCTGTGTAATGGTAGACCCGGCGGCTATGGTGGAACCGCTGCCCAGGGTCACAGGTGCCACCAGCGCCGTATTGGACCCCACGAAAACCTCATCCTGGATATGCGTCTGATGTTTGTTGACGCCGTCATAGTTGCAGGTGATGGTGCCTGCGCCTATGTTCACATCGCGTCCGACGGTGGCATCGCCCACGTAGCTGAGGTGGTTGATCTTGCTGCCCGGTCCCACCACCGCCTTTTTGGTCTCCACGAAATTCCCCACGCGCGCGCCCTGGGCGAAATTGGAGCCGGGACGAATACGGGCAAAGGGACCCAGATGACAGTGGTCCCCTATGGTGGCGCCATCGATTACCGTGTTGGCGAGAATTTCCACGCCGTCACCGATCACCGCATCCTTGATATAGCAATTGGGGCCTATGGAAACCTGGTTGCCCAGACGCACACGCCCTTCAAACACGCAGTTGATATCCACCACACAATCGGCTCCCGCAGTGAGCTCCCCGCGGCAATCGAAGCGACTGGGATCCAAAAGCGTGAGACCGGCTTCCATCAAACGGTTGGCCTGCCGTTGTTGGTAGAGCCGCTCCAGCTCCGCCTGCTGGCGGCGGTCATTCACACCCTGCACCTCGTGGAGATGGGGGGTTTGCAGGGTGCGGATCCTCCAGCCGGCGCCGCGCGCCAGGGCGATCAGATCCGTGAGGTAGTACTCCTTCTGGGCGTTGTCGTTGCGCAGGCGCGGCAGTTGTTCTCGCAGAAACGCCGCACTGACCGCCAATATGCCAGTGTTGACCTCGGTAATGGCGAGCTGCTCGGCACTGGCATCCTTTTGCTCCACTATGGCGGCAACCTCGCCGGATGCATCGCGCAAAATCCTGCCGTATCCAGTGGGATCCGGGAGTTTCACCGTCAGCAGCGCCAGGGTGTTTTCCTGTGCCAGTTGCAGCAGCTGTTGCAAGGTAGAGGAAGCAATCAAGGGAACATCCCCATAGAGGATCAGCACCGTGGCCTGATCGTCCAGGTGGGGCAGGGCCTGCATCACGGCATGACCCGTGCCCAGCTGCTCGGTCTGCAACACCACTTGCAGACGTTCATGGGATATCTGCTGCTGCACCAGGTCGGCACCGTGCCCCAACACCAGATGCATGCGTTGCAGTGGCAGCTGCAGCGCAGTGTCTATCACGTGCTGGAGCAGGGACTTACCCGCCAGTTTATGCAGGACTTTGGGCAGGTTTGAGCGCATGCGGGTACCCTTGCCCGCAGCCAGAATGATGACTTCCAACATAATCAGGACTCGATTCAACAGAGGCGCTTATTTTAGTGTTATGCCCCGAATTCAAGATATGGCCGGTAAAGGCTTTCAGACAGGGACCCACGGATAAGGGTCCTGACACCTAGCCAGAAAACAAAAAAGGTAGCAGATGCTACCTTTATTTTTGTTGGCTTTCTTATGTAAGAAACACTATTTGCCCAATTTCTTGCGAATCGCCTGCAAGGTGCGCAACTGGGCTGCGGCCTCGGCAAGCTGCACGGCGGCGCGGGAGTAATCCAGATCGCCGCTGGTATTGTGCAATGCCTGCATGGCTTCTTTCTGTGCCTCCAGAGCGGCCGCTTCATCCATGTCTCCGGCGCGCAGCGCCGTGTCGGCGAGAATCGTAACCGTATGCGGCTGCACTTCGAGAAAACCACCGGAAACGTAGTAGATTTCCTCTTCACCGTTTTGTTTTTTGATCCGCACCGGTCCGGGGTGCAGACTGGTCAGCAGCGGGGCGTGACCGTAGCAGACGCCAAGGTCACCTTCCGCACCTGCCGCAACCAGCAGCTCAACGAGACCGGAAAAAATTTCGGTCTCCGCACTGACGATGTCGCAATGGAATGTCATTGCCATAACCCTTCCCCGTGATTGACCCGACTCGGGTTGTTACTTCAGTTTCGCGGCTTTTTCGATGGCCTCATCGATGGTGCCAACCATGTAGAACGCCTGCTCAGGCAGGTGATCGTAGTCGCCATTCAACAAGCCTTTGAAGCCCGCGATGGTGTCTTTCAGGGAAACGTATTTACCAGGGGCACCGGTGAATACTTCCGCTACGTGGAACGGTTGTGACAAGAATCGTTCGATCTTACGCGCGCGGTAAACGGTCAGTTTGTCTTCTTCAGACAGCTCGTCCATACCGAGGATCGCGATGATGTCTTTCAATTCTTTATAGCGCTGCAACACTGACTGAACGCCGCGCGCAACTTCGTAGTGCTCTTGACCGATGATCAAGGGGTCGAGCTGGCGAGACGTGGAGTCGAGCGGATCAATCGCCGGGTAAATACCTTTCGCAGCGATGTCACGGGACAATACAACGGTAGAGTCCAAGTGCGCGAAAGTGGTCGCCGGAGATGGGTCGGTCAAGTCGTCCGCAGGTACGTATACCGCCTGAATAGAGGTAATAGAACCGGTCTTAGTAGAGGTAATGCGCTCTTGCAGTACACCCATTTCTTCCGCCAGCGTCGGCTGATAACCCACCGCAGAAGGCATACGACCCAACAGAGCGGATACTTCAGTACCGGCCAGGGTGTAACGGTAGATGTTGTCGATGAACAACAGAACGT
>Ga0065721_10052196_pt1 | contig 12468 bp, 14 predicted proteins | sample Mesricmetagenome_FD_59108 | JGI IMG/M metagenome (GOLD analysis project Ga0065721, IMG submission 59108) | Mesophilic microbial community from rice straw/compost enrichment Sample: eDNA_1 v2 (version 2) | ecosystem: Engineered > Solid waste > Grass > Composting > Bioreactor | place: USA: Davis... | reverse complement strand
GATCGCGGCCAAACGCGCGCGATCCTCGGCTCCAACGATGACGCTGACGGTCTGGGCCATGCCAACAGAATCGCACACCAGCAGCCCGCTGTGAATCCTGTGTCTGCGTCAGTGCACTAGGCGCCCGTGGACGCTCCACCGTCGGGGCGACAAACCTTCCGGAACGTCAGAACAGAGTCCCTGGGGTGGAAACAGCATGGACCAGAATCGGCGGACGTTCCTTATGGCCACCGGTGCGGTCGGCGCCGCCACCGCAACCGCCAACATGGCGCTGCCCACCGTCCCGGCACAGGCCGCGGCAAGTCCGGCCCCTCACGCGTATGAGATGGCGCGCGGCATGACGTTGGTGAACCTGCGGCGCAATGGCGGCTTCGGACTCGGCGTGAAGACGGAACGCGGCATCCTTGACGTGACGCTGGCGGCCCAAGCGCTGAACATGTCGGCACCGGCGGACATCGACGACCTCCTGCAGAACGGCAAGGTCGGGATGCTCAAGGCTGTGGTGGACGCGGCCAAGGCGAACAGTGCCGCCGAGCGCGCGGTGCTTCCGGAACGTGGCATCGAGTACGCCCCCGCGGTCACCCGGCCCGAGAAGATCATCATGATGGGCTTCAACGACCGCAAACACGCGGAGGAGACGAACACTCCCATTCCCAAAAATCCCATTCTCTTCAACAAATACAACAACGCGCTCAATTGCCATGGCGGCACCATCAAGCTGCCGACCGGCGCCGCCACCAAGTTCGACTACGAGGTCGAGCCGGTCATTGTGCTTGGAAAGGAATGCCGCAACGTCTCCGAGGAGCAGGCCCTGGACTATGTGGCCGGCTATGCACAGGCAATGACTTCTCGGCGCGTGATCTGCAGTTCCTCACCTCGCAGTACATGATCGGCAAGTTGTGCGACGGCTTCGCGCCGCTCGGGCCGTATCTGGTGACCAGCGACCTCGTTGGCGATTCCAACAACCTGCGCTTGGAATGCCGTGTCAACGGGGAGCAGCGGCAGGACTGGAACACCAACGACATGATCTTCAACTGCCGCCAACTCATCAGCTTCGCCTCCAAGATGATGACCATCAAGCCCGGCGACATTTTCTTCACCGGCACGCCGCAGGGCGTGATCGCCGGAAAGCCCAAGGACCAGCAGGTCTGGCTGAAGCCGGGCGACAAGATCGCGTGCAGCCTGGAAAAGCTTGGCGAGTTGGCCTTTGAGCTGACGTAAGGCCGACCGCGCGGGCAAAACGGCTGGGGCGACCGCCGGCAACCCGTTCCGAACTGGCAAAGTCCATGGGAGTCGTAAACGGGCCGGAAGTCGAACGAAGACGTAGAAGGAAAGCGACGGCACCAGGGCCCCACAAAGGTGCCGCCGCTCCCGCGCATCAGGTGGTTTCGGCGGGTCCGCCTGGGCGCAAGCGAAATCCTACGCGATGGAAGCGTGGGCACAACTGTCCGCCGGTCCAGGGAGCGGTCTGGGCTGTGGCGTTTTGGCGACAGCGCCCCCCGGAACGCAAAATCCAGCCCGGCGAGGGCTGGATTTGGTGCGGCGCAGCATCACATGATCCGGTGTCGCTTCGCGCGACATGCCCTTTCTTGGGCGTTTCCTCCCTAGACTCAGGCCGCGGACATCTGTCTAGCGGCCTTTTTTCTGCGCATCAATAAGCCGATGGTCAGTATTACGGACGATTTTGGGATCGGCTGAAGCGGCGCCGCGTCCGACGCGAGCGTATGGACCGGCCGTCGCGTTCCGGACTGTGAACCGCGCGAGCTGACGCGCTCCCGTCACCGCATCCGTAGTCGTCGCGGCTATCCGCAGGCACTCAGATTGCCGTGAAGGTTCTCAACCGCATGCTCGACCTTGGACGCCCGAAGTTCGTCCGCGTCGCGTGAGCAGCAGTCGGGAAAAGGATCTTTTCGGTCCGCCGAGCCTCCCTGCAACATACTGGCGGGAGGCAGAGGCAACCCTCTCCATTCCTCGATCCCCGCCGGACGGGAGAGCACCAACGGCATCGCCAAGCGCCCTGGAACGCTCCCGGCCCTGTTCTGTTGGTCCTGTTGGTCCGCGGGTTGATCGCGGGTCGGTCGGCGCTTCCGTGCCGGCCCACGGCGCCCCTGTACCGGCGCGCGGCCCGGTCGGTTCACCCCCCCAGGAGTTTCCATGCCACAGTCAACCGGACGTGCGTCCGTTGCCGCCGCACCGGCCCCACCGCCGGAAGAGATTCCGGTCACGCTGACGGTCAATGGGGTCGAACGGACGCTCCGCGTTGCCCCCTGGACCAGCCTTCTGGACGCTCTGCGCCTCCATCTGGATCTGACCGGAACGAAGAAGGGCTGCGATCATGGCCAGTGCGGCGCTTGCACCGTGCTGGTGGACGGCCGGCGCATCAACGCGTGCCTTACGCTCGCGGTGATGCAGGACGGGCGCGCGGTGACGACCATCGAGGGCTTGGCGCGCGGCGAAACGCTGCACCCGCTGCAGGAGGCGTTCATCGAGCACGATGCCTTCCAGTGCGGCTACTGCACACCGGGCCAGATCTGTTCGGCCGTCGGGCTGCTCAGCGAGGGCAAGGCGAAGACCGCCGACGAGATCCGCGAACTGATGAGCGGCAATCTCTGCCGCTGTGGCGCCTATCCCAACATCGTGGCGGCTATCCGGCAGGTGATGGAGGCCGACAGGGGATGAGGACATTCACCTACAGCCGCGCCGGTACACTGGACGAGGCCGTGCGCAGCCTGACCGGAAACCCGGGCGCACGGCCCGTCGCCGGCGGCACCAACCTGCTTGACCTGATGAAGGCGGACGCGATGCGCCCGGCTCATCTGATCGACATCTCCCGCCTGCCGCTCGACCGGATCGAGGACACGGCCGACGGCGGCCTGCGCCTCGGCGCGCTCGCCCGCAACGCGGATACCGCCTACGACGACCGGGTGCAGACGCGCTATCCCATGCTGTCCAAGGCCATTCTCGCCGGCGCCTCGGCGCAGCTGCGCAACATGGCGACCAACGGCGGCAACCTGCTGCAGCGCACCCGCTGCTACTACTTCTACGACAGCGGCACCGCCTGCAACAAGCGTGAGCCGGGCTCCGGCTGCGGGGCCATCACCGGCGTGAACCGCATCCATGCGATCCTGGGCGCCAGCGAGCACTGCATCGCCACCCACCCGTCGGACATGTGCGTCGCCCTGGCGGCGCTGGACGCCACCGTTCAGGTCCTCGGGCCGAAAGGGGCGCGCGCCATCCCCTTCGCCGCGTTCCACCGCCTGCCCGGCGACACGCCGCACCTCGATACAACGCTCGCCGCGGACGAGATCATCACCGCCATCGACCTGCCGCCGCAGGGCTTCGCCCGGCACTCCACCTACCTCAAGGTCCGCGAGCGCGCCTCCTACGCTTTCGCACTGGTGTCGGTCGCCGCCGCGCTGGAGATCGAGGACGGTACCATCCGCGCGGCGCGGCTGGCGCTCGGCGGTGTCGCCCACAAGCCGTGGCGGGACGGGCAGGCAGAGGCGATGCTGGTCGGCAAGCCGGCGCAGGCCGAGAGCTTCTCCCCCGCCGCCCGGGCGATCCTGCGCGACGCCAAGGGGTTCGAACACAACGCCTTCAAGATTGAGCTGGCCGAGCGCGCCATCCTGCGCGCCCTTGCGGAGGCCGCCGGAGTGGAGCATCCATGATCGCCAAACCGAGCATCCCGGACGTCCTGAGCGAGCCGGGCGCCCACATTGGCCGGCCCGCCCGCCGCGTCGACGGCCGGCTGAAGGTGACCGGCGGCGCCAAGTACGCGGCGGAGTTCAGCACGCCGGGCCTTGCCCACGGCTACATCGTTTCCAGCACCATCGCCCGGGGGCGGATCACGCGCATCGACACCAGCGCGGCGCTGGCCCTGCCCGGCGTGCTGCACGTCTTCACCCACGAGAACCGCCCGAGCCTCGCCTGGTTCGACCGCAAATGGAAGGACGAGGACGCGCCCAAGGGCTCCCCGTTCCGGCCGCTCTACGACGCGGACATCATCCATTCCCTGCAGCCGGTTGCGCTGGTGGTGGCCGACAGCTTCGAGCTGGCCCGCTATGCCGCCCGTTTGGTCGAGGTCGAGTACGAGGCGGCGCCGCATCGCACCAACCTGCACGCCCACCGCGGCGACACCTACACGCCTGGCAAGGACAAGGGCGGGTTCGAGCCGCCGCCGAAGCCGCGCGGCGACGCCGACAAGGCGCTGGGCGAAGCCGAGGTGACCGTGGACCTGGAGTTCACCCAGGCCACCGAGCACCACAATCCCATGGAGATGCACGCTTCGACCGTCGTCTACCACGAGGACGGGACGCTCACCGTCTACGACAAGACGCAGGGCGCGCAGAACAGCCACACCTGGATCTGCAACGTCTTCGACCTGCCGAAGTCCGGCGTGCGCGTGCTGTCGCACTTCGTCGGCGGCGCCTTCGGCTCCGGCCTGCGCCCGCAGCATCAGCTGTTCATGGCGGTGCTGGCGGCGACGCAGCTCAAGCGCTCCGTGCGGGTCGAGCTGTCGCGCCCGCAGATGTTCAGCCTCGGGCACCGGCCGGAAACGATCCAACGGGTGGCGCTGGGCGCCTCCACGGACGGCACGCTGACGGCGCTGATCCACGAGGCCGTGCAGGAAAGCTCGCAGAACGAGAATTACGTCGAGGTCGTCGTCAACTGGTCGGGCCAGCAGTACAAGTGCGACAACGTCCGGCTGGATTACAAGCTGTGCCGGCTCGATGTGCACACGCCGCAGGACCAGCGCGCGCCCGGCGCAGCCACGGGCGTCCCCCCCATCGAGATCGCGATGGACGAACTGGCCCACAAGCTCGGCATGGATCCCATCGAACTGCGGCTGAAGAATTACACGGACGTCGACCCGAACACCGGCAACCCCTTCTCCAGCAAGGAGTTGCGTGCCTGCTTCACGCAAGGGGCGGAGCGGTTCGGCTGGGCCCGGCGCAACCCGACGCCGCGTTCCATGCGGGATGGCCGGCAGCTGGTCGGCTGGGGCATGGCCGTCGGCGTTTGGGACGCCATGCAGGGCCAGGCGGTGGCTAAGGCCCGGCTGGGCATCGACGGGAAGCTCGTGGTCGGCAGTGCTACGGCCGACATCGGCACCGGCACCTACACGGTGATGACGCAGATCGCCGCCGACATCCTGGGCCTGCCGCTGGACGACGTGGCGTTCCATCTCGGCGATTCCTCGCTGCCCATGGCCCCCATCGAGGGCGGATCGTGGACCGTGTCGTCGGTGGGCTCTGCGGTGAAGGCGGCCTGCGACCGGGTGCGCGACCGGCTGGTCGGGCTTGCCATCAAAATGGACGACGGGCCGCTGACCGGGATCGGGAACGAGGAGGTGATCCTCGCCGACGGCTATCTGGCGGCCAGAGCGGACCCGTCGCGGCGCGTCTCCATCACCGCGGTGATGCGGGCCGCCGGCCTGCTGACCATCGAGGAAGAGGCGCGCTCGATCCCCTACTATCTGGCGCGGTCCCGTCACACGCTGGCCACCCATTCGGCCGTCTTCGCGGAGGTGCGGGTGGACGAGGACCTGGGTACGGTCCAGGTCACGCGCGTCGTCAGCGCCATCGCCGCCGGGCGGATCATCAACCCCAAGACGGCGGCGAGCCAGATCATGGGAGCGGTGGTCTGGGGCATCGGCATGGCTCTGGAAGAGGAAACCCTCACCGACCACACCCTCGGCCGCTACATCAATCACGACATCGCCGAGTACCACATCCCCGTGAACGCGGACGTCCACGACATCGACGTCATCTTCGTCGAGGAGCACGACGATCTTGTCAACCCGCTGGGCGCCAAGGGCGTGGGCGAGATCGGCATCGTCGGCGTCCCGGCAGCCATATCGAACGCCATTTTTCACGCGACCGGCGTGCGGGTGCGCGACCTGCCGATCACCGTGGACAAGATCCTGAGCGGACTGGCTGGTGGCCGCGGCTGATCGCGGGAAGGCCGGCCGGCGCGCGGGGACGTCCTCCATGAGCCGGTGCAGCCTGCCCAGCCGTCCAGAAACTCCAGCAGAGCCGCACTTACCACGCCCGGCTTCTCTTGCGTCCGCGCAGCAGGTCTCCGGAAAACCGCGCAGCAGAACGACGGGGGACCCGTGGCCTGCCTCAACGTCGCGCTGTTTGGGGTCATCGCAGAATTCGACACCGTTGGCGAAATGGCTCTGTTGCAAACTCTTGCTGTAGGCGCGTGATGATGGCCACCGGCATCACTGCCGATGCTACGCGGCCTGGAGTTCGAGCTGCTGGGTGATAAACTGCACGGCCTCGGCGAGCACGCAGGGTCCGACGTTGAAGGCGCGTTCGACGAGGCGCGCCTCGCCCCGCATGTCGCGGGCGATGTTGAAGCTGAACGCTTGGCCCTTGCGGAGCGCCCGCATCACCTCAAAGCCCTTGATCGTCGCGTAGGCCGTCTTCAGGCTCTTGAAGCCCCGCACCGGGCGGATCAACGGCTTCAGCTTGCCGTGGTCGGCTTCCACCACGTTGTTCAGGTATTTAACCTGCCGGTGCTCCGTGTCCTCCGGGCATTTGCCCTCGGCCTTCAGTTCCGCCAGGGCCGGCCCATAGGTGGGCGCCTTGTCGGTGTTGATGACCGTCGGCTTCTCCCACTCCTTCAAGCCGTTCAACGCCTTGGACAGGAAACGCTTGGCAGCGGCGGTGTTCCGCACGGGAGAGAGGTGGCAGTCGATGGTGTTGCCATGTTGTCGACGGCCCGGTACAGGTAGGCCCACGTACCGCCCACCTTCACGTAGGTCTCGTCGACCCGCCAGCTGGTCGACCGTGGGCAGCGCCACTGCCAGCGAAGCCGCTTCTCGATCTCCGGCGCGTACTTCTGTACCCAGCGGTAAATCGTCGAGTGATCGACCGTGACACCGCGCTCGGCCATCATCTGCTCAAGGTCGCGGTAGCTGATGCCGTATCGGCAGTACCAGCGCACCGCCCAGAGCACGATCTCCCTCGAAGTGGCGCCAAGGCACGCTTGATCCTGCTCTACCTGCAAACCATGGCATTGCGGAACAACTCCCCGGAAGTCGAACTTGGGCGATCCATGAACGACTGGCTGGACCGGATGGGCATCAGCACCGGTGGCAGCACCTACAAGGAGGTTCGCAATCAGGCGGAACGGCTCAGCCGCTGCAAGTTGACGTTTGACTACGGCGGAACAGTACGTGGCAAGCAAGCCCAGGGGCCATACCAACGACACGATCGTGCGCCACGCCATTGACCTCCGCCGGGACGACGGGCAGGGCATGCTTTGGGACGAGCGCGTGCAGCTGTCGGAGACGTTTTTTCGGCTGCTGAAGGAACATCCGGTTCCGGTTTGGGAACCAGCCATCAAGGCGATCGCCGGCAAGTCCATGGCAATCGACATCTATATCTGGCTGGCATACCGGCTGCACGTGCTCGAAAAGCCCACTCCTGTCAGCTGGGCTGCCATCTACGACCAGTTCGGTGCCGGGCGGTTGACGGCCGAGAGCGACGATGTTTACCGGTCGCGCCTGCGAGCTTTCAAACCGGAGTTCCGCACGGCGTTGCGCTACGCCCTTTCCGGATACGAAGACGCTCGTGTCGAAGAAACGGGCGACCGCCATGGCCTCATTCTTCATCCCTCGCCACCCCCGGTTCCCGAACGGCTCATCGCGCGATCGGCGTAGGGAACTTCCAAACCCTATCCGATTGACACCCTGGTCCGCTTTCCCGCACTTTGCCCCTGTTTGACCGGTCAAACTCGGAGCGGCATCGTGCCCGTAATCGCAATAGCCACCACCAAGGGTGGTTCGGGGAAAACCACGCTGACGGCTGGCCTTGCCGATTTTCTTCGGAGGCAAGGCCGAAGCGTCGAGTGCATCGACACTGATCCCAACCGCAACCTTCACGACTGGCTGTCCGACCCACAAAACGGCATCCTGTGCACGTCCGTCGAGGAAGAAGCCGTCATCGACGGTGTGGGCGCCGCTGTCAAGCGCTCCGATTATGTGCTGATCGATGTGGCCGGCGCCCTGCAGAGAGGCATGCTGTACGCCATCAGCACAGCGGATCTGGTGCTGATTCCGTGCAAGACCGATCGGAAGGACGTCGTCGAGGCGGTGCGCACCCAGGAACTGATCGAGTCAGCCGGTAAGATGGTCCGCCGCAAAATCCCCCACGCCGCCGTGCTCACCCAGGTCAACCGGCGTGCCCAAGTGACCGGGCACACGCGCGCCCAGCTCGAGGTGATGGGCGTACCGGTGCTGAGCGCCGACCTGCCGGCCCGAACCGCCTACCAGCAGGCCTCCTGGAATGGCGCTCCGCTCGCTGCGCCCGAGGCTCGCGAGGACTTCGGCGCCATCGCGGCAAATCTGGCGCCCCTGATGGAGGCGGAACATGGCTAAGCGCACGCCCCTTAAGCTGTTCAATGCGGATGAGATCAAGCGGTCCATCGCACCCTTGGCACAACAGCTGCCGTCGAACCGCCCATCCAGCCACGTCGACGCGCTGTCGCCGGAGCCGGCCACGCCGGACGAGTATGTCGAAGCCATCGACCGCTTGTGGGAGGACGCACAGAAGAGCTTCCTCGCCATCGGCCGTCATTTGGATGAGGCGCAGAAGAAGCTTTCGGCGGAGCAGTTTGCGCTCATGATCGAGCGCCTGCGCTTCGGCAAGGTCGTCCGCAGCCAGATCATGACCGCCTACCGCGCCGTGACCGCCGGCCTGCTGCCGCCGGGCGTCGAGGCGGCGGGCTACTCCGTTGTCTATCATGCCGCCACGCTGTCCGATGCGGAGCGTGCGCAGGCTGTCGCCGAAGGCGTGATCCGCCCCGACATGCGCCGCACCGAGATCATTGCTTTCAAGCGGCGCATTCGGACGAACGCCGCCCAACGAAACCACGGTCGCCGGGCGGCACTGGAAGCGGAAAAGCAGCGGCTCCTTGCTCGCCTTTCCGACATTGACCGGGAGCTTTCTGAACTCGCCTGACCCCCATCCAGCCAAGTTCTGGCTGGATGGGGGCGCAGGATCATGGCTCAGCCGGGGGACACTCGTAAGTGAACCGCGGCACCGCCCTGTCGTGCACGCGGTCGGCATCCGGTGGGCACCGCGTGACGTGGCCCCACCTTTGGAAACGTCGTGCAGCGTCTGCCCTTTCGCCTTCTCCACCTTTCTGACGGCCTCGTAAGTCGAAGCCGCGCATGGTCTTTGTTCGGACCGAGCCATGAAGCCGGAAGGGCCCGGACGGCCGCCCGCTGCCCGTTGTCGTCGTGCCGCAGGCGACGGTCTGGTACCGGGCTCACCGGGAGGCCCTTGGTCCCATCCTCTTCGGGCCGCGGAACCCGCTTGGCAACCGCTACGATGACCCGGCGTGCGTTTTCGGCACGCTGTATGCCGGCGAGATGCTGGAGGTCGCCTTCGTCGAATCCATGTTGAGGAACCCCAATCTGCACTTGGTTTCGCTGGCGGAGATCGCCGCTCGGCGGTGGACGGCCATCCAGGCCAGCCGCGACCTGCGCCTCGTCGACTTCTGCGGCCCCGGCCTCAGCGCCGTCGGCACGACGGGCGGCGTGAACACCGGCAGCTATCGGGTGTCGCAGGCCTGGGCGGCTGCCCTGCACGGCCATCCGGATGCGCCGGACGGGATCCTGTATCTGTCCCGGCACAACCCCCCGCTCCGCTGCGTTGCCGTCTTCGATCGCCCTGGCCTGACGATTACGGCAGGGCACTCCGTGGATTTTGAGACGCCTTGGCTAGCGTCCCCCCTGACTTCGTATGGAAAGATGCTGACGCCCTGAGCGGGCGCGCTTTGTTGGTCTTGTGGCTTTGCAAGGGTGTGTCAGCCGTAAGCACACCGATCACCTTCCGCGCACCGGCGAAACGGGGCACGGCGCTGTCATCCCCGTCCAAAGGCCCCATCCCGATAATGCTGGAGTCTCCCGCCCGCCGACGCTTTCGAACAGACGCAATCGCGGGAGGCCGGGCAGCGGTTCCCCCACGCGCTTGAACAACGCCTCGCCGTCTGCCGTGCACACGGCCATCAGACGCCGGCGGTACTGGTCGATGTTCTCCGGGGTGATCGACACGCCACCGAGCACCGTTTGGCCTTCCAGCACCAGCGGCACACCGCTGATGCCGCGCGCTTGGTAGTCTGTGCTGATCTCCTTCAGTCGCGGGTGAAAGTCCTGAGCAAAAACTTCTTTACCATCGCGCGGGAACACCGGCTTGCTGGTGAATAGAACGCCAACAACCTTGTAAAACTGGACGTCCTCGGCCGGCAGCACGACAGGGGGCGGGCGATTCAGCGGGTCCTCGGTCTCGGCGACCAGCACCATCCGGCCCGCCAAGCCGGGACTGCGCAGCAGGCCACGCGCGACCTTGTCCATCTGCGCCGCGCATGTTCGGCGCTACGGGGCGAGGGCGTGCGCGTGCCGCAGGTGCACGAGCGCGACCGCGTGATCGTCGCTACGACGCCTTGCTTCAACGAGGCCCAGGCGTTTCCGCCCGGGAAGAGGTCGAAGCCCGTGATGAAGCCGGCCGCGACGACGCTGGCGACCGGCCGGCCGCTCGCCTGGGCCGACTGGGCGCGCCTGACCAAGCTCGACGCGGGCGCGCGGTGGAAGGGCGTGGCCCAGGCCGTCGTTACCGCTGCCGAAGCGCACGCGGGCCATCCCCGCCTGCGCGACGACCTGCGCACGCTGGTGGAGGGCGTGTTCCTCTGCGCGCCCGGCTGCTGCACCTGACCCCGGTGGAGGCGCTGGAGGTGGCGATCACCGCCGGCGCGGTGACCGACGCCGTCACGCGCTGGGGCAACACCGCGGAGCGGCTGGCCAACCTCGATGCCCTGCGCGGCCTCGCCCGCTCCTACGAGGACGACTGCCGCGCGCGCCGCGCCGCAGCTGGCTCCTTACCGCCGCATGGTGGAGGCGGCGACGAACCGTCCGGTGCGCGACTGCTTCATCCACATGCCGGTGGTCGGACCGCTGCTGGACCTGACGCGCGAGACCCGGCAGGGCACCGATGACGCACCGTAATGGCGCCGACCGGCGGGCGTTCAGCCAAGCCTGCGTTCTTGCTTCGTTTTTGCAAAGTCGGTACGCTCCACCCGCCGGCACTCGAGCCATGCCCGAGCCCCGGCCTGTCCTCCGGTCCTTCGGTGCAACACTTCCCAAACCTGTGTTGCACGATGTTGCAAGCTATGTGCGCCGCGCATGGTGACGGTCGGCGGGCATGCCGCGCTGTGCACAAGGGAAATCCGCGTCTGGGACACGCCAAGCCCCTGCAGCGGCTATGAAAAAGGTTGGCCCATCCGATTGTGCAGCATGATCTCGCTGCACAATCCGCCCAACGATGCACAACGAAAGGCATGCACCTTTCGCATGGATCAGGCCGGCTTGTTCTCTGGCCGGGCGTCGGCCGATAATACGGACTCCGGACCCGGTTCACCGGTCCCCGCCATGGAGAGAGGCTGTCCGTGATCGCCCTATCGTCCCTGCGCCGCTTCTTCGATGCGGGCTCCTTCGAGCGGGGGCAGCGCTATGAACGGGAAGGCCGCGTCCGGGGGCTCGACGCGGTGGCCCGCGGGAAGGGTACCATCGCGGTCACCGCCGCCGTCCAGGGCTCGCAGCGCCGGCCCTACGAGCAGGACATCGACGTGACCATGAAGGGCGATTCCGTCCAATTGGTGGACGGCGGGTGCGACTGCCCGGTCGGCTACAACTGCAAGCACGTCGCCGCCGCCGTGATCGCCTGGGCGCGGCGGCAGGACACGATGACCGGCCACGCCGCCCGGCCCGCCGCTTCCCCATCGGCCGATCCCGCACCGTCCCCCCAGTGGGGGCAGGCGCCGGGGCAGGGGGCGGGGCTGTCGGCCTCCGTGCAGGCGCTGCTGGCCCGCCTGGACGAGGCGGCGGCGCGCGATGCCGGCGACCACTACCCCGAGACGGTGCGCAAGCGCCTGTTCTACGTGCTGGGGCTGGGGGAGGGCACGGACGGCATACGCCGGCTGACGTTGCGCGTCCTGTCGATCTCCCTGCGCAAGGACGGCGGCTTCGCCAACGACGACAAGTCCTACGACGGGTACCAGCTGGGCAGCATGCCGGCGGCGAAGTTCATCACTCCGTCAGACCGCGCCATCCTGTCCGTCGCGGTGCGAACGTCAGCCTATACCTCCATGCCTTCCGGCACCTCCTCCGGCGGCTTCGCCCTGGCCGCGGAGTGGGCGCCGTGGCTGATCGAACGGATGCTGCGCACCGGGCGCCTGTACTGGGGCGATGTCCGGACCGGCCGGCTCCTGCGCGCCGGCCCGCCGCGGCCGGGGACGCCGCGCTGGGACCACGACAGCGCTGGGCGGCAGCGCTTCGCCATCGCCCTGGACGCGCCCGCGGCCATTGCGCTGCCGACCGTGCCGCTCCTCTACCTTGACCCGGACAGCGGGGGCTGCGGTCCCATCGACACCGACATGGCCCCGCACGTCGCCGCCACG
>Ga0065721_10052197_pt1 | contig 12469 bp, 20 predicted proteins | sample Mesricmetagenome_FD_59108 | JGI IMG/M metagenome (GOLD analysis project Ga0065721, IMG submission 59108) | Mesophilic microbial community from rice straw/compost enrichment Sample: eDNA_1 v2 (version 2) | ecosystem: Engineered > Solid waste > Grass > Composting > Bioreactor | place: USA: Davis... | reverse complement strand
ATCCCCAGCTCCACTCTACGCGATCATATAATTTAATACTCTCACTGGCGCTCCAGCACACTGCGTTCTCAACCTTTCAATCTCTCCTTCAGGCCATGCGCAACTCGAAGATCGACCGCGACACGGAAACCTGGAAATTGGAGATACGCTACCTTGTTCAGACAGGATCATGGGAGAAGGCCTGGACCCAAGTGAATGACGCATATCAGCGAACGGTCCCTTCAAACCATGAACGTCCCATACCTCTGTCGGTTTGGCTCGAGTTCTTCGCCCTTCCGAGGATCCGAAATCTGGCAAAGCTTTCGCCGCAGAAGGACTACGGATCCGACGGGGAGAAGGGACACGGGGATCAGGATGCCTCACACCAACCACAGAGACTAGCATCGCCATACAAGCCACCTTCCTCTCTCTGGGCACATCGACTCAAACTCTTGTTTGACAAAGCGCCAACAGAAACGATCGAGTATCGCCGCGCAAGTCCTTCTAGAATTCGGAAAATTGTCGAGTTTCTGCTGCGGTTACAGCATATCGATGCTGCTCTGAAGATCTCGAAGGATTATCTGTCCAGCCTCCCTCGGAGTTTATCCTCTACCACGGCCAAGACATGTACTGATATCATCAACCTCCATGTCGCCTTCGGTTCACCACACAGCGGTCTTCGCAAATTGAAACACATCGAACGACAATACAAGCAACTCCTCGAACTCCACGGTGACCTTCGCCCCGACTCCAACACACTCTTTTTGATGCTATCCCCTCTCCGTCGTGTAAAGCGTTGTGGATCTGCGGCCAAGTCGATTGTTGAAGATTTCGTCAAGGAGTGGGGACCAGAAATTGTGGATGCGCGAGTGAGGCGTCGTGTCACTAGTTTGGCCTTGAAGGAGGGACGTATCGATATTGCGCAGGAATACTCAAGACCCGCGGCCAACGTGCTACCCACACAGCCGGCCCCCGGATCCGCTTCCAAGTCGTGGCAGCTCAGTCGGTCAGTGGTCCGAGCTCCTCGAAGGGTCCTGTTCTCGAAGGCTGGCAAGGAGAATTACTTATGGCATCAGTTACGTCGTCGTGTAAGCCTCCGTTTACGCGATAATTCGAAGAAATTTTCTTAAATTATAATCGATGTAGCGCTTCATGTATCCCGAGGCTGTCCCCTGAGACGGCGCCTTTCAATGGGCTATTGGACTTTGAGTGAGCTCAGACCAATCCGAAGTTAGCATGGCTTTATGTTTTTCCAACGTTGGTCGGCAACAAGCCATGAAGGAATCTCAGCTGGAACGCCGGCGTCAACCAACTTGTCCGCAAACGAGTTCTCGGGACCTTTCTGCCCAGAGAAAGGTAGATGGCCGAACGGTCACGAGAGTTCGATGGCAGCCCTTGGCTTCAGGGCATTTCCTGGGTTGCCATTCTTTCGGTGAACAAACCATTACGGTGCCCAATCATTTGGTTCGTCGCCATTGGCGCGCCGTGCTGAAGGTATTTTTTATCTATACTTAATTGGCTGCCGAACGCAGGGTCGTGGAGGTGTCCCTGCAAAGCTGCCACGGCAGCCCGCCTCATTTACACGCACTTGAGAACATCCGTAAGGCTACTTGAGGCAGAGAGTTCTTTTCGAAGCTTAACAACTTCCATCAAGATCTGCACATGTCCGGCTTGGGGGCGTCCGATTGATATGCCACTCGGCGACTCAACGTTTGGTAAAGTGGTTGCAGGGCCAACCCTCCAATTTTCTAGCAATGAGGTGACGCTTCACTGTAACGTTCGACAGCTCACGCTTGCGGTGTCTACCCTTTCGGGGTGATGAGCGGGGTTGTGGTCTTCACCAACTGCCAGTGCCAACGCTTCCTCTTGACTTCTATGCCTATGGGATTGCCTAGGTCAACGGACAACGCCAACCATTTCCTGATTCATTTATGCCAGGTGGGATCTACAGACTGGCTGCTTTGTATTAGATCTCCTCCGGGCTGATTCCCCTCAGATTTCGCTCTCAGCCACTCCTGCGCTTTCGTTGACTGGTGGATCTATGCTCATTCCATAGATGGGAAAATCTTCGATTTGGACGGTGCACACCGTCGATCTTTTCGTCACCGGACGGCGCAATCGAGCTGCACGTCAATTTCGTCAGCGTACCTTTTGCAAGTCCCTTGAGATTAACTCCTCTTCTTAGACGCCCTTCTCCTTTCGGGCAATATGGCCCTTGGGTTGCTCATGGCAATATCGGATGCCAAATTGCTAACTGAAGAGCCCTTCCTTCCATATCCGACTCATAGAGAGCTCGCCGTGATGCTTAATGGACTGTTGGAGCTGCAGCTTAAAACGAGCGGTCAATCCAATGGCACTGTCTCAATATCCCGCTGTCCAATCTTCGAACGCAACTCTCAAAGCTCGCAATGTCTCCTTCAGCTGAACAGTATCTCGCTCTGTCCTGTGCCAACGTCGGTGTAGGTCCTGCAGGCACGACCTCAATGCTCGCGTTGGTACCTTTCCTCTATTGACGCTTGAATATGTGTTGACTTTCTCGCGTCTCAATTCAGTCGAGTGAGCATCGTGGACTATAAAGGTGCTGTTGTGTTCGACCAATATGTGATGCCCACTATGTCGGTAAGTGGATGACAACTCAAACTCTGACCCCTTCCTCACAATTCTTGGACAGGTTACCGACTATCGAACTATCACCACCGGAATCACCCCAGCCCATCTCCAGCCTCGTAAGTCATGAATGGTGCAGCCCTTCAACACAATGTTGACACCTCTGTTAGCGGAGGCATGGTCATTTCAATCCGTCCAGCAGCACGTTGCGAGCCTTTTGAAGGGAAAGGTTCTTGTTGGCCACAGCATCTGGAATGATCTCTCAGGTGCGTGGTCTTCAGCGCAATCAAAATTCTTGCGTGCCGGCGTCTAATTCGCCGTTCATTTTTCAAGTTCTTGGCATCCCTCACCCTGCGGTTGCAACCAGAGATGTGGCGTTATATCAGGTGAGACCGGCTTCTCGTAAATCATCTAGTGCCACCGGGTCGCTAACCTCCGACCTGCCTTGTTTCCTTTCTATCCTCTAGCCTTTCCGAAACGCTCTTCGCTCTCCACAGCAGACTGTTGGACTCCCAAGGCTCTCGTGGCAGCTCTTGTGTCGTCGCTGCCAGGAGGGCCAGATCAACCCTGTTCGTTTCTCTCTATCTTCAGGGTTCAGCGGGGTATTAACGCAATGACGTTTTTAGATCGAGAATGCGCGTGTCGCCCTAGACCTTTATCGATCGGATGAAGCTGACTGGGAGGGTGCGATAGCCCGCAACAACTGGCCATGCGCCTTGCCTCCCAGCACATTCTCTCGCTGCTATTTGTGAGGGAAAGTGCCCCACCCCCTCCGAGCGGCGATTTCTGCATTGTGCTCCGTCTCCCTCATCACGACTTTCCTGGGTTGTTTCGCATGGTTTTTATTTCAGCGATTTCGTTTTCTACCCACACCCTCTTAACCACATTTTTCGCTGAAATTGCATGATCTTTTCGCATTGGATCGTCGCTATCCGTGAATTAAGTTCAACGATGACTATTCCTCTTCTCTATATGGTATGTCGGTATCCAAAACGAGTGGAAGAAGAACGGGGGCTGGGGACCCGCTTTGAGGACGAAGAGCTTGGAGATGATACCTAAAGGATAGGGTAGCGTGCTGGAGTGTATCAATCTTATCGGAGTGTCAGGTAAGCAGCCTAGTGTCGAGTCTATTTCAATTAGTCGGAACGGAACGTTGATGCATTGATCAAAGTTCTGCTTACCTTTTCTGCCTTAAGCAGTCTTAGTGTTCCTTCGTAGACAAAGAAAGCGGACGCGTTGACCGGGAAGGCGCGTAGAAGACAAGGGCCCAAGCCTTTGAAGAAGCCCCGGTAGCCCTCACGGAGAAAGATATCTCGGGCTGTTTGAGAAAACGAAGGTCGGCTGACTTTGATATTTTCCGAGGGAAATGGGTATGGTGAAGGGAAGGGGTAGGCCATCATCCGGCTATCATTCTTTCTTAACACACTGCACACGGGTTGAGGTTGAATTATGGTCACTCACTTCTTCACGTTATCAGCAGGTATGGCCATGACCCAGTACGAGAATGAAGCCAATCCTCCAGAGAAGAAATTGGCTAAACCGGTGCTTATCTGTGATCAGGCAAAGGTATGAATAGATACCTTGTCCGTCGGGCCAAATGCTCACCTCAAACGGTGTGCCAGACAATTTCGAGAACGCTCTCATGTATACCTAAGGAATGGTTAGATTGATCAGACTGACTCGTAAACAAAGGCGAGCGTTTCCAACCTCAAAAGAAAGGAACATCCAAAAAAAGTTCACTCGAAAGGCGATACTTCCAGTAAAGCCAGAGTAAAGACCTTGTATGCCTTGCACGCGAACGATTTGGCTGATGCAGTTCAAGGGCCCTTTGAAGCGTCGTTCCGAGGCTGATCTTTGAGACTGTAGTTGTAGCTTCACTGCAGGGATCAGCTCGGCCTTTCAGTACCTAGTTGTCGTCAGGATGACCAGAGGTCATACCTTTGATCAGCTCTACCGGCGTAGCAATGACGGCACTGAGATATGAATCAATCAACCTCCCACTGGTACGGGAGGAGGGAAACAGTTACCTGGTGCAACCCGCCAGCAGTCCAGCCACACCATGGCCAAACAATGTAAGACGCTCGATGGCAGAGCCAGGAGTCGGCTCTGTCATACCATGTCGGACAAGAAACAACCGGTAATTATGCAGAGACCCCAAGAGTACGGAGTCGATGGCAGCCCAACCGACTGCAGGTGGAGTTGCACCCTTATACAGGCCTAGAACACCCTGAAGACCCAAAGGGACACCAGTTTCCAGTGAATGTGAGAAATGACGAGAATTATGAAAGGCATGTCCCAACCTCATTTCTAACGATTCTGGCTAGAACATCCATAGCACCCCGATACGTTCCAGGAGGGGCGCATTGCATGCGCGTTTTTATGGTGTCAAATCTGGAAAAAGAATGTCATCACCTCAATTTCCTTGCCAAGATCTGCGGACTGGCCGAGTGGGCAAGGTCAGCACCACCCTGCTATTATGATTGGGGTGGGCTCGCACCTTCTAATGCAGGACCTTACCCATGTCCTACCGCAACCTGCAACCACACGCGGTGAGATGCGCTCATATGGTGATGACCATGCGCCAATTCACCTTTGTTAAACCTTTCGTGGGCGATCAGCGAACGATTCAACTTGGGAGAGAGACTTGAATTTACCACTCCCCATGCCGGCAACGGCACCTACCAGTCTGATATGACCACTCTTCTGAACATCGTCAGCCATTTGAACGTGGATTCAGCGGGTTAAACAACCGAGGGTGATCGTCTCGGTGGACAGAGCGAACGAGTCCGCGACACGATGACTACGGGGACTAACCGGTAACTCTTGCCACGCTTCTGATTGCGCGCCTGTCAACGCGGAGGCATTGACCACCTCTGCCTCTTACTGTCAGTTCCCATCCATACCTCATCCTTAATATTCATGTCAGAAGGGTCCAGTTCCGGAGAAAATGACGAAAAGCAGTGTCGCATATGTCTGGATGGAGTGGGTGCTGAACGAGAGCTTGGCCGGTTGATCTCACCATGTCTTTGCCGGGGTTCGATTAGAGTACGTTTCATATCCGTGTCGCATTTCAATTTCGACTTACCCAAGGGCTCAATGGTATAGTACGTCCACATCAAATGCCTTCAGCAATGGAGGAAGTCGTCTACGTCACAGAGCGCGTTCTTCGCTTGCCCTCAATGTGGTTATCGCTACCGCTTCGCTCGGACGCAAGTCATGGGTCTAGCGAGCAACCCGAGTGCGTGCTTCCAAGATTGCCTCCCTTCCACTGAGCACCCGCTGAGTCGTATGGATCAACAGTCATCGTGGGTGCTGTGTCCGGACTCATATTCACAGCGATCGTGATGCTCGCCTCGTCCATAACGACCTACTTCATTTCTTCATTTGAAGACGTGTCTCAAGCCTCGTTCTTTGAATATGTCTCCCCATTTCAGGTCGCAACAGACCTGATTGCAGCCGCTTTTCGCGTTCTCCGAGATGGCGACATTGCAGGGATCTTGGAAGAAGATATATTCCCAGAGAGGCCTCGCACGGCCTGGAGTCAGCGGAGTGTTCAATCGAAGCCAGGGTTTGTGATGCGCTTCATTCGCAAGTTCCTATTGGGACTTCCACTTGTTGGAGCCGCCTCCTTGGTTCAATTGCTACTATCCGCTCATTTGCTTGCACCAGTCCAGTGGCTGGCTCGCTACCGAGGATCGAGACGACGAAGAAATAGCCGAGATACTGCTGCTTTGATCGTCCTCGGACTGGTTCTTGTTGGATGCATTCGGTGAGATCTCGCGGAACGTAAACCAGACAAAACTCTGATTTCTATGGTAGTGCCTTGTTCAAGGTATACAAGTGGACCGAATTGTGGACCAAGCGACTGCTCTTACGGGCGGAGGATGCCATTCTTGAGGTTAACGCATGAAAAAACATTCGAGGACCCAACCATGCACGCAATTCACCGCAATATATATATTGGAATAGGGACGATGATACATTTCGCAACATGGATAGTTATTTCCCTACCTTCATCACCAGTGTCGCCTGAGCTGGCGCTTGATATTCTCGTACATTGTCTTCGTATCAACGCGGCTGGGCTCCAGTTCTGCGAGGTACTGGTCAATAGCCAAGTCGACCCTGCCAGCTGGGAATTCTGCGCGAGATATCGAAGACTGGGGTCGCAACACTTCGTTAAGCCAGTCGGTAATGAGGATTGCTATCTCAGCTGAGAGCGCTTGAACGTTGGTCTGCTCGTTGAATGGAGGTACCTACAACCAATGTCAACGGGGCAATAATAAAGCGAACGAGGGGTATTTACCTGGGACTCATACATGTTGTGCAACACCTCCCATATCTCAACATAAGGAACGTTGCACTGAACGAGAAGGCGAGACACCCAGCCGGATGGAACGTCACCCTTGTTGACAAGCATGAATCTCACGAGAAGGTGGGAGATGAAGCCTGGGAAATCCTGTTAGTAGGGAAGCCAGCGTTGAGAAAGAGGTTACTCACGAAGGGGGAATGCACATTCTGAGGGATAGAATCTCTGGCCCTTGGTGGTAACGCTCTTGAAGATAGCGTCTTGCTGCAGAGCGACGTTTCCAGGATATTCGTTCAAGACTGAGATTGAAGGCTTAGCAACACATATGGACATCGAAACATTTCGGCTCACTCTCGTCAAAGATCTGGTTCCAAATGGGTCGAACTAAACTCTCGTCGCGATGCTCAGATACGTGAAGGCAGAGCAGCTTGATCTCAGGCAGATCGAACGGCACCGCGAAATCTTGATAGATCTGTGACGCTTGTGAGTAATGTAGTCGTGGACAAGACGTAATATACCCACCTCCGTCATCGTAAACAGTCGCTCCGACAACAGCTTGACCTTTTCTCCCACCTCAGGGGCATCATCCGCATGTGGTAGGAGCTTGTAGTACACCTCCAATTGCACCTGCGCGACTTCCAGCTTCTCTTCGAGGTCAGTCAAGAAGGCAATGGCGGTCTCGTGACGGCCACCGGCAGATATGGGGTGTGATTTGGCGTTTGCTACAGCAAGCGTCAAGTACTCGACCCGTGAGTCCAAGTGTAGATCAAACCTGTTCGTAATGTGAGACGAGATGCAATGAGAATTCTTTCAAAGCATACTGAGTTGATTCAGCGAGGGCACCCAGCACCTCCGCTGCCCTCAACGGCTGGCCGTTCTTGACGTAGAATTGCCAAAGCAGCTGATACTTCTGAACCGTGGGTGGATCTCTTCGCAAGTGAGCCTCGAGGTATTGAGGTCGCATCTGTAGGGAAAAGTTGAGCAAGTGTGATGCCCATGAAATGATGTTTCTCTCACCTCCAGAAGGTCGTCGGCGAGGTTTCGCTCGATGAGCCAGTCATACAAGGTTGAATGGAACATCTCATCTTCACTGGCAAAAGCGAGCTCGTATGCATGGTCTCGGACTGCCTCCGGCTCGTCAGTGGCAGCCAATCCTTCCACAGCCGCATTGTTTTCCTTGCATCGTTCCTCGAAGACTGTCAACGAGTCCAAAATCAGGTCATAGGTCTTCAGACGCTGTTCTACCACATCCTTGCGAGGGTCGATAGTTCCAGGCGTAGGGTTTGAGTGCCAAAATTCGAGTGCAGTGTTATCGGGGTCTTGGGCTTGTGCACAGATGAGAGGCAGCAGTATAGCTCCTCTGGCGAAGTTGAGCTGCTGGAAGTCGCCAATGATTTCGCGGAGCTTTTCAAATTCGAGGATCCGAGCACCCTTCGTGAAAAGCCTACTATCCGTTAGCAACGAAGTCAGGGCAACGAAACTGGCACACATACCTCAGCGCTTCTGCAAGATTATTCTGGCGCTCAGTTGGGTTGCGCGTCTCTGCTGCTTTGCGTATGTTTTCCTTCGCCTGAATGATTTCAGCATAATCAAATCTGAAAAATGGTTCGCAAGTACCTTGTACAACATGACATCGTCGGTACTGCAGAAGGAGCCGCAACGGTGTTGGAGGACCTCACTGATAGTATCAACCTACATTACAAGGGACCTAGTGAGTACTACACTGGAAAGCAGCCAAGACAAAGACACGTACGCTGATCTGTTGGCCGATCTGCTGGTCAATGACAACGTTCACAAGAGCCCTCGAGATGGATATGCCGTTTTGAGTGGTAATCAGGTCTTCGAACGTCTGAGATTCAACGAGCTTCCTGCTCTCAGCGTCACACCTGGGGAAAGTTAGTACGGTTGGAATAAAGAGAGGGAGAAACGCAAACGGACTGAGCTACCAGATCTCCCAGACGATAGTCGCTGAGAAGCATCATGAAGGACAGTGCTTCAATCGTCCGCGTCAAAAGCGTTTGCAACTCAACAACAGACGTATGTTCAGCCTGATTAACGAGTCAGACAAATATCTGGTTAAGTTAGAGCCAACAACGTGCCTTCCATGCTTCTTGGTCGGCGGCAGGCGTCCTGCTGGAAGTCGCATCGCTCGGCACCGAGTGGAAAAGGTGAGGGTTTTTATCCAAGAAGTCCTTGAGCGCAAAGAGGTTCTGCTGGATGGGTAGGAGTGTCTTCGCGTCGACCCCAAGCTCATGCTTCCCGGAAGCCCCAACCTTCGTAATTTTGGCTTTCCAGATGGGGCGAACGAGGCGGGAGAAGTACAGTGCCAATCCTTCTCGACGACCACTGTACATTGCGGTGCCTTTGTTCTCGGCTATGAGTGAAGCATGGAGCATCGCACGTCAGACTCCAAAGACGTTGCAGATAAGGGTTCATACCTGTTGTCCCATACATTGCTCGTTCAGCCCAAATCGGACGCTCTCCAAAGTCGTAGAATGCCTGCTTGGCAACAGCAGCGATCTCAGGGCTAACGGTCCGGATCGCCGTTGGGGAAGATCCTTCAGTCCCATCGAGGAACGTATTTCCGCTTGCCAATCCAAGCAAAAGAGCGCAGGTCTGATCCCGACCAAAACTGTTCATCAACGTGAGTAGATCATCATCAGCACACTGAGCTAGACTCACCTATCGCGGAAGTCAATGATAGGTTGCACGTTCCCCCCTGATTGGAGTTCTTCGAGAACCGCTTTGAGATAGTCGATTGCTCTACGCTTGACCAGGAATGTCAATCCAGAGTTGGTCAGAACAAGGAATTGGGCGGTTGGTTCGCTGAACTCGGTAGCGAGTTCATTGATGGCTGATGGCGCAGGGGTGTTGGCGGGGAGGACTAATGATTGGTGGGGAAGACTGGCCACCATGCACGCGTTGCCGGAAACTGACTCCAAAGTACCAGCTTCGACAAGGGAAGGTCGGTTGGAAGCTGGCGCGTTGTTGCTATACGCGGATGCATATTGAGGCTGGGGGGCCTGAGAAGGGACGTTTACTTGGCCTAGGTTTCCGATGTGAGTAAGGTCGGGCGCAAGGCACATGATGTAGTCCGCCTCATCCGTGTCTCCCGCCTGCGTTGCGAGAGTCAGCCCATTGAAATAACACGCGTTGGATAGCTTTGAGACAACATATGGCCGCTTGGTCTGTTGCGAGTTTGATGTGGGTGCGCCGTAAATAGTGGTGGTTGGCCGCTGAGAGACGGTATGCTCGTCCGGATGAACGAGATTGGTTGGTGGAAGGCGGACATGGATTAAACCAACAGGCCTGGCCCCTGAGCTAGTCCCATACGATCCGTAAACAGTGGGCCCAAAGAAGAGACGAATGCCATTAGAAGTCATCGCGAAGAACTGCACTGCAGATCTCGACTCAGATGGTTCAACGACGTGTATCGAGATGATCTTGAAATTCTGGGCGGTGAGAGCAGGCGAGCCAGGAGCTTTATCTTGCGCATGCTTGTAGAGGTTGGAGAGTGTCTGCAAGTGATGCAATGTCTTCTCCCCGTTTGGCTTATACACGTTGATGATGTTTTGTGACGTGAGGGCGTACAACAGATTGCGGGAGGTGTCCACAATCAGCGAAGTTGCGCGATCTGAACGAGAGAGTCAGTGTCTGTTCGCACTGTCTGTCTTCAACCGCCGCACCTTCGTTGGCGGTGGTGGCAAATCGGGGAAGCAAACTTTGCACACCACCAACAGAGTGGTTGATCAGTTGCATGCGCTTCGCGAACCAAGTTTCAGTTGCCTGATAGTGGAGTTCGTACACATTGCCGTCTTGTAGGCCAACCATAAAGATTCGACCATCCGCTGTCCCGACGACCGACGTCATTTCCACATCGGTCTGCAGGGTGAAGTCGGTGGCGTAGAGGCCCAGCTGCTTGGTTGGTTGACCGTCTTGACCAGGAACGAGGGCAACTCCAATGAGGATAATCGTCAGGGGTGTACAGATGACGAGGATGGAAGTAATGTCGTCGACAAATAAGTTGGGCTTGGGCTTCACCAAAGCGACATGGGTTATGACATCTGGCTGGTCGAGAAAGGAAGCCAACTCCTGTCTGCTAAGGCTCGGTATGAAGGTATTGGTGCAGAGATACCACGGCGCACCCATTGTTGTAGTCCCACAGAAACAGCTTGTGGTCAACTGAGATCCAAGCTCTCTCGATTTCGGGAAGCAACCCCATATGTGTGACAACATTGGCCGCTATACAAGTTGTGAGCTGTGCAAGCTGATGAACAAGCGCCAGTAAACGCTCGCACTTTCATAATACGCGTAAAGGGCGTCCGGCAGACCGACAAATCGCGTCTTCCGGAAAGGAACTCGGATGTCGTCGGGATATGTGCTGTAGTTCCCAGAGGCTTGGGCCACTCCTAGCAGTCCATCAACAAGCCGTTGACTCTGGAAGTGGACATTGCTTACCACCCGTCAGAGTTTCGCCAAGGTCTGGGATGACCAGCGCGTCCTTTGCTGTCTGCTCTTGAATAGTACGGCTGGCGCTTTGAAGGGCAGAGAGGTCTACGGGCGTTGGTTTTACAGGTTGAGCTTGGCGTGGTGCAGACGTGAAGCTGGATCGTGTTAATGTGGGCTGCACATGGTGGGATTGGAAGAGAGAGGCCATGCCGGGGAGAGTGGCAGAGGAAAGCGGGACGGTGTGTTAATGGGTATTAAGAACCCTCTGTGTGTGTGAGAAGAGAAACAAGGTCGGCTGCAGGAGGTCACCTTTCTGTCTTCAGTTGAACGCGTTCAATTTCTTCAACACGTGGTTCGTCTCTTTTCAGCCTCGATTCGCACGACTCCCTCGGTTCAGCTGGGCGCTTCTTCGCTCCATCCCCTTTAACGCGTAAGAGGTTCTCGTTACAACGATAAAAAATCGTTTTTGCAAGCACGCGGACCACACTTCTTCTCGAGCTGAATGATGCCAATATCACACGAAGAAACCCCGGCAATGTGGTCAGTGCTCCATCGAGCCTCAAAGCCTCCATGCTCGACAAGTGTGCTCTCGCGGTAATCCCTGGGAACCATGACACAGCCAAAGCTTCACTTGTCGACACCCTCCGACCTGGCGCAGCAGAGTGAAGCGTTGCATCTTTTCTTCAGACACCCACATATTTTTATTCAAGGTCCTTTATCTCACGTGTACTGCATTCACCATGGAGAGGATTCCAAGCGTTCCCGAGTACTGTCATTTGCTTTCCCGACCATGTCATCCACCACCACAAGTAACCCCCCATCGACTCGGGCAACCCTGCCCCGCTCGCCCGCGCTCTCGGCAGAGACCAACTGGTCAATTCTCCACGCCGAATCTCCGCCTCTTGCACTGCAATACGACAGGGTTCATCTCAACGATTGCACAGGAACACATCCCTGCGAACACTGCGATCTCGGTTGTACCCACAGCAGCTCAGGAAGATCTACTCGTTCCGGTGTGTACCATGGATGGTCATATGTCGGGATGATGCTCTGACCACCGTCGCCGTAGAATCATTCAAGTGGATTAAAGGAGAACTTCTCGGTAGGGGGAGTTATGGCGAAGTCTAC
>Ga0065721_10006931_pt1 | contig 12470 bp, 17 predicted proteins | sample Mesricmetagenome_FD_59108 | JGI IMG/M metagenome (GOLD analysis project Ga0065721, IMG submission 59108) | Mesophilic microbial community from rice straw/compost enrichment Sample: eDNA_1 v2 (version 2) | ecosystem: Engineered > Solid waste > Grass > Composting > Bioreactor | place: USA: Davis... | reverse complement strand
CTGCGTCATCTTCTCCAGAGCGGGATTCAAGGAAGTCGACTGCTTTCGTGAATAAGGATGATGATGGTGATGATCTCGAAGGCGAAGGTGAGCGTGAGCTGGGGGAGGAGTCTCTACTCGGGGGCTCAAGCTGAGCTGACAGACGGTTAAGTTTGCCTGATACAGTCGTCAGAGGATTGCACGGCCGAGGTGACTGAGCGCATGACTAACGATCAACCGTCTTCTTCATTTGCTCCCATTCATCCTCAGTCTGTGGCATGACAATCTGGATCTGAGGGTGCTGGTTGAGCTCTTGTTCAGTCTTCTCGTCGCCCTTGGGGAGCAGCGACGCAATGCCAGTAATGACAACATGTGGGTGAAGGCCAAGGTACGGAACGTCGCAGGCAACAACCCCGATTATCCGCTTGTGGCTTGAGTTGGGCTCAGACTTGTTTGATGGGACTGTGGCTGCCTCTGCAGCGAGTAGGCCACCCATAGAATGGGCAACGAGGATCACAGGTCCTTCTGGCTGTGTGCTGAGCCTGCAGATAGCGTCAGCAAAGCCTCGGGAGAGTACACAGAAGCCCGACCATTCCAGAAATCTTGCGGTGGCATATGATATGGGTTTGGTGCTCTTGTAAGTTGGGTAGAGGCTGCTCTGGAACTGGAGTCTCGAGCCAGGGGGGATCCGGGATGTGAGCGTCTCCTGTAGATGCAGAGGAAAGGACTGGAGAGGCCGCCTGTAAGAGACTGTCCTTAGGAGAAGGTAAAAGCATTGTACCTGAAAGCTAGTATGATCCCCTGGACAAGATAAGAACCTTTGAAGGCGAGAGAACGCGAATGCTACCTTGAAATCCGTGGATGTAGACGATGTGGACAAGAAGTCGCTCCATTATGAAGCTAGTGGACTGAGATATCCGGGGCTGATCTTATATAACTGACGGATCCAGCCATGACGAAAGGTTGCGCCAAGATTAAATTGAGGGCAATGCAGTGCTTTGAAGATCTGGAGGCAGAATCATTTTTCAAGCGGAGCTACAAATTTGGCCCTGCCCTAAACTCACGCGTCGCGTCGCGCGGCTCATTTCTCCTTCTCGTCGTTCCTCTTCACTTTTGCGATCACAAAATGTCCTCACCACCACCTATCGACTTCCCAACGTCAGACATGGACGCTGAAATGGAGGATGGCACGAACCGAGGCTCTGGCACTGGTCCCTTGTTCTTGCCCCAGACCCCTTCTACGACGGCTGGCACACCTGCGCGACAACGCGGCTCAGGTGCATTGGGTAGCGATGCATTTCGTGGATCGGTGGCAAGGAGAGCTGTAGGCTTCTCGACACCTCGACGCGATCCTCTTTTCCTTGGTCAGTTGTTCGAAACCGTCGACATTCATCACAATGCTCAATCAGTCCAGAGGGAGGAAGCTCATCGCCCATGGCCTTCCCCAGTTCTTCTCCAGCAAAGACACCCAGAAGACACAATCCAAGATCCAATGTCATGGACAGTGATCCTCTCGAGTATCCTTCGTGCGTTCAATCACCCTGTACAAAGCTTATCGCTAACGCCTTTGTAGGACGCCTGCGACAGCGGCCAGTCAAACGCCGAGGCATCGACGTGGCGACATCCATCCTACCATCAACATCACCCCCTCTACTACTACACGGCGTGAAAGACGAACGACCGGTGGCCGCAGCGACCCCTTCGGATCGGATGGCACCCACCTCGACGTTCCCATGTCCTCTGCCCCCAATCTCTCTGCAGCGGCTCTACCATCCGACGAACCTGATGAGATTCGAGCCATCTGGGGTACCACCGTCAACCTGGCGGACACTATGAAGATGTTCCGAAACTTCCTTCAGGGCTTCAAGCCCAAATACCGAGCCCAGCATGATCGCGACAACGGCATCAAGACGAAGGCATTCCAGAGACCCGAGGACGCGGAGCTAATTTTGTATGAAACTTACCTTCGTCGCATGCGCCGGACAGGGGACACCAATCTCAACATCGATGTCGTCAACATCTTGAGCTACCCTCCTTCTAAGAAGCTTCACGGGCAGCTGATCAAGTATCCTCAGGAAGTCATCCCCGTCATGGATCAGGTTCTCAAGGACCTTATGGTCGAACTAGCTGAGGTTGACCACCAGGCTGGCGTCGAGGACATGCAGGGTGCGCAAGGAGAGGAAGAAATTGCAGACATCATCTCCAAGGTGTACAAGGTCCGACCATTTGGCCTGCCTTCCGTCAACATGAGGCTCTTGAACCCGTCCGGTACGTGCCTCGCTCAATCAGAAGTTCACTGCTGACAATCATGCAGACACGGACAAACTGGTCTCGATCAAGGGTCTGGTCATCCGTGCTACCCCTGTCATCCCCGATATGAAAGTCGCGTTCTTCCGCTGCCTCACTTGCCAACACACTGTGCAAGTTGAGATTGACCGTGGCAAGATCGAGGAACCTGCTCGCTGCAGCAGAGACGTCTGCGGGACCCTCGGCTCCATGACCATGATCCACAATCGCTGCGAGTTCGCCGACCGACAAGTCATTCGTCTACAGGAAACGCCTGATGCGGTACCGGATGGTCAGACCCCGCACACTGTCTCACTCAGTGTGTACGATGAGCTCGTGGACGTGGCCAAACCTGGCGACCGCCTGGTGATCACTGGTATCTTCCGCAGTGTCCCAGCCCGCGTCAACCCCCGTATGCGCACGCTGAAGAGTCTGTTCAAGACCTACATCGATGTCGTCCACATCAAATTGGGTGCTGGAGGCACCATCGGGCTTGACAAGAGCACCAGACCTGCTCAAGGAGACCGTGTCCCTGGAGTCGGTGGTGTAGGTGATGGAAGCGACGAGGGGGAGGATGCCGATGGGGAGCAGAGTCAGAAGGCAGAACTGGAGGAGAAGATTAAACGACTGGCTAAACGTCCTGATATTTACGATCTGCTTTCTGCGTCCCTCGCACCTTCAATCTGGGAAATGGACGATGTCAAGAAAGGAATCCTCCTACAGATGTTTGGTGGAACCAACAAGAGCATTTCCCGGGGTGGAGGTGGAGGTGGACCTCGGTACAGGGGTGATATCAACGTTCTGCTAGTTGGTGATCCTGGTACTAGTAAATCCCAGATCTTGAAGGTGAGTGAGCTTACCTTACACCTCAACTCTCTGCTCATCGCGTCCCAGTACGTGCACAAGATTGCCCCTCGCGGAGTCTACACCTCTGGCAAGGGCTCCTCCGCAGTCGGTCTGACCGCGTATGTAACTCGTGACCCCGACACCAAGCAGTTGGTCCTGGAGAGTGGTGCTCTTGTTCTCAGTGATGGAGGAGTGTGCTGCATCGATGAGTTTGACAAGATGTCAGACGCGACCCGCAGTGTACTTCATGAGGTCATGGTATGCTTCCCCTTTGTTTCTTCTTCGTCGTGCTAATACGGACTCAGGAACAACAAACAGTTTCCATTGCGAAGGCCGGCATCATCACCACCCTGAACGCACGAACCTCCATTCTCGCTGCAGCCAATCCTGTTGGCTCCAAGTACGATCCTGAACTCCCTGTGACCAAGAACATCGATCTTCCTCCAACTCTCATCTCCCGTTTTGATCTGCTCTATCTTGTGCTCGATCAGGTAGATGAAGGTCTTGACCGCAAACTTGCCCAACACTTGGTCAGTCTGTACCTGGAGGACAAGCCTGTAGGCTACGGTCAGGACATGCTGGTACGTATCGTATCCTCTCTGCACAACAATCGTCCTCAAAGCCATTCAGGACCTGCCAGAGCTCTCGGCGTACATCAGCTACGCTCGCAACAACGTTCACCCCATCATCACTGAACGAGCTGGTGAAGAACTCGTCAAAGAATACGTTGACATGCGAAAGCTCGGCGAGGACTCCCGCACGAGCGAGAAGCGCATCACTGCGACGACGCGCCAGCTCGAGAGCATGATCCGACTCTCAGAGGCCCACGCCCGCATGCGCCTCTCGTCCAAGGTCGAGCTAGAGGACGTCAAGGAGGCTGCACGCCTGATGAAGGAGGCGATTCGCACCAGCGCGATGGACCCGCGCACGGGTAAGATCGACATGGGCTTGCTGAACACTGGCACCGGGTCGGGACAGAGGAAGCTGCGGGACGATATGAGGAAGGCAGTGTTAGATGTTCTGAATGCAGCTGGCAAGAATAGGAACGTGAAGTGGTCAGAGGTGGTGAAGCAGCTGAATGAGCAGAGCAGCGTTAAGGTTGATGCCACGGAATTCAGCGAGGTGATCAAGGCTATGGAGAATGAGGGATTGATCAAAGTGATGGGCGACAGGGAGAGGAGGGTTATTAGGAAGATGGACTAGGCATAGAGTGTTCAATTTATGTGTGTGGTTGGTTCTGCGTTTGTATACCGTGTTTCTATTCTTTTCCCTCTCTCATGTCTTTCCTTACACCTTGCTTTGATTGTATCTTCCCTCGTCTATCATGTTGTGTGTAAATAGCCGATGCAACCACTGATCAAATTGCTGTCGTTTCCAATCGTAATAGCGTCTGATAACACTGTACAAGTATCTCATCGTATCTTTCAAATGCAAAATGTGCACCAGTCCTGTTAGATCCAGTCCCAACCTCTTCATCCTTCACAATAATACTCGAGTAGCCCTGTAGCCTCCCCCACTGTGTTTTCGCGCTCGCTCCCTAAAGCCCGTTGATGAGGGTCGCAGTGTTCTCTGACCTTGGCGTAATCTTGCAGCGGAATGGCATGGGATGGCTATCACAAAGCGAAAGTATCAGTTAAGCCATTCGAGAAGCCTCACGTCCAGCGATTCGATGGGAGTGGACCGCAATCGGGATTGCACCCTCATGATCCAATTTCTGGGGCTTACCTGATAGTTCCGCTCGTCTGTGCGACAGAAGGCTCAATGACAACCCCGTCCTCGACAACCTTGGAAATCGTGAAGGTAGCGAGGACATGCGCGACAGCGATGAAGACTGAAGACTCTGCCAGTACTTTGCCTGTGGTTTGGAGTTTAGTTGCCTGCAACAGCTTCACATTGTCAAGTTGAAAGTCACTCGCCTGGGCATATCCGACGGCCAAAACCGAAGCAAATACTTCGGGGGTCGGGTTCGGGGCTGGGACCCATGAAGCGCTCAGGCTTGAACTCCATCGGATCCGAGTAGACGCGCGGGTCGTGGAGCATAAACCTACATAAATTCACGGGTGTCCATCCAGAGAACGAAAGGATGGGGAACAGGAAATGCACTCACCATATATTGGTGATCACTAATGCACCCTTTGGTATGAAGTACCCTTGAAAGACGTCATCCTCCGATACACGGTGTGGAACACCTATTAAGTCAAAGCAAATTCCGATTCAAGACCAGGCACAGAATCATGGGGGTATCAGAATTCATATCTCGACTTGACGCGAAATCAGGATGAAATGCACCTGTAGGAACCACCGTGTGCCATCGCAAGGCTTCGAGAGTCACAGCGTTGATATATGGCAGACGCTCCCTGTCCGCGAAAGTTGGCAAGCGGTCTTGGCCGACCACGGCGTCGAGCTCGGCTCGCGCGCGTTCTTGGACAGAAGGGAAGAGCGTCATTGCGAGGAAAAAGGCGTAGATTGAGGCGACAGTCTAGGATGGAAAAGAGGGAAATTATAAGCCTTACGTCGTCTTCATGCAGTCGCCAGTGGCGTTCGCATTGAGGGCGAGCCAATCGAGCAGATTGGCAGGCATTGGAAATATGACCCACCGTGTCGGATCCACCTGAGTAGAGCGATGCAGCTGCCCATTTGATGTCGACGTCTGTCTCTTTGGATTCTTCCAGCAAGCTCAATGTGAAAGAGGGTTCTGCCGTTCCGTTGGCCTAATGATAGCGGGTGGTCAGAGGTGCACGAGGCAGTCGTCAGATTGCATTGTTGTGGGGAGCCCCTCCACACCAGGAGGTCGGAACCGAGCGAAATTCAAGGATCAACGCACCATGTGTTCCTTCACGAATTGATGGGGGCCATCAACCATTCGATTCAGAGTTGATCGCCACTCCCGTGCTGTCTTCTGAAAGCCAGCCCCGGGTACCCATTCTGGTACATACTGCACTGTAGGTGGGGTGCTCGTTAGTACACATTCAGATGGTGTTTCACATCTATCTCCAACATACGGGCTGGGACTAGGTTGACAAGAAAGCCTCCTGGTGCAGTTGCCAAAGAGAATTGCTCCGTCGCTTCGTCCGCAATGGTTATGAAGGGGTCGTCCTTTTCTTGAATTTTGTAGCCATGAGAGATGCGAAGGATAATAGCTCCAGCCGCCCTGAAGCCTGTTTGTTAACAAGGAGTGCAATCTTAACCAGCGAAGCGGGGTGCGTACCTGCGGATGTGAGTTGCAAGGTCCTCTGGTTGCTTCAACAAGAATTGAAGAAACCTCTGACTCTCTTCCTCTTCAACGGGCTGGAACCTAGCCATTGCAGAGTTGCTACCTATGACCTGATGGAAAAGCCTTCGGAAAGTGCGAAACCGGTCGCTATAGGGAGTCAGAACGAGCGTGTTCTTCCAGCCAACAAGCTCGCCACCCATAGGCATAACGGGCCGATCGGAGTAGACTGCGCTCTTCTTCTCCAACATGTCGATGGCGATAGCTAATGAGTTGACAATGACAATTTCTTGTCCTAGCACTGAGATGGAGGTAATATCACCTACAGCGTCATCGTGTAAGTCGAGGCTGCTCCGGATAGTGAAAGAGTTGAGGGGGGTTACCCACCCCATTGCTTGCCCCATTCCGCAAAGGTGAGCCATTCATGGCTCGTGGGCATGTCGAGAAGGTTTCCGATGAGTGGTAAGCGCTTCGGACCAGGTGGTGGAGGATTCCGTCGTTGAAGGAGAAGCCTCCTCACAACGTATGCAAGGGAGAGTGCTGCCAGGGCATCAAGAATATAGATATGAGACGACATGAGGATCCAAGAGGGAGTCTGGCTGGATTCGCTTGGGTGTGACCCAAGGAAGTACAGGGGAGAGTGGGCTCACTCGGTTCCAGGATGTGGCAGTCGTCATTTATACCACCTTTTGTCTTGATACGGTTGTGGCTCAAGGAGTACGCGTGCAGTCAGATCGCCGTTAGCGCCCTGTGCTATTCCACGGAATTCCGAGGAGGAAGATGCAGGGTCTCAAAGCGCTTAGGGCACGGGGGCCGCCACCCTTTTCCCTCTGAGGCGACGATGCTTGCGATTTTCCCAGAGAGCCGACCCCCATATGAAGTGCTGCATTCAGCAAGGCGATGTCAGGTGGTATTGTTCCTGAAAAGATACGAAGCTCTGGATGGCAGTTCGGGAACGAGGACACAATGTGGCCATTTGATGACAGCTTGGCTGAAGTCCAAGAAATGTTCAGGGTAAAGTTTTGATGTCGCCGACTTGCGTGTTCCATTGGAATGAGCATCCCGCTGAGATGTTGGTGGCAGGCAGAGGGTGCTGAGTGACTGAGTTGTGGAGCCAAATGATAGTGGATCAAAGCTAACAGATGTGCTGATTCACAAAGCATCCGCACTTGGACAAGCTGAGTGAGTGGTTCAAGCTGCTTTAATCTGGTTTCAAGAGGCGTCAAGCTCGCTCGCCTTATTGTCAGCAAGGGGATACGTGGGGGAGCGCGAGAAAGCGGAGCCAACGCCCATTTCCTCCGGTGCGGTAGAGTCCCAGTGGAGCCGTCAGCTTTTACGCGCGTTCGAGGTGTAGGAACGCGGACCTGCACCGATGCTGGGAATGCGAGCACCCTTAGAATTCCGCTGACTGTGTCCAGTCTCCGAGCCGCTGATATCTGAGAGATCTGCACTTTGAACAGCACCACTGGTGAGATGTATACTCACACCACTCACACCGGTAACTCTAGATCTTTGGTAAGGATTTGGACCATGATGTTTATAAACTAATGGTCNTTTGAGATTTCTGCCGCGATGCCGTGGCCCTTGAGAGGAACAATGATGCAGCAGGGNGATGTGGAACAATGAATAAATCTCAGCGTACAGCCTAANTCACCCCCTTTCCTAAACTCCAGAACTTGGTCCATCACCATATCTGGACGTACCTCTTTCCTATGCAGGCCTTTTGAGCTTGAAGCCACACTCTCAGTCCTCTTTTCGAGTGCACCGCCACCCCCATCTATGGATCGACAATCACTGGATTATTCTACGACTTTCGATGGTTATGATGGAACCCAAATATATCCCACACGTTCCTATCAATTACTCTTGCGTTCATGGTGCTTTGTAAGCCAAAATCCTTACGGGAAGTCGTCTGCTCTTCTGCCAGCTCCATATATCCTAAGATATACATGCTGGCCCCAACACCATCGTGTAATGGAAATTATTCTGAATTCCGGCTGACGACATCAGTTGGCGCCAACCATCATTGTGCGTAGCTGGTTCTCCTCCTCGGCCAGTGCTTGAGTGACGTCACCATGCACGTACGAGGGCCCATAAAATGCAGTCTGTGGTCGCCCAGATTTCTGCCAACCTCACTATCACAATGGCTGTTGACACTCCATCCTTCGATAAATCAACCATCGCAGACCTCGTTGCAAAATATGGGAGTTCTAGTGCCACTGCTTGGCTCGAGTTCGACCGTTACAAGATTTGGCGCCCAAGCGTCCCGATTCCTGAGTCCGAGTTCGTGCCTGTACAAGGCTACATGTGTGCGGGTGAGTCAACTTCAGACCTGAGCTCATTAACTACTCACTCAACGATTTGTAGATGGCTGGATGTTCGCCTGGGGGAACCCACTTGTTTCGTCGCCAGCAGCGCTTCCAGCAGTCGCTCGCGAATTCATCAAATTTGCCCATGAGCAAGGGATGCACCCAGTTTGGGCCTGCGTTGACCGGGACTTGGAGGAGATCCTAGGGAACGAGTATGAATGGCGCACAGTCTCATGCATCTATGAGGACTACATCGACCCTGCTCATGTCATCGAGTTGACCTCGCCGGAGGCGAAGGGCCAAGAGGGCCAGCACGTCATCAAAGACCTGAAGAAAAACCTGATGCGAGCCGAGAAGTATAAGGTTGAAATCAAAGAGAAGAAACTCGGGGAGTGGACTGACGAGGAGAAAGCGGCTGTGGAGGATGGGATAGCGCGATGGAAGGCTAGTCGGAGTGGCATCCAGATTGCCTCGACGACGCTACAACCTTGGCTAGATGCGGAGCACCGACGCTATTGGGTGGCTAAGCAAGAGGGAAAGGTACGTTGCGGTCTCGTTTCATGCATGCGACGACCTGGCTGACCTGGAACATTGCAGGTGGTTGGCATTCTGATCTTGACACCAATCCAAGGCAACAACTGGCAGATCAAGAACGCAGTGTCTTTCCCGGACGCTCCCAAGGGTACCTCTGAAGCACTGATCTACGGCGCTCTGAAGGACCTTCATGCCGAACACCCCCACTCTCCCTCCAACTCCCCGCGAAATTCTGCTGACTTGAGCACCCGACTGGCAAGTACAAGCAAACTGACGCCAGCGACAAATCCCAACACCGCTCACGCCGACTCTGAGGCAAGCTCCGTGGTAGTTGAACCACCNAGCTCTTCTGCCGCTTCGACATCCTCCCAGTCAAACGGTGCCTCTCCNANCACNGAGTCTGACCCCTCTCGTATGATCACACCGAAGAGCGCGTCTCCTACCAATGAAGAGTGGGCCATGGATGACGACAACCGGGTCATTGTGACGTTTGGCATCACAGCAGCTCCTGAGCTGGAGCCCGTGCACAATTTGGGTGGGTGGAAGGTGAAGGCCTTGAGCAAGACGTACAAGAAGGTGGCGGCATCCGCGAAACTGATCAGTCGGGGAGAGTTCAGGGTGAGTGGTCAACATACTTACACTAAACGACATTATCTGAAGCATATTTGCACCTCTAGCGCAAGTTTGACTCTGGACACAAGCCCATGTATGTCTGCTACCCCGCCGACGGATTTGGCTTGGACGGAGTGAACACACTCTTTAAGCTCCTCAGGAAATAGATTAGTGTAATTAAAGTATTGTACCTTATATAGCATGTATTAATAAGAAACTTTCTAATACCCTTTCCACTGTTATGGCACAAGCAACGAGCGAGCTTTCGTTTGAGAGACCCTGAAGGCCATCGCTGTCTAGTGAGACTGCATGGGTAGCCTGCTTTCTGCGTGACCTCCAAGCATCACTATGACCAAACAACTGCTGTGCCCTCTTACCCATCCATGACGTCGTTCCTAATCGCTTCCCAACCACACAGCCTGACGACCCATATGGTGGCAGGAAAAGGTTCTTTCTCAATACCTACCACCACTCCACAGAATGCGAGTCTCTCTCTCTGTCTTCCTGTTGACGTTCATAGTTGCGGCTGCCGCCTTCAAGCAATGCAAGGATGCTAGTGATTGCAATGTTGGAGAGACCTGCTGCTACACGAGAGGGGTGAGCTTGAAAAGTGTCCATCTGGAAAGGGAGGGAATTCGCTGATGCGACGCATTTGCACTCAAAGAGGGTCCCTGGACGAGATCTGGGCAGATGCACATCGGAACTTTGGTGCTCTCGATTCTAACATCCGATCCTTCATGTCTTCACCTTGTCCTTGGATGCACAACCATTGGAATCTCATTGCCTCAACCAGGTAGATTTCGACTCTCGAGGCAGTTGTACCAACGACTCGCGAAGAATAGCTACCATTCCCGTCTTCATTGTCGCGCTATAGATCCATCGTCCATCAACGTTCAACCTCAACACCAACTTTTCTTTCTTGTCGAGAGACCTAGCTCAATGAACAGGGCCAACTCAACTCTCGAACCGCCGACTCACAGCCTGTCACCATCATACCAGAGCATACTTGAGTGCGGAGCGCGTCCATACTTCTCGCATGTGTCGGGGTGATTCTCCATGCCATCGCCAGGGGCGGCAAACTTTTCCATCTCGATCAGCGGCAAAAATTTGGATACGCGACGCGACCTCGTAGGCGTCAGGCCCAGCCAATGGAGCTCCGCTCGCTTGGGCAAGCTAAGCCCCTCGATCCTTGGCAGCGTTCGCGAGCGTTGTTGCCTTCGCTCTTGGTCTTCAATATCCGGGTGGCTGTCGGGAAAGCATGGGAACTCGAGTCCAGGGACCTGGGGTTGGTGGCAAAACGCCATTCAACCCAAAAGAGCTTTTGAATTGTGAGGATCCTGTCATAAAGTTTGCAAAATGCACACACGTCACCACTAATTATAAATCGGCACAGTCCGGAAGGCGAGCCTCCTCAAACGTTTCATACGAAGGCCAGCCAGAATATACACCAACCCACCGAGTACCTATAAATGCCATGTGCGGTTGATCTTCGCGGTCTCCATATGCGATTGAGACACACCCTCTTAGAGTCTCCGACTTCTTGTTGCCCAGAAATATCCATGAGCGCTGCCCGCACAAGCCCCTGATAGCTCCCCAACACCACATAGCAGCACCCAATGATTCAAGCCCAAGCCATTCCTCCGGTCGCTTGGCAAAGGCCGGAGATGCCAAGCGCCGATCGGGTACCCAGTGGTCTTTGCTGTTCAAGGAGAGACGGTGTAGGACGAAGACATCTGAGGAAAAGAGAGGATGCCCATCGTTGCCTTCACAATCCCATCGGTGAGGTTTCTGTCGCGTTTTGAGTGGGCGTTCATCTCGGCGGAGGGCATGATAAGCCGTCGCTTTCCTAATCAGGACACCCTGGTCCATGACACTCAGCCGGTCCCTGGCAGCTTCAATGAAACGAGATATCCCATCATAACGACGACAATATAAATAAGCGCAGAACGCACTGCCCTTCGTTCAATTTTTCCCTCCTTCGCCCACCAGCTCATTGCTTTCAAGCCCTACCCCTTCCCCTCGTTTCTAGACTACTATCTTTTGTAAAATGTTCTCCAAGGCCCTCATTGTCCTCGCCATTGCCTCGCAGGCTTTCGCCACCGTCTTCGTAAGTGAACACGTCGCTTCGTCGTCCAAGAAGAGCGTGCCTCACACTCAGAGTTTAGATCACCAGCCCTGTTGCCTCCTCCACCTTCTCTGGTGGCAAGCAGCACACCATCACCTGGATTGATGACGGCAAGGCCCCCAGCTTGAAGGATTTCGGTCCTGCCAGGGTTTCTATCTATGCCGGAAACGCCCAGCAGCAGGTACGTCAATTCCGCTGTCGTTAACGCGTCAACGATGAGCGCTCAACCGAATAATCTCCCAGACCAGCCTACAGACCATTGTGCCCAGCGTCGACGTGTCGACCACCTCCTCTGTCACCTTCACCGTTGACCCCACCATCGGTCCCAACAGCGCAGAATAGTACGTTGCTATGCCCGATTATCTCCACCGCAAGACTCACCGTCAAACCCTCACAGCTTTATCCGAATTGAGTCTCTCAGTCTCAAGGATGCCGCCGCACCTCAGTACCCCGCTCTTGCCTTCTCCGCCAAGTTCAGGCTCGACAGCATGACCGGTCAATTCTCTCCTGCAGTGCAGGCGCAGATTGCTGGCCAGTCCACAGCCCCCCTCGCAAATCAGCCTCCTCC
>Ga0065721_10052190_pt1 | contig 12473 bp, 10 predicted proteins | sample Mesricmetagenome_FD_59108 | JGI IMG/M metagenome (GOLD analysis project Ga0065721, IMG submission 59108) | Mesophilic microbial community from rice straw/compost enrichment Sample: eDNA_1 v2 (version 2) | ecosystem: Engineered > Solid waste > Grass > Composting > Bioreactor | place: USA: Davis... | reverse complement strand
AAGGTTCTATCAGATAATCAAAAATGTGTCGTGATTATATCTTAAATTAGTGCAAAAGTTGTCCAGCAAATAGGGAGTATCATACTATTCCCCCCCGCCTCATTTGCCAGGTACTGGTACAGATGCGTCCTGTGCGCCTCAAAAATATTCTCCCGCCGCAGCAACCTGTAAATAATGGTCAGCACGCTGTCCACGCCATACACCGCAAAAAACATAATATAAATAAGGTTTCCGGTGGTGAGGATCAGGCTCAGGGTGGCGAAGATCAGGATGAAGCTCATGCCTACGCTACCGACGTCGCCGGCGAAGCATTTGGCGCGCTGGCGGAAGTTGAAAAAAGCGAACACGGCGTTGGCAATGGCGGTGCAGTACAACAACCGGTCATCAACAAAGCCGATATCACGGTTGGCCAGCCAGAGCAGCAGCAGTACGGCGAAGCTATACATGGCGGTGATGCCGTTGATGCCGTCCATGAAGTTATAGGCATTGATGGTGCCGATGACCAGCACCAGGGCGACGGGCAGCAGATACCATGGGAATTCAAACAGCTGGACGTCACCGAAGAGCAGCAGCACAGATATCAGATGGATGCTGATGCGCAGGCCGTTTGAAAGGGTCATGATGTCATCCAGGAAGCTGATGAGCATGATCAGCGTCAGACCGGCGAAAAAATAGGGATAGGCGGCCCCGCTCCACATGAACCAGGCGAGCGCGCCAAGGTAAAAAACAATGCCTCCCCCACGTATGGTGATCTGGGTATGGCTGCTGCGCTGATTGGGTTTGTCGATGATATTATAACGGTCGGCTATGCGGAAATAGACGAACATGGCCGCGAACAGCACAACAGCTATGAGGGCATAAATCATGGGGCAAAGATAAAACAAACATTGTACCTTTGTAATGAACCAGTGAAAATCCGAGTGGATCGTAGCTGGTGGTTTACTAAGATATTGGCCGCTCCGTCAACCGAGGCGGTTTTTTAGTTTTGGATCAGGATAGTAAACAATCCCGTATTCGCTTTTACTGCTGGCTTTTGTGTTTAAGCATTCAATACGTTCAGCAACCGTTTGCATCATATATATTATCACCTTAACCTATACAGCTTCACCCTTCCGTTTTTTTCGCCGGTGTCTTCAACCCTGTTTTTCAATATACCTTTCTTGAATAAATCGGTAATTCTGGCGGGCTTTACTTTCTTCTGGATCTCGGGGGGAAGCGCACTCAAAACATCAAAAGAAGAGAATTTTTCCGGCAGTCTGCCGGATTCGAAAACCCCTGAAATGTATTTGGGCAACTGCAGATCGTCCCTCTGCTTCTTGCCTTCAGCTTTTCGCTCAAGCACGCGTTTTCTGGTTCTTGCCGGTAAATCTTCGATTTTAGGGATTTTTTGTTTAGGGTCGGCCATCTGAAAAAATCGTATACCGTAAACTTTGGATATCGCCTCCGCCTTATCGAGATCGACATCGACCCGGCCGGTTTCCATTGCGCTATAAGCATTCTGCTTAATACCGATAAGGTCGGCTACATCCTCCTGAGAGAGCCTATAGTGCTTTCGGTACCTCTTCATTAAATTCCTGAATCTTTGATTTTCGCTAGTCAACGGGATAGACGTTTAAAAAACTAATAACTTTTATTTGTGTAATTCTATCTCAATGTTTATCTTTGCTTTTAAAGTAATAGCGACAATAACCGATGTCCGGTAAGGGCATCGACAACGATGTCTCTCGTACCGAAACCGCCAAATTTCCCCGCGAGATGACCGTAGGTTCGCCATTTTCTGGATTATCGTATCTTTGCGATACATAACCAGAAGGCGAACTTTGCGTCAGTCTTTCGGGGGATCCAAGTCCTGGACTTGGTTGGTGCTTGGCGGTACCAGGTCGGAAGCAGCAAAGTTCGCCTTTTGGTTTCGTTCCAAAAAGCCTCCTTTGATTGCTCCGGGGGAGAAATCGTTTACATAACCAAGAGATTATGAAAACGATATCCACCAAACCGTCCAAACGCCCCGTCTGCACCTTATTTGCAGCCGTGGTCACTACCTGCACTCCATTGTGGAGTCAGCCCCTGTCCCTAAAAAATCTATTCAAGAACGTCATATCCTCACCGGAGTGAGTCAAGGCCGACAAATAAACAGGCTCGCGGGAATGCGTAACCAGTTGCAACCTGGCCCGTTCCCCGGTCTGCCACCGACCCCACGCCATAAGAAAACGCCGTGTTTGCTTAGGTTAGAGTCAGGTGTTTACTGTCGGTGTTTTTGCAATAACTAAAGTAGGCGCTTTATCCTAATCTTGCAAATCATTCAGTGATTTTCGCTCGGCGCGGCGGTCGGTTTTAAGAAAAAATCTTTAATAACTGACTGACATTCACGCCATAAATGAAGCAAAAATTACGCTTAGGGCATTGCTATGCCTTTTTTAAAGCACTGTTTATAACAACCTTATTAACAAGTTCCATGTGTGCAGACGCCCGCGCGCAGCGCCCCGAGCCCTCGGGGCCTGCGCCGGGATTTTTGGACAGCATCAAACCGCTGCAGATAGGTGATACCATCCCTGAAGCCCTCTGGCACCTGCCTTTGCAGGTGGTGAACCATCCCGATGGGAAAGGCAGCATTACCTTGAATGATTACAAAGGCAAACTTATCATCCTAGACTTTTGGACTACGTGGTGCAGCCACTGCATCAACGGTATGCCCAGGATGCTTTCCTTTCAGGAAAAGTTCAGGGAAGACATCGTGGTGCTGCCGGTGACTTACCAGCCCACGGAGATGATACAGCGTTTTATACGTAAAAACGCCTTGATAGGTTCGCTTCCAGGGTTCAGAACCGTTGCGAACGGTGCGGCGATAAACGCCTTGTTTCCATCGGTGGGATATCCCAATCTGGGGATCATCGATAGGGAAGGGCGTGTTGTCGCGAACGTGAGGCCGGCTTATCTGGACGAAAATACCATAGCTAATTTGGTGAACGGAAAAGCGGTCTATCTGCCGTTTACGCGTGGGCACGAGCAGGCGCAGGCTGTGCTTGAACCTGCTTTCCGGGATCTGCGCCAACATAAGCCGATTTACTACAGCATGCTGGGTGGCGTACTGGATGGAATGGACGCCGCGATCGTTCAAGACGTGGATTCGGTGTCTGGGATAAAGCGTTGGTTTTTTCACAAACAGGATTTGTTATCGCTTTATCGGCATGCACTGCTGCCTGACCGCGAAACTGACTGCGAGTTTGTAGCCTTTTCAAACCGTAGGCTCATCGAGGTCAATGATCCGGAACGTTATTTTGCCCCACCGGCGGCACTTACTACCGAGCAAGAGCGTATAGCCCGTGAGCGGGAATTCCGTTTCACCTATGAAATGATTGCACCGCTTTATGCGGACGACGGCGCCATGAGAAGCAAAATGGCAAGCGACCTGAATGTATTTCTGGGCTTCAACGGCAGGATCGAAAAACGGGAGATGGATTGCCTGGTATTGGTTCAAGCAGAAACTGCCCGCCCGCTAGCGGATACCGCGGCGAGGGAAACCGCAACAAGAAGCATTGTGCGGCAGCTTAACCATCCGGTATACCGGCTGCCGCCGGTATTGAACGGGATACCTAAAATGGTTTGGCCCAGGATAACGTTGCCGCCTGAACCGTTGGATGTGCAACGTCTCAATGCCATCCTGGCCGTCTACGGACTCAAGGTGGTCCAGGCCAGAAAATCGATAAACATGTTTATTCTGTCTGAGGCAGGAGCTCCAAAAAAGCTTGCGGAAGAACTGCAGCTTACCGAATACGGATATCAACCAAAGGCTTAATATCAATCTGAAACGTTTATAACATGAGATCACTAATCACTACCCTTATATTAGCTTATCTAGTATACAATCAATGTGCAGCACAGCAACCCGAACCCATTAATGGTACCGTGGTGGCGGCCGAGAGCGGTGAGCCGGTGGGCGGCGCTACCGTCAAGGGCCTGCCATCGGGAGAAACGGCCATAACAGACCAGCACGGTCGGTTTATACTGAGAAATGTAGATGGAGAGCGGCGTCTCCAGGTCACGTCTGTGGGCTACGACACCCTCTCTGTAGAAATGACGCCGGCTGTGGCGCGGCCCCTCGTTATTCGGCTTACGCTGTCGCTGAGGCAACTCGAAGAGGTCACGGTTTCCACGGGCTACGGGGATTTGCCGATGGAACGGGTTACCGGTTCCTATCAGAAAGTGGACAATGCACTGCTCAATAGAAGCGTAAGCTCAGACCTGCTGAGCCGGTTGGAAAATGTGACCACCGGTATACATTTTGACAAAGGCAATACGAGTTTCAATACGTTTGGACGCCGCGCAGACCATGATGTTTACATCCACGGCATCAGCACACTGCGCAATGCAACCGGCGGCGGAAACGCTCCATTGATCGTGCTGGACAACTTTCCTTACGAGGGCGACATAAACAACATCAACCCGAATGATATTGAAAGCATAACGGTCCTGATGGACGCGGCGGCATCGTCCATCTGGGGGGCACGGGCCGGCAACGGTGTCATCGTGATAACAAGCAAACGCGCTAAGTATGGGCAGCCGCTTTCGATGCGCTTCAATTCTAATGTAACGGTCGCTGCCAAACCAGATCTTTTTGCGCACCGCACGGTTCGGTCTGCAGATTTGATAGCGGCGGAACAGTACCTGTTTGAGCAAGGCTTTTTCAACAGCCGGGAAAACAGCCGCTCGAAGCCGGCGCTTCCGCCGGCCGTGGAAATTATGATCAGGCAGCGCGACGGAGAGCTCACATCCGCCGAGGCGCTACGGCAGCTTGACATGCTTGCAGGCAACGATGTGCGCGAGGACATGCTGCGGTACATGTACCGCCAGGCCGTGCAGCAGCAATACGCCTTGAACATTAGCGGCGGCGGCGAGCGCAATGGTTTTGTTGCCGGCCTGGGGTATGACCGGTCGCTACCGATAAGGGTAAGCGACAGAAGCAGCCGCATTACCGCGCGCCTGGAAAACAACTTTAAGCCGTGGAAAAACCTGGAGATACAGGCCGGTGTGCAGTGGTCAAACACCAAGGAGGTGACCACACCCGGTTCCGAATATTACAGCGATCGCGGGTATCGGTTTCCGTATGTGCGTTTGGCCGACGAGCATGGCAATGCCTTGCCGATTCCCCGCGATTACCGCATGGGTTTTGTCGATACTGCCGGATCCGGCGCGCTGCTCGATTGGCATTTCAGGCCACTTGATCTGGTGCGCAACCCGCCCAATACCGATCGCGCGGACAACCTGCTTCTCCAGGGAGGAGCCACGTATCGGTTTCTCAAGGACTTTGAGGTGTCTGCCAAGTATCAATATATGCGCAACAGCGGAACCGCCACTACGCACCACGACATCGGTAGCTACTACGCGCGCAACCTGATTAACAGAGGGACCGAAATCGTTGACGGAGCAGTTTACTATCATTTTCCATATGGCGGAATATTGCAGCAACGCCGCCAACTCACCAACACGCAGGATGGAAGGGCACAACTGAATTACGATAAGGCGTGGGGAGGCGGGCACGAAGTGCATGCGCTGGTGGGGGGCGAGATCAGGCAAAGCCTGTACCGATCTGACGGCTCGATCACTTACGGTTTTGATGAAGACAGGCTGACCTATAACAATGCGGTGGACCACGTCGGTCAATTTCCCGTTTTCGGTGGTTTGGCGTCTTTTGGCACCGTACCGTACCCAATATTGGAAAGGCAGGAAACCCTCAACCGTTTCGTTTCGACCTACGCCAATGCATCGTACGTATATGGAAAGCGATATGCGGTATCGGCCAGTGCCAGGCGTGATGCGTCTAACCTGTTCGGGATGAACGCGAATAATCGGTGGACACCGCTGTGGTCGGTCGGGCTTGCTTATACGGTTGATCGCGAGCACGGTTACAGCCTGGATTGGCTGCCGGGGTTGAAACTGCGCGCCACCTATGGCGAAAGTGGTAACGTGGACAATTCGCTCAGCCCCTTGGTGACCATTGGCTATACGAGCAATCCATCCAGCGTTGGCGTGCCACTGCCCGCCGCTTTTGCCAACAGACTGCCCAACCCCGAACTAAGGTGGGAGCGCGTGCGGCAATTGAATCTGGGTGTGGATTTCTCTGTGTTCAGGGAAAGACGGCTGTCGGGCAGCGTAGACGTCTATTTCAAGCGCACGAAAGATCTGTTGCACGATTATCCCATCGACCCGACGATGGGCAATTCGACAATGGTGATGAATGTCGCCAACACGAAAAGCCGTGGAGTAGACCTTCGGCTAAACAGCCGGAATCTGCAGGGCGAGATGCAATGGCATACGGATCTGTTGCTCAGCTATAACAACAACTGGATCACGCAGACCTACGTAGACTACGCCGGCCCCTCATACTACGTGGTGACCGGTAGGATCTCTCAGGCACCGGGTACCGTGGCTTTCCCGGCGTATTCCTACCGCTGGGGAGGATTGAACCCTGAGAGCGGCCAACCGATGGGTTATATGAACGGTGAGCGGTCTGACGATTACCGCGCCATCATGAACCGCAACAATACCCCACTGGATGATCTCATCTTTCATGGTTCTGCAAGGCCTTTGTATTTCGGCTCACTTCGTAATACCTGGACATATAGGGGAATATCGCTTTCTGCCAATATTGCTTATCAGCTGGGCTTTTACTTCCGGCGGCCAGGGCTGGACTATCAACGTCTGGCAAATGAGGGCGATGTACACGAAGAGTTCTACCGGCGTTGGCAGAAACCCGGTGATGAAACCACCACCGATGTGCCGTCCTTTACATATCCGCTGAATGCCAACGCCAATACATTTTACCAGCATTCAGAAGTGTTGATGGAGAAGGGCGATTACATACGGTTGAAGGACATACGGTTATCGTACGCCATACCCGGGCTTAACGCAATAGGAATAAGCAACGCCAATGTTTACTGCTATGTGAACAACGTCGGGATACTGTGGCGGGCCAATAAAAAGGGGCTTGACCCGGCCGTCGCCGGGAACATCCCCAATCCGAGGAGTATGGCATTCGGCATTACATTTAACTTATAGACAACATTATGATGGCTAAAAAACTACTGTTTCACTGTGCACTGTTGCTGGCATTCGGATCCTGCGAGGAGTATTTGTCGGTAAAACCCGATAAGCAGCTTGCTGTGCCCAATACGGGCGAAGATCTGCAAGCGCTGCTGGATAACGTATCGGTCATGAACTACGGATACTCGGGGCTTGGCGAGGTAGCTTCTGATAACCTCTTCGTCGCCGACGCCATTTGGAACTCGATAACAATAGAGGAGGAACGGCTCCCCTACATATGGGGAAAGATTCCGGTTATGCTGCACTATTGGACCAACGGGTACAACCGGGTGTTTTTCTCCAACGTCGTGGCAGACAATGTGGATAACGTGAAGTATGCTAGCACGGCGCAACGCGACGCCGTTCTGGGGCGGGCGCTGTTTTTCAGGGGCTACACATTTTTTGATCTGGCGCAGCATTTTTCGGCGGCTTACGACCCTTCAGTAAGCCGAAGCCGACTGGGGATCGTGCTGCGGCTTGAATCGGAAACCACTGTGGCGTCGGCCCGGGCATCCCTGGAAGAGACGTATATGCAGATAGAAAATGACCTGCTTAGCGCGTCGCAACTGCTGCCAGCAGCCAAAACGGCGTATCCCACGCAACCCAATAAAGCTGCCGCCTATGGGGCGTTGGCAAGATTCTACTTGTCGGTACAACGATATGCAGATGCTGCAAAATACGCCGATTCCTGCATCATGCTTCAAAGCGCTCTGATCGATTACAATACGGTAACTGCTGATATGCCGTATCCTTTTGAAGCGTTCAATGAGGAGATCGTGTTTTTTTCGGCAATGAGCAGTGACTACGTATTGCCGGAAAACAGGTCGCGGATAGACACGGTGCTGTTTGCCTCCTATGCCGATACGGATTTGAGGAAGCGGCTTTTTTTTACCCGGCAGCCCGATGGTTATTTTTCCTTTACCGGCGATTATGCGCGAAGTGCGGGCGGGATAAAGTTCAATGGCATAACAACCGCTGAGATGCTGCTCATACATGCTGAGAGCAATGCCCGGATAGGGGAAACCGAACGTGCGAAAGCCAGCATCCAAACATTGATGGATCATCGATACAGCGGCCCTACAACCGACGAGCTGGAACGCCTTTCAGCCGAAGAGCTGCTGATGAAAATTTTATCGGAAAGAAGGAAGGAACTTGTTTTCAGAGGACAGCGATGGATGGATATCCGTCGTTTAGCAGCCGCCGGCGAATCCAGCATCTCCGTCATGAGGATTATCGACGGCCGTACGTTTGAAATAACACCGCAAGAGCTCAAGGATTTTGCTTTTCATATTCCGGCGCTTATCATCGAGCGGGCCGGCATAGAACAGAACGATTGAGCATAGATGAAAGGAAGCCGTCTCGAAAACAACGAGACGGCTTCTTCACTTCCGAACAGATCGAATCAATGGTTTATCAGTCGGCCTGCTTTTGCCTTACTAGATTGGGGTCAGGGCTCGAACTGGTCAGTTCAGATTCAAGGTTGGTCAAAGCGCTTTGGTCGGGAATCTGGTCATCATGTGCAGCAGCTGTTGTTCGTACTGCACAGACTTTTGCACCCGGTTGACAGCTCGTAGGCGCTGACGCCGATCCGGTGGAGCTGTAGTTCGTCGGTTCAAGCAAAGCTTCCTCATAACCGGGCTCACCGGGATTGATTTCGCTGTCAAACATAAACCAGATCTCGTCATCTAATGAAGGTTTGGTTTCCGCCAGCTTAAACGCCGAAAACCCGATAAATGTGACCGCTAAGGCCAGGGTGAAGAAATAGTCCTTGACAGCCTTCACCAGTTTTGTTTTTGTTTCCATTTTATTTCTTGTTTTAGTTTTGCGCACACCCGTTAACCTGCGGCATGCATACAGGGACCCTTAGCCGGTACGGGCCACCTGCTTCAGGCTTCCCGTACCTTTCATGCCGTCCGCCACGGCTTGCGCCGGAATACCGCCATCCTGCGCGGGAAGCGCAGCCGTATGACGGCAGCGCGGTAAAAAGCAATGTGGTTTGTGAACCGTTTATGCCGGAACAGCCGCAGGGCCTTCCGGTAACGCTTGTATGGACCGTCTGCACGCACCGGCCTGGTATGCCAGATGCCGGCGATGGCCAGTAGCAGGAATACCGCATTGAACCAGAGGTGCTGCTCCCAGCTCAGGCCGCTGATGACCGACCCGCAGCCGCAGGGGCGCTTTTCATACCAGCCCAGCACGCCGAAAAGGATGAAGAGGGTGAAAGCAAGCATGAGGAAGGCCGAAAGCCACATGCCCAAATGGGTGAACCTGCGGCGGTCAGGCCATGCCAGGAGAATGGCTGCGGCGAGCTCTAGCAGGGGAAGCAGCCAGAACAGCACATCCGCCCACCAGTCAGGAAACGGCTGCCGCAGCAGGGTGCTGTGGAACGTTGATAAGTCCCACAGCTTTTCTGCTGCTACCGGAGCCCACAACGTCAGCAGTGCCAGGCGGATGGTAAAGAGAGCGGCTGCATCGATATGTTGTTCGGCGAATCTCATATAGCGAAGATGCAATGCAATGGACAGTTCATCTGTCCGATTTCGGACTAAGTTGCGGGCGGAGGGCTCAGCGGTGTTTGGATTGCTTGCTGTTCCAAAGTGATTTAGCCTGATAGAACTGGCTGCGGCTCATATGTAGGAAGGTAATCTGTTCGCGATCATCAAGTTGGGCGTGCAGGCTGGGCATAAGTTTACGAAACAGAGCATAGCGCAGTTCTGTATTCATGAGGGAAAGCAAAAGCATGGTTTCCTGCCGCTTGATGCGTTGTTGTTTAAGTACATGTAATAACTCGCTCACGCTCAGGTAACGTTGCTGGGCCTGCCTCATAATGCCCAGCGGGACGAGCAGCAGTTGTGAGGAGCGCAGGAAGCGGATATTGAAGTCGGGTGCCCGGTTTGTAAACAAGTGGCCAGTTCCGGTAAAGTAACCGTTTGTCTCGGCTACCCAGGTGTATACTTCCCTGTTGTGGGGCAGGAGCTCTACGGCAGCTATCAGTCCGCTCAATACGAAGCACCAATACGGCCGCGCATCTTTGGCCACAACGAAGTGCGTACCCATCTGGTATGACTTGACGCGGGCGTGTGACCGAAGGTAATCCCATGCTGCGGGTTCGGGTTCGATGTGTTTTTTCCAGTATCTGTAAAATCGTTCCATGTGTCACTTTACATCAAGGAAGATACCGCCCAGCTTCCGGGCTCCGTGGGCTGGGCGGTCGATAAACAGTGGGGTCGCAGCTGCCTGCATCCCCTTGGAAACCATAAAATGATACCTATCCGCCCGAGGGCGATGCGGTATCAGTACACGATACGGAACGTGAGGTGGCGGTTGTCCATTCCACTGTCCGTTCCGGTGCCTGACCGCGAATCCAGCTCCTCCTCGCTCAACACCAGTTTGGTGTTGTTCACCCCGATGCCAGAAGGCGGCTGGGGCTTGTCAAGGATGATCGCAATGCGATGACGGATGGCGTAGGCGATCTCTACAGCCCAGACCTGGCGCAGTGACTCATTGATCCCTGCCAGAAACGCCTCCTGATCTACACTCAGTTCGAACCGGTGCGGTAACCAAGACAGCAGTCCGGTGGAAACCAGCGCTGCTTCTTTCCACAGTTCCGTGTCGGTCTGTGCGTACAGCTCGTTTTGCCACTGCTGTACGCCATTTCCAGTAAAAGCATACCTGTTTGTCATGTAACGTATTTGTTAGTTTAACATAGCCGGACACACACCGCGTGTATCCTGTCGGCTGCGAATTTATGGGCCAAAAAGCCGTTGTCAATGGTTTTTGGGGCGTTTTTGGATGAATAGACAACTCAGCGCGGATGAATGGGCAAAATGGGGAATGAACGGGCCGGTCCCGCCGACAGACGGTACAATGGAGGGCTTTTTGGCTGTTTACTATTAAGTTTATTATCTTAGGGATCCATAAAAACCAAACTGGACGCACATCGGAGATGATTTTAAATTCACAACGAAAGCCGGAGGACGTTGGCAATTTTCCCTCTGTTGATTACCCTGACAAGTGGGCGATACCCATACTTGCCATTTCAATTGGCTTATTCATGGTGGTTTATGGCCACCGGATCCCGTTTTCTGAGTTACTTACAAACCCGGGCTTTTACAGCTCATTAGCATCAAGCACGCTGTGTACCGCGCTGGTGATGTTTATCGTATCGCGGTTTACACGCGATCTGGATAGCCGCCTGCCTTGGCATCATGCATTCTGGAGGCGATGCTTCATGCAGCTGCTGGCTGCGGTACTGATTCCGGCGCTGGTCGCCTTGGGCTGGAACCTGGGTTACTTCGCCTATCGGCAGGTACCGAACCGGATCTTTGCCTACGCGAAACAGGATCTTCCTTTTGTGATTGTGCTGTTGTTGCTGCTCAATGCATTTTACATGCGTTACTACTATTGGATAACACCCAAAACACAGCCGACGGAGACGAGGATGGCTGATGCCCCCGCGGCCTCTGCTCCGGTTGCAGCGGATGCTATTGACACAGACCGGCCACTAACCGACGATACCGCCGCTGATGTGGCCCCAACGGACGACAGCACGCCCCAGCATGAACCGGCCTGTTACTACTCTGAAGGAAAGCTAACCATGGTTTACTGGGACGGGGGCTACCGCACCATCGATACGCGTACCATTCGCGAACTGGAGAAGCAATTGCGCGGACCTCGCTATTTCGGTATCCGCAAAGGAGCCCTGGTACGACGGGATGCGATAGCTGACGCCAAACCCGATGGCCGGCGCTATCTCGTGACCTTAAGGCCACCTTATGAGCATATGAAGATTCACGTGAGTAAATCCAGAACCTCCGCTTTCATTGAATGGTATAACAATGCGTCAACATAAGATTTGCATAAAATCCATATGTTGGCTAAGTTTGCCTTAATGATTTGTTACATCTGCCACTTGCCGGCAGGTGCGACGATCTGGCCCCTGGAAACCAACCTGTCTGCCCGTGCGCCTGCACCGGCTTGTCGCGGGCTCCCCCACCGGCAATGGTGCCAATGCACGATTGTCTATGAAAAATCATATCAAAACCTTAACCCATTCGATGGGTGATATCGTTGCCTTGCTACGTGAGTGCGTAATGATCTTGCACACCATCTGCATCATCATGCGCTTAGCTACCCGACACTTCCACACCGTGCAGGGCGACCGACTGATCACGGCATTGCTGGAATGGTCTGACCTATCCATTGCCGAACTCAAGGAAAAAGCAAACGGGCCGCGCGATACGGTGCCTGAAGACACCCTGCATGACGCCAAGTATGCCGCCGAGCGGATCGGCGTGGGTGACAAGACCCTCTCGCGCCTCACCCGTAAGGGGCTTCTTCCCATACACAGTTACGTAAACCGCAAACGGCTGTTCCTGGCCAGCGACATCGAACGC
>Ga0065721_10052195_pt1 | contig 12474 bp, 12 predicted proteins | sample Mesricmetagenome_FD_59108 | JGI IMG/M metagenome (GOLD analysis project Ga0065721, IMG submission 59108) | Mesophilic microbial community from rice straw/compost enrichment Sample: eDNA_1 v2 (version 2) | ecosystem: Engineered > Solid waste > Grass > Composting > Bioreactor | place: USA: Davis... | reverse complement strand
GAGGGCAGGCCGGGCGGCGACAGCCGTCCCGCCGGGCGCGCCGAGGAGCGGGGGCCGCGCCGCGAGCGTCCGGCCGACCCGGATTCGCCCTTCGCCGCGCTGGCGGCGCTCAAGGCCGACATGGAGGCCCGCTCGCGCAAGAAGTGAGCGCTGGCGGAACGAGCCGCGGCGGGCGAGCGTTTGCGGTTGCGGGGCGAAGGGGCGCCGGACGAGGCTTCCAGGGTCGTGAAGGACGGGCAGATCCGCATCGACAAGTGGCTGTGGTTCGTGCGGGTCGTCAAGACGCGCACGCTGGCCGCGCGCCTCGTCCAGTCGGGGGCGGTCCGCGTCAACAAGGTCAAGGTGACGAGCGCCGCGCACGGGCTGAAAGTCGGCGACGTCGCCACCGTCGCGGTGGCGGGCCGGGTCCGGGTTCTCAAGGTCGCCGGCCTCGGCGAACGGCGCGGTCCGGCGGCCGAGGCGGCGCTGCTCTACGAGGAAATCGGCACGGCGCCGGCGGACGGCGGCGTCGGGACGGCCGGAGCGCCGGCCTCGGAGGCTGCCGCCCCGGCGGTACCGGCTGTCGATCCCGCCCCGGCGGTGGTGCATGGCGGCGGCCGGCCGACCAAGAAGGATCGCCGCCGCTTCGAACGCGACGGTTCGCAGGAGTGACGCCGGCCGGCCGGACGGCGGGACCTGAGGCCCTTTCGAGAGGAAAGACGAAAAAAATCTCCGTCCGCGCGTCGTTTCCCGTCGCGGGGACTGCGCGCAACGCGGGGCTGCCATTCCGGCCCTGCGCAACGAAATCCTTCGGCGCCGGCGCCCGGTGACGCAAAATCCGCCCATCCGGGCTTTTCCGTCGCGGACATCCCGTATGGCGGGCCTCTTGCCTCGCCCGGAAAACTTCGCTACCCACCCGCACGACGCGGCGGAACGGCCGCCGCGGTCCGGAGAACCGTCATGACCTACGTCGTCACCGACAACTGCATCCGCTGCAAGTACACGGATTGCGTCGAGGTGTGTCCGGTCGACTGCTTCTACGAGGGCGAGAACATGCTCGTCATCCATCCGGACGAATGCATCGACTGCGGCGTCTGCGAGCCGGAATGCCCGGCCGAGGCGATCAAGCCGGACACCGAGTCCGGTCTCGACAAGTGGCTGAAGCTCAACGCGGATTATGCGTCGAAATGGCCGAACATCACGGCCCGCCGCGATCCTCCGGCCGATGCCAAGGAGATGGACGGCGTTCCCGACAAGCTCGAGAAGTATTTCTCGGCCGAGCCGGGGAGCGGCGACTGAGCCGGCCGGTCGCCGTGAACCGGCGACGGGTCGCCTGCAGGGGGTGCGAGGCCGTGACTCCCGGCAGGCGGCAAAACGAAAAAACGATGCGGAGGCTGGCGTCTCCCCGATCCGTCGGGGCGTGCCGGCCCGTCGGGGCTTCCATTTCGGGCGATCGTCTGCTATATACTTCTCCGGCAGTCGACATTTAGTTCCAGTCGCGAAGCGCCCCACCCGGGGCCTTTTTATTGGTCGGAGCCGCCCCGGTTCCGATCGGCCGCCGAGGCCTCGCAAGTCCTCCCCGGCCATGCGTTCTGGATGTCACCCTGATCGGCTGAAACAACGCGAGAGCTCGCCGGAACTGCGGATCCTCATCAAAGTCAGTGATCCGAGACGCCACCTTCGTGTCATCCTCCCGACCGGACCTGCCCATCGCGCGTCCGGGACACGTCGATCACGTCGCGTTCCGTCGCAGCGAGGAGTGATGAAGCGAATGGCCACGAGCAAGAAGACCTCCCAGCGTAACGGCTTCAAGACCGGTGAATCCATCGTTTATCCCGCCCACGGTGTCGGCCAGATCGTCGCCATCGAGGAGCAGGAGATCGCCGGCCTGAAGCTCGACCTGTTCGTGATCAGCTTCGAGAAGGACAAGATGACCCTGCGCGTTCCGACCCACAAATGCGATGCCGTCGGCATGCGCAAGCTGGCGGAAGGCGACGTGGTGGAAAAGGCCCTCGAGACCATCAAGGGCCGCGCGCGCGTCAAGCGCACCATGTGGAGCCGTCGTGCCCAGGAATACGAGGCGAAGATCAACTCCGGCGACCTGATCGCCATTTCCGAAGTGGTGCGCGACCTGCACCGGGCCAGCTCGCAGCCCGAGCAGTCCTATTCCGAGCGCCAGCTCTACGAAGCCGCCCTCGACCGCATGGCCCGCGAGATCTCCGCCGTGCTGCGCATCACCGAGACCGAGGCGGTGCGCCGGATCGAGGACAACCTGACCAAGAGCCCGAAGCGCGCGGCGAGCCGCGGCGAGGACGTCGCCGAGGACGAAGAGAGCGTGGAGGAAGAGGCGGCCTGAACCGGTTCTTCCCGCGAGTCCTGACGAGGAAAAGGCCGCCGGATCGCAGGATCCGGCGGCCTTTTCCGTATCGCGCAGGCAATGGGTCGAACGGGCAGACGGACGAACCGGCGGACTGGTGGCCGCCGGGACGCGGCCGCGGTTCGTCTGCGCCCTCCTAGAGGAAGCGGGTGAACTCGGGAAGGTCGAGGCGCGGATTGCGCGGGTGCAGCCTGGCCTCGTCGCCGTAGCCGAGGTTGATCAGCAGCGACGACTTCCACGTCGTTCCGGCGAAGAACTCGGCGTCGATGCCGGCGGCGTCGAAGCCGGCCATCGGGCCGGTGTCGAGGCCGAGGGCGCGGGCGGCGAGGATCAGGTAGGCGGCCTGCAGCGTCGCCGACTGGTGGGCGGTGGCGCGGATCTTGTCCTCGGGGCCGCCGGCGAACCAGGCGCGGGCGTCGGCGTGGGGGAAGGTCTTGGGCAGGAGGTCGTAGAAGGCCATGTCGTGGGCGACGATCACCGTCACCGGTGCCGCCATGGTCTTGTCGACGTTGCCGGGCGAGAGCAGCGGCTTCAGCCGCGCCTTGGCGTCGGCGGTGGTGACGAAGGCGAAGCGGGCCGGAAGGGCGTTGACCGCCGTCGGACCCCACTCGGCGAGGCGGGCGATCTCTTCCAGCGTCTCGCGCGAGACCGGCTTGTCGAGCCAGTCGTTGTGGGTGCGGGCCTTGCGGAACAGGATGTCGAGGGCTTCGGCGTCGAGCGGGGCGCGGGTGACGGGTACGCGGGCGTCCATGACAGTCTCCATGCATTCGGTGCATGACGCCGTCGGGCGTCCTGCGAATGCGTAAGAGATAGTCCGTCAGGACCGCGGGTCGAGAGCCCGACTGGCAAACACATTGTTCAATGAAACGATGCTAATTTCCAGGACGTGCCGCCAAGCCGGCCATCGGTGTCGCCAATCTGCCTGCCGATCGAGCAACGAGCCCACGGGTTCGGGCCGAAACGGCGACGGCCGCCCCGTGTGAGGGAGCGGCCGTGAATCTGCGGGGCGATGAGCCGACCGGTCCGGACGATCCGCCCGGGTGACAAGTGCGCTCAGGCGACGGCGCGCACTTCCTGGACGTCCGGAAGAAAATGCTTGAGCAGGTTCTGGATGCCGTGGCGCAGGGTCGCCGTCGACGACGGGCAGCCGGCGCAGGCGCCGCGCATGTTGAGATAGACGACGCCGTCGCGGAACGAGCGGAAGGTGATGTCGCCGCCGTCCTGGGCGACGGCCGGGCGGACCCGCGTTTCGAGCAGTTCCTTGATCGTCGCCACGGTCTCGGCGTCGGCCTCGTCGAAATCCTCCTCGCCGGCGGCGGCCGGCTCGTCGGTGAGCACGGTCGGCGTGCCGGAGACGAAATGCTCCATGATGGCGCCGAGGATCGCCGGCTTCATGTGGGCCCAGTCGGTGGCGTCCTTGGTGACGGTGACGAAGTCGTAGCCGAGGAACACCGCGGTGACGCCGGGGACGGCGAAGATCGCCTGGGCCAGCGGCGAGCGTTCGGCGTCCTCCTCGGTGACGAACTCGAGCGGGCCTTCGGCCCAGACCACCTTGCCGGGCAGGAACTTGAGGGTCGCGGGATTGGGGGTCGCTTCGGTCTGGATGAACATGGCGCGTCGACGGCGGAGCCGCCCTCCTTGGAATGCTTTTAAGGTATAGATGGACCCGGCCGGCCTCCGGATCAAGCCGAAAACGCCGACGACATTCGCAGGCGATCCGGCCGACGCTTGAGCCTGTTTGGAGCGAGACGAATGAAGGATGCCGGGCTTCACCAGCCGGGCGCTGTCGAAGCGGGGAGCGCGGCGGTGCGGCGATGCCGGTTTTCGCGAGCCGCTTTTCCGGGCGGGACACTTGCGCCGCTGGTCTCCCGGAAGGGATTCGAACCCCTGACCTACGGTTTAGGAAACCGTTGCTCTATCCTGCTGAGCTACCGGGAGCCGGCCTGCGGCCTGCCGTGGACCCGCCGGGAGGCGGGCCGCATGCGCCGCTTCCATAGCACATGTGCGCGGCGAGAACAGCCCTCGCAGATCCGTTCACCAACGGTGGTGCGAGCATCGGCGGGCGGGGATCGGCGGCAGGCGGCGCCCGGGCGGTCGGACTTATGCTGCACCTGCGAAGATTGCCGTGCTATACTGAGGTGACGGATCTGTGGGCGTCGGGCGCGGATGCGGCGTCGCGGGCGGACGGAGGCGAGCGATGCGGCGGGTCGGACGGGATCGGCATCGGCGAAGGGAGACGTTCGCGGCCGTCGTCGCGCTCGCCCTCTTCGCCATCGCCCCCTCGTCCGCCTCGGCCGATGATGCCGGTGCCGCGCAGGACGTCGGCGACTGCCTCGGGGTGACGGTTGCGGCGACGATCGCCGGACCGGACGACGGCATTGGCCTGCGCCTTTCCGGGGAGGAGACCGGGCTCCGGCTCGCCGGGATCGAGATCGTCGACCCCGTCTCGGCGCGGGCGCTGGTCGACGGGCTCGCGGGGCGGGCGATCCGCTACCGGACCGTCGGCGAGCCCAAGCCGGACCGCCGCCGGCGCCTGCCCGCGCTCGTCGTCCTCGACGGGGAAGCGGAGCGGATGGCGGACGGCGCACCGGCGGGTCGCAGGCACCTGATGCAGGCGGACATCCTCGCCCGCGGCCTCGGCCTGCTCTCGGGCGAAGACCTGCCGTGCGGGGCGATTCTCGAAGCCGCCGAGGCGCGCGGGCGGGCGGCGGGGGCCGGGGTGTGGGGGCCGGGCGGGATGCCGATCGACGCGGCCGATCCCGCTCTCGGCGGTCACGTTTCCGACTATGTCGTCGTCGCCGGACGGGTTCTGTCGGTTGGCGGCGGCGGGGCGCGCTACTATTTGAACTTCGGCCATGATTGGGCCACTGATTTGACGATAACCATGCGCCGCGACCTCGCGGTACGTCTCTTGAAGAGCCCGGTGGATGATGCGGACAGGCTCGTGGACCAGCTCGATGAACTCCTCGCCGACCACGTCGTCGAGGCGCGCGGCTTCCTGCGCGAGAGCGGCGGGCCGGCGATCGACCTTTCCGACGAACGGGCGTTGAGGGTGAAGTGACGCGCGACCGCTCCTCCACCCGCAACCGCACCCGCCTGCTCGCGACGGCCGCCGGGCTGGCGCTGCTGCTGTCCGGCTGCCTGTCGACGCTGACCGGTGGCGAACCCGACACCGCGATCGGCGCGCTCGCCACCGCCGCGCCGGCGCCGCAGCCGGCGCGGGCGCCCGATCCCCGAGAGGTGGCGATCGCCGAGCGCGAGCACCCCAAGATCCTCGCCGCCTACGGCGGCACCTACGACGACCAGAAGGCGGTGCTGGCGATCGCACGGATCGTCGGCCGGCTGGTCGCCGCCACCGACGAGCCCTGGCGCAGCTACCGGGTCACGATCCTCAACTCGCCGAGCGTCAACGCCTTCGCGCTGCCGGGCGGCTACGTCTACGTCACCCGCGGCCTGCTGGCGCTCGCCACCGACAGTTCCGAGGTCGCGGCCGTCATCTCCCACGAAATGGCCCACGTCACCGCGCGCCACGCCATCGCCCGGCAGGAGAAGACCGAGGCGGCGCGGGTCGCCACCAAGGCGGTGCGCGACGTGATCGACGATCCGGCCGCGGTCCGCCTCGCCCTCGCTTCGACCCAGCTGTCGCTCGCCCGCTTCTCCCAGGTCCAGGAACTGCAGGCCGACGAGATCGGCATCCGCACCCTGGCGAAAGCCGGCTACGACCCCTTGGCCGCCGCGCGGTTCCTCAAGACAATGGCCGCCTTCGCCGCCTATCGCACCGCGGTGCCGACCGAAAGCGACGACGTCGACTTCCTCTCTTCCCATCCCTCGACGCCCGAGCGCCTGACCCAGGCCATCGCCGTGGCCGAAGGGCTCGGCGGCGGCGGCGGGCTGCAGGACCGCGACGCCTATCTCACGCTGATCGACGGGCTGATGTACGGCGACGATCCGGAGGAGGGCTACGTCCGCGGCCAGAACTTCCTGCACGCCAAGCTCGGCCTCGGCTTCACCGTGCCGGCGGGCTTCGTGCTGGAGAACACCGCCAAGGCGGTGCTGGCGACCGACGCGCAAGGGACGGCGATCCGCTTCGACGGCGCCGACATCGCGCCCGGCGCCTCGCTGGTCGACTATCTGACGTCGGGCTGGATCAACGGTCTCGACCGGACGACGCTGCGCACCTTCTCGATCAACGGCCTGCCTGTCGCCAGCGCCTCGGCGAGCGCGCGCGGCTACACCTACCGCATCGCCGTGGTCCGTTTCGGCGACGGCACCTACCGCTTCCTGTTCGCGACCCGCAATCCCGATCCGGCCTTCGAGCGGGCGTTCGCCTCGACGATCGAGAGCTTCCGGGCGCTGACGCCGTCGGACCAGGCCGGGCTCAAGCCGCTGGTGCTGCGCACGCGCACGGTGCGGCCGGGCGAAACGGTGGAAGTCCTCGCCCGCCGCATGGCCTTCCTCGACCGCCCCGAGCAGCTTCTCCGGGTACTCAACGGCTACGGCCCCGGCGAGCAGCCGGTGGCCGGCTCCAAGGTCAAGCTCGTCGCCGAGAACTGAGGTCGGCCGCCGGCCGCACTGGGTGCGCCGGCGCCCTCACAAATCCTTCTTGCGGGCCGTCGTCGCGAACTCCTCCTGCTGGGGGATCGCGGGGATCGAGCCGTGGGTCGCGGCGTGGCGGACGACGCGGACCATGAGGTCGAGGCCGAGCGGGGCGAGGGCGCGCTCCCACAGGCTGCGGGCGTCCTCGCCCGGTTTCACGAAGCACCAGTCCTGCATGGCGATGGCGCCGGCGTCCATGCGCTCGGCGAGATGGTAGATCGTGCCGCCGGCGATCGGGTCGCCGGCCTTGACGGTCCATTCGACCGCCGCCATGCCGCGGTGGCGCGGCAGCAGCGAGGGATGGTAGCCGATGCCGCCGAGCCGGGCCTTGGCGAGGGCGTCGGCGCCGATGCGGGCGTGGCTGTGCGCGGTGACGACGAGATCGGTGCCCTCGGCGATCATCTCGGCGGGCACGAATTTCGGGTCGGCCTGGACGGCGACCGGCAGACCGGCGGCGCGGGCGGCGATGGCGAGGCGGTCGTCCTCGGCGAGAACGACGACGGCGAGGATCTCGACGTCCTCCTTCGCGATGGCTTCGAGCGCGGCGGCCCCGAACCAGCGGGAGCCGACGATGGTGAGCTTCAGCGTCACGTCTTCTGCCTCTTCGTTCTTGTTTCGTGGCGTCGTTCGCGGACCGGCGGACACCGGCGCCTTCGCGACTGCGAAAGGACGATAGCCCAGCCCCCGCCGGGGGTAAACCGCGCCGGCCGGCGCCGATCGCCGCTCCCCCATTGGTCGAAGACCGCACGCGACGCCGCACCGGTGCGGCGGCCGTTCCGCCGCGGCGAAGGGGTGACAAGTGCAGGGCGGCGCGGAGGAAATCGGATCGCAGGGCGGTGGCGTCGGTCTGTGGCGCGGGCGGGCGGCGCCTTGACGCTGTCGACCTTCGTCGAATGGCTGCATCCGGCTTTTTCGATTTAGGTCCGCGGCAGGGACGAACCCGGTCTCGTGGAGGAAACCACCATGCTGCATCAGGAAATCGAGAAGCTGAAGGCCAGCGCGCTCTGGCGCACCCGCTACGACAACTTCATCGGCGGTGCCTGGGTCGCGCCGGTCGACGGCGAATACTTCGACAATCTCAGCCCGATCACCGGCAAGAAGGTCTGCGAGGTCGCCCGTTCCAAGGCCGCCGACATCGAGCTCGCCCTCGACGCCGCCCACAAGGCCAAGGACGCCTGGGGCCGGACGTCGGCGGCCGAACGCGCGCTGCTGCTCAACCGCGTCGCCGACCGGCTCGAGGAGAACCTGTCGCTGCTGGCGCTGGCCGAGTCGATCGACAACGGCAAGCCGATCCGCGAGACCACGGCGGCCGACATGCCGCTGACCATCGACCACTTCCGCTATTTCGCCGCCTGCATCCGCGCCCAGGAAGGCTCGATCGGCGAGGTCGACCACGACACCATCGCCTACCACTTCCACGAGCCGCTCGGCGTCGTCGGCCAGATCATCCCGTGGAACTTCCCGATCCTGATGGCCGCCTGGAAGCTCGCCCCGGCCATCGCCGCCGGCAACTGCGTGGTGCTGAAGCCGGCCGAGCAGACGCCGATGGGCATCATGGTGCTCGTCGACCTCATCAAGGACATCCTGCCGCCGGGCGTGCTCAACGTCGTCAACGGCTTCGGCATCGAGGCCGGCAAGCCGCTGGCGCAGAACAAGCGCATCGCCAAGATCGCCTTCACCGGCGAGACGACGACCGGCCGCCTGATCATGCAGTACGCCTCGGAGAACATCATCCCGGTGACGCTGGAGCTCGGCGGCAAGAGCCCGAACATCTTCTTCGCCGACGTGATGGCCGACGACGACGATTTCTTCGACAAGGCGCTCGAGGGCTTCACCATGTTCGCCCTCAATCAGGGCGAGGTCTGCACCTGCCCGAGCCGGGCGCTGGTCCAGAAGTCGATCTACGACCGCTTCATGGAGAAGGCCATCGCCCGGGTCGAGAAGATCCGCCAGGGCCACCCGCTCGACCCCTCGACCATGATCGGCGCCCAGGCCTCGATCGACCAGCTCGAGAAGATCCTGTCCTACATCGACATCGGCCGCGCCGAGGGCGCGAAGGTGCTGACCGGCGGCGGCCGGGCGACCCTGCCGGGCGAGCTCGAGACCGGCTACTACGTCAAGCCGACCGTGCTCGAGGGCCACAACAAGATGCGGGTGTTCCAGGAGGAGATCTTCGGCCCGGTGGTCTCCGTCACCACCTTCGAGACCGAGGAGGAGGCGCTTTCGATCGCCAACGACACCCTCTACGGCCTCGGCGCCGGCGTCTGGTCGCGCGACGGCTCGCGGGCCTACCGCTTCGGCCGCGCCATCCAGGCCGGGCGCGTGTGGACCAACTGCTACCACGCCTATCCGGCCCACGCGGCCTTCGGCGGCTACAAGCAGTCGGGCATCGGCCGCGAGACCCACAAGATGATGCTCGACCACTATCAGCAGACCAAGAACCTCTTGGTCAGCTACAGCCCGAAGGCGCTCGGCTTCTTCTGAGGCCGCTCGCCAGGACCGGCCGGGACGGGCGACCGCCCCGGCCTTTTCCCCCGCGCCGGACATCGGCGGCGAAGCGGCCACCGGGAGCGATCGGAGAGAGGACACCGCCATGACCGACCGCGTCGTCGCCACCCCCGCCGCCGAGGCGCTGATCGCCCGGCTCGTCGCCCGCGAGGGGCCGCTGATGTTCCACCAGTCCGGCGGCTGCTGCGACGGCTCGGCGCCGATGTGCTACCGCGCGGGCGAGTTCCGCACCGGCGGCAGCGACGTCCGGCTCGGCGAGATCGCCGGCTGCCCGTTCTGGATGGGCGCCGCCCAGTTCGACTACTGGAAACACACCCAGCTCGTCATCGACGTCACCCCGGGCCGCGGCTCGGGCTTCTCGCTGGAGGCGCCGGAGGGCGTGCGCTTCCTGACCCGCAGCCGGCTCTTCACCGAGGAGGAGGAGGCGGAACTGGCGACGAGGCCGCCGCCGCGCGGCGGCTGAGGGTCGCCGATCGCGGCGCGGCCATCCGTGCGGGCCCCGATTGTCCGGACCGCCCGCGGGAGATAGCCTGACGGACGGGCGAGAAACCGGCCGGGACGGGCGAGGGCGCCCCGTCGCCGCGAACTAGGCCGCCCGCCGAGGGAGGAAAAGCCATGTCCGCGTTCCTGATCGTCGACGACCATCCGCTGTTCCGCGAGGCGCTGACCAGCGTGATCCACTGCGATCATCCGGGCGCGGCGATCGAGGAAGCCGGCACCATCGAACTCGCCGAGAAGAAGCTCGCCGAGGGGCTCGACGTCGATCTCGTCCTCGTCGACCTGTCGATGCCGGACACCCAGGGCTTCGACGGGCTGCTGCGCCTGCGCACCACCTTCCCCAGGCTGCCGATCGCCGTCGTCTCGGCGATGGAGGACGCCCGCATCATCCGCGAGGCGCTGACCTACGGCATCGCCGGCTTCATCCCGAAGTCCTCGCGCCGGGAAGACCTGTCGCGGGCGATCGGCGAGATCCTCTCCGGCCTCGTCTACGTGCCCGCCGGTCTCGACCTCGCCGCCGAGCCGGGCGACAGCGCCCGCGCCGACGTGGTGGCGCGGATGAAAAGCCTGACGCCGCAGCAGATCCGGGTGCTGCAGATGCTGCGCCAGGGGCTGCTCAACAAGCAGATCGCCTACGAACTCGGGGTCGGCGAGACCACGGTCAAGGCCCACGTCTCGGAGATCCTGCGCAAGCTCGGCGTCTACAGCCGGACCCAGGCGGTGATCGAGGCCGGCAAGATCGACTTCGCCAAGATCCTCGCCGCCGACGCCGGCGTCTGATCCTCTCCTCGCTGCTTCAACCGATTTATGAAGGGGGTCGCAGCTTTACCCGCCCCGACGCCCTGTTTATGGTCGGGCGATCCCGAGGCGACGGTGCCGGCTGCTTTCGACGAGGTGCCGGACGGGTGGGGCCCCTGCGGGCGGGGCCGGAGGCTGGGAACGAGCGATGAGCGGCAGACGCAAGGTTTTCTGCATCGGCTTTCACGAGACCGGGACGAGCGCGCTGAAATCGGCGCTGACGCGCCTCGGCTACCGTGTGACCGGGCCGAACGGAACCAAGGACCCCGAAATCGCGCAGAAGCTGCACCGGGTGACGAAGCGGCTTTCGGAAGAGTACGAGGCGTTCGTCGACAATCCCTGGCCGCTGGTCTACCGGCAGATGGACGAACTCCACCCCGACGCCCGCTTCATCCTCTCCGTGCGCGAGGCCAAACCCTGGATCGACAGTCTCGTCGCCCGGTTCGGCGACAAGTCGACCCCGATGCGCGAACTGGTCTACGGCACCGGCTGCGGGGCGCCGCTCGGCAACGAGGCGCTCTACAGGGAAACGGTCGTGCGCCACAACGGCGAGGTGAAGGAGTATTTCGCCAGCCGGCCGGGGCACCTGCTCGTCGTCGACCTCTACAAGGGCGGCGGCTGGCCCGAGATCTGCGGCTTCCTCGGCCACGTCGAGCCGACCGCGCCGTTCCCCTCGCCCGGCCGGACCGCCGGCGCGGCGGAAGGCGGCGCCGATGCGGCGGCGAAGGCGACGGACGCCGACGAGGCGTGACGGTCCGTCGCCGGCCCTGACCGCGATCCGCGGAACCGGTATCGACCCGGCTGCCATCGTCACCGGTGTCGCGACTGGGCCGCCTGCGCCGGTCCCCTGGTCCCGTTCATCCCAGCATGTGGGCGAGCAGCGCCCGGAGTTCGGCCGGCCGCACCGGCTTGTGCATCAGTTCGGCCTCGACGGCGGCGACGGCGCCGGCGACCGCCTCGCCGCGGTCGGCGGTCATCACCACCGCGGGAATGCGGTGGCCGGCGGCGGCGCGCAGGCGGGTGATGGCCTCGACGCCGGTGCGGTCGTCGTCGAGGTGGAAGTCGGCGAGGACGAGATCGGGCGGCGCCTCCGAAAGGCTCGCCAGCGCCTCCTCGGCGCTGCGGGCGGTGGCGACGCGGCAGGACCAGCGCGACAGCAGGCTGGCCGAGGCGGCGAGGATCGCCTCGTCGTTGTCGATGACGAGGATGCGGGCGCCATCGAGGCCGATCGCCGCGAGGCGCGGGCGGATTTCCGCGGTCTCGACCGCCCTGCGGTGGCCGACGAGCGGCAGGACGAGGCGGAAGCGGGTGCCGCGGCCGACTTCGCTCTGGAAGGCGAGGTCATGGCCGAGGGCGGCGCTCATCCGGCGGACGATCGCGAGACCGAGACCGAGGCCCGAGGCTTCCGCCGCCCCGGCGCCGCGGCCGCGCCGGAACTCCTCGAACATGGTCTGGTGCTCGGCCTCGGGAATGCCGACGCCGGTGTCGGCGACCTCTACGGCGATCTGGTCCGCGGAGACGTGCCGCACCCCGAGCAGCACGCCGCCCTCGCGAGTGTAGCGGACGGCGTTGGAGACGAGGTTCTGCAGGATGCGCCGCAGCAGCACCGGGTCGCTGCGCACCACGGCGTCGGTCGGGCGGACGCGGAAGCGCAGGCCGCGGGCGCCGGCGAGCCGCTCGAAGTCGGCGGCGAGTCCGGCGAAGATGTCGGCGAGCAC
>Ga0065721_10052194_pt1 | contig 12474 bp, 14 predicted proteins | sample Mesricmetagenome_FD_59108 | JGI IMG/M metagenome (GOLD analysis project Ga0065721, IMG submission 59108) | Mesophilic microbial community from rice straw/compost enrichment Sample: eDNA_1 v2 (version 2) | ecosystem: Engineered > Solid waste > Grass > Composting > Bioreactor | place: USA: Davis... | reverse complement strand
TTCCTGCCGCCGGTTCGCCGCTAAGAGGTTATTCCTCCGTTGTTTGCGATCGGCGAAGCCTAGCTTTCAAGCTAAAGCCGTATCCGATAATTCCTAACGTGATCAGTCCGAATAGCGCCGCGAGCCAGCCGTTCTCGCTGATGGTGAATGCGGTAGCAAGCATAAACGCCACGGAAGTGCAGGCAAAAAATAGCGACAGGGATTTACTCATTATGAAACAACTCCTCGAGCATATTTTTCTGTACATCTAGCATACTAACAAGGCAAGCTTGCAACCAATCATCAGCGAAAGGAGAATTCACTCATGGCAGGAAACCGAAGCAATCGGCTTATCGTTCCGCAAGCTAAAAATGCTCTGGAAAGCATGAAAACCGAGGCTGCGCAATCCCTCGGAGTAACGCTTCCGGCAGATGGCTATTACGGCAATGTAACATCCCGCGATGCAGGTTCTCTGGGTGGTTACATTACGAAGAAGCTTGTCCAAATCGCTGAGCAACAACTGTCCGGCGGTCAACGTTAACGAATACTCGTTACCCGCCGAAAGCCCGAGGCTTGCCTCGGGCTTTTCATATTGTGCGCTTAAGCGCGTACGCCGTCAAGCCCCTTTTACACCTGAAGAAAGCGGAGGGGGCAGCCTCCGCTTTCCGTATTCAGTACGAATTCATGCGCAGCCGTTTCTCGAGCCTCTCGTCGCTTAACCATCCTACAAAGGACTGAAGGGGCGAGTAAGAAAAATCCATTAATACGACAGCAACGAAAGGGTATTGCTTACGGTAACGATAACGAACGTCGACCCATCTGACTTCGTAGCCCCACGTCTGCCTGGTCACTTGGCCGCAGGGGAACGGTGTTACGCTGAGGAAGGCTTTAACGTCTTCATGTTCTTTGGAAGCTTCGAGCGCCGGGTGCACGTCGCATTTCATGGAATCGAGCCATCTCAGCTTGCCGTTATCCCATTCGCCGATGTGGTACGTGCCGTCCTCCGATTGTTTGACGAGGTTCCAGCGGTATAGCGAAACCGTAGGCATGAGCGTATATCGGTCGTTGTTGCCCTTGCTTGAATCGATTGTCGGCATCTTGCGGGTCAAGCTGCGGTGAACGAGCGTCCGCCAGACGTAGTAGACGGCAATCATTCCATACAAGATGGGGAAAATGACGGCGGGTGAAGCGAATCCAGATATCCACAGCAGTATAGCGAGCAAATGGGTGGAAAAAATAAACGGGTCGAAAATATGGATAATGTTCCAGGCTACCCATTGTCGGCTTATCGGCCGGTAAGCCTGGGTGCCATAGGAATTAAACAGGTCGATAAACACGTGGACGACAACCGATAAGAGCACCCAGAACCCGATATGCCACCATGGAATGTCGCGGAATATAAGGGAGACGCAAGCGGTGATAATGGCCGCCCAGCCGAAAATCGCCGGGAACGAATGGGACAAGCCGCGATGGTTTTTGATATAATCGGCATTGCTCTTGAGCCGCAGCAGGCTGTCCAGATCGGGGGCGTTAGACCCCGCTACCGTACCGAGCAATATAGCTACGGATCCGTAATCGTACGAGGAAATGACGGGATCGACCATCGCCAGGCCGCCGAGTCCGAGTCCGAACACGAAATGGGTGCCGGTGTCCATACCGAAGAGCCTCCTTCATAATTATTCGCTACTGATTCAGTATGGACGATTAACGGCTAAATTATAAAAAGAAGGCAGTGGAGCTCATGATTCTATTCTGCGAGTACGTCGTATTGCCCGATTGCCGGGAAGCCTACTTACAATGGATAATTGAGCGTTCGAACGACGGCTTGGCCATGCAGGCGATGGAAAATACGTCCCAACCGGGCGTGTTCGTCGAAATTTGGCAATTGCTTGATGCCGATCATGCCGCGCGAATCGAAAAGGAACGCCGCGAAGGGCGTTCCTGGAAGCAGATGACGCTATGGATTAAGGGCGGTGAAGCCGGGCTTCGCATCTGGACGTTCCGCCCCGTCGAGGCGATTAACGGGTAGCCGTGCCGGTACCGAACGGCAACGTATAGTTAAGCGGCTCGTCGAACGTAATATAGTTGAGGTTAAGCGTCAGCAGCAGATAACGTTTGCCCGTCGCAGGATCGCTAATAATGATGTGGTCGCGTCCGGCTGCCTCGAGTACGCCTTTGAAAATTTTGGCGTTCCATTCGGAGTTATTCTCGTACGTCATGTACAGCGTGGCTACTTTGCCCAAGTTCATGCGCAGAATGTTCTCGACGTACGATTCCTCGGCTTGACCGGGTAGCGCCGTTGGACCCGGGGGAATCGGGGCTGGCAGCGTAGTCGGCATCTGCGTCGGCATTGGCATTTGTGTCGGCATTGGCATCTGCATCGGCATAGGCATAGCCGAAGGCATTTGGGCCGGCATAGGCATCATCCCCGGTTGATTTTGCGCGGATGGCCAAGGCGTTTTATTAAACATGTCTGTAAATCCTCCTTCAATTCATTAGGCACTTGTCGCATTACAGTGTATTGAGCGGCGGGGCATTATGTGACTGGCAAAACGACCTTTACTAGGCGCGTTCGCACCTTGTTCACACCAGGTGGCGATTTCATGAACACAAGACGGCGAACATTGTCAATGCTTGAACATTTGCGGTATCATTGAACAGACATAATGGCGCAAAAGCATTACCGCTCTGTTCGTCACAAAGGAGGAGCACCGTGCTTAAAGATCTCGTAGCCCTAACGAAACCGAGAATCATCCGTTTGAATCTAATCGCGGGATTCGGCGGTTTCTGGGTTGCTTCAAAATGGAATATCGATGGCTGGCTGCTCGTATGGATGCTGCTCGGCTCCGCGCTTACGATGGCTTCCTCGTGCGTATTCAACAATTATTTGGACCGCGACTTCGATACGAAGATGGCCCGTACGCGGAACCGCGCGCTGCCGCAAGGGCGTATGAGCCCGAAAGCGGTTCTGGCCTATGCGATCGCGCTGGGAATCGCAGGTCTAGCCGTTCTATTCATCCTCGTCAATCCGCTCACGGGGTGGCTTGGCATCCTCGGCATGTTCGTCTATGTCGTCATTTATACGATGTGGCTTAAACGCAATTCCACCTGGAGTACCTCGATCGGAGGAATATCCGGAGCGATGCCTCCTGTCATCGGATATTGCGCCGTTACGGGGAAAGTAGACGCTGGCGCATGGATTTTGTTCGCGCTGTTGTTCCTATGGCAACCGGCTCACTTCTGGTCCCTGGCCATACGTCGTATGGAGGAATACCGTGCTGCGGGGTTCCCGCTCTTGCCCGTCGTGAAAGGCGTAACCCGCACGAAGTGGCAGATGCTGCCTTACATTATTTTGCTGATTCCTGCTTCGATCCTCATGTACACCTACGATTACGTCGGCGTGTACTTCCTCGTATTGTCGCTAGTTATCGTAGTCATTTGGTTCATTCATGCGGTGTCTGGCTTCCGCGCCAAGGATGATGACAAGTGGGCCAAAACGGACTTCATTATTTCGATCAATTATTTGATGATCATGTTCTTCGTCATGATCCTCGATACGAATGGAGTGTAACGAATGGAGCAGGAACGTAAGGATAATCGCACTTTCTTGCAACGCTATACTTTTCCGCTCATTATGCTGGTGATCTGTCTGGCGTTAGGCGGCTATCTCCTGTACAGCCAGAACGAGACGAGTAAGCAGGCTAACGAGCTGCCGGTGAGAGAAGGCGGCACCGATTTCGCGTTCACCGACACCGATGGCAACGAGGTGACGCTGCAGAACACGAACGGCAAGGTTCGGCTGCTGTACTTCTTCTTCGCCAGCTGCCCGGACGTGTGTCCGCCGACGACGGCGATTCTGTCCCAAGTGCAGGATGAGCTGAAGGAAGAAGGGCTGTTCGGGGACAAGGTGCAGATGCTGTCGGTATCGATCGACCCTACGCACGATACGACCGATGTCCTTAAAGACTACGCGGATACGTTCGATGCCGATCTGACGGGATGGAAATTCCTGCGTGGAGACGAGAAGGAAACGGCCGCGATCGCCGAGAAATTCGGGGTCATGGTATACAAGGACGATAAGGGCAATTTCAGCCATTCCAACGTTGTCGTCTTGCTGGACGAGAACGGCAAAATCCGAGATTGGATTTCGGGCATGGATTATATCGAGGCGGACTTAAGAGAGGAAAAGCTTCAGCCGTCGGATATGGTCGCTCAAGTTAAAAAGGTGCTCTAACGGGTGCATAATAAAGGGACGAGACAGCGTTATTGCTGCTTCGTCCCTTTGTTTATTCTCCCTTCGGCCAAGCGGTAAGCGGCGGGTCAGGGTAGATGATGTACGCTTCCAAGCCGGCTTTCTCCAGCTGTTGAATCAAGTATTCCTCAGGAGTTCCCTCCACCCCGTTATACCCTCGGCGCGTGTAGATATGCTCGGCATCCGGGAACACGTCCCGAAGGACGCCGCGAATGCGCTTGCCCGATGCGTCGGGGTCGGTGAATAAGTAGACTTGGCGGTCTCCGACCGCCTTGCGAAGCGATTCGATGCGCTCCGTGTTTAGGGTGCCGAACGTGCATAGGATCGGAATTTCGGCAGATAAGACCCGGGATAAACGGGAGCGGTCGTTCTTTCCTTCGACGATGATCGCAGCGTCCATTGGCGAGAGCCTCCGTTTCGGAATGGAATGGAATAGAATGGGCGATGGTTCTCTCCATTGTACCACGGGGCAAGTCAGCCTATGTATATAGAAGCCAAGACAAAGGGCCGCAGCGCGGCCCCCTCGGACTTCGCTCCTCGGTCCTTAGCAGGTTAAAGGCGGTTATTAGCCGGCTCTAAGGACGATGACGAGCAGAATGAACAGGACGAGAACGATCGTGGCGTTACCTCCGACAACAGTGGACATGCGCGTTCACCCCTCTTCGGCAAGCTGAGATGGAGCCCCGCGGCAGGAATCGGGATAAGCGTAGGCTTCATACACAGCATATGCCGCTACCTAGAGCTCGACGTGTGCGAATATCTAGGAGGTGAAGTCCAATTCATTCGGAAAATCGGCCTCGGGAACAGAATAATAAGCGCGGTCATGAGTACGAGAAACGATAGAAAATAGGGCGAGAAAGACTGCCGTGACGCCCCTGCGGCGACAGGACCAAGGAACGAGCCGATTGACAACGCGATCGATAAGACGGAGAACGTCCTGCCGTAACGAGATGGGCCGCTTAGCTGCAGCATAAGCGAAGTCATCGCGGGGAAGATGATTCCCTTGGACATCCCGATTACGAACAGCAGGAGAAGGAGCGGCACCGGCCAGCCAGCAGCAAGTCCGTAATACGCAATGGCGAGCAGCAGAACACCCGACACCGTGCGGGTGTATGGCAAGTAACGGTTAAGGAACAACAGTCCCAGCGTCGCAAGCGCGCCTAAGCTGACGACGGAGAATAACAGACCGGTCGTCATAATTTCGGCGCTCGTCGTTCCTCTGAGCGGAAGCTCGAATGCCAGTATACCTTGCGCGAAAGCCATGCTGACCGGCAGGACGAACACGGACCAGGGGAACTTGCTCGGTGCGGACTGCTCGTCTTCCGGTGCCGGAGGATGAGGCTTCGCTGGCGCATCCTCCGGGTTCTCCGATCTAGCAGGCTCGCGGATGAACCAGACGGAGCTGATTCCGGTCGCCAGCAGCACCCAGCCTAGAATGGCGAACGATTGATTAAAGCCGATCGTCGCGGCGAGCCATGCGCCGGCAGCCGGGGAGACGACGGAGGCGATCGTATGGACAAGGCCGTTGCCGGCCATCAGCTTGCCTTGCTGGATATGATCTTTCGCTAATCTGGCGAGCAGCGACATGCAGGCCGGGGACAGGAAGGCTAGCACGAAGCCGCTTATCGATCGTATATATAGAAGATCCCAGGGGTTCGTCACTCGTGACTGCAGCAGCAGGAGCAACCCCGCCCCGGTAAGGCTAGCCATAATAAAAAAACGGCTGCCGAACCGGTCAACGCCGTAGCCGGCAATCAGATTTCCGGGCAGATGAGTCAGAGAGTACATTCCCATCACAAGTCCGATGAAGGACGGTGCGGCGCCGAGCGACACGGCGAACGGGGTAAGCATCGGATATTGCGCATGCAGGTCGAAGAAAGCGACGAACAGAAACAAGTATAGCCAAATCGCGGTTTTCATCGAGAAGCCTCCTTAACCTTGGGAACGTACCCTTGTCCGCAAACCGCGGCTTTATCTACTACTACGTAAGGAGTCTGCCAGTTATGACCGTCGTTTACGCGGCGTCTTCCGGTAAGGTATAATAGGAGGAATGCTAATCTTAATATTAAGATCTCTCTGATGGAGGAGATACGATGAGTTTCGATAGCGAAGCTTGGGGTCAGTTTATACAAGATCATTGGATCGTCGTTGCCGTCGCGCTTCTCGCGATCATTATCGTCGTGAAGGCCGTTAAGACGGTCGTGAAATGGGTGCTCGTCGCCGCGATCGTCGTCGGTTTTGCGGTATACGGCGGATATAGCATTGACGACTTGAAGGAAGTCGGCAGCAAAGTATCTGAAGTCGGCGATAAAGTGACCAATGAGCTGAAAGATCAAGCGATCAAGGCGATGGCTGGAGAAGCCAGCGAAGCGAAGTACGTGAACAACGCTGACGGCTCGTACACGATCACGACGACGAATTTGGAGCTTAACGGCGTACCGAATACGGGAAAAGTGGCCGTCAAGCTGCGCGGAGTATCGCTAGGCAATTGGGACATGGATGGTGCAGTCCGCGAATTCGTCGTACAGGCTCGTCAAGCGGCAGAATAACGCGCCATGAACGGTAACGGCTGGGGATTGCCGGACGCCAATGTCGTGACATGGATCATGCTCTTGATCGTGGCCGTCTCTTTGCTGCATGGCATTCGGCGCGGCGCCTCGGGCTCCGCCAAGCACCTGCTGTCTTTTCTGCTAGGCGCTATCCTGACTGTAGTTGCGATCGCGGCATCCGCGCTGCTCGCATCCGCGCTATCTCCGCGCCTGCAGCAATGGATATCGAAGCATGCCGAAACGCAGCAGACGGTAGAGCATCACGTCTGGGCCCAAGTGTGGAACACGGTGTTGGCGAGCTTGCGCGATTTGCCGCTGCTTCGGTTCTCCGTTCTCTTCTTCCTCATCTACCTTATGTGCCGGTTGCTTGCGGGTTTGATTGCCGGCGCGCTATCGTCCGCAGCCGTTATGCCCCTGTCGGTGCTTCCCGCCAAAGGCTCTCTGGGCCGTCTAATCGGCGGGTCTATCGGAGCGGTGCTAGGCACGGGACGCATGCTGCTGTTCACCGCGGTTCTGTTCGCTTATTGCGCGATTTTCCCGCGAGCGCAGGTCACGGACTACATCGAGCAGTCCAGGCTGTACCGCGAGGTGGCGGCGCAAGTGATCGAGCCTGCGGCGGGAACGATTATAGGAGACCGGCTGCCCGTGTTCGCGCAAGCGTTCAACGAAGAGCTGGGTCAGTTATGGCAACGCAGATACGACGTGATCGACGCGAACCTTCCGCAGGACATCGTAGCCGCAGCCGTATCGGTGACCGAAGGAATGACAAGCGACGAGCAGAAGGCTAAGGCGCTCTATGATTGGGTAGGCAGCCGCATCTCCTACGATTACGACAAGGCGGACGCCTATATCGACCGCGGGGAGTGGCGAGAGCAAGGCCCCGAAGAGACGTTCACCACCCGCAAGGGGGTGTGCATCGACTATGCGAGGCTATATGCCGCGATGGCGAGAGCCGTCGGACTGCAAGCCAGAGTCGTAACGGGTCTCGGTTATGACGGCAAAGGCGGCTACGGACCTCACGCTTGGAACGAAGCTTATATCGAAGAGCAACAACGATGGGTTCCACTGGACGCCACGTGGGCGCAGGCGGGCAACTGGTTCGATGTCGCCGGCTTTGCCGATACGCATATCGAACAGACGTTATAATCTTAATTTTCTATAGGTATTGAGGTGAACAAGTTGACCAGCAATTCGACGGAAGAAGCGCAGAAGCGCGAGATCAGGAACCGGCGGCATTTCAGCTTTCGGCTGAACGTATTTTTCTTTTTTACCTTCTTCGTGTTTTCCTTGCTGATCGTTCGGCTCGCTTATCTTCAATTCGTTGAAGGCCCAACGCTTAAGGAGAAGGAGCATGCGCTGGGCAACCGGTCCGTCCCTGTACCGCCGATCAGAGGCAACATCTATGACAGCGAAGGCGTTCCGATCGCCTATTCTTCTTCAACTCAGTCCTTATACTATACGTTCGATACGAAGACGGGAGAAGAAGAGGGACGCGCGCTGGCCGCAAGGATCGTTGACGTATTCAACAAGTATGGAGATCAAACCAAGAAGCCGCTGACAGTCGACGAAGTGGTCGGATACATGGACTTGAAGGGCAAGGTTTATTACTCCTACATGCCAAGGCGGCTTAAATCCGGCCTTACGAAGGAAGAAATTGCTTATTTCGCCGAGCACAAGGATGAGTTCAAAGGAATCGACGTCGTCGAGGAGAGCATCAGGCAATATAACCCCGACCGCATCGCCGTGCAGCTCGTGGGCTACATGAAGAAGCTGAGCGGCGCGACGGCTCTAGATAAATACAAAGACATCAAAGAAGTAAACTCGGATACTAAACTCCGGTATTTGGACACTGAAGAAGTGGGGTTCGACGGTCTCGAATTGATGTATCAAGACGAGCTTCGCGGTTATAACGGGATCAAAGAATATCCGGTCAACAAGGACAGCGAGATTATCGGTCCGATGAAGCTCACCAAGCCGATCAAAGGCGAGAACCTGTTCCTGACGATCAATAAAGACATTCAATTGGCCACGCAGAAAGCGATTACGGAACATATCGAGAGGATCCGCTCGTCCACGGACAAATGGGAAGCCAAAGGGAAGAACGCGACGACCGGATATGCCGTCGCTATTGAAGTCGATACGGGCAAAGTCGTCGCGATGGCCAGCATGCCGGACTACGATCCGAGCGTATGGCAGGGCGGCATCAGCCAGAAAGACCTCGACGCCATTAAGCTGTTCCAATACAACGGCACGATTCGCACGTCGCCGGCTGCTATTGAAGACGACAAGGAACGGGCGAATCATCCGTCGTCTCTCGTCTATCTCGGTTCGACCCAGAAGCCTCTATCCATCTTGATCGGGTTGAACGAGAAGCTGTTCTCGCCGACCGAGAAGTATAACGATATCGGTTACTTCGAATTCGGCAGCAAGGGACACGAAGTGAGGATCTGGAACTCTCAGAATAAAGCCAACGGTCCGATCAATGCCTCGCAAGCGATCGAGAAATCGTCCAACGCGTTCATGTCGGCGATGGTCGGGAGCAGGCTGCTTTCGAAGTATGGCAAGGAGAGCGTCGACGTCTGGGACGATTACATGAAGCAGTTCGGCCTTGGCGTAACGACCGGAAGCGGACTGCCGAACGAATCCGCAGGCGTTATCGACTACTACCACGAGGCTAAAACCGCGAGTAATCAATCCGCGATGGTACGCTCCTCTTGGGGGCAGCAAGGCCGTTATACGGCGCTTCAGCTTGCGCAATACGCTGCAATGCTGGCGAACCACGGCAAACGCTTGAAGCCTCAGTTCGTGAATGAGATTAGAGACGTCAACAACAATGTCACGCAGCCTTACCAGACGGAAGTGCTCAATACGGTCGATTTTCCGGAGGAATATTGGAAGGTGATCGAGAAGGGCATGTCGCAGGTTCAAGTCCAAGGGTTCGAAGGCGTACCGTACACGTTCAATCGGAAAACAGGTACGTCCCAGCAAGACGTCGGCAAAAATCTAAAGCTCGAGAACGCCGTGTTTATCGGCTACGCGCCTGCCGACAAACCGAAGCTGGCCGTTGCCGTTATCGTTCCTGAAGGCGGCTTCGGCGGATGGGGTGCTGCCCCGATCGCACGCCAAATCTTCGATGCCTACGATGCGAAGTACGGCCTTGAGGGTACGCCTCGCAAACCGGTGGTTAATACCCCTCCGGCTACGAATATAACAGGCAATAACGCGAACACCGCGAACGACGTAACCCCTCCGGATCCAGAGGGCGGTCACACGCAACCCTAGGTAAATATGGCGCCTTATAACGATATCCCCGTCGCTCAGGAATGAGAGGTCTCTCCTCTCCTGAGTGACGGGGATATCGTTGTAAAGGGATGATTTAGATGTTTGTAGTTACGCCTTTCGCAATGACGGTACGGTTCTTGCCCGAGCGCTTCGCTTCGTACAACGCGGTGTCCGCTCCGACGAACAGCGCGTCTTTGCCCATGCCCGGGGAATAAGTGTGAAGTCCGATGCTGATCGTAACCGATTGATACTGAATCGCTTCATGCAACGTAGATTCGACGGAGGCGCGAATGTCCTCGACCGTATCGAACACTTCTTGGAACGACCTCTCGGGGAAAATAATCGCGAACTCTTCCCCGCCGTACCGGGCTACGATATCGTTGCTTCCGACCTTCGACCGGATAATCGACGACACTTTCTTCAAGACGGTGTCCCCCGCTTTATGCCCGTACGTATCGTTCACCTTCTTGAAGTTGTCGATATCGAGCACGGCAACGTGGAGCGTCATGCGGCCGTTGTCCGCTTGCACGACGTAATGGTCCATGAATTCATGGTAAGCCATATGGTTGAACGTATCGGTCAAAGCGTCCGTCTTCGCCAGCTTGTCCATCAGGATCGTCCGAACGAGCAGCTCTTGGTTCGATTCATAGGAGGATCGCAAGTGCATGAGCACTTCGCGCCCGCGGGCAAGAATGCCTAAAGCGATTCCCGAGAAGACGGCCAACGTAAACGCCAGCGTGAGCCAGTCCAACGCATCGATGGAGCTTTCGTTCCCGAAAAGTACGACGCCGGCGATCGTGGTGCATATGACGGCGTACAACAGCTTTTTGAGCTGGAAATAAAAAATGCTAACCATAATCGGCAAGAAAAGGTCAAACAGGAGATATTCCAAGGAGAAGTTAATCTTCGTAATGATCATCGATAACAGCGCAACCGAAGAGATGAGCACGTAATCGTGGTGCTTGGGCAGCCATCGAATACCGCCTTCGGCCAGCAAGCCGACGATCGCAAGCAGGATCGAAGGTCTAAGGAGGTACAGCTGGATGTATTCATCCCTGGGAAGTTCGGTAATCTGAAGAAAAAGCAACTCGAGCAAGACTGAGAGAACGAAGATGGCCCAGTAACAATTCAACAGCAGCCGATTCCACCGTTTCTGGTTAAATTCCAGTGACGGAAATGACATGACAGGCTTCCTTTCCTTATAAACAGCTTCATAAAATATACCATAGCCAGCGTCCCATCGTATATCCCTTTTTGGGCCACCATATAGTTAGTAACAAGCTGATGGCGGCAACGAATCGTTGTCCATATCTGGAGGAGGGGGCAGGGGATGAAAAAAGTCGGACATATCGCGTACGGCCGGCAGGATCAGCCTTCCCTGGAACGGCTCGCGGGCATGCTGAATCGATCGCTGATCGGCTCGAACGAACCGGCTGTCGACTGCGTCGAATGGGAGCTATCGCTCGACGACGGTTCCATACAGTGCCAATTTCCGCTCGGGTCGGCTGCCGCGGATAAGCAGCGCATCTGCGACAAGGTCGGACGCATACTCGCTGAATATACGCTTGCGGAGCATGAGCCGTCGTTGTTACGCGGCATTTTCCAGGTGCGTTACGGGTTGAAGGAGCCCGTCGAGATCGATGCTTTAATTGCGGAGTCCGTGTCCATGCTGGACGGAGAACCCGAAATCGACGGCTCGTGGGCGGGCAGAGGCAGGGAGCGCAGAACCGGTAAGCTTGCGGCGCGCTTCTCCGCGTATCTGGCCGAGAATCAGCGGCTTAACCTGCAAGGGTTCCTAAGATTCAGGTTAACCGAATATCGGGCGGAAGTGCTTGAGGCGGCGGATACGGCAATCGAGGAACGGCTCATGGAGCGGCAATACCAGGAGTTCATGTCGCTGCTTCGAACGATGGCGGAATGGCAGGAAATCCGCACCTCGGCCGTCCACGTTCTTCACGGCGGCGGCAACGCGTTTCGTATTCTGGACGAGCAAATGCGTCCGCTGGAGTCTCCATCGCCGGAGTTCGGACAGAAGGAGGATTTGGAGGAGGAGAGCAGGGTCGTCAGTCGGCTTCTCGCCGTATCTCCCCGCCAATTGTTCATCCATACGCCGGAGCCGGAATCGCAGGTCATCCGCACCATTATCGGAATTTTCGGCAATCGGGCCGCGTTATGTCCCGATCAACCGACGCATTAGCCGGGATCAGGCTTGCGTGCTTGACTGACAGGGTACAGGCGGCGTATAATGTGCGATATCAATCCACATTCAATAGCGATGAGAAAGACACCGATGCTTGTCCACGGACGGCTCAGAGAGAGGAACCTTGGCTGTAAGTTCCTTCCGAACCGGCTTGCGTCGACCCCTTTCGAGCTGCATGGAGGAATTCGGCGACTTCAAGTCGCAGCAGATAC
>Ga0065721_10052193_pt1 | contig 12474 bp, 15 predicted proteins | sample Mesricmetagenome_FD_59108 | JGI IMG/M metagenome (GOLD analysis project Ga0065721, IMG submission 59108) | Mesophilic microbial community from rice straw/compost enrichment Sample: eDNA_1 v2 (version 2) | ecosystem: Engineered > Solid waste > Grass > Composting > Bioreactor | place: USA: Davis... | reverse complement strand
CTTTTCCCGCCCGAAACACTGTCCGGGAATTAGCGGAATCGCTGTCCCGTATTTACTGAAATCACTGTCCGGGAATTACCGAAATCGCAGTCCGGGAGTTTCCGAAACACGCACGAAGTGCCGGTCCGCAAGCCAGATGCGGTGATTGTAGCCCCACGGCTTCTTCAGATACCGCAAGCCATGCTTCAGGAGAAAGAGCTGCACTTGCGTCCTGGCCTTCCTGACATCGTTGCCTGCAAGCATCCGAGCCCGAACAAGGTCGCGCATCGCTTCATGCACTGGATCAGGCACCCAGACGAAGGTGAGCTCGCCGGCGCGGAGCAGACGGGCCAGCATCATGGCATCGCGCGTGTCGTTCTTCTGACGGTCGGCAGGGCGCTTGGGCGTATGGCTGGGCGCCACGACGCGGCAGGGAAGGCCAAGCTCGGTAAGCTGGCGGTAGACGCCATAGCCGCATGGGCCAGCTTCATAGACGAACTCGATGCGGCCGTGCTTCATCGCAAGCTTGCGGGCCTGCCTGGCGATCGCATCAGGGTTGTTGGGAATGGTGCCGAGGAGACGGACCTCACCACTGCGTCCGGCATCTGCAATGGCGATCGAGATCGTGTCCTTGTGCACGTCGAGGCCGATAAAGGCATCATAGTCTTCCATGGCGCAACCTCCTCTCGGCCGAGTCGTAACGCTCGGCACTGGCGGCAAATTACGCCTTTTCATCTCGTTGCCGCCAACGACAACGGTCATACCATCTGGCTGTTCGCCGGATCGAAGACCGGCGGCGAGCGCGCCGCCGCCATCTATTCCGTCATCGAGACGGCCAAGCTCAATGGCGTCGAGCCGCAGGCCTATATCACCGACGTCATCGAGAAGATCGCCTCAGGCTGGCCCGCCTCCCGGTGGGACGAGCTCATGCCGTGGAACTGGACAGCGCAAAGCACGCCCGTCAGCATGGCGGCATGACCGACCAGATCGCCCGGATTCGCATCACGCTCGAAGACTTGAAGCCCGCCATCTGGCGCCGCGTCGAACTTCCCGTCACCAACAGCCTCAAGACCCTGCACCTCGCGATCCAGGCCTGCATGCTCTTCGAGAACTACCACCTGTTCCGGTTCGATATCGGCGATGCCGCCTATGGCATCCGCTTCGACGACGATGATTTCATGATCCGCACCCGCGACGCCGCCAATATGCGCATCGGCAAGCTCGTCGAGCGCGGCATTACCAGCTTCACCTACACCTATGATTTCGGGGACGATTGGCGCCATCGCATCGAGATCGAAGAGATCATACCCGCAAATCCCGGCATCGATTACCCACGGTTTGTCGATGGCGAACGTCGTGCTCCACCCGAAGACGTCGGCGGAACCCCAGGATTTGAGGAGTTCCTCAATGCCATGGCCAAGCCGCGCCATCCCGAGCGCGCGTCCATGGTGCAATGGTATGGCGGCGTCTTCGATCCCACCGATATCAGCCCCGACGAGATCAACGCACGCATGGCGAAGCTCGCCAAGCGACGGGCACAGGGAAGAGCCGCCTACACCGACGCTAAATCCCGCGACAGCTAAGCGATGGCGGTTTCCTGACCACGCTTACTCAGAGAGCGCAGCATCGCCTTTTGCTCCTCGCGCGCCATCTCGGACCAGAGCGCTGGAAGCGCGTGCCCCAGCGCGAGGAAGTCGGCCTCCTCGTCAGCGCCCAGCGTCTCCGGTGCAGCAGCAGCCCGGCGGCGGGCAAGCGTCTCTTCCGCCTGGCGCAGTGCCCGCAAGGCAGTTTCCCAACGCTGCTCGAGCTCGCCGGCCACCAGCCGGTTGTCGGGATCGACCTTGTTGTATTAGCGCTCGGCGAGGAGCGCCTGATAGCGCAGCCGCTCGACCTGCTGCGCCTCGGCCCGCGCGAGCGCCGCCTCGGTCTGCTCGCGGGCGTCACGGGCGCGCTGCCATGCCGCCAGCTCGGCCGGGCCGATGGCGGCGAAGAAGGCCGCGATCACGGCCGCATCGATGGCATCAGCCGCCAGGTGCTGACACACCGGCGTGCCGAAGCTGCGGTTGGTGAAGTTGCAGACGTAGCGGTTGGCCGCCTTGTACTGGACGTGCATCTGATGGCCGCACGCCCCGCACCAGACGATCCCCTGGAGCAACGCGGCGCCAGCGCGCGGCACGCCGCGGCTCATGTTGCGCTTGTAGGCGGCATGGTTGTCGGCGAGCATCGCCTGTACCTGCTCAAAGTCGGCCCAACCGATATAGGCGGGATATCTGTCCTTCACCACGATCTTCCACTCAGCGATCGGGACGCGCGTCGTCATGATCTTGCCACTGGCATAGCGCCCCTGAGACGAGCGCGTGCGCCCATAGACGAACGCTCCGGCATAGGCGGGATTCCTCAAGATCTCGGAGAGCGCGCCGCTGCTGGCCGTCCGCCAGACCACCTCGCCGAAGCGGTCGCGCCGGGGCTCGGTGAGTGCGCGGTCGCGAAAGCTGCGCAGCACCCGGCTGACCGAGCCTTGCTCGCGGAAGGTGGTAAAGACCAGCGCAAGACGCTCGGCAACCTCGCGGTCGGGATCGTGTCGGACGATGCCGTGGCTGTCGCGCTCGAGACCTGCCGGCAGGTTGAGCGCCAGCTCGCCGCGCTCGGCCTTGCTCAAGAGACCCGCGGTCAGCCGCCCGCGCAGCGTGTGGAGCTCGACCTCGGAGATCGTGCCTTTGAGCCCCAGGAGCAGCCGCCCGTTCGCCGAGCCCGGATCGTAGATGCCGTCGCGGTCGCCGATGAGACACTGGCGGTAGCCGCACAGATCAAGGAGCGGATACCAGTCCGAGCAGTTGCGGGCGAGCCGTGTCACCTCGGACGAGAGGATGATCCCGACCTCGCCCAGGGTGACGCGGGCGATCAGATCCTTGAAGCCCGCGCGGTGAACGACGGCAGCCCCTGAGAGCCCGAGGTCGGCATCGACCAGCTCGATGTCGTCCTCGGCCCAGCCGAGTGCGCTGGCGCGCTCCTTGAGCGCATATTGCAGGCGCAGGCTCTCCTGGTTGCCGAGCACCTGGTGAGGTGTCGACTGGCGGATGTAGATCACCGCCTTGCGCGCCAGATGGCGGGCGGTCACAAGATCCGAGATCATGGCTCACCTCCGCACGCGCCGTGCGGGCGAGCCTGTCTCGTCGCTGCCAGCCGTTGGGCATGTGGCCCGCGCCGCAACGCGCAGGAGATCGCGGATGGCGGCAAGCGAGAGCTTGCTCGATGGCCGCACCGGCACCGGTTGCAGACTCGTCGCTGCAATCGGGATCCTCAACGCGGTATCGCCTGGCCCGGCAAGAAAGACATGCCCCATCGTGCCAGCCGAGCGCGGTATCAGCACCACACGAAGACGGCGCCCGTAAAGCGGATGCGCCGGATCGGTGATCGTCACCCGGCGCACGCGGGTGCTCGCCGGGCTAATCGGGGTATCAAGGCGTGTGCTCGTACAATCCCGTCCGGCGTCATTCGACACTCGACTATGTTAGCCCAGCTCAGTTCGAACGGCTGGCCGCATAGCTACAAAACCGCTCTCCATTTTTCCGAAGCAAGTCCATCTCTTGAGAGGCATTATGACAAGAGCATCGAGCAGGCCTTCGCAAAGCTGACGGCCATGCTCCACAAGGCTGGCGCGAGAACACGCGAGGCGCTCTGGACCATCATCGGCCAGATCCTCGAGCACTTCAGCCCCGAGGAATGCCGCAACTACCTCGAGAACTCCGGATATGCGTTCGAGTAAGCCGAAAATGCTCTAGCGGCCCGGCTCGGAAGCGGTCTTACGGCGGAGACGCCGCCGAAAGCGCTGCCCCTTGACGCCACTCCGCGGTGCGAGTTATCGATAGGTATGTCAATTTCCCAGTCCAGAAAGGACGCTGAGCCCGCGTTCCAGGCCTCCGATCCCGAGACTGTAGCGGCTGCCACCCGCTATGTCGTCCTGCACCGGCCTGGCCCAGCATGGAACGAAGCACTCGGTCCGACCGAGCAGCCCGGTGTCGGAGCGCACATCGGATATTTGCACATGTGCGCCGAACGCGGAGATATCGCTCTAAGCGGCCCGTTCCTGTCGCACATGCAAGGGGGAATGATCATTCTCCGCAACGGGCTAAGCGCAGGGCAGGCAGAAGCGATCTGTCGTGATGATCCGGCGGTCCGGAGCGGCCTCGTCACGTTCGAGATCCGCCCATGGCTGATCACCTTCGACAGCATGTCGAAGGGGAACTCAATTTGAGAGCTCCGTCAATATTGGCTGTATCAGCCTTAGGCAGTCGACGTTTATGACAAACAACTCCTGAGCAATCAGCATAGCAAAGAGGAATATGGCGGGTTCTGGTAATCCCTCTCCGGCGACAGCTTGTGCCGAACGCCGACGGAGCGCGCTTCTCGCGCTTGTGAACCGCCACTGTGAGGCTGAGGCGGCGCAGGATCTCGATGCGGTTCTGGCGACCGTCGGGCCAAGTCCGCATTTCGAAATCCATCCGCTTGGCCTCATCCTGTCGACCACCGATGCAGTTGCCGCGTTTTACGAGCGCATGCTACCGATGTTCGCGAAGTACGAACCCAAGGAGGCCGAGTCAGCCACATTCGATGGTGGCGATAGCGGACGCTTCATCGGGCAAGCGGGGGTCGTCACGCGCGATCATGTCACGATCCGCACCGCGGCCGGTGAGGACATCTCGATCCGCTCACTCGCGCTGTTCGAGCTCGACGACGACAGCGGCCTGTTGAGGGGTGAGCAGATTTTCCTCAACCATCACGCCGCCGGCCTGTTCAGCAGCATACTCGGCGGCGACTTCCTGAAGGTTCCAGGGGTTTCGCGGAGCCCGTCAGCCACTTGGCCAGCAGGCTTCGACGTAAAGGAGAACACCTGAGGTGAGAAGCCGACGAGCCCAATTGTCCGCCGTCCGCCTGCACTATGTTGAAGCCGGCGCGCCGGACGCCCCTGTCGTGTTCCTGATGCATGGGTGGCCGCAGACCTGGCGCGAGTGGCGGCCCATCATTCCGGCGCTTGCGCAACACTATCGGGTGATCGCTCCCGATCTTCGCGGGCTCGGCGACAGTTCACGACCAGCGACCGGCTACGATGTCCGCAGCGTCGCATCCGACATCGTGGAACTTGCCGATCAACTCGGCATAGACAGGTTCAAGCTCGTCGCGCACGATCTTGGCGCCTTGGCCGGCTACGCGCTCGCCGCGAATTGGCGCGCCCGAGTCGAGCAACTCGTCATCCTCGACGTTGTGCTACCCGGTTATAGCTTGGAGTCGCTGGTCAAACTCGGTCCGACCGGCTGGGGCATCTGGCACTTCGGCTTTCATGCCTCGCCGGTGGCCGAGTTCCTGATCGCCGGCCGCGAACGCGAATATATGAGCTGGTTCTTCCGCAACATGGCATACGCGCCGGACGCCATTTCTCCAGAAGATGTTGAGGCCTATATCCGTGCCTACCGCGAGCCAGGCGCCATGCGCGCCGGCCTCGCATACTATAGCGCCTTCTACGAGAGCGGATTGCAGAATCGAGCCACGGGCGCGGACAAGCTGACGATCCCGGTCCTCGCCATCGGCGGTAGCGCAAGCGTCGGGCTGATGGTGGCGGACGAGATGCGGCTCGTCGCGAACGACGTGACTGGCGACATCGCTCCGGACTCGGGGCACTGGATTCCCGAGGAGCAGCCGGCGTGGCTTGTCGACCGGGTGCTAAGATTCTTCAAAGAGCGGGGCGAGCCGCCTCGCTGCGATAGCTGACGCCTAAGGGAGTAATTTGCAATGGAATCGGGCATCAAAGGCAAGACGGCAGTACTGTCCGGCGCAGCCCGCCTCAGCGGCCTCGGTCATGCCTTCTGCAAGGGGCTGGCGGCCGAGGGCGTCAACATCGTCGTCGTCGATATTGAGGACGGCTCCGAGGCGGTGGCAGCGCTGCAGGCGCTCGGCGTCGACGCGATGTACGTGCGCACCGATGTCGCCGAACAGAGCGAAGTTGAAGTGCTTAAGCAGGCGGTCGAGCAGCGCTTCGGCGGCTGTGACATCCTCGTGCATGCGGCCTCGCCATTCCCTAGCCACAACCTCGATGAGATGGCCTTCGAGGAGTGGAAGCTGGTCACGAACGTCAACCTCGATGGGTTGTACCTGCTGGCTCATGCCTTCCTGCCTGGAATGAAGGCGCGCGGCTGGGGACGGATCATTCCGATCTCCTCGACCACATACCACGCAGGTATCGGCGGCCGCACCCACTATGTCGCGGCCAAGGCAGGCATGATCGGCTTCACCCGCTCGCTGGCGCGCGAGGTTGGCGACTTCGGGGTGACCGTCAACGTGCTCGCGCCGGGGCTCGTCCGCACCCAAGGCGCAGCCGAGAGTCATGTGGAGGATGCGGTGTTCGCGGGCGAGGACCCCTACGCGATCATCCGTGACCAGCAGTGCATTCGAAAAACTCTGGTGCCCGACAACCTCGTCGGTCCCTTGGTCTTTCTCGCCTCCACTCAATCCAGCTATATCACTGGCCAAGCAATCCTCGTCGACGCCGGCTGGCAGCACGTGGGGTAGGGCGATGAGCATTTCTTCGGTCGAGTCCACCGAGCGCAGCGCAGGCCGAGGCGGCAGCGCCCAGACGCGTCATCCGGCCGAGCAACCGTTCCCGCTCAACCAATGGTATATCGCGGCGTTCAGCCACGAGGTGACGCGCCAGCCGTTGGCGCGGACGCTGCTCGGCAAGCCAGTGCTGCTCTACCGAACCGAGGCAGGCGCGGCCGTCGCGCTACACGATCGCTGTCCACATCGTGGCCTTCCGCTGTCGATGGGCAAGCTTGTCGGGGACGACGTGCAGTGCGGCTACCACGGCATGCGCTTCCGCCCCGATGGCAGCTGCTCTGACATCCCGTCTCAGGCAGTCATCCCCGGCACGATGCGTGTCCGTCGCTATCCGCTGGTCGAGAAATGGCAGTGGGTGTGGATTTGGGGCGGCGATCCGGCGCTCGCCGACGAGAGTCTGATCCCTGACCATGAATGGCTGGGCGTCACCAGGCAGGGCTATCATCCCCAGCCCTTCTTCATGATGGAGATTCGCGGCAACTACCAGTTCATGCACGACAACCTGCTCGACAGTACGCACGTGTCATTCCTGCACCCGGGAGCGCTCGACAGCGGCGACGAGATGGCCTCTGCGAAAATCACGATCGAAGAGAAGGGGCAAATCCTGCGAATCAGCTACGACACGCCGGGCAGCAAGTTCAGCGAAGCGGTCGCTCGCTACTTCCGGGTGCAGCCCGGCAAGCCTTACGATCGCATCCTGAGCAACGAGACCTTCGTTCCCAGCGTCTCGATCGGAAAACAGAGCATTCGCGACCCCGAACAGCCGGAAGCGCCGCCGGTCGAACTCTATGCAATCAACGCGTTGACTCCAGCGTCGCGCGACAAGACTTACGTGTTCCACACTCAGATCACTTCGTTCGACGCCAACTGGACTCCGGCGGATATCGAGAATGTCCGCAATATCGTCGCGCAGGACAAGGTCGCGATCGAAGCGCTCCAGGCACGCTACGAGGAATTCGGCGAAACCGATGAGATCAGCGTGAAGGGCGATAGCATGGGCATACGCTCGCGCCGGGCGATCGATGCGCTGATCCGGCGCGAGCGGGGCGAATAGGCGTACCACCTGTATTGCGTTGCCGGAGCGGGTGTTCCCTGCGGCTTTTTGGTGGCGAAGATGGAGTAGTGGCGGCCGCTTTGGACACCTGTGTTGGCCCCGCTCGCTGTCGTTCCTCAGTCGCGGCTGGTCCTTTGGCTGCAATCCCGGCTTGGACGTGGATCCAGAATGAAAAATTCATTTGGATCGGCAATCTCGCGCTCGCTATTACGGCCGGCACGGCGGCTCACGCCCCGAGGATCCGACCGCCGTCGCGGCTGCGCCCGCTGCTAGGCTCAAAGTGGGTGCTGTCCTCGAGACCACCGCCCACACGTGCTTTGTCACGAGCTTGATTCGGGCAGAGGTGCGGAAGCTCAAATAAGCCGGCTTGAGGTTGGGGTGCGATACAGCTCCGGCGACGCCGCTCCCGGCGCTATCTGGCCAGAGGAGCGGTCTCCAGCAGCTTCGATCGTCAACCGACCTCAGCCTCGTCAACGACCGGCCGGCTCTCGCGGGTGCCGCGCATGCGGCTGGAGGGATCATTCGGATCGGCGCTGATGATCACATGATCCTCGTGCACCTCGGCTAGTGTGCCGACGAACGGAAAGCCTTCAAGGCTGCCGGTCACGCGGTAGCTGACCGTGTCGCCAACCTTGAATGTTGCCGGATCGAAGTTGAACTCGAAGGGGCAGTTCTCGCCCATTCCTTGCATCTTGCCGGCCCTCCCAGTCGCGCGAACAACAAAAATGCTTTGCCTTAGCTTCTAATACGCTTTGCTGGCGCGCATCTCAGCCGAACGCCTCGCCGAACAGCGCCATCATTTCCGCCCACGAGCGGGCATCTGCGCGCGCATCATAGCGGGCGAACTCCGGTCGCCCGAGCTTCTCGGCCTCCGGATTGGTGAAGCTGTGCACCACGCCACCATAAAGGTGCATGCGCCAGTTGACGCCGCCTGCGCGCATCTCGGTTTCGAATGCCGCGCGTTGTTCGGGCGGGACTCCGGGATCATCCGCGCCGATGCAGACGAGCACCTTGCCCCGGATGTTCTTCGCGTCCTCGGGACGCGCGGTCGCGAGGCCGCTGTGGAAGCCGACCGCAGCCAAGATCGCAGCACCGCTGCGCGCGAGTTCGAGCGCCATGGTGCCGCCAAAGCAGTAGCCGATGGCGGCGACCTTTGTGCCGTCGACCTCCGGCCGGGCGCGGAGGGCCTCCAGTGCGCCCTGCGCGCGAGCGCGGGTGCCGGCGGGGTTCTGCATCATGGGGCCGATCAGTCCCATCACCTCCTCAAGGCTGGCGACGATCCGCCCCTGGCCGTGGAGATCACAGGCAAGCGCGGCATAGCCGAGCCCGGCCAGCCGCTCGGCCCGCGACTTCGCATGCTCGCCAAGTCCGAACGCTTCCGGGAAGACCAGGATGCCAGGCCGAGGTCCAGCCGTCGCATCGTCGACATAGAAGTGGCTGACCATCGCCAGGCCGTCCGCCTCGTAGGCCAGGGTTTCGCTGCGCACCGCCATCTCTGAACCTCCCCTCAAATGATTTTCAGCTCTTCATCATTCTATTGAGCTATACTACATATCGGAAAAAGGAAAGCAAAAGAAGAATTGTCGGAGTTCCAGTGGGATTACTGGCGGATTAGGTGAGTGAATTTGTTGAGGTCTCAAACACCATTTCTGGGTCGCCTGCCACCACATGGTCCAAGGGTATCGCCCGCTGTGATGCTGACAAGCGCAAGCTCCAAGACCCCCACTGAACTCCACATGCCCAACGCAGCGATCCACCGCTGAATCAGCACCGCCACTTGGTCGCGCGTCAAGCGAACGCCGACGGCCACCGGGTGTGGCTTATGCAGCGCAGCGAAAGCTCTCACCGCCAGCTACGTTCCACAACCAAACAGTTTAGTCATGGCAAGCGGCCCATCAGGCCGGTTCTACCGGCCACAGCGTCGATCGATGCCCGGGCTTCGCGGCCAATCTGGTCTGGCGGAAGCGAATCGACCCGATCCGACAGCGCTTCGGGACCGATCGCGCGAATCTCCTGGGTCCGCGCGACAGTGGAGAGGATACGGTCGAGAGGAAGTGCGCCGCGTCCCGGGAAATCGCGGTTGTGCATCGCGTCGTCCCACAGGTCACCCGGCGGCACCGACGCCAGCCCATCGACGATCTGGACGTTCACGATTGCACCCCGCGGAAGCGACTCGAGCAGCGCGAAGTCGGCCCCACCGCGCATGAAATGCCAGGTGTCGAGTAGGATGGCACTGTTCGGCCGCGCTGCGCCGCTCCAGATCTCCCAGGCATGGCGAAGCGTCGGCAGCCCGAGCATCGGCATCGGCTCCAGATCGACCCAGATACCTTCAACAGCGGCCCGGTCGCAGAAGGAAGCGAAGCTTTCGATGAGCTGTTCGGTCAGCAACGCGTCCTTTACGAACCCTGCGATCGCCACAATGTTGCGGATCCCGGCGCGCGCGCACAGCTCAAAGGCCTCGTCTGGGCCATAGTCGAGCGCTTGACGCAGGAACGCATCGCTGCCGTCGGGATAGCGGATCGGCGCCCAGCCACTCATCCCATCGAGATAGTCGATTGTCACGCCCTTGGCTGCGGCCGCTGCGACCAAATCCGCGGCGCTGCGGCCCGCCGCGACCTCGCCCAGATATTTGCGATACGGCAGTGTCAGCACATCGAAGCCACCGGCAGCAGCTGCTTCGATCTGCTGGTCGAAGCTGCACGCCCGCACGGTCCATTCCCACATCACGCGCCGCATCAGGCCGTGCCCTCGTCGCTGTTTGCTGCATTCGCCGTGTTTTCCCACACCGCGACTGGAAGAGCGACGCAGGCACTCAACTCGCCGAAGGCAAGAAGACGGGCCTTATGCTCCTCGAGGAGCTTAAGTCCCTGCAGCGCCATCATCGCTTCAGGCGACTCGAACTGCAGGTACTCGCCAATCGCGCTACGATCGGCGGCAACAAACAGTGATGCCCCTGTCCACCCGGGAAGCACAGTGCGAAAGCGTTCGGCGCTCGCAGTCAGATAACTAAGCAACTCGTCCTGGCGCTCCGCGGCGCAGCGCATGATCGAGAGCAGCATCGGCCGTGATGCAGCAGGATCGATCATCAGCGAGAACCCTGCGGCTTGGCCAGCCGGGCCAGGCACCATCACAGCGCGATTGGAAGAGACACTAGTGACCTGCGCCACGCTGTAATCACGGTACACGTCCAGGGCAGCCTCGGGGGCCGCTCCGTTCCGCCACCGCAAAAATTCGAACATGTCGTCTGCCACGAGGCCCTTGTGAATTGCCGCGGCCTCGAGCCCGTCGAGCGCTGCCCAGCGCGCCTGGGCTGCTTCAATCAGCCCCTCGCGGACATTCCCCAGCGCCTGCGCCATGATCAGGCTCGTCGGTCTGGCGCTATCTGCTAGCTGCATCATCGGCTCTCCTCGCCCCATCAGCGGGCAGTCTGTTCCTGATATCGCTTGAGTCCGCTGCGGACGTCCCCGGGCAGCTCGATCGCCGTACCCAGCGCCTGGTCAACGCACACCGAGGTGAGCGTCGCCAGGAAAGCGATTCCTGAGCGCTCGACGTGCCGGGCGGTGATGCGGGTAGTAAACGTTCGGCGGGTGACGCCCGCGATCTCGACGGTCATGTCGAAGACGTCGTCGGCAGCAAGGAAGCTCGCGAATTCGAATGCGAGCGCCTTGGTCGGATAGGTGATCGCCTGGCGACTTGGATGCGGCCGGTCGACGAACCCGAGCGCGCTTCGGGTGAACCAGTCACGAGCGAGGACGACATAGTCGGCAAAACGAGGCGTGTAGACAACCCCGGCCGGGTCGCACTCGCCCCATGCGACGCGCCGCCGCACGACGACCGGGAAGCGGGAGACGAGCCTCTCATTACAGTCGTTCACTTATGGCATCTTTCCTAGCAGCGCTGCCGTCGTGGGTCTTGAGGCCAGCAATATCCGATGACTCTCAGCCGAGAGACATCCTCAGGCGGGTGCCGCGATGACGACGCTGGCCGGGGAGGCCGTTGGGACGACACGCTCAAGACGAAAACCCGCGGCCTTGAGTAGGGAAGCATAGGCCGAGGCGGTCCGCTCCCGCCCTCCCGTCATTGTCAGCATCAGCATGTCATACATCCAGCCGGGGTGAGGCAGGGGCTCCTCGGGCAGAACCATCTCGACGATCGCGAGCCTGCCCAGGGGTGGGATGGCGCGGCGGATGACATTGAGGATTTCGATCGAGCGGCCATCGTCCCAGTCGTGCAAGATCTGCTTGAGCAGGTAGAGGTCCGCACCTTCCGGCACCGCTTCGAAGAAGCTGCCGCCGGCGAAGTGGAGGCGCTCGGCACAGGGACGAGATGACCAACGCCGCTCTGCCTCCTCGACCACTTCTGGCAGATCGAACAGAATGCCTCGGACCCGGGGGTGCCGCTCGAGCAGCAGGCCAGCGAGGCTCCCATGATTGCCGCCGACATCGACGAACGAACCAAACTCTCCGAAAGGATCAGCATCGAGGAGCGCCTGCTCGATACGACGCGTGGTTACGGTCATGGCCTCGGCGAATTCCGTCGCCACGGTCGGGTGCGCGCGCATGTAGTCGAACGCGGAGCCGCCGAATTGGGCATCGAACGCCGGCTGCCCAGTTTCAAGCGTATGGGCGAGCGCTGTCAACGCCGGGTGCATCATGATTGCGCCGAGCGCCAGATAGGCTCGGGGGGACGCTGGATGGTCGGACAGCAACGGCTCGGCCAACTGTGTGAGTGCGTAGCGATCTTCGCCGGCCGCGCGGAAGATGCCGTGCGCTGCCAGCGCGCGCAGCACGCGGCGTAGCGCCTCCGCGTTGAGATTGGCTTGCGCCGCGACC
>Ga0065721_10052191_pt1 | contig 12475 bp, 7 predicted proteins | sample Mesricmetagenome_FD_59108 | JGI IMG/M metagenome (GOLD analysis project Ga0065721, IMG submission 59108) | Mesophilic microbial community from rice straw/compost enrichment Sample: eDNA_1 v2 (version 2) | ecosystem: Engineered > Solid waste > Grass > Composting > Bioreactor | place: USA: Davis... | reverse complement strand
GGCGGCGCCGGCGGCCTTGGCATGGGCCTTGTGGGCGCGGCCGCCTTCGCCCTGCTGGGCGGGCTGATCCTCAACCTGATGCCCTGCGTCTTTCCGGTCCTGGCCATGAAGGCCGCGTCCCTGGCCGGTCACGGCGGCGGCGGGGCCGCCCGGCGCGAGGGCCTGGCCTTCGGCGCGGGCGTGCTGGCGACCTTCCTGGTCCTCGCGGGCCTGCTTATCGCTCTGAAGGCGGCGGGCTCGGAGATCGGCTGGGGCTTCCAGCTGCAGTCGCCGCCGGTGGTGGCCTTCCTCGCCCTGCTGATGCTGGCGGTGGCCCTGAACCTGTCCGGCGTCTTCGAGGTGGGCGGCTCGCTGCAGAACCTGGGCTCGGGCCTGGCCGGCAAGGGCGGCGTCGCGGGCGCCTTCTTCACCGGGACCCTGGCGGTGGTGGTCGCCGCGCCCTGCACGGCGCCGTTCATGGGCCCCGCCCTCGGCTGGGCCCTGACCCAGCCGGCCGCTGCGGCCCTGGTGGTGTTCGCGGCCCTGGCGGCGGGCTTCGCCGCACCCTTCGTGGCCGTGGCCTTCGCCCCGGGGCTCCTCGCCCGCCTGCCGCGGCCCGGCCCGTGGATGGACGCCTTCCGCAAGGCTCTCGCCTTTCCGATGTACGCCGCGGCCGCCTGGCTCGCCTGGGTGCTGACCCAGCAGGCCGGGGCGGACGGCCTCGGCCGCCTGTTCGGCGCGGCCCTCATCCTGGCCCTGGCGGCCTGGCTGGCCGGCATCGCCCAGCGCCGGGCGATCATGGGCGCGCGCCCCCTGGCCCAGGGGCTGGCCGCCGCGGTCCTGGCGGTGGCGGCCGTGGTCGCCGCCGTGGGGCCCCGCTACGCCCTGGCCGAGACCGGGGCCGCGCCCGCATCGGCCGAATACGAGCCCTATACGCCCGAGCGCCTGGCGGCCCTGCAGGCCGAGGGCCGGCCGGTGTTCGTCAACTACACCGCCGCCTGGTGCGTCTCGTGCCAGGTCAATGAGAAGGTGGCGCTCTCCACCAAGGCCGTGGCCGAGGCCATGTCCCGCAACGGCGTCGCCTATCTCAAGGCCGACTGGACCAAGAAGGACGCGGTGATCGCCGAGGAACTGGCCCGTTTCGGCCGGGCCGGGGTGCCGCTCTACCTTGTCTATGGCGCGAACGGCGGGCCGCCGAATATCCTGCCTTCGATCCTCACCGAAGGGGCCGTGGTGAAGGCGCTCGACGCCGCCGCCAGGTCCAGCTGACCCGAACGCCCACGAAACCAAGGAGCCGTCCCATGTTCCGAGCTTTCGCCATCGCCGCCAGCGTCGTCGCCATCTCGGCTCCGGCCTTCGCGGCCCCCGTGATCGGCCAGCCGGCCCCGGCCTTCCAGGTGAAGGACGCCGACGGCAAGACCCGCTCGCTCGCCGAGTTCAAGGGCAAGACCGTGGTCCTGGAATGGACCAACGAGGGCTGCCCTTACGTCCAGAAGCACTACAACTCGGGCAACATGCAGGGCCTGCAGCGGCAGGCGGCCAAGGACGGGGCCGTCTGGCTGACCATCATCTCCTCGGCTCCGGGCACCCAGGGCTACAAGGAGCCCGCCGAGGCCAAGGCCTGGAAGGCCAAGGTCAAGGCCGCCCCGACGGCGATCCTGCTCGACCCAGACGGCAAGGTCGGCCGGGCCTATGACGCCAAGACCACCCCGCATATGTACATTGTCGATAAGGCCGGGACCCTGGTCTACATGGGCGGCATCGACGACAAGCCCACCGCCGATCCGGCCAGCCTGAAGGGCGCCAAGAACTATGTGCTCGCGGCCCTGGCCGATGTGAAGGCGGGCCGCGCCGTGGCCCAGGCCGCAACCAAGCCCTACGGCTGCAGCGTTAAGTACGCCTCCGCCGACTGACCGCTGCCCTCGAGGGGACCTTGACCGACACCGCCGCCGCCTGGCGCGCCCTGACCCGGGCCGCCGAAGCCGCCGCCGCACGACCGATCGCGAGCCTGTTCGAGGCCGAACCCGACCGGCTGGCGCGGCTGACGCTGGAGGCGGCGGGCCTAGTGCTCGACCTGGCCAAGCAGCCGTGGGACGAGGCGGGCCTCGCGGCCGCCCTTGACCTCGCCCGCGCCGCCGGGATCGAGGCCGCCCGCGACCGCCTGTTCGCCGGGGAAATCGTCAACGCCTCCGAGCAGCGTCCGGCCCTGCACATGGCGCTGCGGGCGCCGGACGGGGCCGACTTCCGGGCGGCGGGCCGGCCGGTCTCGCGGGAAGTCGAGGCTGCCCGGGCCCGGATGCGCGCCTTCGTCGAGGCCGTGCGTTCGGGCCGGAAGACGGGAGCCACCGGCAAGCCGTTCCGCGCCGTCGTCCACATCGGCATCGGCGGCTCGGACCTCGGGCCGCGGCTGGTGTGGGAGGCGCTGAAGCCGCTGGCGCCGCAGATCGACCTGCGCTTCGTCGCCAATGTCGATCCCAATGAACTGGCCCAGGCGCTCACTGGCCTCGATCCGGCCGAGACCCTGGTGGTCACCGTCTCCAAGACCTTCACCACCCTGGAGACCCTGACCAACGCCGAGGCGGCGCGGGCCTGGCTGCGGGACGCGCTGGGGCCGGCGTCAGACGCGCATCTGGTGGCCGTCTCCGCCGCGCCCGACAAGGCCAGGGCGTTCGGCGCGCCCGACGATCAGGTGTTCGGCTTCTGGGACTGGGTGGGCGGCCGCTACTCGCTGTGGTCGGCGGTGGGCCTCTCCTGCGCCGTCGCCCTGGGCTACGAGGTCTTCGAGCGGCTGCACGCGGGGGCCGCGGCCATGGACGCCCATTTCCAGGCGGCGCCGCTGGAGCGCAACGCCCCGGTGATGTTGGCCCTGGCCCATGTGTTTAACCGAAACGGCCTCGGCCGCCCCGTCCGGGCGGTCGTGCCCTACGCCCAGCGGCTGCGCCTGCTTGCGCCGTTCCTGCAGCAGCTGGAGATGGAGTCCAACGGCAAGCAGGTGACGGCGGACGGCCGGCCCGCGCCGCAGCCCACCGCCGCCGCCGTGTTCGGCGAGGCAGGCACCAACGGCCAGCACGCCTTCTTCCAGCTCCTGCACCAGGGGACCGAGGTCATCCCGGTGGACATCGTCGCCGTAGCCGAGGGCTCGGAGGGCGACCCGGCGGCGCAGCGCAAGCTCCTGGCCAACGCCATCGCCCAGGCCGAGGCGCTGATGGTGGGCCGGCCCATGCCCGAGGATCCCCAGCGGCGCTTCCCGGGGAACCGTCCGACCAGCTTCCTGCTTCTGGAGGCGCTCACCCCCGAGGCCCTCGGCGCCCTCATCGCCCTCTATGAGCACAAGACCTTCGTGGAGGGCGTGCTGTGGGGGATCAACAGCTTCGACCAGTGGGGCGTGGAGCTGGGCAAGACCCTGGCCGCCCGCATCCTTGAGGATCTGGAGGGGCGGGCCGACCATCCGCATGATCCCTCGACCCGCGCGCTGATCGCCCGGCTCAAGGGGGCGCCTCGCGCCTCCGGCGGGTGACTCGCGCCAAGGCCTCGGCTATAGGCCCCCCGTCATGACGCGTTCCGCGCACCATCACGGCCGCCACCACCATCCGACCCCGGCGGGTTCGGACGGCGGTCGCGCGGCCTGACGCGACGCCCCGAAGCCCCGCCGAAGCGGACGGGGCTTGGTTCTTCAGCAGCAAGCGCCGTCCGTCCCTCAGACCTTCCGAGAGACGACGATGAGCGACCTTCCTTCCGATGCTTCCTTGAGCCCGGACGCCGCAGCCGGTAAGCGGCCCGGCATGTCCAGCGATGCTCCCCAACGCCCTGAAGCCCGCACGCCCCGCGGGTTCGTCGATCGCCGCGCCCGTGACGTCGTCGCCGAGCGGCGGATCCTGGCCGCCGTGTCGGGGGTCTATGAGCGATGGGGCTTCGAGCCGCTGGAGACCGGGGCGTTCGAATATGCCGACGCCCTGGGCAAGTTCCTGCCTGACGCCGACCGGCCGAACGAGGGCGTCTTCGCCCTGCAGGACGACGACGACCAGTGGATGGCGCTGCGCTACGACCTGACCGCGCCCCTGGCCCGCTTCGCCGCCCAGAACTGGGAGACCCTGCCCAAGCCTTTCCGCCGCTACGCCTACGGACCGGTGTGGCGCAACGAGAAGCCGGGGCCGGGCCGCTTCCGCGAGTTCGTGCAGTGCGACGCCGACACGGTGGGCTCGGCCCGCCCCGAGGCCGACGCGGAGATCATCGCCATGGCCGTGCAGGGGCTGGAGGCTGCCGGCCTGCCGGCGGGTTCCGCGCTCATCAAGATCAACAACCGCAAGCTGCTGAACGGCCTGATGGCCACGGCGGGGGTCACCGACGAGGCCCAGAAGCTGGCGGTGCTGCGGGCGGTCGACAAGCTGGACCGCCTGGGCGCCGAGGGCGTGCGGCTGCTGCTGGGCGAGGGGCGGCTGGACGAGTCCGGCGCCTTCACCAAGGGCGCGGGGCTGAACGCGACCGCGGCCGACCGGGTGCTGGCCTTCACCGCCGCGGGCGTGGGCGGCCGGTCCGAGACCCTCGCCAAGCTCGCGGACGTGGTCGGCGGCTCGGCCGAGGGCGACGAGGGGCTGGCGGAGCTGGCGGCCATCGATGCGGCCCTCACCGCCCTGGGCGTCGGCCCCGACCGGGCCATCGTCGATCCCTCGGTGGTGCGGGGCCTGGAGTACTACACGGGCGCGGTGTTCGAGGCCGAGCTGCTGCTCGCCACCACGGACGACAAGGGCCAGAAGGTGACGTTCGGCTCCATCGGCGGCGGCGGCCGCTATGACGACCTGGTGGCCCGGTTCACGGGGGAGCGGACGCCGGCCACCGGCTTCTCGTTCGGGGTCTCGCGTCTGGCCGCGGCCCTGCGCGCCGCAGGCCGCGACGCCGCCCAGGCCGTGCGCGGCCCGGTGGTGGTGATCGCCTTCGACCAGGCCCGGATGGCCGACTACTTCGCCCTGGCCGGGGAAATCCGCGCGGCCGGCATTCCGGCCGAGGTCTATCTCGGCCAGTCGGGGATGAAGGCGCAGATGAAGTACGCCGACCGGCGCCTGTCGCCCGCGGCGGTCATCGTCGGCGAGGACGAGCTCGCCGCCGGCACGGTGACGGTGAAGGACCTCGACCTCGGCCGCGAACTGGCCAGCAAGGTCGCCGACAACGCAGCCTGGCGCGAGCAGCGGCCGGGTCAGCAGACCCTGCCGCGCGCCGAGCTGATCCCCGCCCTGCGCCGCATCCTGGAGGCCAGCTGATGCGGGTGGAACCGCCGGTGCCGGCGGAGGCCCTCGCCGCCATCCGCGCGCCGCTGGACGCCGCCGGCGCGACGCCGGCCGACGCGCCGCTGCTGCAGCCGCTGAACCTGCTGCTGGACCTGGCCGGCGAGGCCATGCGCGCCCGGCTGTTCGTGGTCCAGGCCGAGGGCGGGGCCGAGGCGTGCCTGCGCCCGGACTTCACCGTGGCCATCGCGCGCCAGCACATCGAGGCGGGCGCCGCCGAGGGCCGCTACGTCTATCAGGGCGCCGCCTTCCGGGCGTCGGCCGGCGCCGAGCGGCCGGAAGAGTTCCTGCAGGTGGGACTGGAGCTGTTCTCCCCGCCCGGCGGCGACACGGCGGCCGCCGACGCCGAGATCGCGGGCCTCGCCTGGCGCGCGGCGGCGGCGGGCGGGCGTTCGGACCTGACCCTGCGCCTGGGCGACGTCGGCCTGTTCGGGCCGTTCATCGAGAGCCTGTCCCTGGCCGACGCCCTGGCCGCCCGGCTGAAGCGCGTGGCCGGCCGGCCGCGCCTGCTGCAGGCCGAGCTGTCGCGGGTGGGCGAGGCGGCCGGCGGGCAGGGCGGCAGCCTGGCGAACATCCTCTCGGGCCTCACCGAGGCCCAGGCCGGCGCCCTGCTGGAGGAGGTGTGGAGCCTCGCCGGCGTGCAGCCGGTGGGCGGGCGCGGGCCCGCCGAGATCGCCGCGCGGCTGGTCCGCAAGGCCGAGGCGGCCTCGGCCCCGGCCCTGACCGAGGGCCAGGCGGCCGCCATCCGGGCCTTCATGGCCATCGACGACGCCCCCGACGCGGCCCTGGCCCAGGTGGGCGAGCTGGCCGGGCGGGGGAACGCGGCGCTGAAGGCCGCCCTGGAGGGCTGGGCCGCGCGTCTGGGCGCCCTCGCCAAGGTGGCGGACCCGCACCGGATGTCGTTCGCCCCGGCCCTGGGGCACGCCTTCGACTACTACGACGGCCTGACCTTCGAGGTGGTGAGCGCCGCCCTCGGCCCTGACCGGCCGGTGGCGGTGGGCGGACGGTACGACGGGCTGTTGAGCCGCCTGGGCGGCGCAGGCGGCGGGGCCGTGGGCTGCATGGTGCGGCCGTGGCGCGCCTGGAAGGGGGGCGAGCAATGAGCGAGCTGATCATCGCGATCCCCTCCAAGGGGCGACTGAAGGAACAGGTGGAGGCCTGGCTGGCCGACAGCGGCCTGCCGCTGTCCGTCTCGGGCGGAAGCCGCGGCTACATGGCCAGCCTCAAGGGCCTGGCGGGCGCCCAGGTGCGGCTGCTGTCGGCAGGGGACATCGCCGAGGCTCTGGACGCCGGCGAGGTCCATCTGGGCGTCACCGGCGAGGACCTGCTGCGCGAGCGCGGCGAGGACCTCGGCGCCCGCGTCCTGCTGTTGAAGGCCCTGGGCTTCGGGCGGGCCGATCTCGTCGTGGCCGCGCCCCGCAGCTGGCTGGACGTGGACACCATGGCCGACCTCGAGGAGGTGGCGGCCGAATATCTCGCCCGCACCGGTCGGCGGATGCGGGTGGCCACCAAATACCTGTCCCAGACCCGGGCGTTCTTCGCCCGGCACGGGGTGGCGGACTACCGGATCGTGGAATCGAGCGGCGCCACCGAGGGAGCGCCGGCGGCGGGTTCGGCCGAGCTGGTGGTGGACATCACCACCACCGGGGCGACCCTGGCCGCCAACGGCCTGAAGGTGCTGACCGACGGAGTGATCCTGAAGAGCCAGGCGCAGCTGGCCGCCAGCCTGCGGGCGCCCTGGAGCGAGGTGGCCCTGGCCGCCGCCGAGCGTCTGCTGCGGGGCGTTGAAGGGCGTGCGGCGGCCCTGCGCTCGGCCACCCTGAGCTGGCCGGCCCGGGGCGACGCCGCCGAATCGGCGGTGGTGGACGAGCTGGTCGCCCGGGGCGCGTCCCGGCGTCCCGGCGGGCTGCTGGCGGAGGTGAATCAGATCGCCAACGCCGCTCAGGCCCTGACCGCCGCGGGGCTCGGCCCGGTCACCGCCGTCCGGCCCGAATTCGTGTTCGACGTGAGCTGCCCGGCTTTCGACATCCTGAAGGCGAGTGTTTTTGACTCCTCGGTCAAAAATTAGGCGGCAAAATCATGGTGATCGCGAAATTCTGATCGCGCAGTGCAGCTAAGCGGCGTTGCGCCGTTGACTCGCGCTGAAAATTGCCGTTCTGTCATGGGGCGAGAGACATGACGGCGCTAGTCCTAAGGTCTCCGGCGTTTCGGGGAGGAAACGCCCGCTCAATCAGAGCGACTGCTCAAGACGGCCCGCTGAGATTATCCCCCTCAGCGGGCCGAACTTTTTTCAGCCTCGGTCAAATTTTGACGAATAAGTCAAAATCTGTATCGCCGAGCGTGACGCCGTCCCGCGGCTGCGGGGCTTTCCTGATCGCGTCGATCGGAATCGCCCTCCCCGTGGCGGGGAGGGCGGGTTCTGCGCCCTACCAGATGCGGACGCGCTGCTCCGGCGGGATGTACATGGCCTCGCCCGGCTTCACGCCGAACGCCTGGTAGAAGGCGTCGATGTTCCGCATGGGAACGTCCACCCGAGCCTGGGGCGGCGAGTGCGGGTCCGACACCAGGATCTGTTTCATGAAGTCCTCCCGGTACTTGGCCCGCCAGACCTGGGCCCAGCCGAGGAACACTCGCTGGTCGCCCGTGAGGCCGTCCAGAACGGGCGGCGTCTTGCCCTTCAGCGACAGGTGATAGGCGTCGAGGGCCAGCAGCAGGCCGCCCAGGTCGGCGATGTTCTCGCCCATGGTCAGCTCGCCGTTGATGTGGGCGCCCGGCAGGATCTCCAGGGCCTCGTACTGCTTGCCGAGCCGGGCGGCCTGGGCCTGGAACTTGGCCGCGTCCTCGGCGGTCCACCAGTCGGTGAGCCGGCCGTCGCCGTCGGACTTGCGGCCCTGGTCGTCGAAGCCGTGGGTGATCTCGTGGCCGATGACGCCGCCGATGGCCCCGTAGTTGATGGCCGGGTCGCCCTCGGGATCGAAGAACGGCGGCTGCAGGATGGCGGCCGGGAACACGATCTCGTTCTTGGTGGGCGAGTAGTAGGCGTTGATGGTGGGCGGGGTCATTTCCCACTCGTCGCGGTCCACCGGCTGATTCAGCCGGCCCGCGACCCGGGCCCAGTCGAAGGCGATGGCCCGCTGCACATTGCCGTAGAGGTCGCCCTCCTTGATCTCGAGGCCGGCGTAGTCGCGCCAGGCGTCGGGATAGCCGATCTTCACCCGGAACTTGGCCAGCTTCTCATGCGCCTTGGCCTTGGTGGCCGGGCTCATCCAGTCGAGCCTGTCGATGCGCGCGGCCATGGCCGTCTTCAGGTCGGCGACCAGGGCCTCCATCTTGGCCTTGCTGTCGGCCGGGAAGTAGGCCTCGACGTAGAGCTTGCCCAGGGCTTCGCCGAGGAAGGTGTCGACGGCGGTGACGCCCCGCTTCCAGCGCGGCAGCTGGGCCGGAACCCCCGACAGGGTCTTGGAGCGGAACTCGAAGCGGGCGTCGGCGAAGGCGTCCGAGAGATAGGGCGCGGCCTGGTCGGCCACGGTGAAGGCGAGCCAGGCCTTCAGGGTCTCCACCGGCGTCTGGGCGTAGATCTCGGCGATCTTCGGGAAGGCCGTGTTCTCGGCCACCACCACCCGCCTGGCGGCCGACAGGTCGGCGCCGGCCAGGAAGGCGTTCCAGTCGAAGCCGGGGGCGAGCTCGGCGAGCTTGGCAACCTCATAGGGGTTGTAGGTCTTGTCGTCGTCTCGGCGCTCGGCCCGGGTCCAGGAGACCTCGGCGATCCTGGTCTCCATGGCGAGGATGGCCTTGGCCTGGGCCTCGGCGTCGGGCCAGCCGGCCAGGGTCAGCATCCGGGCCACATAGGCCTCGTAGGCGGCCTTCTGCGGCGCGAAGCGGTCCGCCAGGTAGTAGTCGCGGTCGGGCATGCCGAGCCCGGCCTGGCCGAGATAGACCGTGTATTTCAGCGGGTCCTTGGCGTCGTCATAGACATAGGCGGAGAAGACCGAGCTGCCGAAGCCCTTGGCGCTCTCGCCCATCAGCCGGGCGAGGTCGGCGTGGGTGCGGGCGGCGCGCACCCGGGCAAGGTCCGCGGCCAGGGGCTGGGCGCCCAGGGCGTTCACCCGGGCCTCGTCCATGAAGCTGCGGTAGAAGGCGCCCACCTGGGCCTGGGCGCCTGCGGCCTTGGCGTCGGCCGCAGCCTTCTCGACCACCGCCCGCATCCGCTCGCGGGACAGCTCGTCCAGGGCGTTGAAGGCGCCCCAGGTGGAGCGATCGGCCGGGATCTCAAGCTGCTTCATGTAGCCGCCGTTGGCGTAGGCGAAAAAGCTCTGGCCCGGGCTGACCGAGGTGTCGCGGCCGGCCAGGTCGAAGCCCCAGGTCCCCATCCGCGGAGCCTTGGTCAGGTCCTTGGGCGCGGGGGCGTTGGCGGCCGCCGCATCGGCGGCGAGGGCGGGCTGGGCGGCGATGGCGAGGGCGGCGGCGCAGGCGGCGGCCAGCCAGGCGGTCTTCATGGGCGGTGCTTTCCGTATGACGCAATTGGCGGCGACCTTTGCCGGGGCCGCCGCCGTCACGCTCGTTACATTTTCGTCAGGAAGATCAATGGTGATGGGCGGTCGCGGGCGGCGAGACCCGCACCTCGAAGTCGGCCTTCACCCGCGCCCCGCTGGCGAAGACCAGGGTGGCCGGCAGCCGGTCCCCGGTCTTCAGGGCGGTCTTGAGCCCCATGAACATCAGGTGATGTCCGCCCGGGACGAACTGCACCCGGCCGCCGGGGGGCAGGTCCACGCGGTTCAGCCGCTGCATCGAGCTGACGCCGCCGCTCATGGTGGAGCGGTGGATTTCCACGGCCCGGGCGGCGGGGCTTTCCACAGCCACCAGCGCGTCCGCCGCCTTGCCGGGATTGGCCAGGGTCATGAACCCCGCGCCTGTGGTCCCGGCGGCGGCCGGGCGGCTCCAGGCGGCGCTCACCTGCGGGGCGGCCACGGCGGGCCCCGCCGTCCCCAGCACGACGCCGGCGGCGAGGCCGATCTTCAGTAGGTCCATGTGACGCCTCCGAACACGGAACGCCCGTCGCCGGGCCAGTAGGCGGCGCTGGCGGCCGTGGCCGCGACCTGCGCCTGTACGTTGGAGATATAGGCCTTGTCGGCCAGGTTGCGGACATCCAGGAAGAGCGACAGCCGGTCGCTGGCCCGCCAGCCCGCGCCAAGGTTCCAGACGGCGTAGGACGGCGTCCGGGTGCTGTTCACATAGTCCACCCAGATTTTCGAGGACCATTCCAGCGACGGGGCGATCCACCAGCCCGCCGGGTGCTCGTAGCGCAACTCGGCCCGGTACAGGTGCTTCGGAACGATGGGCAGGCGGTTGTCGCCGTAGTCGCGGTCGCCGTCGAAGCGGAAGTCCGACCAGGTCCAAGTCTGCCGGAGGCGAAGCTCGGGGGTCGCCTGCCAGTCCACGGCGGCCTCGATCCCCTGGTGGATCGTCCGGTCGGCGTTGAAGGTGGCGGCCGGGCGGTCGGCGCTGACGGCGAACTGCAGCATCTCCCCGTCCAGGCGGGCGCGGTAGTAGGCGAGGTCCCACAGGACAGAGCCCGCCCGGCCGCGCGTGCCGATCTCGGCTGTCCAGGCTTCCTGGGGCCGCACGGGGGCAAAGCCCTCGCCGGTGGGCGACAGGGAGCCGTGGTTCGGCGGTTCCACCGAGCGGGTCAGGTTGGCGAAGGCCTGGACGCCGTTTGCGCCTTCCCAGAGGAGGCCCACCCGCGGGGCGAACCAGTCGTATTCCCGAGAAGCTTGAAGGTCGAAGGTGGCGGGCTGGCCGGGGATGGCGAACTGACGATAGTCGCGCTCGGTCCAGCCCCAGGCGGCCCCGCCCACCAGGGCCAGGCCGTGGGTGACGAACAGCCGCCCCTCGCCGAACAGGTCCAGGGCCTGGGCGTTCTGCTGGGTGCGGGACGTGGGCGCGCCCCGGGCGCCCTTCAGATTGACGTAGAAGTTGGAGTCCAGGTCGCCGGTGCGCAGCCAGAGACCGGCGAAGGCGTCGGCCCGGCGGCCGGCCACCTCGCCCTGCCAGTCCAGCCGGCCGAAGGCGCCCCAGTTGCGGCTCTCCTGGTCGATGACCTGGAAGATCGGATGGTCCAGGTCCTTCCAGACCCCATAGACCGCGCCCTCGAAGACGGCGGCTTCGTTCAGCCGCCAGGTGGTGCGCAGCGAGCCGCGCAGGCCCCGCTGGTCCCGCGCCTGGTCGTTGGCGTAGTTGCCCGCCGCCGCCTGCCCGGGATCGGCGTCGAACTGAGCCCGGGTGAGCGCGCCGGGAATCTCCTGCTTGATGTTCGAGCCGTTGAGGATGAACCGCACCTCGCGGTCCTCGCCGAAGCTGCGCCCGACGTTGAGGGTCCCGAACTGGATGTTCTGCTGGCTCTGCGGGCGCCAGCCCTGGCCGGTCTGGTTGGTGGCCGAGGCGTAGATGTCCCAGGCGCCGTGGACCCGGGCGAGGGCCAGGTGCTCGCGCAGCAGGCCGAAGCTGCCGCCGTCCAGTCGGGCCTTGGCCTCGAAGCCGGCGGTGCGACCCGTGGGCGTCGCCATGTTCACCGCCCCGCCCAGCAGCGCGCCGCCGAAGCGCAGGGCGTTGCCCCCGCGCCAGACCTCCACGAAGCGGGTGTTCAGCGGATCGGCCACCTGGCTGTCGCCATAGCCATCGGCCTCGTTCAGGGGCACGCCGTCCTGGGCGATGAGGAGGCCGCGGTTGTGGTTGGCGTTGCCGATCCCCGAGCCGCGGATCGAGAGGCGGATGTCGCCGCCCCACTTCTTCTGGGCATAGACGCCGGGGGCGTCCCGCAGCATGTCGTCCAGGGCCACGGCGAACCGCCGCTGGAAGCTTTCCTGGCTGATCACCGAGACGCCGCCGGGGGTCTCGGCCAGGCGGCGGCGGGCGTCCTGCACCACGGGCGGGTCCTCGGGGTTGGGACGGGCGGTGACGATCACCGCATCGACGGTGGCGGAGGCGCGGGTCGGGGGCTCGTCGGCGTGCGCCGCCAGCGGCCAGGCGACGCCCAGCATCAGCGCGCCCCGCAGGGCGCAGGTCTTGAAGGTCATGTCCTTGAAAATCCGAACGTACTGAGACAAGGCGCACGACGGAGCGCGCGCCGACGCGGTCGTCAGGCGTTCGGGGCGGGCGGGCCCTGGCCGAAGGGGCGTGGCGGCGCCCGGGCGGGGGGCGGCGCGGCCGTGGGATCGGCG
>Ga0065721_10005623_pt1 | contig 12480 bp, 7 predicted proteins | sample Mesricmetagenome_FD_59108 | JGI IMG/M metagenome (GOLD analysis project Ga0065721, IMG submission 59108) | Mesophilic microbial community from rice straw/compost enrichment Sample: eDNA_1 v2 (version 2) | ecosystem: Engineered > Solid waste > Grass > Composting > Bioreactor | place: USA: Davis... | reverse complement strand
GTAATTAATTGGCTGCTGCGAGAGTGTGGAAATTATTTGTGCCGAGGATTAATTCCGCTAATTGATAATCCTGCGAAACACAATCACCGACATCCCACCGAACTTCGACTCACTAAACTGCTGAAAACCCAACTTCTCAAGAACACATATTGAGGGTTTATTGGAAGGTTCGGTGAACGCAATAACGGGTTTTTGGTAGCTGTTGTGATGCCACTCAAGAAAGGCCCGGCCGGATTCTGTGGCGTAACCCTGGCCTCTATACGCCGAATGCAAACGAAAACCCAGCTCCACCTGCAGAGCACCATCTATTTCACATTGTTCAACGCCACAATAACCAAGCAATATTGGTGAATCGCGCAAAAACACGGCGAATTTGCTGAAGCCGAATCGGCGATAGCTTTCGCATAATTCGTTAAACCGCTCCCTGGCTGATACCTCGGTTAAAGCACCTGACGGCGAATAGACCATAAAATCCGGATTGGTTAAAAGGCGGATCGCTGCGATCTCATCCTCGGGGAGAAAAGGCCGCAGGAGCAATCTTTCGGACAGAATGATCGTATTCATCTATTCGCGGATAAATTTTCCGCTCAAACGAATATCCGCGCTTGATACGCCCACCATCACCTCAAATTCCCCCGGCTCTACGCGCCAGTCATCGGCATCCACATCCCAAAATGCGAGATCACGCTCGGTCAGATTTATGGTGATTTCTTTGGACTCCCCCGGTTGGAGAAATACTTTTTGAAAGCCTTTTAATTCTTTCAGCGGTCGCGGGACGCTTGCGTGCACATCGCGCAAATAAAGTTGCACGACTTCGGCCCCCGCTTTTTCCCCTGTATTCCGCACCGTCACCTGCACGGGAATTTCGGTGTTGTTGCTGCCCATTCTAGTGGGCAATTGCAGATTTGATAATTCAAAGTTGGTGTAGGAAAGGCCGTGACCGAAAGGAAATAACGGCTGAATATTCTGCTGCTCAAACCAGCGGTGCCCGATAAACACGCTTTCTTTGTAAAGCGATTCCTGTGCGTTGTAATCGTTAAGCGCGATGGGTGCCGTGTCGGCGAGTTTTTTCGGTAAGGTGATGGGCATTTTGCCGCTGGGATTGACCTTGCCAAATAAAATATTGGCATAGGCGTGGCCGGCTTCCATACCGCCGTACCAACCCCACAGAATCGCATTGACTTGCTCGGCCCAGGGCATTTCCACCGCTGACCCGGCAATCATCACCACGATGGTTTTAGCGTTGGCTTTGGCGAGTTCAGCAATCACGCGATCCTGATTTCCCGACAGCATCATATCAACGCGATCATCGCCTTCGCGGTCGTGATTGTGGTCAAGGCCGGCAAAATAAAGCACCGCGTCCGCATTTTTCGCAGCGGCGATATAGTCGCTGGCCGGGACAGCTTTCAATCCCGGTGCTTCCCAACCTAAGGTTGCGTTTTTATTACCGTCATACAGAAATTCGACGTCGTATTCCTGTGCGGAGGACAGTTCAATAGCCTGGCTGTGCACACGACCGCCGAGGTCTTTTGCGGAGAGCACTTCCTGGCCATCAATTTTAATCGTCGCGGCGCCCTCGCCCTGCACTTTAAGTATATGTTCGCCGCTAGCCAAAGGTTTGATTTTGGCTCGCAATGTCAGGTATTGCGTAGCGGAATTCGCGAGCGCTTCGATGCGCGAACTGGGCCATTCCTCCCGTTTTATTTCGTGTTGGCGCGCGGCGTCCGCGTGGTGTTGTACTTTCCATACGGGCGTGCCAGCACCGCCGTGGCGAGTGACAATAAAATCCGCCGGAATGGGTTGCACCAAATCACTGTCGGCGGCAATTAAATATTGAATTTCCACTTGATCGCCGAGAGCTGTACGCAAGCCTTGTAATGGCGTGATCTCATATTCGGATTTTACTTGCGATGAGCCGCCGCCGCGGCCGTGAGCGAGATTGGAATTGGGGCCCATCACCAGAATTTTGCGCAGTTGGTCTTTTTGCAGCGGCAATAATTGGTTTTGATTTTTCAGTAACACCACGCCTTGCTCGGCAATTTTTTGCGCGACGGCGCGGTGTTCGGCGGTATTGCGCGCGCCTGGCAGACGCTTCGGATCCATTTTGCCGACGCGCAGTTGCAAACGCAGTACGCGGCGCACTTTGTCATCCAATACAGCTTCGGGGATTTCACCTTTTTGAATGGCTTCGCGCAGCGGTCGGGCGAAAAAATAATCCTCGTAATCGGCGACATGGGTGCCCATTTCCAGATCGAGTCCGTTAAGCGCTGCATCGCGGGTATTGATGTCCACATACCAGTCGGTCAGCAGTACACCATCGAATCCCCACTCCCCTTTCAGAATATTTTTGACCAGTAATTCACTTTGATTGGCGTTGGTGCCGTAAACGCGGTTGTAGGAACCCATTACCGAATAAACGCCGCCCTCTTTTACCGCCGCCTCAAATGCCGGCAGATACACTTCGCGCAGGGCGCGTTCGTCCGGGCGCGCATCCACGCCCCAACGATTCAATTCCTGATTATTTAACGCGTAATGTTTGACGCAGGCGGCGACGTCCTGCTGCTGAATGGCCTGAATTTGCGGTACCACCATGCGGGCGGCGAGAAAAGGATCTTCGCCGAAATATTCAAAATTGCGACCGTAAAGGGGCAGGCGCGCCAGATTGACGCCCGGGCCGAGAATAATGTCTTTATTGCGGTGGCGCGCCTCGCGCCCAAGTACCGTGCCATGCAGCGTCGCCATGTCCGGATCCCAGCTCGCCGCCACCGCCGTCAGCGGCGGCAAATAGGTCGCAAAATCCGTATCCCAATTGGCCGAATCCCAGCTGTGGCGGGAGATTTCCTCGCGCACACCGTGAGGGCCGTCGCTGAGGGTCATTTCCGCAATACCCAGGCGCGGCACACCGGCGACTGTGAATTTGCTGTTGGCGTGCACCAGGGAAATTTTTTCCTCCAGCGTCAGCGCCGCCAATAAACGCTCAACCTCCTGCTCGACCCTCTGAGGTGAACGTTGTGTCGTTTCGGAGGACTTGTTGCTGGTTCCGGTGCAACCGGCAAACAGCAAAAGGAGAGAGAAAGACAAAAACCATAAGCGCGAATGCGCGGGATATCGACGATTCATAAGCCGGCCTGTTTTAGCGGGTCCTGGAAAATCCGGCTTCTTTATTTTTATAACAGCTAGACGGCATAACGGGCTGCAAAGGCCGGGACGGCAAGCTTGACGCTTCCCCCTCCATGGGTCAAGCGAGGGCGCGGCTATTTGGCTGCGGGCGGCTCGTTTTTGTTGTCCAGATGTGCCTTGCAGAAGGACAGCGCCTGCCGCGATATAGGCGAAAAATGTTCTTTGAGTTTATCCATACAGGAGACGAGATCGCGGGCGCGGGCTTCGTGGATATCGAATAAAAAATTGTCGTGCAGGTCCGGGCGGTANGCGCCNATGGTTTCGCAATAATTGGCCGCAACCCGCAGCAATTTTTCCACCGANGCTTTGAAATAGGCATCCGGAACTTTNGGGNANGGAAAAACGCCCTCAATATAATCGGCAAATTCGACCCTGCGGGTGGCGTCCGCGGTGGAAAATTCCCGGCGCAATATATGCGTCAGCTCATTTTCGAATTGTTGCAGGCAGCGCAGGCGATCCTGGCTGCGACTTTCCCTTACCGCGTTAACCAGTTCGCGCTTCTGCTGGCGCAGGCTGTAAAGCACTAAAAACAAAATAATCCAAAGCACCAGCGGACCGAGAATACCGCCGAAAAAGGTCGCAAAATCCGACCAGTCCACCGGCGCGCCGAGCAGGTCGAGAGTGTTATCGGCGTAATAGAAATAGAGAAATACCACCAGCAGGACAAGACAAATTCCAACTGCGGCTGCAATAACAAATTCCACGTGAAAATCCTGTTTATTTTTATATTAATGTTGCGCTGCACATAGCGCGCTTGGCGTCAGTTGCCACGTAATATGCGCACGGGGCAGGTAAATGACAAGCGCAGCATTGCATGGATTGTTGAATATTCAACCAACCTTGTGATTACTTTCACAAAGTGAATCGCTGCAAGATCTCCCGCTAGTCATCACGCCGAAAATTGACAGACGCAACCAAGCGGCGTAGGGTCCGCCCGCGTTTTATTCCAGCAGGACATTTCTTATGAGCGATCTACCTCAATGCCCCAACTGCCAGTCTTCCTACACCTATGAGGACCGCGGATTGTTTATTTGCCCCGAATGCGGCCATGAATGGTCTGCCGACGCGGCCGCCGCTGTGGAAGACGGCAAAGTCGTCAAAGACGCTAACGGCAATGTGCTGCAGGACGGCGACACGGTCACCGTAATTAAGGATTTGAAAGTGAAAGGCTCGTCGCTGGTGGTGAAGGTGGGCACCAAGGTCAAGAATATCCGCTTGGTGGATGGCGACCATGACATCGACTGCAAGATCGACGGCATAGGCGCCATGAAGCTGAAAAGCGAGTTCGTTAGAAAGGTTTAATGTGCGCCCCTTACGGGGCGGCTCATTAAGGTGCGGGCGGCGGCAACACCTCTTTTTCCGATTGCGGTTTTGCCGATTTCTCTGGAGTAAACCAATAACCCTGCACCCCCAGATTGCGCCACGCCCAAGGCAACCAGCGCATCAGCGCAAAAGCCAGCCACAGCGCCCACAACAGCATGGCGAAGCGGTAAACCCACAGCGGCAGGGTGATGGCCCAAGCCAAAGGAATTTCCCCCGCGCTGTGGTCCTGATACCACTGCAAGTAAGTGGCGGTTGAACCATTTCCGGCCACCATCATCTCCGGGCGCGAGAGCAGCGATGCAGGGATGCTGGCGGCCAGGGCGCCCAACACCAGCAGCGACAGGCCGTAGAGTGCAATCTGCGTCAGATTGAACAGGTGGTCCCCCGGCGGGTTCTGACGGCAGCCACGCATATGCAGAGCGACAAACCAAACCGCAATGGCAGCCAGCACGTACAGATTGAAAGTCGCCACTCCCAAACTCAGCAGAATCCATTCGTAAGCTTTCAAAGGCGTAGTGCCGCTGCGGGCAAGACCGACGGCGAGTACCAGCACCACCAGTAACACTCCCCAGAACAGCAAGGCTGGACCGATTGAGGGACCGCCAACCAGCAGCAGCCAGCGGTCCGCCGGTAGGTTCATCTCCAGACGCAGATTGGTAGCGGGCATGCCCAGATTTAGCTCCGGCGTTGTGCTGGTCACACCGCCGGCAGTGTCGCTCTGCCAATCCACCTGCAGCTGATGGCTGCCCGGATTGACCGGAATTTTCAGGCGGTTCTGACTCTGGCTGATGGGCGTTTCGCGGCCGTCGATCAGCACCCGCTGCAGTTGCGCATCCTCCGGCAGCTGCAGGTCGTATTGCTCGCCCTGGGTTGCGCGCATTTGCAAACGCAGGGATATCGAATTGGCGCGTTTGCCGATGCTCTGGTTCAGATTGACCGAATCCACGCTCAACTGGCGACCTTCCACCGCAGTGGGGCGGGTAATGGCCACAGTAACCGCCTCACCCGGCCAGGGCTGCCATGTGTTGATGCTGCCGGCGACAGCGGGAATGCCGCTGACGCTAGCGTGCCAGCTGGGCGATACATCCAGCGACCACACCTCCGCCCAAGGTTTGCCTTCGGCGGCTACCAGGGTCATATCGGCAAACGGTTTGAGGGTGGACTCCCAGCTGAAGGCGTTCTGGCGTTCGCCTAGGCGCACGTCCATGGTGCCGTCGCTCACTTGGCCGCTGCTCGGCGCTTCACCCGGCAGCAACGGTATGGCGAGATTGACCACCCCTTCCGCCGGCGCAATGCGCTCCACCACCGTAGTGACCGCCCACTCCAAACCAACGCTGATGCGGCGGCTGACGGTTACATAGGGCGGTATCGGATCCGGCAACAGGCGCTGCGCCTCCTCGCGGGCGGCCTGCGCCTGTTCGCGCTGCAGCTGCAGCACCTGACTCATTTGTTGCGCGTTGGGCGCGCCGCTGAGGCGCCAGTTGCGCAAGGTGTGGCGCACATTGTGGAGCGGTAGCTCAAAGGCGAGGGAAATCTGTTCGCGCCCGGCGGTGCCGCCCTGTAGTTCGATCTCGTGGTGGCCGCGGGTCAGCCGCACCCACAGGCGGCCGTCGATACTCTTCAACCAAGCCGCCGAGCGGCCATCTACCAAGACACTTTGCGGATACCAGCCGGGCACTTGAGCGGGCAAGGGAAAGGCGATATCCGCCTCCGTGTGGACGCGCATTTTCAGGGTGAGGCGGCTGTCGTCATCGACGAGGGACACCGCCTCTATAGCAGCGCATTCCGGCAGGCACGCCGGCGGCTCTACCAGGCGTTTTTCCAGGGTTTTCAGCAGATTGCTATCCACGATTACCTGCGCTTGTGCCGGCGGTGGTGCTATTCCAATGGTCATCAACAGCAACGCGGCGGCGGTGGCGTTCGCCGACCACACCCGCAGCGGCGGCATGGGCACACGCCCCTTCATATGGCGCACCAGCAAGCCGGCGAGCAGCACCGGCAGCAGAATCGCCAGCAGATAACCCAAGCGGTTCGCCCAGGGCGGCACCAGATACAGGCTGGCGTCGTCCTCGGCAGTCACAGGGCCGCTCCAGGACAGATTGGCTTGATGCCATTTCCAATCGGGCAGGCCGGGCCCCACCTGGATTTTTTGGCCGGGATCGTAGGCTTTTTGCTGCACAGGAGGAGCCGAGACCTTGGTGGTTCTGGACCGCGACGCTTCATAGGCCGTTGCCCGCAGGCCTTGCACGGCTATTTCTTCGGCGACCTGACTCGGCGCCGGTATGGACCGCTCAAAAGCCATATCCGCGTTGCTATCGAAATTCATATCCTGCGCCAGCCAACTTTTCTCCAACTGCGGATACAGCGCCTGACGCGCCTGCTGTACGGTGAAGGGCAGCAAGATCAATAACAGCGCCGCAAAACTGAGCCACAAATAGCGCTGCAACCAAGTCACCCAGCGCCCTTTGGCAAAGGGCAACAGGGCGAAGACCACGGCGAAATTCAGCCACACCACCACCGGCGAGCCGGCGCGCTGGAATACCAGCACCACAGTGGCAAAGGCGACGGCGCCGATCAGCGGACTGGTCGCCCTTCCCAGAGCCACGGCAACCAGCAACACCAGAAAGATCTCCCACAAACTCCAGTTGCCGATCCAACTGCCGCTTACATGATCGGCGCCGCTGGCGTACAGCAGCGACCAGCCCGGGGGTAAATGCAGGCTGGTGATCACCTGATCAAAATTCGCCTGCCAGCCGGTGACGGGTAGAGAGGAGTCGCGCTCCAGCCGGCTGACGGCGAGCAGTTGTAAGCGCTGCGCACGGATCTCCACCCCGCGCGGACTCTGCTCATCCAACCGCGTCACCGAGAGCGCCTGCCCCTCCTGCTCGGCGCGGCCCAGTTCGTATTCCGGCTGCACTTCCAGGCGCTGGCTGGCGGTAAAGGAGCCGTTGATCACGTCTTTAACGGTGAAGTAGCCGCCGGTGAAATCCAGCCAGAGGTCTTTCGTGAGAGTCAGCTGGTTGCCCAGAGGATTGGGGTCGCCGCGATGCAGCTCGCGCAATGTCAGGGTATTGCCGGGTTCGGCGAGATAAGTCGGCAGGCTCTGCCATTCCCCCGGCAACTGCGTCTGGCTCGGGTCCATGCCCGGCAGTCCTTCCAGTTGCACGGTGCGCAGAGCGGCGTTAGCCTGGAACACCCAGACTTCCTGGGCCGGCCACAAGTCATTCGACGGTTGATAGGCGAGCGTGTCCAAGGGCGTGGCACTGTGGGCCAGCAGGTGGATTTCCCAGCGCCCCGGCTTCAGCTGCACCCGCAGACCGCCGTCCTTCTCTACCCGGGCGGGCAGATCGCTGCTGAACTGGCGCGGCACAAATCCCGGCAGCAATAAGGGGCCGGTCTGCACTTCGCGCTCCTTGCCGCTCACACTGAGCTGCACCCGGGTTTCCAATAACGCGGGGTTGGCATCTTCGAGACGGCGGAAAACTTTGATATCGAGACTGTCGGCGCTGGGGCCGGCGGTCTCTTCGATCTGGCCGCGTAGCCATAATTCGCTGGCGCTGGCGCGGGTGGGATTGGCAACCGCGCTGCCATCAATGCTGAGCGTCAACAGGCCGCTGGCCTCGGGTATGGGCAAGGTGCGCGGCAGCGTCTGCCATGCCCAGACGCCGGTCAGCAGATGCTGGCCGGCCTGCAAAAACACCTGGGGTTTGCCCTCGCGGCGCACCACCGCGACACTGCCGCCGCGATTGGCCACCCGCTCCGGCCAGAAACCGTCCGCCCCCGGCAGCACTACCCAAGCTTCGGCGAAGGTCTCCACCGCCAGCTCAAACTGGCCGCCGGACCGCCCCAATTGCAGGTCCAGTCGCCCCGGCCACACGCAGGTGCGCTGGGCCTGGTTGTGCAAATGCGGACATTGAATATCCGGGTGCTCGTGCAACACCCACTCACGCCAATTGCGCAATTCCGGCGGTATCACCACCTCCGCCGCAACTGCCCCAAATACCACGCTCAACCATCCGACCAGCACTGCCAGACATTTCCGCATGTTTTTGACCCTTTGTTGTTTTTGGTTTCCTGAATTTGGTCTCTGCCTTCATGGACTGGAGCCGGGAGGTGCTGCGATCAGCCCCTCCCCCTGGGAAGGGGGTCATTTAGTGGCAAGGCCCAAAGACCCCACCCCGGCCCTCCCCGTGCCAGGGGAGGGAGCAGACTGTGCCGCTCCTGACTGAATTCGCCGCTTAACCCAACTCCACCCTTTTCCCGCTCGCCCCCGACTGCAACACCGCCTGCACAATCCGAATATCCTTCAGCCCTTCAATGCCGGGCACCATTACGTCAGTGTTATTGAGAATAGCCAAAGCATCGTCATCCATTTGTTTGGCTTGTTGATGCACGATTTTTTTATCGAGAGCTTTGCCGTCGCTGGTGCGGCCTTGCACGCCGTTGTAGGCCTGCATGGGTTGCAATTCGTACCAGCCTTTTTCGCAGTCCACGCGCAGTTGGTTGAAATTGCGGGTAACGCTGGTGGCGCAGTGGGCGATGACGCCGCCTGGAAATTCCAAATCAAAAATCGCGGTGGAATCGGTTTTGGTGAAAATTTCCGGATAGTCGTTTTCGAAGCGACCGGTGACGGCTATGGGTTCCAAACCGGATGCGTAGCGCGCGGCATTAATCGGGTAAACGCCCATATCGTAAATCGCGCCGCCGCCTTTGCTTTGGTCCATGCGCCAATCATCCTGCGGGCCGCCGCGGCCGGCGTAGCCCGCTTCCGCTTTTACGGTTTTGATCGCGCCGTAAGGTTTGCTTTTGGCAAATTCGATAACGGTGCGGGTGTTGGGCTCGTGCTGCAGACGGTAGCCAATGGAGAGTTTCACTTTATTTTTATTACAGGTGTCGATAATCGCCTGACATTCATCCACGGTCATCGCCATGGGTTTTTCACACCACACGTGTTTGCCCGCGTCTGCGGCAATAACCGAGAATTTTTTGTGGAGAAATGTCGGTGTTACCACGTACACCACATCGATATCCGGGTTGTCGGCAATTTTTGCCAAGGTGTCGTAGGTGTAGACGTTTTTATCTTTGATGCCGTACTTCTTCTGCCACTCGGGAATTTTTTCAGGGCTGCCGGTGACTATGCCGCGCAGCTCGCAGTGTTCTGTCAATTGCAGTCCGGGGGCGAGCAAATCGCGGCTGTAACCACCCAGGCCCAACAGGGCAACGCCAATTTTCTTTTTCGGCTTCGCCGCCCAGGAGGGCAGTATCAGAGAGGATGCGGATGCTCCGGCCAGACCTTGAAGCAGACGACGGCGGGACAGATGAGTCATGGAATTTCTCCTGTTGCTGAGGCGGGGATGGCGGGACAAGCGGCAGAGCATATAACAGTCCGCGAGAACCGGACCACCGGGGTTTTGTAAACCAGTCGAGGCGACATAGACCGCGAATGGCGAGTTGAATTCTGAAGGGAATAAAACAAAAAGGCCGACATGTGTCGGCCTTTGGAAGCGAGGGGAAATTAATTGCAGCCGATGCGGGTTTGGGAGACGGCTATGTTGTCGTAGACAACGGTGTTGGCACCATGACCCTGCCAGCCAATGCGCACCAAACGAACATTTACGTTATAAAAGCCGCCGTGATCGTCCAACCAGCGACTGTCATAGCCGGAGTTACGATCATTGTCGATCGTAAGCCCTTCAATCAGGCGGTCGTTGAACCAAAGCTGCATCAGATCGTTTGTGTTGTCGTAGAAAATCTCCACGCAGCTAAGTTGCCCAGGAGTTAATTGAAATGAAGTATTCGCCTCATTGGGGTTATATAAATTCGGTGACACCGTATCTTTTACAGACGCATGATTCCACATGAGTTTATTGTCATTGTGGAAGCGCAAACGAACTGAGCTGTCATCGATATTGGAATTCGCATCTTCCAGTAAGACGAAGAAATTGACGGCACCCTGAGCAGCCTGGGCATGCTTAACATAGAACCGGACATAGGCGCTTTGAAGTCCGGCAACCGCATTTATATCCAGCAAAGCCGGATCGTCATAACTACCAGTAGCTGCTACTTCGATCGCGTTACTACCGCCAACGCCTCCGGAGACATAACGGTAACTGCCGGTCTTACCTTTGTTCTGGAAAGTAATACCCGCCGGCAATTCCCCAGCGATTGCAGTTTCAAAATCCTGACAATACACGACCCCGCCACCACAATTTCCCACCACACCCGAACTGCTCGAGCTGGATGAAGAACTGCTGGAACTTGAGCTGGAACTGGAGCTCGAGCTCGATGATGAAGAACTGCTTGAGCTGGATGAAGATGAAGAGGACGAACTGCTGGAGCTGCTGGATGAACTACTGGACGAGCTGGAGCTGCCCGTGCCGGAAGAGCCGGTACCGCCGCAAGCTGTGAGCAGCAGTGCCAGGCCCATAAAAATCAGAGGTTGTTTCATGATGGCCACCGGTGTTTATCGGATTATGCGGTGCCCACAATCGGGCGCGCTGGAGGTGGCGATCTTATAGTAGAGATGACTGCCGCGTCCGCGCGGCGGGTCAAAATTTTGTGAAGTTCAACGCGTCTCCCGGCGCGCGGCGGCGTTGCCCAGGTCCTTCACCCGCTGGGCGATGGGCGGCATCTCCTCGCGGTCGATGCGCACGTCCAACAGCACCGGTCCGCGCAGTTGCTGGAAGGCGGCGAAATCCATCTCTTCGATCTGGGCGGCAGAGTGCACCACTATGCCGGGCACACCGATGGACTGCGCCTGCATGGCGTAATTGATTCGGTTCAGCTCCCAGCCGATGGACTCGGAGCCGGCGATGCGCTGGCCGTGCATCACCATGCCCAGAGCGGCGTCGTTGAGTACGATAAACACCACCGGCAGACGCTGCTGCGCGGCGACACTAATCTCCTGCGCGCTCATCAGATAAGCGCCATCGCCCACCAGACACACCGTCAGCACATCAGGGTTGGCCTTGGCGGAGCCGATCGCTGCCGCCAGCCCCCAACCCATAGCGCCGAAGCCGGTGCCGAGGCGCACCCGGCCCTGAAAATCCGTATTGACCAGATAGTGCGTCGCCCAGGCCCAGGCGTTGCCGGCGTCGAGATACATGCGGGCATCCGCCGGCAGCATGCGATTGAGCGCCGCCATCAGGCTCTGGGGTTTGACCGGCGACGAGAAGTCTCTGCAGCGCTCGCCAGCATCCAGGGTCGCGCGGGTGCCCAGGCAATTCACCGGCACCTCGGGCTCGACGCAACACTGCCAGCGCTTGCCGCCAGCAAGGGCATTTTCAACCAGCGCATTAAGCTTGCCGAACACCAGATCCGGGTCGCTGCACACATGGTGGTTGGCCATGGGCGAACGGGTGAAGTGCTCGGCGTTCTGGTCGATGTGCACCAAGCGGGTGTTGAGCAGGTGCGCGTCCCAGCCGCCGGTGGCGAGTTCAGTCAGGGCGCTGCCCACCGCCAGAATCAGATCCGGCCGGCCTTCACTAAACACGGCGCGGGCGGAGCTGTGGCCGGCGAAACCGTAGACGCCGCGGTAGAGTGGGTGGCGCTCATCCACCCAATATTTACCCGTGGGGCCCACCACAAACGGCGCGTTCACCTTCTCGCAAAAGGCCACCACCTGCTTCGCCGCCGGACCGATTTCTCCGTCGATAAAGACCGCGACCGTATCCACCTTGAGGATCTTGCGCCAAAGAATCTCGATGGCGCGGTCGTCGGCGATCTTAAAATCGTGGGCGAACAAATCCGCGTGGATCCGCCGCGGCGGCGCGCTGGGAAAACTCAGCACATCCGACGGAATGCTCAAATGGGCGGGGGCGTGGGGGCTGCGGTGGGCGGCCATAATCGCGGAGATCAGCTTGCTCTCCAGCTGCTCGGCGTGGGAAACCAGGGAGGAAAACACGGTGCAGTGGCGCATCATGGCCACTGTGTCTATGGCGGTACAGCTGCTCTCCTGCAGAGCGCGCCGGCCGAATT
>Ga0065721_10005725_pt1 | contig 12482 bp, 13 predicted proteins | sample Mesricmetagenome_FD_59108 | JGI IMG/M metagenome (GOLD analysis project Ga0065721, IMG submission 59108) | Mesophilic microbial community from rice straw/compost enrichment Sample: eDNA_1 v2 (version 2) | ecosystem: Engineered > Solid waste > Grass > Composting > Bioreactor | place: USA: Davis... | reverse complement strand
GGCCGCCGATCTCGCGCCAGACGATGCGGAGCTGGCGCGGCCCCGGCCCGGGACCGAGCGTCCAGGTCACATGGACCCGGCCGTCCTCATTGGAGAGGGCGCCGTACTTCACCGCGTTGGTGGCGAGTTCGTGGAAGGCCATACCGAGGGCGACGGCGGTGTTGGGCTGGAGCCACACCCGCTCCCCCGCCAGGGTCACCCGCTCGCCGCGGGCCCCGCCATAGGGCATGAGCTCGGTGGCGAGCAGTTCGGCCAGGCTGGCGCCGCGCCAGTTGTCGCGGGTGAGCAGGTTGTGCGCCTGGGACAGGGCGATCAGCCGGGCCTCGAAGGTTTCGCGCACGCTGGCGACGTCCTCTCCGTGACGCAGGCTCTGGGCGGCGATGGACTGGACCGTGGCTAGGGTGTTCTTCACCCGGTGGTTCAGTTCGTCGAGCAACAGCTTCTGGCGGGCTTCGGCGGCGATGCGGGCGACGATCTCGCGCTCGGCCGCCAGGCGGGCGCGCACCTGGCGCCAGATGGCGAAGCTGATCAGGGTGGTCGCGAAGAGCCCGCCGGCGATGAAGGCGAGCGTCAGCCAGCGATCGGACGTGCGGTCGTAATCGGCGCGCGCGCGATAGACGATGGTCCAGTCGCGGCCGGCGACGCTGAGCAGACGCGTGGCCATCATCCCGCCGCGCAAGGGCTCGGCGTCCGGAGATTCGTGCAGCAGGTTGGCGCGGCTCGGATCGCCGTCATAAACCGCATAGTCGAGGCCCACCCCCTTGGCCGCCGGCAGGACATTCGAAAGCAGGTCGCCGGCCCTGAACGGCGCATAGACGAAGCCCTGCAGCCGCTCGCGGCGCTGTTCGACGGTCGATGGGGTCGCCCCTCCGCGATAGACGGGCTCGTAGATGAGAAAGCCGGCCTGGGGATTGCGCGAGCCCTGGTCCTGGAACAGGGAGACCTTGCCCGACAGAGCCGGAGCGCCGGTGTCGCGGGCGCGATCCATGGCCTCGCGGCGCACCTGGTGACCGTGCATGTTGAAGCCGAGGACGCGCTCGTTCGGCGTATCCTGCGGCTGGAGATAGAGGATGGCGTGGGTCTCGCTCTCGCCCGGTCCGAGCCTTGGCAGCCGCCTGGCCCCCTCCTCCTCGAGGATGGCCGCGAAGGCGTTCTCCTCCCCCCGCCTGATGCGGGCCGAATAGCCGATGCCCTGGATGCCAGGATAGCGGCGGGTCAGCTCCACCCGCTCGGCGAAGGCGCGGAACTCGGCCGGACTGACCGTCTCGCTGGCGGCGAAGAGACCCGCGCCTGCGCGCAGGACGGCTATGTAGGTCTCCAGGCGGTTGCCAACGGCGTCGTTGGCCTGATCGACGACAGCGTCGAACCGCAGCCGTTCGCGCTGTTCGCGACCATGCTCGAGCATCACCGCGCCGGCCATGGTGGCCACGAGCCCTGCTATGAAGACAATGGCCGGCAGGGCCAGGGTGGGCCAGTTGCGCACCCTCGCGCTCGCTTTCTGGAAGAAGCTGGTGGCCAAGGCGCTTCCCAATCCTAGCGGACCATCAACGCCTTAGCCTTGATCGGCGCGGCTGGGAAGTTTGATCGAACGCCGTCTTCCATTAGGCTCCGACAGGCGCTCCCGGAGAGTTCCAGATGCTGATCTTCTATCATGCGCCGCAATCACGTTCCGTGACGACGCTCTGGCTGCTGGAAGAGCTGCAAGTTCCCTACGAGCTGGAGATCGTCGACATCCGCGCCGAGGGCGGCGCGCCGGAGAGCTATCGGGCGATCCAGCCGCACAAGAAGGCGCCGGCCGTCGTCCACGACGGCGTGGTCATCACCGAACGCGCGGCGATCGCGACCTATCTGGCCGACGCCTTTCCCGAGGCCGGCCTTGCGCCGCCCATCGGCGATCCCCACCGGGGGCCGTATCTGAGCTGGCTCGTCTATGTGGACTCGGTCATGGATCCCTGCCTGGCGGCCAGGAACTATGGCTGGGACTACCGGCCGCTCGATGTGTCCTTCGGCCGGTTCGAGGACATGACCGCGCATGTGGAGGCGACCTTGAGCGCGCACGACTATGCGGTCGGGGACCGTTTCACGGCGGCCGATGTCAGCCTGGCGAGCGCCCTTCACTGGGCCGTGGACGTTATGTCGCTGCTGCCGGGGACGCCGGCGGTGCGAGCCTATCTGGAACGGGTGCAGGATCGCCCGGGTTTTCGCCGCCTAATGGCCAAGGGACAGGAGGGCGCATGAGCAATGTCGTGAACCTGAACAAGGTGCGGAAGGCGCGCGAACGGGCGCTGGCCAAGGAACAGGCGCAGGGCAACCGCGCCAAGTTCGGCCGGACCAAGTCGGAGAAGGATCTCGCCAAGGCGGAGGCGGAGAAGGCCGAGCGCACCCTGGACGGCGCCAAGCGCGATCCGGAGAGCTGAGGTTGCGGTCGGGTCAGAGGACGGAAACGACAGGGCCGGGATAGGCGAGCACGGCGCGATCCGCCGTCAGGAGGGCGATCTCCTCCACGACGGCCTGGGCGATCAGGATGCGATCGAATGGGTCCCGGTGGAGATCGGGCAGTACGGCGACGGCGGCCGCGTGGGCGCCAGTGATCGCCAGCTCCTGATAGCCGCTCTCGAGGAGAGCCCGGCGGAACAGACCAGCGTCCAGGTCGAAGTCGGGCCTGCCGATCGCCGATTTGATAGCGACCTCCCAGATGCTGGCCGCGCTGAAGACCAGATCGTTCGCCGGGTCCTCGAGCAGATCGACGGCCTTCGCCGACAGGCCAGACCCCGCCGCCGCCCAAAGGAGCAGGTGCGTATCGAGCAGCAGCTTCATCTTCAGCCTTCGAACAAATCCTCGATCTGCTCACGACCAAGAGCGTCGAAGTCGGGCGGCACGACGATGCGCCCTTTCAGGAAGCCTATGCGCGGCTTGGGGGCGTCGTCTTCCGTGATCGCCACGACCTTCACCAAGGGCTTGCCCGCCTTGGCGATGATGAAACTCTCGCCCTTCACAGCCCCGTCGATGAGCTTGGAGAGGTTCGTCTTAGCATCGTGGATGTTGACGGTCCGCATGCGTCACCTAAACTTAGTCCATTGAACTTAGTTTAGTGCGCCAAACGCTGCAAGCCGCAAGGGCGTGGGTGGGGAAGGCTCGACACTCCCCCACCCGCCCGGCGCCGTCCGGCGCCGCTTACGCGTCCCTCCCCCCAGAGGACGCGCAAAGAGGTCACATGCGTGCGGGAACCGCCTGGTCGCGGGCTTCCGGCGGAATGGAATCGTAGATGGTCGGCGGGGTGATGCCGAGACGCTTGCGGGCCGCTTCCAACGGCTCGTTCATCAGCCGCTCGTAGTCCTCGCCCAGCAGCCAGGCGGCGGCCTTGCCGCGCTTGTAGCCCTGCCAGATCGCCTTGACGTGAGGATGGTCGGCGCCGCGGGCCCGGCTCGCCGCGCCAAGGGCGATGAGCGCCCATCCGAGGCCCTTGGTCTGGGCGTACGAGAAGGCCACGAGACAGGCCTCGCCAAGGCCGTCGCGGTGATAGCCGGAAAGGATGTGCCAGATGTCGTGAACGTCGCGGGTGCGGCGGCCGAACCACGCATAAGGGTGGGCGACGTCGATCTCATTGCCGTCGATGCGGCTGACCTCGGCCAGGCCCTCGGCCGACAGCTGCTCGGAGCGGATGAAGTCGCGGTAGGCGGCGCCCACCGTGCCGGGCGCGAAGGCGTCCAGCCAGGCGTCGTCCATCAGCTTGGAGGCCAACTCCTGGCGCTCATAGGCGATGCGGCCGCCCTGGACGGTGGTGAGGAGCCGCCGGTAGCCCTTGGCCGTCGCGGTCCCGTTGAGGGCGCGCATGATCTCGAAGACTTGCCCGGTGTCCTCCTTGTCGTTGAGCAGGCGCTGCAAGGCCTTCAGCGCCGCGCCCCACTGCAGGCGGGGTTTGGGCAGGCGCTGGTCGGCGGCTTGAGCGGCGCGGCGGAGCGGGGCCTCAAGGACGTCAGCGGTCATAGCCATGGCGGCGGCCTCAAAACTAACAGCGTTCGGATCAAAGGTGACGCAGGCGTCATCTTTTTGCAAGGGCCGATTACCGGGCTTGGCGCGAACGTGGCGTCTGGGCCACAACAGGGCCTATGCCAGGGCTCAAGAAACGCTCCATTCTACTTTCCGGCCACGCCACCTCCATGGCGCTCGAACCGGAGTTCTGGGCCGTGCTCGACGAGATGGCCGGAGCACAGGGGCTCAGCCTGGCGGCCCTGATCACGCGGGTCGACGCCGAGCGGGGGGAACGCCCCCTCGCCTCCGCCTGCCGTGTGGCCGCGCTGGACTTCGCCCTCAGCCGCCGGGCCCCGGCGGATTGAAGACGCGCAACAGGACGGCGAAGAGGATCACCAGCAACACGCCCAGCCCGAACCACAGGAGGAGCGGGATCGGCTTTCGCTCGCGCTTAGGCGGCAGGTCGTCGTCGTCGCGCACGGCTATTTGGGCGTTGGGATGGGCGCGTCCGGAATCTTGGGCGCGTCGGGAATGGGCGGCGCCCGCGGAACGTTGATGTCGACGTCGATGCTCCTGGGCTCCGACACGGCCTGGCGGCCGGCATAGGCGAGATAGGCCACCGCAGCGATCGCCGCCACCAGCAGGCCGATCAGCAAGGCCAGCCAGACGAGCGTTCCATTGCTGGCCCCTCGGGCCATGACCTGCCTCCTCCCGCCACGGTCGAGGTGAGAACGAACCGCCGCAGGCGAGGTTCCGGGCCTTAAGTCGCGGCCCGCGTGTGCTACATATGTTCCGATGTCCGCCGATGAATCATTCGACAATCCCTTCGACGACGCCCTGCCCACCGTGCGGGTCAGCGACCTGGCGCGGGTGCGGGGGCCTGACTATCTCGAAGGGCTGAACCCCGAACAGCGCGCCGCGGTCGAGGCGACGGAAGGCCCCGTACTGGTGCTGGCCGGCGCCGGGACGGGCAAGACACGGGTGCTGACCACGCGCCTGGCCCACATCTTGGCGACCGGGCGGGCCAAGCCCTGGGAACTGCTGGCGGTCACCTTCACCAACAAGGCCGCCCGCGAGATGCGCGAGCGGATCACCCACATCATCGGCCCATCGGCCGAGGGCCTGCGCTGGCTCGGCACCTTCCACTCGGTGGCCGCCCAGATCCTGCGGCGGCACGCCGAACTGGTGGGCTTGAAGTCGAACTTCACGATCCTGGACACCGACGACCAGGAGCGGCTGATCAAGCAGGTGCTGGAGGCCGAGAACATCGACGCCAAGCGCTGGACGCCCAAGGCGCTGGCGGGCCTCATCGACCACTGGAAGAACCGCGGCTGGACGCCAGACCGACTGCCGGCCTCCGAAGGGCGGGAGTTCGCCAACGGCAAGGGGCCGGCGCTCTACCGTCTCTGTCAGGAGCGGATGCGGGTGCTGAACGCCTGCGACTTCGGCGACCTGCTGCTGCACAACCTGACCATCTTCATGGCCAATCCGGACGTGCTGGCCGACTTCCACGAGCGGTTCAAATACATCCTGGTGGACGAGTACCAGGACACCAACGTCGCCCAGTACCTGTGGCTGCGGCTGCTGGCGCAGAAGCGGCAGAACGTCTGCTGCGTGGGCGACGACGACCAGTCGATCTATGGCTGGCGCGGGGCGGAGGTGGACAACATCCTGCGCTTCGAACGGGACTTCCCGGGCGCGACGGTGATCCGGTTGGAGCGGAACTATCGCTCGACCAGCCACATCCTGGCGGCCGCCTCGGGCCTGATCGCGGCCAACAAGGGCAGGCTGGGCAAGACGCTGTGGACCGAACAGGATGGCGGCGAGAAGGTCATCGTCCGCGGAGTCTGGGACGGCGAGGCCGAGAGCCGGCTGATCGCCGAGGAGATCGAGCGGGCGCACAAGGGCGGGACCGAGCGTGAGCCGCGCAAGTACCGCGACATCGCCATCCTGGTGCGGGCCTCGTTCCAGATGCGGGCCTTCGAAGAGCGGTTCGTCATGCTGCAGATCCCCTATACGGTGATCGGCGGCCCCCGGTTCTTCGAGCGGGCGGAGATCCGCGACGCGCACGCCTATCTGCGGCTGATCCAGTCGCCGGACGACGACCTGGCGTTCGAACGGATCGTCAACGTGCCCAAGCGGGGGATCGGCGACACCACGGTGCAGAAGCTGCTGCAGATCGCCCGCCTGAACGGCGTCCCGGTGATGCAGGCCGCCCGCGAGGCGATCGGCACGGACGAGCTGGCGGCGCGCACGCGCACGGCGCTGTCGAACTTCCTGCGCGACATCGATCGCTGGCGGGGGCAGGCCCAGTCGATGCACCACGCGCGGCTGACCGAGCAGGTGCTGGACGAGAGCGGCTATACTGACGCCCTGCGGTTGGAAAAGACCCCGACGGCGCAGACCCGGCTCGAGAACCTGAAGGAACTCGTGCAGTCGATGCAGGCCTTCGACAGCCTAGAAGCCTATCTGGAGCACGTCTCGCTGGTCATGGACATGGACCGTGGGCCCCAGGCCGACGCGGTGCAGATCATGACCCTGCACTCGGCCAAGGGCCTGGAGTTCCCGCTGGTCTTCCTGCCCGGCTGGGAGGAAGGCGTCTTCCCCTCCCAGCGCAGCATGGACGAGAAGGGCGAGAAGGGGCTCGAGGAGGAGCGGCGCCTCGCCTATGTCGGCATCACCCGGGCCCGCGAGGAGGCGCGGATCTCCTTTGCGGCCAACCGCCAAGTCTATGGGCGCTGGACGAGCCAGCTTCCCAGCCGGTTCGTGGACGAGTTGCCGCTGGCCAATGTCGAGGCCAGTTCGGAGACCGGCTATTACGGCGGCGGCCCCGGCATGCAGCAGCATGGCAGCCGCTGGGACGAGAGCCCGAGCTTCGGAGCGGGCTATTCCTCGCCCGGCTGGAAACGCGCCCAGGAGCGGAACTTCCGCGGCAGCCATCCGGGACGCGGCCAGGTCATCGAGGGCGAAGGCCGGCTGGTGGTGTCGGAATCCTCCGCCGCCAGCGACTTCAAGCGCGGCGAGCGGGTGTTCCACCAGAAGTTCGGCTACGGACAGGTGCGGTCGGTGGACGGCAACAAGCTGACGGTCGCTTTCGACAAGGCCGGCGAGAAGAAGGTGATCGACAGCTTCGTCGAGAAGGCGACCTAGGTTCTCCCTCCCTGACGGGAGGGCCCCTCAGTCAGCTTCGCTGACAGCTCCCCCAGCGGGGGAGCATCTATGGGCGGCGCTTGCGCACCATCCGATCGTCATCCCCGACCGCGCATGCGGCGTCTTCGGATGGCCGGGACCTGCCGGCCCGGCCATGACGAGCCGGCAGAGGAAATCCAAATGCAAACGCCCCATCGCTCCCCCAGTGGCGGAGTATCTAGGCTGAGGGGGATTGCGGCTCGCGGGCCGTGCCGTTACGCGGCCCCCATCCGTCTCGATGCTGCGCATCGATCCCGCCCCCGGGAGGGGGAGGAACTCTAGGCATGGGGTGAAGATGAGCCGTTACTGGAGCGCGTTGGTGCGCGACTTGAAGCCCTACGTGCCCGGCGAGCAGCCGCGGATCGCAGATCTCGTCAAGCTGAACACCAACGAAAACCCCTACGGACCCTCCCCGCGCGCCATGGCGGCGATCGCGGCCGAGGCGAGCGAGACCTTGCGGCTCTACCCCGATCCGGAGGCGACGGCCCTGCGTGAGGCCCTGGCGCGGTATCATGGGGTTGAACCGGGGCAGGTGTTCGTCGGCAACGGCTCGGACGAGGTGCTGGCGCACGCCTTCGCAGCCCTGCTCAAGCACGACCGGCCGCTGCTGTTCCCCGACATCACCTACAGCTTCTATCCGGTCTATTGCCGGCTGTTCGGGATCGCGTTCGAGACTCTGCCCCTGGATGAAGCCTTTGCGGTTCGGCGCTCGGACTACGAACGGCCGGCCGGGGCGATCATCCTGCCCAATCCAAACGCGCCGACGGGGGTCGCCTTGCCGCGGTCGGAGATCGAGGCCCTGCTCAAGGCTCAGCCGGACGTGCCTGTGGTGATCGACGAAGCCTATGTGGACTTCGGGGCCGAGAGCGCCATCCCGCTGGTCGCCGCCCACCCCAATCTGCTGGTGGTGCGGACGATGTCGAAGTCGCGGGCCCTGGCGGGCTTGCGGGTCGGCTACGCCATCGGCGGCGCCGAGTTGATCGAGGCGCTGGTGCGGGTGAAGGACAGCTTCAACTCCTATCCGCTCGGGCGCACGGCCCAGGCGGGGGCTATCGCCTCCATCGAGGACGAGGCCTATTTCCAGGACCGGAGGAGCGCGGTCATCGCCAGCCGCGGGCGGATGGAGCGCGAACTTGCGCGGCTGGGCTTCGAGGTCCTGCCCTCGGCCGCCAACTTCGTCTTCGCGCGACATCCGGACCATCAGGGCGCGGCGCTGGCCCAGGCCTTGCGCGAGCGGGCCGTGCTGGTCCGCCATTTCGCCGCGCCGCGGATTTCCGACCACCTGCGCATCACGGTGGGAACCGACCAGCAGATCGACCGGCTGATCGGCGCCCTTTCCGAGATCATCTAGGGCAAGGCGTCAAGATCGACCTTGGCCTCGCGCGCCCAGAGGCGGACCTGGCCGCAGGCCTCCAGGAAGCCAGCCACGGCGGCGGGGCCGTCCAGGGCGATGACGCCGTCGTCGAGATCGGCGGCGGTGACGCCGGCGCGCTCGAAATAGGGCTGGGCCTGCGGCGTGTAGCCGATGAACTTGCAATGGGCGTAGGCGTCGCTGACGAAGTCCTTGGCCGCCTTGTCCATGGCCAGGAGCTGGGCCCCCTCGGCGGAGACGACCACGGCGACGGCGTCGTAGAGCACGGACGGCCCGCCATCGATCTTCTGCTTGGCCTCGAGGAACTGACCATCGCTCAGGGTGACGCCGCCGACCTGCGGGGCGACGATTTCGCAGAGCGCGCCCTGGGCTTCGACCGACGACATGATCGCCTGGACAAGGCCGGCGTCGGCGCCGTCGGTGAGCAGCAGGCCGAGCTTGCGGCCCTTGAAGCTCATAGGTCCGCGGCGGACGATGCTGAGGCCCTCGGACGGCGGCAGGTCGATGGGCGCCTTGGCGGGGGGATGGGCCTCCGGAAGCGTCGGCAGGCGCAGCCCCTTGGCCACCGTGGCGGCGAGGCCCTCGTCGATGTTGCGCAGGTGGCCGACCATGCGCGCGCGGATGTCCGGACGTTCGCACTTGCTGAGTTCGAAGGTCAGAGCATCGCCGATGTGCTTCTGCTCGATGGGCGTCTGGCTGATATAGAACTGCCGGGCCTGGCTGTAGTGGTCGGCGAAGCTTTCGGGCCTGACCTGCAGCTTGTCGCCCTCTTCGTGCGAGGGGAAGTGCGGGTAGCCGCGTTCGGGGCATTCGCGGGGACCACCGTCCTCGCCCCAGCTGTTCGGCTCGTAATTCGCGCGGCCGACCGGGTTCTTCATGGCCATGTGGCCGTCCTGCTGGAAGTGGGCCATGGGACAGCGCGGGGCGTTCACCGGCAGGAAGGTGAAGTTGGGGCTGCCCAGGCGCTTCAGCTGGGTGTCGAGGTAGGAGAAGTTCCGGCCCTGAAGCAGCGGGTCGTTGGTGAAGCCGATGCCAGGCACCACGTTCTGGGTGCAGAAGGCGACCTGCTCGGTTTCGGCGAAGAAGTTGTCGACGGTGCGGTCGAGCACGAGGCGGCCGACAGGACGAATGGGGATGAGCTCTTCCGGAATGATCTTGGTGGAGTCCAGGACGTCGAAGTCGAAGTCGTTGGCGAAGGCTTCGTCGAAGAGCTGGACGCCCAGCTCCCATTCCGGCGGCGAGCCGCTGTTGATCGCGTCCCACAGATCTCGGCGGTGGAAGTCGGGATCGGCGCCGTTGATCTTCAGCGCCTCGTTCCACATCACCGACTGCAGGCCGAGCTTGGGCCGCCAGTGGAACTTCACGAAGGTCGAGGCGCCGGCCGCATTGATGAAGCGGAAGGTGTGGACGCCGAAGCCCTCCATGAACCGGAACGAGCGCGGGATCGCCCGGTCGGACATGACCCACATGATCATGTGCATGGACTCGGGCGTGAGCGAGATGAAGTCCCAGAAGTTGTCGTGCGCAGTCTGGGCCTGGGGCACGTCGCGGTCCGGCTGGGGCTTGGCGGCGTGGACGACGTCCGGGAACTTGATCGCGTCCTGGATGAAGAAGACCGGGATGTTGTTGCCGACCAGGTCCCAGTTGCCTTCCTGGGTGTAGAACTTCACCGCGAAGCCACGGACGTCACGCGCGAGGTCGAAGGAGCCCTTGTTGCCGATGACCGTGGAGAAGCGGACGAAGACCGGGGTGCGCCGGCCGACCTCCTGAAACGGATCGGCGCGGGTGATCTCGGCCAGGGACTCCGTCGCTTCGAAGAAGCCATGGACGCCGAAGCCGCGGGCGTGGACGACGCGTTCGGGGATCCGCTCGTGGTCGAAGTGGAAGATCTTTTCGCGGAAGTGGAAGTCTTCGAGCAGGGAGGGCCCGCGCGGCCCGACTTTCAGGGTGTTCTGATCGTCGGCGACCGGGACGCCCTGCTGGGTCGTCAGGACCGGAGTGTCGCCCTCGGCGACCTGATGGGTTTCGCCGCCCCGGCCAGGGTTGCGGTTCTTATAGGCGTCGTCGGCCATTCGAGAGTCCTCCCACTCGTGCGTCGGTAGAGCGGACGGCGGGAGGAATGGTTCACTGCTCGGCTTGGCGGAAAATCGAGCGAAACCTAGGCCTTGCGGGAGCGCGCCGCCTTGGCGATCAGCACCCCGAGGCCGGCCGCCACGGCGACAGCGCCGCCGACGATCGCGGTGACGTTCAGCGCCTTGCGGGCGTGGGCCTGATGGGAGGCGCTCTCGGCCGCGGCCTTCAGCGCCGGCGGCTGAATCTCGTGCGCCAGCTTGTCCTTGCGGAATGTCACCTGGCCGGCGGCGACCTCGGCGACCTTCCAGTCCTGGTCGAGCCAGGCGCGGTGATGCGGCTTTTCCGTGTCGCCCTTCCACCAGCTCGGCTGCTGGGCGGCCTTGGGCAGGGCCGCGCCGAGGACCGCCTCGATCTCGGCGAAGCTGGCGCGCCATTCGTCGCCGTCGAGACGGGCGAGGTGTTCGGACAAGGGTCGGTACTTGCTCATGGGCGCTCGCGAGGGCTGACGGAGGGCGCCATCATGGCACGCCTGACCGCCGATGTGAAAAGTCGCCGCGCGCCAAGCCCCTCGCCTTTCGCCCGCCTTGCCTCTAAACGGCGCGCATGAGCCAAGACGCCGTCCAGATCATCGCCCGCGGCCCCAGGGCGCAGGCCGAAGCCGCCGCCGCCGCCATCGACGCCGACCCGATGCTGGAGGGCGCGACCTACTCGATCCTGGAGGAGGACGAAGACCGCGACGTCTGGCGGATCGACGCCTTTCCGACGACGACCGAGGAAGCCGACGGGCTGGTCGCCGCCCTCGCGGCCTATCCGAAGCTGAAGACCGTAGTCGAGAAGCTGGCGGACGCCGATTGGCTGGCGATGGCGCTGTCGGGCCTGCCGCCGGTTCGGGCGGGCCGCTTCTTCGTCTTTGGGGCGCACGACAAGGGCCGGGCGCCGACCAATACGGTGAATCTGCGCATCGAGGCGGGCGCGGCGTTCGGCACCGGCCACCACGGAACGACGGTCGGATGCCTGATCGCCTATGACGACCTCATCAAGGCCAGGCGCTTTCCCCGCGTGCTCGACGTGGGCGCAGGCACCGGCGTGCTGGCGATCGCCGCGGCCCGGACGGGCACGAAGACCGCCGTGGGCACCGATATCGACGGGCCGTCGGTGAGGATTTCGCGCGAGAACGCCAAACTGAACAAGGCGGACGCGCGGTTCGTCCACGCCTCGGGACTCGGCCACCGGCTGGTGCGCCANGCCGCGCCCTATGACCTGGTCTTCGCCAACATCCTGGCGCCGCCGCTGGTGGCGCTGTCGCAGGACATCAAGCGGGCGCTGAAGCCGGGCGGGTTCGCGATCCTCTCCGGCCTGCTGCGCACCCAGGAGCGGCGGGTGCTGGCGGCCTATCTCTCCAAGGGGTTCCGGCTGCATCGGCGCATCCATCGGGACGCGTGGGCGACGCTGGTGCTGCGGCGGGCCTAGGAACCGCCCGGCCAAGGCGGCGTTCCCAGACCGTCGAGGGGCGGGCCCTGCCAAGGGCCTGAACCTTCAGGAGGACGTCCCCATGGCCAACGAGCCATATGTCGAACGGACCACTACCGAACGCCCTGCGGGCGAACGTTATGAAGAGGTCCGCGTGACCGAGCGCCGCGGTTCGGCGACCGGGTGGTGGATCGCCGCCCTGGTGGCCGTGATCGCGGTCGCCGGCCTGTTCTTCATGTACAATCAGAACTCCGCGGGCGAAGTGGAGCTTCAGGCCGCCCGCGACAGCGGTCGAGCCGAGGCGATGGTGGAGAGCGCGGCCACGCGGGCGCAGTCGGCGGCCTCCGAGGCCAGCGAGGCCTCGGCCAACGCCGCAGCTAGCGTCGCCGACGCCACGCGCGCCGCG
>Ga0065721_10052189_pt1 | contig 12483 bp, 9 predicted proteins | sample Mesricmetagenome_FD_59108 | JGI IMG/M metagenome (GOLD analysis project Ga0065721, IMG submission 59108) | Mesophilic microbial community from rice straw/compost enrichment Sample: eDNA_1 v2 (version 2) | ecosystem: Engineered > Solid waste > Grass > Composting > Bioreactor | place: USA: Davis... | reverse complement strand
CCAGCCAGTCCACGAACAGGCCGATCGGCTCGGGCCGTTCGAAGGCGGCCTCGTCGCCGTTGGCGGCCAGGGCGGCGGCGTAGTCGCGGGCGTAGTCCTCTCGCGACGGACTGGGCGGGATCACGGGGGCGCTCATGTCGCCGGTCTAGCCTCTTCCCCGCCCCGAGGAAATGACGCGGATCAAAGGCGGTTTTCGCGACACGGTTAACCGGCTCTTGACCATGTGAGGCCAGAGTTCGGTGCATGCGCGCGTCCCGTCCCGTTTCCGATCCCGCCGTCCGCGACGCCCTGGCGTTGCTGGGCCTGGGCGACAGGGACGATGCGAGCGACGCCAACGTCCTGAAGTCGGCCTTCCGCACGGCCGTGAAGGCGGCGCGCCCCGACCAGCCGGGCGGCGACGCCGATCGTTTCCGGCGGGTGATCGCCGCCTATCGCCTGCTTCAGGCGCAGGGCGCCGCGCGACTGGCCCTGGCCCCACCCGTGGTCCGCTCCGCGCCGCCGCCCGTAGTGGCGCTGACGCCGCTCCAGGCCGTGGGCGGCGCCCGCATCGACCTGCGCCTGGGCCGGCGCCGGTTGCGCCTGTCTGTGCCCGCCGGACTGCGAACCGGCGAGCATCTGCGCCTCAGGGGCGGCGGAGCCGACGGCTCCGATCTTTATGTGCGCGTCCTGATCCGCCCGGCCGAGGGGCTGTCTGTCATGGGCGACGATCTGTTCATGACGGCCCCGGCCAGCGAACGCGTCCTCGCCGATGGCGGTCGCCTCGAAGTCCAGACCCATGCCGGCCTCCGCTCGGCCTGGGTCACGCCGGGCCTGCAATCGCCCGTCCGCCTCAGCCTGCGCGGCCTGGGCCTTCCGGCGCGCGGCGCGCGGCCGGCCGGACGGCTGATCATCACCCTGCAACCCTGCGAAGACACGCCTTCGGCCGCCGAGGACCTGCTGGTCCGGTTCAACCGGGTCTGGACGCCGGAGCGTCTGGCGGCCTAAGTCGGGCCATGTCGCACAACACCTTCGGCCATCTGTTCCGCGTCACCACCTGGGGCGAAAGCCACGGACCGGCGATCGGCTGCGTGGTGGACGGCTGTCCGCCGCTGATCCCCCTGACCGAGGGCGACATCCAGCCGTGGCTGGACCAGAGAAAGCCGGGCGGATCGCGCTTCGTCACCCAGCGCCAGGAAAGCGACACGGCCCAGATCCTCTCCGGCGTGTTCGACGACGGCGAGGGGCCGGTGACGACGGGGACGCCGATCTCCATCCTGATCCGCAACGAGGACCAGCGATCCAAGGACTATGGCGAGATCGCCCGCGCCTATCGGCCCGGCCACGCGGACTTCGCCTATCAGGCCAAGTACAGCGTGCGCGACCATCGCGGCGGCGGCCGGTCCTCGGCGCGCGAGACGGCCTGTCGAGTCGCCGCCGGGGCGGTGGCGCGCAAGGTGCTGGGCGACGGCGTCCGCATCCGCGCCGGGGTGGTCCAGATCGGGCCGCATCGCATCGCCCCGGATGCGGTCGACTTCGACGCCGTGCGCGGCAATCCGCTGTTCGCCGCCTCGTCGGAGGTGGTTCCCGAATGGGAGGCCTATCTGGACGGGGTGAGGAAGGCCGGCTCGTCCATCGGCGCGGTCGTGGCGCTGGAGGTCGCGGGCGTTCCCGCCGGCTGGGGCGCGCCGCTCTACGGCAAGCTGGACGCCGAACTGGCCGCCGCCCTCATGTCGATCAACGCCGCCAAGGGGGTCGAGATCGGCGCCGGCTTCGGCGCGGCCGAACTGTCGGGCGAGGAGAACGCCGACGAGATGCGGCTGGACCTGAACAAGCAGCCGGTCTTCCTGTCGAACAAGGCGGGCGGCGTGCTGGGCGGCATATCGACGGGCCAGCCGGTGACGGCGCGGGTGGCGTTCAAGCCGACCTCTTCGATCCTGACGCCGCGCCAGACCATCACCCGCGACGGCGAGGAAACGGATTTGCGCACCAAGGGACGGCACGACCCCTGCGTCGCCCTGCGCGCCGTGCCGGTGGTCGAGGCCATGACCGCCTGCGTCCTAGCGGACGCCATGCTGAGGCACCGCGCCCAGGTCGGCTAGTCGGTCCCGTCGCTCTTGTCGTCCTTGTCGGCCTTCCTGGAGGCCGCGCCCATCATCGCCACGCCCAGGCCCGCGCCGATGGCCACGCCCAGGCCTATGCCCATCGCCAGATTGTCCAGGGCGACGCCAAGCGCCGTGCCGATGGCCATTCCCATGCCGATCCCGATCGGCAGGAAGGCCGCGCTCTTGGTCTTGTTGTCTTCAGCCATTTCGTTCTCCCGCGGACCTGCGGGCAGACTAGCCATCGCGCGAAGCGGAATCAGCCCCTAAATAGGCGCCATGAGCACGCCCCGTTCCGTCCGCCTCGCCATCATCGGGTCCGGCCCCGCCGGCTGGACCGCCGCCATCTACGCCGCCCGCGCCTCGCTGAACCCGGTGGTCATCGCCGGCCTGCAGCCCGGCGGCCAGCTGACCATCACCACCGACGTGGAGAACTATCCCGGCTTCGCCGAGACCATCCAGGGCCCGTGGCTGATGGAACAGATGCGCGCCCAGGCCGAGCATGTCGGGACCGAGGTGATCCACGACATCGTCGTCTCCGCCGACCTGTCGCAGCGCCCCTTCCGGCTGAAGCTGGACGGCGGCGCCGAAATCCTGGCCGAGACCGTCATCATCTCCACCGGCGCCCAGGCCAAATGGCTGGGGCTGGAATCGGAAGCCGCCTATCAGGGCTTCGGCGTCTCAGCCTGCGCCACCTGCGACGGCTTCTTCTACCGCGGCAAGGAGGTCGTGGTGGTCGGCGGCGGCAACACCGCCGTGGAGGAGGCGCTGTTCCTGACCAACTTCGCGTCCAAGGTCACCGTCGTGCACCGCCGCGACGAGTTCCGGGCCGAAAAGATCCTGCAGGACCGGCTGTTCGCCAATCCCAAGGTCGAGGTGATCTGGAACCACGCGGTGGAAGAGGTGATCGGCGTCGTCGACGGCGTGGCCCGTAACGTCACCGGCGTGCGGTTGAAGAACGTCCAGGACGGCTCCACGCGCGAAATCCCTGCCGACGGCGTTTTCATCGCCATCGGCCACGCGCCCTCGTCGGAGCTGTTCAAGGGGCAGTTGGAGACGAACGCCGGCGGCTATCTGCGGGTGAAGCCCGGCACGGCCGCGACGGCGATCGAGGGCGTCTGGGCCGCGGGCGACGTGACGGACGACGTCTATCGCCAGGCCGTCACCGCCGCCGGCATGGGCTGCATGGCCGCGCTGGAAGCCAGCCGCTTCCTGGCCGAGGAAGACCACAAGAAGCAGGGTCACCCGATCAGCCACAAGGAAGCCGAGAAGATCGGGGTGTGGTGAGCCGTTCCGGGCGGCCCCAGGCCGTCCCGGAGACTTAGCCGAACAGCTGCAATCCTGGCGGCGCATACTGCACCGGCTGGCCCTGGCGCCGACGCAGGGCGTAATCGACCGCCGTCTGGACCGCGCGCTCGTCCGTGGGCTTGGACAGGACGCCGATGGTGCCGGCGACGCCGTCGCGGACCATTCCCGGGTTGGCTGTCATGAACAGGACGGTCACGCCCATCTCCTGTCCCAGCCGCCGGCCCAGCTCGATGCCGGTCGCGCCATCGGACAGATGGATGTCCACAAGCGCCAGGTCCACCTCCGTTTCGCGGACGGCGTCCAGAGCGGCCTTGGCCGTCGCGCACACGCCCGCGATCTCGTAGCCCAGGTCCTCGAGCACGAACCGAAGCTCCATGGCGACCAGGGCTTCGTCTTCAATGATCAGGATACGCGCGCTCATGGGAGTAGTTTATGTCCGGGACCGCACATAACGCGGAATGGTCCAACAGGTTTCACCTTCACAGCCGATTTTCCTGCTTTTCGGCTGCACGGCGGCGGGATAGCGCCGTCGCTGGCAAATCCGCAACAATTCTCAGCCCTTCGGCCCGCCAATCGCGCGTCAGCCGCCCGCCCAGCTGACCTTCCACCGACAATGTCGCCAGGGATGAGCCGAACCCGCCCCGGGTCGGCGGACCCTCGACCGGCGGGCCTCCGGTTTCGGTCCAGGTCAGGATGAACCGGTCTCCGTCACGGCGGGTGTCCAGTTCGACCCGCCCTTCCCGCGTCGAGAGCGCGCCGTACTTGGCCGCATTGGTGGCCAGTTCGTGAAACAGCAGGGCCACCGAGGTCGCGGCCTGGTCGTCGAACACGGCGTCGTCGCCCGTCACCCGCACCCGCGCCGCGCCGGTCTCGTCGGCGTAGGCGGTGAACAGATCGGTCAGGAACGAATGGAGGGTGGTCGCGCCGACGGTGGTCCGCGACGTCTCCGTATGCGGCCGCACGAACTCATGCGCGCGCGCCAGGGCGTTGATCCGCGTGCGCAGGGATGCGGCGAACGCCCGCGCCTCCGGATACTGGCGCGCGGACAGCGCGACCAGGGCGCTGACGACGGCGAAGATGTTCTTGATGCGGTGGCTCAGCTCCTGGCTGACCAACTCGCGGCCCTGCTCCAGCTTCTTCAGCTCGTCGATGTCGGTGCAGGTCCCGAACCACCGGACGATCTCTCCCGTCTCGTCGCGCAGCGGCATCGCCCGCCCCAGCGTCCAGCGATAGACGCCCGAATGGTGCTTCAGCCGATATTCGATCTCATAGGGGTCGCCGGTGGCCAGCGAATGCCGCCAGCGTTCCCAGGCCCGCTCCTGATCGTCGGGATGGAACATGTCGTTCCAGCCTTCGCCGTCGGTCGAGCCCACCGGCACGCCGGTGAACTCGTACCAGCGGGCGTTGTAGTAGTCGTGGAAGCCCGTCGGCGTGGTCGCCCAGATCATCTGCGGCATGGCGTCGGCCAACACCCGGAACCGCGCCTCGCTTTCGCTCAGGCGGCTGGCGATGGCGGCCAGGTCGGCGTCCTTCTGCTTGCGCGTCGTGACGTCGACGGACACGCCGGCGAACCGCACAGGCGCCCCTTCGCGGTCGAAATAGACCTGGCCGCGCGCCAGTATCCACCGCAGCGCCTGCCCCGGAGGCGCGACGCGATATTCGCTGACGAACGTCCCGTCACCGTCCATCGCCGCCTGGATTTCGGCCTGGAGGCGCGGCGTGTCCTCGGAGTGGACATGCCCCATAAAGGTGCTGATCGGCGCGCCGGCGACGGCCAGGGCAGGATCGACGCCATACATGATCGCGAAGCGTTCGTCGGCCGCGACCCGGTCGGCGACCACGTCCCAATCCCAGGCCCCGATGTAGTCGGACGCCGCCAGCGCCCGCCGCGTGGTGTCCTCGCTCTCGTCGCGCTGTCGAAGGGCGCGGCGCAGCTCCAGCTGGGTCATGACCTGACCCGCCAGGGTTTCCAACGCCATGGCCTGTAGATCGGTCAACCCTTCCGGGCGGGGCTCTGTATCCAGCACGCAGAGGGTGCCCAGCGGCAAGCCGTTCGGCGTCGTCAGCAGCCGCCCCGCATAGAACCGCAGATGGGGCTCGCCGGTGACCAGGGGATTGCAATCGAAACGCGGATCCTTGATGGCGTCGGGGATCACCATCCCCGTCTCCTGAAGCAGGGCATGGGCGCAGAACGATGTCGACAATGGCGTCTCGCGTACGCCCAGGCCGACCTCGGCCTTGAACCACTGCCGCTCCTTGTCGAGCAGGCTCACCAACGCAATGGGCGCGTCACAGATACGCGCCGCCAATTGGGCGATGTCGTCGAAGGCCTTTTCGGGTTCTGTGTCGAGAACGCCATAGCCGCGCAACGCGGCCAAACGCTCCACCTCATCCCAGGCGGGGGCGGCGTCGGCTGGGAGGGTCGTCAAGCAGTCGGTCTCCTAGGCATCGCCACTCAATGCGCAGGGGCGGTCAACCGTTGCAAGAGATCGACTTTAGTTGGCGGGGGCCGGCGCGGGCCGCCCCACCTCCTCCACCGCCATCGGCGTGACGCCGGCGACGGGCGCGACCGATACGGACGGCGCGGGGGTCCTGGGCTGCTCGAAGGCCTGAAGGCGCGCGTTTATCGCCGCGACCTCTTCGTGGGTGGGCAGACGACGACCGCCCAGGCTGGCCACGCCGACGACGCGTTCCTGTCCATTGATCTCCACCGTGCGAAGCGCGGGGGACGCCTTGTCAGGATCGGGACCGCCCGTCGCGGCGCCCGCCCCGGCCGTCAGCACGCGCGGCCGCGCGAACCGGGCTTCGTCTATGGCGGGCTCGCGGCCGGCGTAAACGCTGCGGAAGGCGGCCGTCTCTCCATAGACGCCCTTCCAGCGATAGAAGATGTGGGCGCCGATCTGGGTGACCTTGGCCACCGTCGGGGCCCACCAAGGATGGACGTAGTCGGCGTGATAATGGGTGGCGGTCCCGACCTGCTGGGCGACCTGGCCGGCCAGCGCCTTCTCCGCCACCTTGCGGGCCCTGTCCCAGGCCCAGGCGACCGGCGCCTGAGACAGCGAGCCGTCGCAGGTGAAGCTGAACTGGCAGCCGGTCACCCGCTCCGCGCCCTCGAAGACCACGCCGCAGACCGTATTGGCGTAGTTGGGGTCGCGCACGCGGTTCAGCACGACCTGCGCCACCGCCTGCTGCCCGGCGTCCGGCTCCAGCGCCGCCTCGAAATAGACGGCCTGGGTCAGGCAGCGTAGGGCGCGCCGCCGATCCTCGGCCGATCCCTTGAAGATGAAAGGCTGGGCGGGACGCAGGGCGCCCGTGGTCGCCGGCAGGGCGGCGTTCAGCCGCTGGGCTTCCAGTCCCGTCTCGCCGGGTTCCAGGCGCGGCTTACCCGCCAGGCCCAGGCTCTCCCATCCGGGCGTCAGGCCGTAGAGCGCAGCCTGGCGCACATTGGGATCGTGGCGCATGGCCAGCGCCAGCTCGGACGGGCTCAGGCGCGCCTTCAGCGCCGCCAGCCCCTTGGGCGTCAGGTCGCCGCCGGTGACCCGCGCCACCGCCTCGGCCGTCCGATCGACGTCGGGACGGGGCGTGGAACCGGCGGCCATGGCGACGCCCAGCACCGCGCCGGCCGCGGGAACCGCCGCCGCCGAGCGCGTGAACGCCTTCCAGATCGCTTTCCAGTCTCGTGCCGGCATCAGGGCTCCCTGGCGAAAGTCGTCAGATGATGACTCCGCCGCGAAAGGCAATGCCGGGACTTATGGGCGGTTTTCAGGCGCCGGGAAACCGGCGTTACCGGCCGCCCAGGGTCGAGCGCAGCATCCAGGCGAACTTTTCGTGCGCCGCCAGCCGCTGGGTCAGCAGGTCCACCGTGACGTCGTCGCCGTCGTCGTCCGCGACCTCTAGCGCCGCGCGCATGGTGGCGATCAGCGTCTCGTGGTCGCGCATCAGTTCACGCAGCATCTCGGGCGCGTCCTTCTCCGGGTCCCCGTCACGGATGCCGGTCAGGTTGGCGAAGGTGCCATAGCCCTGAGGCGCGAACTCGCCCAGGGCGCGGATGCGCTCGGCGATGTCGTCCAGCGCTTCCCATTGGTCGCGGTACTGCTGCTCCAGCAGATTGTGCAGGGCGAAGAACTCGGGCCCCCGCACGTTCCAGTGATAGCCGTGGGTCTTCAGATAGACCGCATAGGCGTCGGCGAGCACGCGGGTCAGCTGCTCGGCCACGTCGCCGCGATCTTCCGCAGACAGGCCGGTGTCTATGGTGGCGGTCATGCTTGCTCCCTGGGTGCGAACGGGCCTACCCCTTGGCGGCGCGTCAGGCGACAGGAACGCGAGCCTGCAGAAAGCGTTGCAAGACATGAGGTCACGCCAATGCGCGTGAACGGGGAGGTTTGCGGGGCATGAGCAAAGAGGCGTTTTCCATGACCCCGTCCCGGGTCGACGCCTTGGTGCTGCGCCTCGCCCGGCTTCCCGCCAGAGGCGTGCTGCATGCGGCGCTGATCGGCGCGGGGTGGGCCCTGGCGGCGCTGCTGCTGCGGGCCGGACTGGCCAGCTTCTACAAGGAAATCACGGGCTTCATCATCCTGCTGCCCGCCGTGATCCTGGCCGCGCTGACGGCCGGTCGGATCGGGGGCTGGACGGCGATCGCCTCGTGCCTGCTCGGCGGCTGGGCTCTGGTCACGCTCACCACGCCTGAGGGGCGCGTCATGCCCACGGGCCTGGGACAGGTCGCGACCGTCAACTTCATCCTGGTGGGCCTGTTCTGCACGGAAATGGGGGCCTGGCTGAGGCGCAGCCTGCAGCAGCTCGACGGCTCCCTGTCGGCGTTGCGGGTCTCCGACGCCCGGATCGACGAAACGGAGGGCCGCCTCCAGGTCGTCAGCGAACTGGCGCCCGCCATGCTCTGGATGAGCGACGACAAGGGCGGCTGCATCCACCTGAATCAGGACCAGAGGCTGTTCTGGAACGCGCCGGAAGACCTGTCGGCCTTCGACTTTCCTTCCGTCATCCACCCGGACGACCGGGCCCGCGTCGCGGAAACGGTCGCGAACGCCGCCGGGGAGGCGCGCGGCTTCACGCTCGAATGCAGGCACCGGCGCTTCGACGGCGCCTGGCGCACCGTCCAGACCCGCGCCCGCCCTCGCCTCGCCCCGGACGGAACCTTCCTGGGCCTGATCGGCGTCAACACGGACGTGACCGAGGCCCGAGAGGCCGAAGCCGAACTCAAGCGCAGTCGATCCGAACTTCAGGCCATGGTCGATCAGTCGGCCGCGGGCATTGTGCGCCTGGACCTGGAGGGGCGGATCACCTCGATCAACACGCGCTTCGCCGAACTTCTGGGCCTGACGCCGGATGAGGCCATCGGGCGCGGCACGCTGGACGTCAGCCATCCCGAAGACGCCGACGCCTCCTTCGCCGCACTCCGGACCATCAGCGAAGGCGGCACGCCCGACCAGTTGGTCAAGCGCTATGTCCACCCCGACGGCAAGGTCATCTGGGCCCTGGTCAGCGTGCGCGCGCTGCACGACGAAGCGGGCGAAACCATTGGCTACATCGCCGGCGGCGTGGACATCACCGCCGCACGCGAGGCCGAAGCCGCCCTGCGCGAAAGCGAGACCCGCTTCCGGGTCCTGGCCGACACCGCCCCCGCCCCCGTCTGGCTGACCGACGAGACCGGCGCGGTCGATTTCGCCAACGCCGCCCTGAAGGAGTTCTACGGCGCCGACTCCAACGCCCTCGAAGGCGAGACCTGGAAGAAGACCCTCCACCCCGACGATGCGGCCGAGGTCCTGGCGGTCCAGGCCGACGCCCGGCCGCATCACCGCGCCTATGGGTTCGAGGCGCGTTTCCTCCGGCATGACGGCCTCTGGCGCTGGATGCGGGTGGCGGTCAAGCCGCGCTTCGACGACACGGGCGCCTTCCTGGGCTACGCCGGCATGTCCTTCGACGTGACCGACAATCGGGAAGCCCTGGAAGCGGCGGCGCGCCAGGAGCGGCGCCAGGCATTCCTGCTGGCGCTGGTCGATCGTCTTCGCGACATGTCCGATCCCGACGCCATCATGGACGAGGTGGAGCGCTCCCTGGGCGACCTGCTCGAGGCGCACCGCGTCGGCTATGGCGAGGTGGACCAGGAGGCGGGCATGGTCTCCATGAGCCGCGACTGGACGGCCGGCGTCGTCAGCGCGCGAGGCCAGTTCAGCCTGTCCGACCTGGGCGGCGGCCTGATCGAGGACCTTGCCGCGGGGCGGACCGTGCGGGTCGAGGACGTGCGGCAGGACCCCCGGACCATCCCGAACGCCGCCGCTTTCGAGGCGTTGCAGACCCGGTCCCTGATCCGCGCGCCGCTGATCCGGGCGGGCCGGCTGAGGGCCTTTCTCTACGCCCACGCCTCTCATACCCGCGCCTGGACCGACGCCGAGGCCGATCTGCTGGAAGAGGTCGCGGCTCGAACCTGGGCCGAGGTGGAACGGGCCCGCGCCGAGGCCGAGATGCAGGAAAGCGAAGAACGCTTCCGCGCCATCGCCGACACCGCGCCGGTGCTGATCTGGGTGACCAATCAGGATCGGTCGCGCGCGTTCGTGAACCAGGCCTATGTGGATTTCTACGGCTCGACCTATGAGGCGGCGCGGACGGCGGACTGGCGCTCCGTCCTGCACCCCGACGACCACCAGCGCATCGCCGAGGAATCGCTGGCCGGCGAGGCGACGGGCGAACCCTTCTCGCTTGAGGGCCGCTACCGCCGGCATGACGGCGAGTGGCGCTGGCTGAAATCCTTCTCCCGGCCCCGGCTTCAGGGGACCGAGGTGGTCGGGTTCGTGGGCGTGGCCTTCGACGTCACCGACATGCGCGAGGCCCAGGCGCGGCTGGAGGAATCCGAGAGCCGGTTCCGCACCGTCGCCGACAGCGCGCCGGCCCTGATCTGGATGATCGACGACGGGGCGCAGATCGTCTTCGCCAACCGCCGCTACCGCACCTTCTTCAACGTCCGGTCCCAGCGTCAGCTGCGCGACAGCTGGCGGCGGCTGATCCACCCGGACGACGAGACGGTCTTCACCGGCGCCTTCATGCGGGCGTTCGAGGCGCGCGACCGGTTCGAGGCCCTGAGCCGGGTCAACCACCCCGCGCTGGGCGAACGCTGGCTTCGCACCGAGGGCGTGCCGCGTTTCGACGCCCAGGGCGCCTTCCAGGGCTATGTCGGCGCCAGCCTGGACGTGACCGACGCCAAGCGCGCGGAAGAGGACCTGAAGCGCATCAACGAGCTTCTGGAGGAGCGCGTCGGCGAGGCCTTGGAGGAAAAGGCCCAAGCCGAGGCCCAGCTGATGCACGCCCAGCGCATGGAGGCGGTGGGGCGCCTGACCGGCGGCGTGGCGCACGATTTCAACAATCTGCTGACCGTGGTCATCGGCGCCCTGGACGTGATCCTCAGGAGCGACGATCCCGCCAAGCGCAAGAAGCTGGGTGAAGCCGCCCTGGCCGCCGCGCGCCGGGGCGAGAGCCTGACGCACCAGCTGCTGGCCTTCTCGCGCCGGCAGGCCCTGCGCCCCGAACCGGTGGACCTGAACGCCCTGATCCGCGAGAGCGAGCCCCTGCTGCGCCGCGCGGTCGGCGAGGCCGTGGACTTCCGCGTTAGGCTGAAACGCGGCGGCGCCCGCGTCCGGGTCGATCCGGCCCAATTCGAGGCGGCGCTGCTGAACCTGATCGTCAACGCCCGGGACGCCCTGGGCGACGTCGCGGGGGGCGACGCCGGCCTTGGAAGCGCGCGCGAGGGCGCGCGCCTGACCATTCAGACCCTGACCTGCGCCGTGAAGGCGGGCGAGGCGCCCGAGCTTCCGCCGGGCGAATACGTCTGCGTCACCGTGTCGGACAACGGCTCCGGCATGAGCCCCGAGATCATCGACCGGGTGTTCGAACCCTTCTTCACCACCAAGGCGATCGGCAAGGGCACGGGCCTGGGGCTGAGCCAGGTCTACGGTTTCGCGCGTCAGTCGGGCGGTGGCGTCCGCATCGCCTCCACCCAAGGCCGAGGCACTGAAATCCGCCTCTACCTGCCTCCCTTGCCAATCGAGACTGAAGCGCCCGTCCCCGCCCCCTCCGCCTCGACCGAGGCGCCGTTCGCCGGCGGACGCCGCGTCCTGCTGGTCGAGGACGACGCGAACGTTTCCGCCATCGCCGTCGACCTGCTGGAGAGCCTGGGGTTCGAGGTCCGCCTGGCCGAAACCGGCCCGGAGGCGTTGGAGGCCCTGGGCGGAGAGCACTTCGACGTGATGCTGACCGACGTCGTCATGCCGGGCGGCATGAGCGGCGTCGATCTGGCCCGCCAGGTCGCCGGCGACTGGCCGGACATGCGCATCGTCCTGACCAGCGGCTACGTCGGCGACGACGTGGACGCGGTGCTCTCCGACACGCCCTGGCCCTTCCTGCGAAAGCCGTATTCCGGCGAGCAGTTGCGCCAGGCCGTGGAAGGCCGCGCCGCCCAGCCCGCCTGAACCCATCGTCAGGGCGTCATGACGGCCCGGGGCTCCAGGTGCGTCTCCAGGCCAAAGACGCCGTATTCGCGCCCCAGCCCCGACTGCTTGAAGCCGCCGAACGGCACGCGCGGATCATGCGGCGCGCCGTTGATCACCACGCGACCCGCGTCGATGCGGCGCGCCACCCGCTTCGCCCGCTCCAGGTCCTCGCCCAGCACATAGGCGGCCAGGCCGTAGGCGGTGTCGTTGGCGATGGCGACGGCCTCCGCCTCGTCGCGATAGGGGATGACGCACAGCACCGGCCCGAAGATCTCCTCGCGCGCGATGCGCATGGCGTTGGTCACGCCGACGAAGACGGTCGGTCGGACGAACCAGCCGCGCTCCAACCCCTCGGGCCGGCCCTCGCCGCCGGTCAGCAGTTGCGCCCCCTCCTGAAGCCCGAGACGGATATAGCCTTGCACCCGCTCCCACTGGACCTGGCTGACCATGGGGCCGACCTGGACCCCGGGATCCGTCGCCGGTCCGACGCGGACGCCCTCGACCCCCGCCTTCAGTATCGGCAGGACCTCGTCCATGCGGCTTTCGGGAACCAGCAGGCGCGTGCCGGCGATACAGGCCTGGCCGCTGTTGCCGAAGCC
>Ga0065721_10052188_pt1 | contig 12484 bp, 11 predicted proteins | sample Mesricmetagenome_FD_59108 | JGI IMG/M metagenome (GOLD analysis project Ga0065721, IMG submission 59108) | Mesophilic microbial community from rice straw/compost enrichment Sample: eDNA_1 v2 (version 2) | ecosystem: Engineered > Solid waste > Grass > Composting > Bioreactor | place: USA: Davis... | reverse complement strand
AGGACGCCCCGCGGCGTGAAGTCTCCCCCGAGACCGCCCGCCGCGGGGCGTACCATCGATTCGAGATTGCTTGCCAAGTTTCAAACGCTTGTTAGACCTGAGCGTGATGGCCAGCGAGATCACCGAAACCCAGAAGACCGAGGGCTCCAAGGAGTCCTACGACGACCGGCCGATCCACATCGACGGCCTGCCGCCTGAAGTCCGCGCGCCCCTGGCGCCATTCAAGGGCGAAGAGCCGCCGGCGCCCCAGTGGTTCCGGGACGCGATCGCCCAGGCGCCCGAGCGCAGCTTCGTCGTTTCGCACGGCACCAAGCTGGAGCTGCTTACCTGGGGCGAGGTGGGCAAGCCCGGCCTCCTACTGGTCCACGGCAACAGCGCCCATGCTGACTGGTGGAGTTTCATCGCCCCGTTCCTGGCGAAGGACTATCGGGTGGCGGCCTTCTCCCTGGCGGGCATGGGCGAGTCCGAGTGGCGCGAGCGCTACGCCTTCACCGACTTCGCGGACGACGCCGAGGCCTGCGCCCAGGCGGCCGGGCTCTATGTGGACGGCGTCCCGCCCATCTACATCGGTCACTCGTTCGGCGGGGCCCAGGTGTTCTTCGCCGCCACCCAGAAGCCGGAGCAGATGCGCGCCGCCGTGCTGGTGGACACCGGTTTCGGCGGACCGCCGCCCGAGGTGCTGGAGGAGCGCAAGCGCCGGGCCGAGCTGCTGCGCAGCTTGCCGCCCTCCGAACGGCCCAGCCGCGTCTACGCCAGCCTGACCGAGGCCCTGGGCCGCTTCCGGCTGATGCCGCCTCAGCCGGCGGGCAATCTCTTCGTGGCCGACTTCATCGCCCGCCTCTCTCTCAAGCGTGCGCCGCTTCCCGACGGGTCGGGCGAGGGGTGGACCTGGAAGTTCGATCCGGACATGTGGGAGAAGCTGGACCGCACCGGCGCGCCTGTTGGGCCGCCTCCGGCGCCGCCGGCCGTGCCCATGACGCATATCTACGGCGCCCAGAGCCGGATCATCGCCCGCCGCCAGTCCGGGGAGCGGCATTTCCTGGGTGATCATGTGCCGGAGATCGAGATCCCCGAGTCCGAGCATCACATCATGATCGACCAGCCGCTGGCCCTCGTGGCCGCCCTGCGGACGCTGCTGGCGACCTGGCCGGCTTGAGCCGCGCGGGCGCTTCGTGTAGCACCCCCAACGAACTGACCCGCTGGAGAGCGTCTTTCCCATGGCCGGACCGGCTTCCGACTACCACCGCGGCGAAATGGACATCGCCGAGCAGACCGCCACCTACAAGCTCGTCATGGGCCTGACGAAGTGGGGTTCGCTGTATGTGGCCGCCTTCCTGCTGGCCCTGACCCTGTGGTTCTGCACTGACGCCGGCTTCCTGGGCGGCCTGATCCCGGCGGTCGTCGTCGTCGCCATCGGCACCCTGGTGCTGCGCGACAAGAAGGGCGGCGGCGCGCACTGACGCCGCTGCGCCGGGCCCGCCGATTCGATCGCCCGGTCTTCCTATCCGGCTGAATTTGAGCGCGCCGACGCGTGATGCGTGGCGGCGCGACTTGCTGTCCGCTGCTCGGCGGCCGCAGGCTATAGCGTTACTTAAAACGATCGTTTGAATTCTGCTGTTCTGCGGCTGGACAAGGCTGCGAGCGGCCCCCTATGGTCGCCCCCAATCAAGGACACAAAGGGGGGACATCGCGGCATGGCCGTCATCGCCGTCACCAAGGAGCGCCGCTCGGGCGAGACCCGCGTGGCCGCCGTTCCCGAGACGGTGAAGAAGCTGTCCGCCGCAGGATTCTCCGTCATCGTGGAAGCGGGCGCCGGTCTGGCCGCCTCGTTCCAGGACGCCGACTACGAGGCCGCCGGCGCGACCCTGGCCAAGACCGCCGCGGACGCCATCGGCAAGGCCGACATCCTCTTCAAGGTGCGCGCCCCCGAGGCCGAGGAGATCGCGGCGCTCAAGGCCGGCTCCTTGGTGGTCGCCCTGCTCAATCCCTACCAGGACAAGGCGACGCTGGAGGCCCTGGCCAAACAAGGCGCCACCGCCTTCGCCATGGAGTTCGTACCGCGGATCACCCGCGCCCAGGTGATGGACGCCCTGTCCTCGCAGGCCAATCTCGCCGGCTACCGGGCGGTGATCGAGGCCGCCGAGGCCTATGGTCGAGCCCTGCCGATGATGATGACGCCCGCCGGCACCATCGCCCCGGCCAAGGTGTTCGTCATGGGCGTCGGCGTCGCCGGCCTGCAGGCCATCGCCACGGCCCGGCGTCTGGGGGCGGTCGTGACCGCCACCGACGTGCGTCCGGCCACCAAGGAGCAGGTGGAGAGCCTGGGCGGCAAGTTCATCGCCGTCGAGGACGAGGAGTTCAAGGCGGCCGAGACCGCGGGCGGCTACGCCAAGGAAATGAGCCCCGAATATCAGGCCAAGCAGGCGGCGCTGATCTCGGAACACATCAAGAAGCAGGACATCGTCATCACCACCGCCCTGATCCCGGGCCGGCCGGCCCCGAAGCTGGTGAGCGCGGCCCAGGTGGCGTCCATGAAGCCGGGGTCGGTCATCGTCGACCTGGCGGTCGAGCAGGGCGGCAATGTCGAGGGCTCGAAGCTGGGCGAGGTGGTGGAGGCGCGAGGCGTGAAGATCGTCGGCTTCGCCAACCTGCCGGGCCGGATCGCCGCCGACTCCTCGGCCCTCTACGCCCGCAACCTGGCCGCCTTTTCCGAGCTCCTGAGGGACAAGGAAGGCGCCTTCGCGCCCGATTACGAGGACGAGATCCTCAAGGCCGCGCTCGTCACCAAGGACGGCGCGATCGTCCATCCCGCTCTGAAGGGCTGATCTATGGAAGCCGTCGATCCGACCGTCTTTCGCCTGGCGATCTTCGTGCTCGCCATCTTCGTCGGCTACTACGTGGTCTGGAGTGTGACGCCGGCGCTGCACACGCCGCTCATGGCCGTCACCAACGCCATCTCCTCGGTGATCATCGTGGGTGCGCTGCTGGCGGCCGCGGCCAGCGGCCAGGGCGGCGAGCTGACCGCCAATGTGCTAATCTCCAAGGGGGCGGGCGCCGTGGCCGCGGCCTTCGCGGCGGTGAACATCTTCGGCGGCTTCCTGGTCACCCAGCGGATGCTGGCCATGTACAAGAAGAAGGATCGCGGCAAGTGAGCGACGGCTACCGTCGCAACGCCGAACTGGCCCGGGCCGCCATGATGACGGCGGCGGGCGCGGCGGTCATCGCGCTTTCGCAACAGGCGGCCGTCGCTCCGTCGGCCGGCCAGGCCATCCTCGTCGTGGGCGGCGTCGTCGTCGCCCTCGGCCTTGTCTTCGCAGTTCGCAGCTTGCTCGGTCGTCGGGGGGACGCTGACCAATGAACGCCAATATCGCGGCCGTCCTTTATCTCGTCTCGGGCGTGCTCTTCATTCTGGCGCTGCGCGGGCTTTCCAGCCCCGAGACCAGCCGCGCCGGCAACCGCAACGGCATGATCGGCATGGCCATCGCTGTGGCCACGGTGCTCGCCACCCTGTGGAGCCAGGGCGCTCTCGACGGCCTCACCCTGGCCCTCATCGTCGGGGGCGTCGCCGTGGGCGGCGGGATCGGGGCGGTGATCGCCCGCAAGGTCGCCATGACCTCGATGCCGCAGCTGGTGGCCGCCTTCCACAGTCTCGTGGGCATGGCCGCCTGCCTGGTGGCGGTGGCCGCCATTCACACGCCCGAGGCTTACGGCATCGCCGGGCCGGAGGGCATCCACCTGAACTCGCTGATCGAGCTGTCCCTGGGCCTTGCTATCGGGGCCATCACCTTCACCGGCTCGGTGATCGCCTTCGCCAAGCTCAACGGCAACATGAGCGGCGCGCCGATCCTGCTGCCGGCCCGTCACCTGCTGAACATCCTCATCGCCCTGGCCATCGTCGCCCTGATCGTGGTGCTGGTGATGAGCGGCGGCAGCGCCCTTTGGGCCTTCTGGGGCATCTTCGCCCTCAGCCTGCTGATCGGCGTGACCCTGATCATCCCCATCGGCGGCGCCGACATGCCCGTCGTGGTGTCGATGCTGAACAGCTATTCGGGCTGGGCGGCGGCGGCCCTGGGCTTCACCCTCGAGAACACCACCCTGATCATCACCGGCGCCCTGGTGGGCAGCTCGGGCGCTATCCTCAGCTACATCATGTGCAAGGGGATGAACCGCAGCTTCGTCTCGGTGATCCTCGGCGGCTTCGGCGCCGACGACAGCGCCGCGGGCGCCGGCGGCGGCAAGGTCGAGACCCGACCGGTGAAGCAGGGCTCGGCGGACGATGCGGCCTTCATCATGAAGAACGCCTCGAAGGTGATCATCGTCCCCGGCTACGGCATGGCGGTCAGCCAGGCGCAGCACGCCCTGCGCGAGATGGCCGACAAGCTGAAGGAGGAGGGCGTCGAGGTGAAGTACGCCATCCACCCGGTGGCCGGCCGGATGCCCGGGCACATGAACGTGCTGCTGGCCGAGGCCAATGTGCCCTATGACGAGGTGTTTGAGCTGGAGGACATCAACTCCGAGTTCTCCACCGCCGACGTGGCCTTCGTCATCGGCGCCAACGACGTCACCAACCCGGCGGCCAAGACCGACCCTGCCTCGCCCATCTTCGGCATGCCTATCCTGGACGTGGAGAAGGCCCGGACCGTGCTGTTCGTGAAGCGCGGCATGAGCTCGGGCTACGCGGGCGTCGAGAACGAGCTGTTCTTCCGCGACAACACCATGATGCTGTTCGGCGACGCCAAGAAGATGGTGGAAGGGATCCTCAAGGGGCTCTGAGCCCCTGGGGGACGCCGTCAGGCGAAGGGATCGTCCCAGCCGAAGGAGCGGCTGATCTCGATCGGCGCGCCGTCCGTGTCGGGACGGTGAGACAGCAGCACATAGCCATCCGCCACGCCGTCGCCGTCGAAGTCGACGTCCACCCGCGTCGGCGTGTCGTCTCCAGCGCCCGGGATAGTCTCGGGGCGGACGCCGAATTCGGCCGTGCCCAGCCCGTCGCCGACGGGGCCGGTCCAGCCGGCGACGCTCCGTTCCTCGGCCGAGCCGGGGGGCGCCGGCAGGACCTGGAATTCCGTACCACTCAGGTCGTCGCCATGGGGGCCGGCGCGCCAGATGACCAGCCGGTCGCCCTCGGCGTGACTGAAATCGGTGACCACGCCGAGCAGGGTCTCGGAATTGCCCAGAATCTGGGGCGCCACGATGACGAAGGTGTCCGCGCCCTCGCCGCCGGTGGCCACCACCCGTGCGCCGAGCTCCAGCCGGTCGTCACCGGCGCCGCCCTCCAGGGTGTCGGCGCCGCCCCCCCCGCGCAGGGTGTCGTCGCCATCGCCGCCCACGAGGCGTTCGTCCGCCTCCGTGCCGACGAGGAGGTCATCCCCGCTCGTGCCCATGATCACCCGCTCGGGCTCCGCCTGAACGCTGTCTTCTGCGGGGGCGTGGGCCGCTTCCGCGGGCGCGTCCGGCAGATGCGGGGCCTCGGCGGCGGTCGGCTGCGCCACGACCGGCTCGGCGACCCTGGCTGCGCTGGGGCGCGGGGCTTCGGCGACCGCCAGGGCGACGGCCTTGGGGGCGGCGGTCTCGCCAAGGGCGGCGCCGCCCTGGATCGACAGTTCGCGCTCCTGGGTCGGGACCTTGATGTCCGGGGGCGGCGGCGGCGGATCGCCGGGCGGCGGCTCGATGGGAGCCAGCGGCGCGGCCTCGGCGACATCGGCGTAGCCCACCGTCTCGTAGAAGAAGGCCGAAGCGATGACGAGAGCCAGGAAGGTCTGGGCGTGACGGCCGCCCAGGCTGAAGGGGACGACCACGCCGGCGTCGTCATCATCGCGGCTGTCGAAGTCCCCGTGCAGGCGCTCGCGCAGGGCGGCGTGCAGGTCAGCGCCTTCGCTCAGGGCGTCATCCACCGCCGAGTGGACCACGAACCGCCCGTCGATGCGCGCCACATGGATCAGGACGTCGCCGTTCTCGTCGGTGACCACGCACCAGGGATCGCCGGCGTCGGTGGCACCGAACACCGCCTCCACCCGCGCGCCGCCCTCGGCGGAAAGGCGATCGGCCAGTTCCTCCAGACCTGCGCGCTCGGCCGCCGTCCAGTCGCCGCTGGAACGCACCCGGGCAATGAAGGGAACGACGTCACCCATCGGGGCGGGAAATCTCCTGGAAGTCGCCGTCAGGCGGTGGCGCGACCCCGCGCCGTGTCAGCCTCGAACAGCAGCCTGAAGAGCTCGGGTTCATAATAGCGCAGCAGGGTCTTGGCGAACTCGCTGGGATCATGTCCCAGGGCTTCGGCCCATGCCGCCTGGGTCTCGATCGGAAGGCGGCCCAACCCGCTCTCCACCTGCGAGACGAAGGTGTAGTAGCGCAGCCCCACCTTTTCGGCCAGTTCCGCCTGGGTCAGGCCGGCGGCTTCCCGGGCCGATTTCAGCCAGCGGCCCGCCTGCTGGCGCAAGGCCTTGATCTGGGCGGCCTTAACAGGATCGGTCGCGGGTCTCGGCATCAGGGGTCCCCCAAGGGCGCTCGCACCGCTTGCAGGCGGCGCGTGAGCGGGCTACTACAGTTTTTACGCAACAATTTTCTACACAACGCATAGCCGCTCGTCACCGGCTATCACACCGCTCGAAAACGGGAAAGCAATGAAGCGTTTGTTCGTGTCCGCGGCCGTGCTGCCGCTCATCCATGCCGCGGGCGCCCACGCCGAGACCAAGATCTCGACCGCCACCACCACGCCGGTTCGCACCTCCACCCTGGCGAGCAGCCAGCCGGACTCCCTGCTGATCGAGGCCGCGGGCTCGATCAAGCCGACCGCCTCCGGGGCGGCGGTGACCATGGATTCGGCCCATGACGTGAAGAACTCGGGCGCGATCGGCTTCAACAACGTCAACGACGCGGTGGGCGTTCTGCTGGTGGGCGGCCACTCGGGAACCCTGACCAACGCCGGCTCGATCGAGATTCTCGAGGACTACACCCCCACCGACGCCGACAACGACGGCGACCTGGACGGGCCGTTCGCCCAGGGCTCGGGCCGCTTCGGCATCCGCGCGACGGGGCCGGGCGTCTTCACCGGCAATGTGATCAATCAGGGGGTCATCAGCGTCGAGGGCAATGATTCCGGCGGCATTTCGCTGGAGACCGGTCTCGCCGGCTCGCTGACGAGCTCGGGCGCGGTGGCGGTGGTGGGCGATCGCTCCACCGGCATTTCCGCCACGTCGGTCACCGGGGACGTGCGGATCACCGGTGCGGTGTCGGTTCGCGGCGAAGGCGCCACGGCGGTGTCCCTGGGCGATGTGGGCGGCGGCATCGTGCTGCAGAACGCCATCGCCGCTACAGGCTATCGTTCGGCCACCCGCATCACCGACGACGCGTCGCGCGCCAAGCTGGACGCCGACGACCTGAAGCAGGGCGGGGCGGCGGTGCGCATCACCGGCAGCGTGGGGCGCGGCCTGCTGCTGGACCGTCCGCCGGTGGACACCAATCCTGACGACAAGGATGAGGACAAGGACGGCGTGGAAGACAGCCTGGAGTCCACCGCCCAGATCTCCTCGGCCGGCAGCGCCCCGGCCCTGGACATCGGCGGGGCCGGAGCCACGACCCTCGGCCGGGTGGGCGAGGGCGACCTGGGCTATGGCCTCGTCAATCGCGGCCAGGTCACCGCCGACGGCGTGAACGACGGGGTCGCCGCGACCGCGATCCGCATCGGCCAGGCCGGCGGCGGCGCCACTACCGTCGAGGGCGGCCTCTACAACGACAAGGGTTCGATCTCGTCCAAGGCCTATGGCGCCGGGGCGACGGCGGTCCTGCTGAACGAGGGCGCGGCGGTTCAGATGCTGCGCAACACCGGCGCAATCACTGCCGACCAGGTGGGCGGCCAGCAGGACGGCCGCGCCGTCGTCGACCGGTCGGGCAGCCTCACCTACATCGAGAACTCGGGCGTGATCCGCGGCTCGGCGGCGGCCAAGTCCGGGGAGACGGCTGCGGGGCGCGGCATCGCCATCGACCTGTCGGTGAACACCGCCGGGGCAGTGGTTCGTCAGGCCAAGGTCGGCGATGACGACAAGCCGCAGATCGTCGGCGACATCCTGTTCGGCGCGGGCGCCGACCGCCTGGAGCTGCTGGGCGGGACGATGAGCGGGACGATGAGCTTCGGCGCGGGGGCCGACCATCTCGTCCTCGACGGCGCGGCCACGGCCGTCGGGCGCCTGGAGGACAGCGACGGCCAGCTCGCCATCGAGGTCCGTAACGGCCGGCTGGCCGTGACCAACACCGAGGCCATCGCCCTCACCTCCCTGAACGTGGGCGAGAAGGGCGTGCTGGCGGTGACCATCGACCAGCAGGCCGGCCAGGCCACGCGCTTCAATGTGGCGGGCGAGGCGGTCTTCGCCTCGGGCTCGGAGGTGGATGTGGCGCTGAAGTCGCTCGTGCGCGGCGCGAAGTCCTACCAGATCCTGCAGGCCCAGGGCCTGGACGTGGTGCAGACCGGGACCAGCCTCGTGGGCGCGCCCTTCATGTACCAGGCAGCCCTGCGCGCCGATGAGGCGGCCGGCGCCCTCTACATGGACATCCGCCCGAAGACCGCCGACGAGATCGGCCTGAACCGCTCCGGCAGCCAGGCCTATGCGGCGGTGTTCGAATCCCTCGACGCCAATGCGGCTATCGAACAGGCTTTCCTCGCCCAGACCACCAAGGAAGGTTTCCTCGGCCTCTATGACCAGATGCTGCCCGATCACTCGGGCGGGTCGATCATGTCGGCGGCGGCGATCTCCTCGGCGATTTCCTCGGCCACGGCGCAGCCGATGCGCATCGACCGCGAGTCCGGCATGGGCGTGTGGGCTCAGGAAATCCTGTTCGAGATCCGCCGGGACCGTGTGGACGCCAACGGCTTCAAGTCGCAGGGCTTCGGCCTCGCCGCGGGGGTCGATCTGCTTGGCGACGCCAACGCCCTGGGTCTGTCCGGCGCCTTCGTGGCCACCGAATATCGCGACCGCGGCGCCGCTGCGGGCGAGCAAGTGTCCATGAACGTGCTGAACGGCGGCGGCTACTGGCGCTTCAGCTCAGGCGGCCTGCAGGCCAGCGCCCGGGCCGGCGTCGGTTTCGTCTGGTTCGACGGCGACCGGCGCCTGGTAGGCAGCGGCCTAGACGTGCGCACCGAGGCGGACTGGACCGGCTGGGTCGTCGACGCCCACGCGAGCGCCTCCTACACCGTGGAGCTCGGCGCGTTCTACGCCCGCCCGGAACTGGCCGTGGACTATCTGCGCCTCAGCGAGGACGGCTACAGCGAGAGCGGCGGCGGCGACGGCTTTGACCTGACGGTGGACGACCGCAAGGGCGACCTGCTCACCGGCCAGGCAGCGCTGGCCCTGGGCTTCAAGTTCGGCGACGAAATCTACTGGGCGCCCGAGGTGAAGATCGGCTGGCGCCAGCGGCTGGCGGGCAATCCGGGCAAGACCACCGCGCGCTTCGGCTCGGGCGCGCCGTTCACACTGGACGCCGAGCAGGTGTTCGACGGAGGGCTCGTGGCCCGGGCGGGTCTGCGCGGCGGCTCGTCCAGGGCGATCTACGCCCTCGACGCTGGCGGCGCCTTCGAGGACGACTACCGGGAATATGACGTCCGCGCGACGGTGCGCTTCCAGTTCTGAGCGTGCGCGACCGTCACGCCTAGATCGCGCCGCGCCGGAAACGGCGCGCGGCCGTCAAGTTTTCGCCTAGAAGCCCCGCAAGTTAGCCCCGCCTTGCGATTGGGATCTGCCGAGGCTTGGCCGCCGGTTCGAGGCGGCCTGTCCACAGGCTCGGCCCAGGTGGAGTTGACGGCATTGACGGACCTGCGCCTTGGCCAGGACGCGCGTGCGCGGCCCTGGTTCTACGACGCCGTGCTGGGCGGGCTCGCCGCCCTCGGGGCCATCACCCTGGCTCACGCCGCTCTGCCCGACGCGCCGCGTCCGGCCCCGGTGGAGGTTGCGGCGGCGCCGGTGGCCGACCCGCCGCCGGAAGAGGAGGCGGTGCTCATCGCTTTCCACGAGCCGGTCCCTGGCCGGGCCGTGGTCTCGCCCTTCGGCCTTCGCCGGCTTCCCTGGGAGGACGGCGGGCGGCTGCATGCGGGGGTGGACATCCAGGGGAACCACGGCGAGGCGGTGCGCGCCGCAGCCGACGGGGTGGTCACCGAGGCCGGCCATAGCCCGAGCTACGGCCGCTATGTGGTCCTGAAGCATGCCGAGGGCCTGACCACCTTCTATGCCCACCTGGGCCGCCTGGCCGACCATCTGCGTCCGGGACAGGCCGTGAAGGCCGGCGAGGCCCTGGGGCGTGTCGGCTCGTCCGGCGCCTCCACCGGACCGCATCTGCACTTCGAAATCCGCGACCGCCGGGACCGGCCGCTCAATCCCACCTTCTTCCTGGGCCGCACCTTCGCCAGCGCCGAGGAACTGCCGGTTCGCAAGGCCCAACGCTTCGGGCGCACCGTGCGGATCGCCCAGGTGTCCAACATTCCGCGCAGCAAGCGCGCCCTGATGCAGGCGAAGTTCGAGCGCCAGGAGGGCGCCGACGCCCTGGACCTGGCCGGGCGGGACGGGGAAGCGGCCTCGTCCGTCGCCACCGAGGCGGCCGGCGCGGGAAGAAACGCCGCCGCCGTCGAACGTTTCGAGGGCCTGAAGGTCCTGCCGCTGGGCGGCGATGGCCGTCCGCGGGGGCAGATCTCCTCCTGACCTCGACGCCGCCGCGCCATCCCTGCATATGGCGCGGGTGCGGGGTGAGTTGATCGATATCGGCGGGCGGCGTCTGCGAGCCGTACGCGCCGGGCCGGCGGACGGCCCCCTGGTCGTCTGTGAGCATGGCGCCTTCGGCTGCGCCGCGGACTGGGCGGTGGTGCAGGAGAAGCTGGCGGCCCTTGGCTTGCGCAGCCTGGCCTACGACCGCGCCGGCATGGGGTTCTCCGATCCGGGCGCTGGCGTGCGCGACGGACGCGCCGCCAACGCCGATCTTGCAGCGCTGCTTGAGGCGCTGGGCGAAAGCCCGCCCCTGGTGCTGGCCGGCCATTCCATGGGCGGGCTCAGCGCCCGGCTCTTCACTCTGACCTATCCGGAGCGGGTGTCAGGCCTCGTGCTGGTGGACGCCGTGACGCCGGACGCCCTGGAGCTGTTCGGGGCGTCGGCCGCGGTGGCCGCCTTCGGCCAGCTTCTGCGCCTGGCGGCGGCGGGCGGGCGCTTCGGCCTGATGGGGCCGGTGTCGGCGCTCACGGGAAATCTTATCGGCCTGACCGGCGAGGCGGCGAAGGAGAAGCGCCGCATCCACGCCTCCGCGGATCATGCCCGCTGGTCGGCCGCCGAAGTCCTGCAGTGGCCCGCCACCTCGGCCTTGGCCGGGTCGGCGGAGCTGCCCGAGGACCTGCCGGTGGCGGTGGTCACTGCGGGCGCGCCGGGCAAGCGCAGGGCGCTGAAGGCGATCCAGGAGGCGCCGGCCCGCCGGTCGCGCTTCGGCCATGTGGAGCATGTGGCCGGCTGCAACCACGCCAATCTGCTGGGGCCGCGCTACGCCGACGCCATCATCCGCGGGGTGGCGCACGTCCGGGCCGCTACTGCGGCTCCCGGCCGATAAGCCCCGCGGCGGCGCGGTAGCGCCGGCCGACGAGACTGCGGACGGCCACGCATGGATCGGTCTCCAACAGCGGGCAGGTCACCGCCTCGCCCTTCAGGATGGTCGGCAAGGCGGGTCTCGCCGCGGCGGGGATGTCCCTCAGCGCGACCCGTTGGGCCTTGGGCAAGCGGGCGGAGAGGCCGCCGAGGCGCCGCACGGTGAGGCCGGGGGCCGCGGCCAGGAGTTCAAAGCGGCCGTCCCAGACGACCGGCTGGCCCGGCGGCAGCTCGAGGGGCGCAAGGCCGCCACGGCCGGCTTCTCCCGCCTCGCGGAAGATGCGCACCTGTTCGGCGTCGGCCTCGATCCGCGCCCCGGCCAGCACGCCAACCACCTCGGCCTCGCTTCGCAGGGCTTCCGCCAGCCTCGCGATCCGCACCCCGGGGGGCCGCCGCTCGCCCCCGCCTGCGCAGACGCAGGCCAGCCCCAGGAACCGTTCTGTTTCGCCCGCCCGGATCGTGGCGCGGCGGGCCTGCAGCCAGCCCATCCGCTCCTCAACCTCCAGGTCGAGCGGCGCCGGCTCCGGGAGCGGCGGGAGGTCATCGCCTTGAGCAAGCGGGCGGACGCTGGCCCGAAGCGAGCGGGGGTCGGCGTTGGCGGGATCGTCGATCCAGGTCTCGCCGCGGGCGGCCAGCCAGGCGCGCAGGGCGGTGCGGCGGACCTCGAGCAGCGGCCGGAGCAGGAAGATGTCGCGCCCCTCCGGCCAGCTCGGTGAAGGCGACCAGATGCGGGGTTCGGGCGTGGTGGCCCCCGCCGCGCGCATGCGGCGCGCCTCCAGGACGTCGTCGGCGGTGTGGCCCACGAGGATGACCGCGGCGCCGGCTTCACGGGCGGCCTCGGCCAGCAGGCGGTGGCGGGCGGCCCTGGCCGCGGC
>Ga0065721_10006693_pt1 | contig 12485 bp, 6 predicted proteins | sample Mesricmetagenome_FD_59108 | JGI IMG/M metagenome (GOLD analysis project Ga0065721, IMG submission 59108) | Mesophilic microbial community from rice straw/compost enrichment Sample: eDNA_1 v2 (version 2) | ecosystem: Engineered > Solid waste > Grass > Composting > Bioreactor | place: USA: Davis... | reverse complement strand
GTGGCTCTGTCGCGAAGGTGCTCTCGTCGAAGAAGCGGAAGTACGGGTTGCCGTAGTGCTGGTACGCGCCCCATGTTTTGACGCCGTACTCTCGCTGCGCGATGTCGCGACGAGCATCGCGCATCGCCTCATGTAGATACAGGGCGTCGGCCGCTTTGTATTTGCCTGGATTGCTGGGGTCCGGGGTCAAGCCCAGCAGACGCGCATAGAGCGTGAGTGCGAACTCGCTCGCGGCGATGTCGTCGATGCGCCAGGCAGTGCAGACGAAGTTCGCGACGCCTTTGGCGAAAAACGCTTCCGCAAAGCTCGGGGCGAGCGCGGCGGAGCGCGCGAGCCGTCGGGTGATGCGCCCATCCGTGATGCCCGACTCGCACGCGTTCGAGAACACGAAGCTCGGAACGCGATCGATACGGTTCAGCTCATCGGCGCTCAGGCGCTCGTCCTTGGAGAAGATCCACCCGGATTCGCGGGGCCTGTTCGCATCGAACACGCAGTGCCCCGCGAAATGCAGCACGTCGTACCGTCGCAGCAGGAGCTCCCGTACCACGTTGAAGCGTGTCGCCTCGGTCGGACCCAGCAAGGTCTTCACTTCGATCCGGCTTTCCGTGCGTGGGCCGTGCACGGTGTTGAAGCTGTGGAACAGGTCCGCGAGCGTCGCACCCTCTTGTTGGGCGCCACGAAGCGGCGCGTCCGCTGCGGGATCGGCTACGATCAGAACGCGCAGGATGCGACGTGGCGGCGGCGGGGGCTCGGGAGGAGGCGCAAAGGTCGAGCGGAGTTGGCGAGTGAATCCGCGAGTCGTCCCCAGAAACTCATCGACCATCCTGTTCGCACCGTTGGTCTGTCTGAGGCGCGAGTGCTCCTGGTGCGCGATCATCTCCCAATGCACGCGCGCGGTTGCGCTGTCCATGGTCATGACCACCGGCGCATCCCCGCTCAAATGCGATTTGAGATCCGCCGGGAACAACAATCGGCCGAGCAGATCGCCTGCTTCGTGTTGTCGCTCCCAACTCGTGCTCGCGGCGAGTTGATCGTTCGCCTGTCGCAGCAGAGCATCGTCGAGCACGGTGGTCCGCTCCGGCACGGAGGCGGTCTCGGAGATGGCCCCGAATCGGTAGCCCTCCCTGTCACGTTCCACCGTCATGCGGGTGGGCACTTCACTGCTCTCGCTTTGGCCGTTGAAGCCGTTCCGCGCCCTGACTTTCCATTGCTGCCACTCGGTGCGGGCGCTCTGTTTCAAGGTGACCTCGACCGACCGTAACAAGCCAGTGATGGCGGCATCGCTGAGCCTGGCGTACTTCACGTTGAGCGGTGAGGGCGGCGATTTCTGCAAGTTCACCAGCGTGGCATTGATCTCGATCAGGCGCCGGGGATCGATCTCGACGAAGGTCACTCGCCGCAAAGTTTGCTTCTCAGGCTGCCCGGCGCCTGAAAGTGCCGCGGCGATGCCTCGCAGCCAGGCGCGCACCGCATCCGCGACCGAGATGTTGCCCGTGCCGCTGCCAATGAGAACGGTCGCGAGATGCTGCTTGCCCATGCGGGCGAGCGACCAGCACAGCTCCCGGGCCAGGACGGCCAGCTCCGGAGTGCCGAAACGTCCGGGCAACCCCATCCCGGCAAGGGCGATGACGCGTTCGCCTCGGGCGCGCGGATCGTCCATGAAGAACGGCTGGCCGAGCTCGCCCCGAAGCACGCCGCGGTCGGTGTATTCGGAGATCAGGCCTTCCTTGCGGTGACCGTTGAGGCGGGAGTTGCCCAGTGCGCGCGAAATCGCTTCGTCGAGCGCGCGTTCCGCATTCTGGGGCCGGACCCCGATATAGTGTCCCACCGCGATTGCATCCACAGGCAGACCGGCCGCCGGGAATGTGTTCTCGGCAATGCTGCCTGCCACGAGGGCGATCTCGATGGTTGGCGGCGTGATCGCCGAGGCTTCGAAATCGCGACGCTCCGACTCGATGGGAAGGAATGATCGGGTGAGGCTTTCTTCGAGCTCGCGTTCGCTCGGATCGACTTCGTTGGCCGCCGCCGCGGCCGGAGCCCGCGACCGCGTCGTTTCCGCCAGTGCGCGAAACTGCTCGATATCCTCCTTCTGCCTGGTCCAGATTTCCTGTGCGAGCCCGCTCTGCGGGGCCGAGCGGGCGCTTGGCTTGGTCGTCGGCAGCAGCTGCGTCTTGCCGGAGAGCAGCAGCTCGGCGGTGGCGAGCATGACCTTCTCGTTGCCGGGCAGATCGCCATGGTTTTCCTTGATGTAGTAGGTCGTTACATCATCGAGGAGTCCCAGGCGATGCGGGACGCGCCCATCGCCATCCAGCGTCGCCACATAGGCCTCCTCGGAGGCCGGCTGCTTTTTCTTGAAGCCGCAGAACGTCTTCTGGTCGTAACCCGCGATGTAGATCATGCGCTCGCCGTCGACGATCTTCTCGAGCGATTCGTGGTGTTTCAACGCGGTATCCAGATGCACTTGCGGAACCGCGAGCGGCGCGTAGGCGGCCGACTTGTACAGCCACTCGATCTCCGGCATCACGAGCGGCGAGGGCAGCATCTGATACGACCCGACGAACGAGTTGAACACGGGCAGCAGCTCCTCCAGCCCGTGTTTGAGATCGACGAGCGCCAGCTTCTTCACCATGCCTTCCAATCCCGTGATGACTTGCGGAATCGCGAACGAGCCATGGTTCGGCGTGCCCAGCATGATCAGCCGGCCCATCTTGTGCCAGCGCTTCGGATAGTCGCGAATGAAGGTGCGCGCGACCAGCCCGCCCATCGAATGGGCGACGATGTGAACTGGCGCATCGGCGCCGAACCAGGAGCGGATCCTGGCATCCAGATCCGCCGCCGCCAGCGTCAGGTCCTTGCGCCAGTCATACCAGAACGCACGCACGTTCCATTGATCCGCCAGCTCGAGCAGCAGCTCGCCATACGAGCGCTTCATGATTCCCGAGGCCTGCACCTGATACTGCGGGTCGGCATCCGAGCGGCCATCCTCGCTCAGGCGCAGCCGCGTCACTTTGCCGCCAATGAGTGCCATCACCTTGGCCCAGATGTGATCGGTGTCGCCGCCTTTGTGCGAGGTCAGCTCGCCGCCCATGATTCCATGGATCACGACCACATTGCCTTTCGGGCTGCGCAGGCCGCGTCGCGCGGACTGGCGAAGTGCGGTGGCATGCAGGCGGCGATATCGTTCGTCGCCGAAGTGGGCGCGCAGTGCGCGTTCTTCTTCGATGTCGGGACGCGCCAGGATGCGCGCGAACTCTTCAACATCTGCGCTCTCGACTCTGCTTATGAACGCGCGTTCGTCGATCATGATTCGTCCTCACGCAAAGCGTTGATGGAAAAAAACGAGACAAGTCGAAGGTGCGCACGCGAGCTCGTGCGTGGAGTGGGGAATGAAATAGTTGTAAGTCGGCATCCCTGATGTGCTGCCGTGCAGCGCGACCTGAGGGTCGTAATATTTTTCCCGCTGGCGGCGAGTTTAGATTGATCGATGGCGCGCTGTCACTCTGCAACGCCTTTGGAATCGCCGTGCCGCCGGGGGCATTGTTTGTAATGCACCTTGACAGGGCAACCCGAGCGGGTCGGTGGGGTCCTCTTGTCTCCTATACAAAAGAAGAGTAGATCTGTGGTTGCCAGGCGCGCGGCGACTCAAGAACAACGGCCGCGCGATCTCAGCTTCACAGGATCGTCACATGGCCGCGGTACTCCGGCCCGGTGCTGTCAATGTTTGTGTCGAAGGCGTTGACACTGGTTCCCTGCAGCGCCGGCCTTACTGAATCGACAGGAAACGCACGAGCATCACGCTACTAATCAAGACAAGGGAGAGCAACATGCCGGTACTCACGACTGATTCGATGCGGGCGTTCGTCAACGGCGCGCGGTTGAGCAAGGTGCCGACGCGTAGCCGCCTTCGGGGCGAGGAGGCGCCACCCATCGAGCTGAAGGACACGGACGCGCAAGCCCTGGTCGTAGGCTCGGGCCTGATCGTCGCGGCGGAGAATGTGCCGGCCGAAACTCGCCAGGACATCGTCAACTGCACGCTGTTCGCTCAGCTCGCGGCGAGTGGCGCGGTGACGGATCCAGCGAAAGTCAATGAATGGTATGGCGAGTACTTTCGGGCGTTGAGCATCTGCGGTTGGGCCCAGAGCAGTACTCAGTTCGAGGAGTTCAAGGCGTCCGGCAAGCATCTCGAAACTCACAAGTCCATCATCAAGGTGCTCACCGTGATGCTCGGTCCGGCGGCACCCGCGGTCACGCTCGTGACCGAGATGTTGAACGCCCTGCAGTCGATGGACGAGAACAGCCCCTGGATCACGCTCTTCAATCGTGAAAGCACGACCACCCGTACGTCACGCTTTCAAGTGGCGACCGCACAGAAGAATGACGACGGCCTGGTGGAAGTCGCGCTGGTGGCCTTCGATCTCAGATCGAAGACCAACCTGACTCAAGTGCTGTTCTTCAAGTTCAGCTCCAACAAGGTCAGCCTGAAGTTCTCGCAGGGCAAAGCGACCATCTACGAGGCCGCCCTCGCGCAGACACGCCAGCTGGTGAAGGATCGACTCGAAGCCTATCGCTCGGAATACATCCGAGAGGTGAAGTTCCCGCCGAAGACGGGAACGGTGCGCTCGACCGCGCTGGTGCGGCCTCGGCGGCGGGCAGCGTGACCCGGGCGCTCGCGATACTGGAGGCGGTGGGGTCGGCTCAATCGCTGCTCGACACAGTGACTTGACCTGCGGCCGTGACGGCCTGGCCTGACGTTCCGGTCAAGGTGCGTTGCCGGCCCCACAGCTCCTCGAATTGCCAGCCCGTCAAATCCTCGACGATGCGCCGGCTCTCCGGATCGGGCGTGGGGTCGGGCTGCTGCTTGAAGCGCTGAATCTCCCGCATCAGCACGGTGTGCGTGTCGCGATCGAGGTGGAAGCGCAGCGAGACGATCCAGCCGAACGCGAGCAGCGCCAGCGTGCCCAGGGCCAGCACGAGCACGATGGTTTGCACCGCCTGGGCGGATTGACTCGTGTTCCCGGAAATGAAGCCGCCGGCCTGCAGTATGAACCCGACGCCCATGACGGCGGCGGCCTGGGACGTCTTGCGAATGAACGTCATGACACCCGCGAATGCGCCTTCGCGCCGGCGCCCGGTGACGATCTCATCGACGTCCGCCATGTAGTTATATGTGTTCCAGGGAATGTAATTGAGCCCGCCGCGGCCCAGGCCGGCCAGCAGCACGGGCGCGTAAATCCACCCGGCCGGCACGGGATGCATCTGGTGGAGCGTGACGAAGCCCAGCACGGCGGCGGCGTACAGGCTGACGGCGATGCGATAGGAGGGGGCCGGATGCAATCGCAGGCACATCGGAATGAAGATGGCGACGGCGAGCAGTTGGGCGAAGGCCATCGTGCCCATCAGATTGGAGGCAGTGACGACGCTGCTGCCGAGCGCGAACACGACGAAGTAGGTGAACACGGCGTTGAAGATATCCTGGCTGATGTAACCGCCGAGGTACATGCCGAGGTGCAGCCGGAACGCCCGGATGCGCAGGGTCGCGATCAAGTCGGAGTAAAGCTGAGTCAGGCGCCGTAACGGTGAACGATCGCCGTGAGCGACGGCAATGCTCTCGATCTCCTCGCGCGGACGCTCCCAGCTGAACGTGAAGACGGCCAGCGCGACCAGCATGAAAATCACCGAGAAGATCACACCCAGATAGAAGAAGGTTTCGGCCGAGCTCTTGCCGAACGCCTCGATGATACGGCCGGGCAGCACGCCCGCCAGAATTGCGGCCACCTGACCGCATAGAATGCGCGCGCCGGCAAACTTGGCCTTGACCTTGTAGTCCGGCGACATCTCCGCGGCCAGTGTTTCGTATGGAATCAGCTCCATCGCGTACACGACCTCGAAGAACACGTACGTGACGAGGTAGTACCAGAAGCTCATGCCGTCGATCCACATGAGCGCGAAGCTCGGCAGCAGCGGCACCGCCAGCAGAATGAAAAACCGCCGGCGGCCGAAGCGGCGGCCGAGGGCGGTGCGATGGAAATGATCGGAGAGATAGCCGATCAGCGGGCTGGCCACGGCATCGAACAGTCGTGCGATCGCGAAGATCGCGGCGGCTTGCACGGCGGTGAGGCCGCAGAAGGTCGTGTAGAAGAACAGGATCCAGCCGCTGATGACCGACATCGCGCCGGCGCCGAGGAAGTCATTGCTTCCGTAGGCGAGATAATGGCCGAAGCGAACCGTGCGGGTGGCCATGACGCTCACAGGCGCGTGCGCAGGAATTCACCCAGACACAGCATGGCCATGGCCTGGCCGTACGGCATCGGGGTCAACGGGATCTTGCGATAGAAATCCAGGTCCGAGCCCATCGCCGTGCCGAAAGAAACGTTGCGCAGCTCGCCGGCCTCGCTGATGTTCTCGATCACGCCTCGAACCGCGCGCAGGGCGGTGTCCAGATATTTCTCGGGCAGATAGCGGCGGCGGACGGCTTTGAGAATGCCGTAGGCGAAACCGGCCGTTGCAGAGGCCTCCAGGTAGGAGGAAGGATCGTCGATCAGCGTATGCCACAGGCCGCTCGCGTCCTGGTGTTTCTGCAGGGCTCGGACCTGCGCTTGCAGCGTGTCGATCAGGAACTCGCGGAGCGCCTCGCCCGGCGGTAGGTTCAGCATCTCGATGAACTCGGGAATCGCGATGGTCACCCAGCAATTGCCGCGCGCCCAGAGCGCTTCGGCGAAGTTGTGACGCCCGTCGAAGGTCCAGCCGTGAAACCACAGGCCGGTGCGGCGGTCGTGCAGATATTTGACGTGCAGCAGGAATTGTCGACGCGCCTCTTCCAGATAGTGCGGCCGTCCCAACACCTGCCCGATGCGAGCCAGCGGCAGCACGCACATCATCAGCGTGTCGTCCCACAGCTGCTGCGGGTTTTCGGAGTTGAAGACGATGTGTTGCAGTCCATCCTCTTCGGTGCGAGGCATGTCGTGCATGACCCACTCGGCCCAGGTGTCCAGGTAGGGCAGGTAGGTTGGATCGCGGTATTGCTCGTAAAGATTCGCCAGCGTGAGAAACGGCGCCATGGTGTTGACGTTCTTGGTCGGCGTGCCCGCGGCGAAGCGATCGCGGAACCAGTCCTTGATGATCTGCAGACAGCGCGGATCGCCGGTGAGCTGGAAATACTGCTGAATCCCGTACAGCCCGATGCCGTGGGTCCATTCCCAGTCGTTCCAGCCCTTGGTGTCGATGACGCGTCCGTCATCGAGGCGCAACAGGAATTCACCCGAGGCGTCTTTCAGATCGACCAGGTTCGAAATCAGCCGCTGGACGGTGCGATGGATGCGTGCCGTGTCGTACTCATGAAGCGGAACGGGCATGAAAGGTCCTTCAATCCAGATGAAACATGGGGACCAGCGGCCATTCGCGCGGCCGCAGATCGGGTTCGGTCTCCATCAGCTCCGCCATGTACAGCCACCAGCGCTTCATCACCGGATGATCGGGCAGCTCATCGCGGCGATGGCCGGGGCGCAACTTGAGCACCGCGAACAGTTGCAGCGTCGCCGGGTCGAGAAAGATGGAATAGTCATGGATCCCCGCCTCGCGCAGCGTTTCGACCAGCTCCGGCCACAGCTCGTCGTGGCGCCGCCGGTATTCGTCCACTCTGCCAGGCTTCAGCTGCATGCGGAAGGCGATGATATTGGAGTCGCGCATGACTTACCTCTGGCTCAATACGAGCAGTGATTTCGCAGGCAGCTCGATCTGCAACCGATCGCCCCGAGGCGCTGGCGCTTTGAACGGAGCCGGGCGCACGTTGTCGGGCGCGTCGAATGTATTGATCGCATCGGTACGCGCGGCCGTCAGGATCTGCGCCTGGAGCACCTTGCCAGTCTGACGCGGCAGGTGCAGCTGGACCGAAGCGGCGCGGTGTGGGTCCAGATTCGTGAGCGCGAGATGCAGGGCACCGGCTTTATCTCTTGCGGCTGTGGCATGCACAGCGGGAACACTCTCGGCATCGAGCCGGTAGTCGGCCGTCGATATCTCCAGCGGAACATGCGTGGCCCCTCGGAATGGCTTGTACAGGGCGAATGCGTGATACGTCGGTGTCTTCACCATTTTCGGCCCGTCGGTGAGGATCATGGCCTGCAGCACGTTCACCATCTGCGCGATGTTCGTCATGCGCACCCGGCCCGCATGACGATGAAAGATATTGAAGTTCACGGCCGCGACCAAAGCATCGCGCAGGCTGTTCTGCTGGTACAGAAAGCCCTCGTTGGTGCCCGGCTCGACGTCGTACCAGGTGCCCCATTCATCGACCAGCAGCGCGACGCGACGCGCCGGATCGTAACGATCCATGACCTGGCTGTGATTGGTCAGGATCTCGTCCATTCGCAAGGTGCGCTGGAAGGTCGAGAGCCATTCGGACTCGGGAAAGCCGGTCGCTGCGCCTTTCTCTTTCCATGAGCCGCGGGGCAGGGTGTAGTAATGCACGCTGATGGCATCCATGTGCTTGCCGGCTTCACGCATCAGCACTTCAGTCCATTCGACGTTGCTGCCGTTGGCGCCGCTGGCGATGCGCTGAGGTCGNTTGTCTCGTGGATTTTTGATGAAAGTCGCGTACTGCCGATAGAGGTCAGCATAGAACTCCGGCCGCATGTTGCCGCCGCAACCCCAGGTCTCGTTGCCGACCGCGAAGTAATGCAGCCGCCACGGCTTGGCGCGACCGTTGGCGCGCCGGAGTTGCGCGAGCGTCGAGTTGTTATCGGCGGTCATGTACTCGACCCACTCGGCCATCTCGCGCGCCGAGCCGGTGCCGACGTTGCCATTCACATAGACCTCGGCGCCGATCAGCTCGGCGAAGTCCATGAATTCGTGAGTGCCGAACGCGTTGTCGTCGACCACGCCGCCCCACGTCGTATTGATGCGCGTCGGGCGCTGGTCGCGTGGACCGATGCCGTCGCGCCAGTGATATTCATCCGCGAAGCACCCGCCGGGCCAGCGCAACACCGGCACGCCCAGCTCCTTGAGCGCCGCGATGACATCGTTACGGAGGCCGCGCGTGTTGGGAATGGGGGAGTCCTCGCCGACCCAGATGCCCTCGTAGATGCCACGGCCGAGATGCTCTGCGAACTGACCGTAGATGGCTGGATGGATCACGCTGCCAGGCTGATCGGCTCGCAGCGATACAGTGGCTCGAAGCAGCTCCGCCGGCGCGACGGACCAGGAAACAAAGGACAACAGCAGCAAGAGCAACGAACGTTTCATCATGTCAGATTCTTTGTCATGAGCCATCGAGGATGGGGTTGCAAGGCGGCGTGCAGCCATGAAAGGGGGCTGTCATGCCGCACGCCGCCTCCAACCGCACTCACAATCGCGCTCGTACTCCGAGGAAGTAGCGCGATCCGTAAGTCTCGTTCGCGACCCGCCGCAGGGGCGTGTTGTGCTCGATGCGCTGTTCGTCGAGCAGGTTGATCGCCTCCAGGAACACGGTGAACCCGGGCAGAATGTTGTAGCTCACCGATGCGTCCAGCGAGCCGAAATCCTCGTTGAACTCCGGCAGGGCGCCGCGGCCCGAGGGCGTGATCAGCCACTTCTCACGCCAGTTGTACGAGGCACGAGCACCGAAGCGCTCGTTCTCGAAATACAGGGAATAGTTGTAACTGAGCCGGGACAGACCGGGAAAGGGCAGCGCTTCGCCGGTGATGAGACTCCTGCCTTTGAAGCCTTCGTCCTTCTGATAGGTCACGTTGGCGAGCGCGCCGAAACCGTTGAACGGCGGGGGCAGGAAATCGAACGCGTACTGGGCGCCGGCTTCGATGCCGTTGATGGTCACTTCTTCATCGCCGTTCACCGGGATGGCTACCGTATAGAGCGTGCCGCTGCCGTCGTCGCCTTCCTCCGTGACCGAGGTGTTGACGACGAACTGGGAGATCTCCTTACGGAACGCGGTCGCGGATACGAAGCCGTCCTGCGAGAAGTACCATTCCAGGCCGAGATCGTATTGAAGCGCTTCATACGGTTTCAGCGCGGGATTGCCGCGCGAACCGGTGAGACCGACGCTGTCCAGGGATCGACGAAATGCCAGCTGGCTCGGGTTGGGGCGTGCGAGCACCTTGCCCGCCGTCATGCGTCCGATGAGGTCATCGCGCAGATCGAAGCGCAGATTCAGCGAAGGCAGCCATTTGCTGTAGCCGCCGTCGCGCGAAGCGCGAGGGAATTCAACGTTACCGGGCCCGTGCTTGATGCGGTTGTATCCTGTAGACATCGTTTCGGTATCCACATAGCGCACGCCCAGCGTGCCGCTGATGGGGATGGGCAGGTCGGCGAACTTGAAGGAGCCCTGCAGGTAGGCGGCGTTGGTGGTTTCCTCGACCTCCCAGGTGTCCAGGTAGTTCTGGAAGCTGTTGTTGGTCTCGATGTTCGGATTGAACGCATACGGGTCGATGTTGCCGAGGCCGCTGGCATCGATCGTCGCGTTGTAAGTGGCGTCGCCATTGTTGTTCCAGTAGCGGATGCCGCCGAAGCCGAGATCGCCGGTCGCGAAGAACCGCACCGCGTTCACGCCTGAATGGGTATTGACGATGTCCTGTATCACCGACTGCGCGACCGGCACGGTGAGGGTTGCGCCGCTGCTGCCGATGCCGGGGCGGCTGGTCAACTGGATGGTGCGCTGGAACAGAATGCTGTCCATGGTCAGCTCACGCACTTCCACGCCGGTCTTGATCGAGGTCAACCAGTGGCTCTCGGGGCGATATTCGACGTTGAACTGCGCGCTGCGCTCTTCCTGCGAGTTGGTTCTGGGATTGAACACGGCCGTCAGATTGTTCACGGCATCGGCGGTGGTCGTGTCGATGCCGGGAAAAGTGAAGTTCGGCGCGCGTGCGCTGTTGCTGTAATCGATGATGGCGCGCGGTAGGCCGAAGATGGTGGCGGTCGAGTTCTTCTCGTCGTTCTGCACTTCGGCCGAGGCGTAAGTCACGCGGCCATCGAGCTTGAACGATCCTACGTTCCATTCGCCGCCGAACGCCGTGGTGTACTGCTCGCGTTCCAGGGAGCCGCCAATGTTGCGATAGGCGAGCTCGGTCTGGAACTGCGGATGCGGAATCACTTCAAGATGAGTCACCGTGTTATCCGGGCCGACCACGCTGTTGGCGTAGTCGATCAGACCCGAGGAGGCGGTGAGCTGCATGAACATGCTGTTGACTTGCTCTTTCGCCTTCGAATAAGTGCCTTCGGCGAACAGCTTCATGCGGTCCGAAGGCGCCCATTCGAGGATGCCGAGGAACGCCGGCCGCTTGGTTTCGCGGCGGTCCAGGCCGTAACGNGGNATTTCCGGAATCCAATCGAGCGTGCCGTCNCCATTCACGTCGGTGCCGCGGCCGGGCGTNGCGCCCGCACCGGAAGCCGCTGGCGCTCGACGCAGCCAGCCNGTAGTGCGCGCGTTGTGACTGTCGAGATGGCGCTCTTCATAAGTCGCCGCGCCCAGAATGCCGAGAGTGTTGTTCAGGAAGCTGCGACTGCCGATGATGGCGAGCTTGGGGTCGTACTCCTCGGCAAGATTGCTGTAGACCATCTGTGTCGAGCCGGCGAGATAGGGCTCGGGGCTGTCCAACGGCCGGCGGGTAACGACGCGCACGGTGCCGCCGATGCCGCCTTCGGTCATGTCCGGCGTGGACGATTTGAACACCTCCAGTCGCGACACGAATTCGACCGGCAGATCGCGAAAGTCGACGTCGCGGCCGCCGCCAACTGTGAGGGAGAGGGCGGTGACGCCGTTGATCTCGACGCGGTTCAATCCGGGCTCGGCGCCGCGAATGCTGACGCCTCGGCCTTCGCCGTCCTGCCTGCTGATTTGCACCCCCGTGATGCGCTGGAGCGCTTCACCGAGATTTTTATCCGGGAAGTCGCCGATGTCTTCGGCGGAAATCGCATCCACCACCGTGATCGACTCGCGCTTGACCTCGAGCGAAGAGCGCAGGCCGGCGCGAATGCCGGTCACGACGACTTCTTCGAGCTCGCCGCTCTCGGCGCCGACTGCGAACGTGGACCATCCGTGTAAGAACAACACAGAGGTGGCCAATGCCCACGAGGCGTGCCTTCTCGATCGCTCACCGCGGTACGCATGGATAGTCGCCATGAAATCCCCCGATCCGTCTGCTTTTTTGGCCGTCTACTCGTGGCTGTCCGGGCCAGCTCCGAGCGTGCCCGAGCTGCTTGCGGGCGCCGGGCGCGGCTGGTGACACCGGTGACAATCCGGCACGACCCCGACCCGGCCGTTGCTAATATTTGCGCTAGTTTGATCGAATTTGCAATCATTTGTCAGAGAAATCGTCTTTGCGACGCAAAATTGCGCTGCTATCGATCAGTTTTGATCGACACTGAGCAGGATCGGGTTTCAAGTTCGCGCATTCAGCGATCACGGGGGATGCAATGAAGCAGGGGATTTCGCGACGGCATTTCATCGCCGCGAGCGCGCTGGCACCGGCGGCGTTCAGCGGCGCGGCGAGCTCACA
>Ga0065721_10052187_pt1 | contig 12486 bp, 6 predicted proteins | sample Mesricmetagenome_FD_59108 | JGI IMG/M metagenome (GOLD analysis project Ga0065721, IMG submission 59108) | Mesophilic microbial community from rice straw/compost enrichment Sample: eDNA_1 v2 (version 2) | ecosystem: Engineered > Solid waste > Grass > Composting > Bioreactor | place: USA: Davis... | reverse complement strand
TTGATCTCATCGAACGTTCCGGTGGCGGGATGGATGTTGTGTTCACGTGGACGCATGCGTTGATGGACGCGCCGAGTGCGGAACATTTTCTCGCGGTGGTCGGACGCGAAGATGTGGCGTTGCCGGCAATCACGTCAGTTCCGCCGCGACCGAAAAAACCGTTGAAAGAGCGATTGCTGCTGGCGCGAAAGAACGTCGAGCAATTGACAGAATTCTGCAAAGCCGCGCCGCGAACGGTGGGCGTGCGTTTCCCAACTGCGCCGAAGACGCAGCGTTATCACGTGGAAAAATTTTCGGTGGAAGAAACGGCTCGCGTGCGCGCGAACGGAGTGAAACTTTGCGGCGCTTTGGGCGATGCTCAGTTTCACGCGGCGGTAGCGGCGATGGAATTGCATCGGCTGCACGAACGCGTGGGCCATCCGTCGCCGAGTTATGTGTTGCCGATTCCGGTCAGCTTTCGCCCCAAAGGCACGGTCGAACCGTTGTTCAGCAATCAGGTGGCGATGTTGATGGTGCAGTTTCTGCCGGAACAACTCGGAACGACAAGTTCTGCCGTCGGTGTGCTGAAGACGCAACTGGCGCAGGCGTTGCGCGAACGACGCATCGATGCAGGAGTGGCGATCACGGAGCTTTCGCGCGGAATGCCGTTTCCACTGTATCTCTACGTGCTCAAACATCACGGATTGAAAGGCGAGATTTGTTCGTTCTTTTACGGCGATACCGCGAATGTCACTCCGTTACTCACGAATTTTTGCGGCGCGACGATCACCGATTTCGCGCATGTGGGTGCGACGACTCCGTCGCCGGGAATTGGCGCGATTTTTTATTACTTCGCAAGAGCAATGCGCGTGACGGTATTTCATCTGGAAACACATTTTTCGCGAAGTGAAGCGGCGGAGTTCGCGGCGAATTTGCGGAAACGATTGCTTGAGCCGTGAAAACGCATGTGGACATCGCAGTCGTCGGCGCCGGCGCAGCAGGTATTGCAGCGGCGGTGAACGCGGCGCGCGCGGGAGCGAAAACATTGTTGCTGGACGAGCGGCCTGCGGCTGGTGGTACGGGCGGATTCAGTGGCCTGACGACGTTGTGCGGCCTGTACGACGAGGCGGGGAATTTTCTTAACGACGGGTTTGTTGAAGAATTCGCAGGCGCGATCGCGAAACCGGAGACGCGAATCAGGATGGGGCGCGTTTGGGTGTTGCCATATCGACCGAAGAGATTTCGAGAAGTGGCAGCGCGGCTGATTGAAACCACAGCGAATCTGACGGCACAATGGAACACGCCGTTGGCGACAGTTCAGTTGACGTCCAATCGCATCACGGAACTCAACGGAATTTCAGTCGGTGCGGTAATTGATTGCAGCGGCACGGCAGAGGTCGCGCAGGCGGTAAATGCGACGACTCTCGCCACGGATGAAACAACGCAAGCACCGGCGGTTCTTTTCACGTTGCAAAATGTGCGGCGATCGCTCGCAACTCCGGCCGACATGGCGCAAGTGTTGTTGCCATTGGCACGTGCGGGTTTTCCCACGTTGAATCTGCAAAGTGGTTTTGCGTCGGGAGAATTCACTGCGAAGTTCGCCGGGACTCCAGCGCAGGTGCCGGAATTGATTTCTTTTTTGCGCGCGAAGGTTGGCGGTTTTGAAGAATGCACAACGCCACAGCAGGAGTTTTCGGGCGCGCGACGCGCAGGGCGAATGATCATCGGGCAGTATGTACTGACCGGAGACGATGTTCTGGAGGGACGAAAATTTTCCGATGCGGTCGCGCGCTGTGCGTGGCCGATTGAACAGTGGAACAGCAAAGGCGTAGTGCGATTTCGCTATCTGTCGCCAGATGCGTATTACGAAATTCCGGTGCGCGCACTTCGTTGTGCACAGATTGAAAATTTATTTATGGCCGGCAAAACCATCAGTGCAGATGTGGATGCCATTGCCAGCGCGCGCGTGATGGGTTGTTGCCTGGCAACCGGTGCGGCGGCTGGAGTTCTGGCCGCAGCTCACGTAAACTCGAAATCTATCAAGTGACCCGATCGTTTGAGCAACTCTGGGCCGAGACTTTTCGCTACGCAGCGGAATGCTCGCCGTATTATCGCGAATTGTTTCGCGACGCAGAGAGCGTTCCACCACTCACTGCAGTGCCCACGCTCAGCAAGAAAACATTGTCCGAGCGCAATCTGGATTTTCTCTGTGTGCCGCAAGATCGCGTTGTCGAAATTGTGACGACGAGTGGGACGACGGGGCAGCCGTTGTTGTGGATGTTGACGGAGTCAGACGTGAAACGGCTCGCGCGAAACGAACAGATTTCGTTCGATTGCGCAGGCCTGACGGCGCGTGACACGGTGTTGGTGGCGGTGGCGATGGATCGTTGTTTCATGGCGGGATTGGCGTACTGGTTGGGCTTGCGTGAAATCGGTTGTGGCGTGGTGCGAACGGGAGCAGCAGCGCCGCTGCTTGTGTTGGAAATGCTGCAACGCGTGCAACCCACTGCGATCGTCGGCGTGCCGTCGTTTTTACGAATGGTTGCAGACAAAGCCCGCGAGGCTGGCGTGGATTTGCGGCAATCATCGGTCAAGAAACTCATCTGCATTGGCGAGCCGATTCGCGATGCCGCGATGCAATTGAATCACTCGGGCGCGACGCTCGAATCTGCGTGGGGCGCGAAGGTTTTTTCGACTTACGGCGTGACGGAACTTGCGAATTCCCTGTGCGAATGTGAAGCGGGGCAGGGCGGGCATTTGCACGATGAGCAGTTGTATCTGGAAATTCTTGACGAAGCAGGCCAGCCGGTGGCAGATGGCGAAATCGGCGAAGTGGTTGCAACCACGTTGGGTGTGGAGGGAATGCCGTTGATTCGCTATCGCACGGGGGATTGCGCGGCGTTGTATCGCGAGGTCTGTGCCTGCGGACGAACCACGCCGCGGCTCGGGCCGATCATTGGTCGCAAAAATCAGAAACTGAAATTCAAAGGCACATCGTTGTATCCGGCGACGCTTGCAGCGGTGCTCGAACAATCGCCGGGCGTGGATGCGTTTGTGATTCTGGCGCGCCGCGAGAATGATTTGTCCGATGCAATTGAAGTGTTGGTGCATGGAGCAGCGTCGGCGGCGGAGTTGCGCGAAAGATTTCAAGCCCGAGCGAAGATGACGCCGGAGATTCGTCACGTGTCGCGGGAGGAAATCGAAGCGTTGCAAATGCCGCCGCAGGCGCGCAAACGGCGGGTATTTGTGGACCTGCGATGAAACCTTGCGTCGTCATCCCGTGTTACAACCATTCGGCGACAGTCGGCGCGGTCGCGCGAGCTGCTGCGGCGTGCGCGCCGGTGATTGTCGTAGATGACGGTTCGACCGAAGCGTTGCCGGAATTGCCGGAATGCGAGGTGTTGCGACGACCACAAAACAGCGGTAAAGCAGCGGCATTGCAGGCGGGGTTTCTTCGTGCGGCAGAACGGGGTTTTACTCACGCGATTACGATGGATGCGGACGGTCAGCATTTTGCCGAAGACCTGCCGAAATTTCTCGCTGCGACCGAACAGCAGCCGGACGCGTATCTGGTCGGTGTGCGTGATCTTGTTGCCGCGGGATGTCCGAAACATCGGCAGCGCTCGAATCGGATTTCGACCTTCTGGTATCGCGTCGAAACGGGCGTGCGGATTCGTGACACGCAATGCGGTTTTCGATGTTATCCGCTGGCGTTGGTGCAGCGGTTGCGAATCAAATCAGATCGCTACGCTTACGAACTGGAATTCATGGTGCGTGCGGCCTGGATTGGAACGACGATTGTTCCGGTGCCGGTGAAATGCACTTATTCGCCGGGCGGTGCGGGAGTATCGCATTTTCGGACGGTGCGGGATTTCTGTCACATCACAGGCATGAACATTTTGCTCGTGTTGCAATCGTGGTTCGTGCCGCAGACCGTTCGCGAAGCGTGGTCGCAAGGACAACGTTGGGGTTTTCGGAAAACCGCGCGCGAATTTTTTACCGAACACGCCCATGAACCGGGGCGACTTGCGTTAGCGGTCGGGACGGGATTGTTTTTTGGCATCGTGCCAATCTGGGGATTTCAAATGGCTGGCGCAGCGGCGGTCGCGCATTGGTTGCGATTGAACAAGGCGATTGCGCTATCGGCGAGCAACGTTTCGATGCCGTTGATTGCACCGTTTATTTTATGGGGCGCGATGGTGCTGGGACATTGGATGTTCACCGGAGAAATTCTGCAACTCACGCATGAACAATTGGCGCAATCCTCAGTGCGGGAATATCTGCCGCGCTTCATTGTCGGCAGTGTGGTGTTAGCGATGATTGTGGCGACGTTGGGAACGATGATTACTTACGTCATCGCGTGGTTCGTGAAGCGCAGATAAGCGGCGGGTTGAATGCCATGCTCAAGTTTTGAGCGGCTCAATAATGAAGCGGCTTCAGAATCGGCGTCGCGTCAGCGAATCATTAAATCTTTTGGCTCTCGTTTGCTGAGGCCGTGGTTCACGACGAAGCGCAGGAGGCCGAGGCTGTAACGGGAATTCGATGCGGCGCCGGTGAAGATTTTTCCGAAGTGATTACTCATATGCGGCATCATCAGGCGGAAGATGAAATATTTTTCCACCATCTGATTTCCGACGACGACTGAGTTGAACAGGCTGCCGCTGTAAAAATAATCCACGATTTCGTGCCAGCACTTCAGGTGATGAATCGTTTCTTTCTGGTAATGCTCGAAGGCTCGGGCCGTTCCTTTGCGAATGGCTTTGGCCAGTTCAACGGCGCCTTGCATGCCGATGAGTAATCCGCTCGAGAACACCGGATCAATGAAGCCTGCAGTGTCACCAACAAGCGCCCAACCATCGCCGACCACGCGGTCGGAGACGAGTTGATAATTGGTGTATTCCATCACCGGCGTGATGCGTTTGGCGTTGCCGGCGACCTGACGCAAAACGGAATCGTGACGCAACAGGTTGTCGTAGCGTTCTTCTTTAGTTGTGCCGTATTTCGGGAGATGTTCCGTGCTGATGACCATGCCGACAGAGACGCGACCTTGCAGTGGGATCCGCCAGCTCCAGCCGTAATCCAAACGCGTGGTGTGCACATGACCTTCGTAATCGAGTTTGGTCTGATCCACATGCGCGAAGAGCGCGGTGTCTTTGCGGCCACCTTCGCGACTCGGAATTTTTAATGCATTCGGGAGCAGGCGAATGCGTCCGGTGGCGTCCACGATGAAATCCGGTTCGCCAGGAAAATGTTGATTCCAGAGTGCCAACGTTTCGCGAGCAAGTTGTACGCGGTCGGTGCCGGATACGGTTTCGACGGCAGCCGGTGATTCGGTAATTTTCGTACCGGCTTTGCGCGCGGCGTTCAGCAATGTGTCATCGAATTTGTCGCGCGGGACATTGTAAGCGTAACCGGGCAACGGGCCGCGAATGTTGGAGAACGGAAATGAGAAATTGATTTCCTTCGTGAGATTGATGGTCGCGCCGGGTTTGTAGAGACCGTACGCGCGAACTTCTTCTTCGACACCGAGCGACCGCAAAATGGGAATGATGGCGGGCACGAGGGATTCGCCGACGAGCAACGGCGACTGACGCGAGCGATGAAAAATAGCGACCTGAATTCCATCGCGGGCCAGCAGCGTTGCAAGCGTGCTGGCAACCGGGCCGCCGCCAAGAATGGCAACGCTTCGGATTTTCCGATCTGAGCCGATTAACTTGCGTGCGTCCGGGTGAATAATGTCATTGGGCTGACTGTTTTTCATCTGACGGGCTGAGATTAGAAGGCGAAACAGACGATGGCAATCGCGGTTCAATCACCCAGCGACCGGAAATCCGCTTGAGTGCATTTAAGTGCTTTCTAGAATGTGCGCTGCCTGCCGGACTCAGAAGCAATCGCTGCGGTGAACGCAAACTCGGCGGCAGTCGAATTTTGACTCGTTTTGCATGAGCAGCCTGAACGGTCATTCCAGACATTTTCAAAATATTGCCATTCTGGGCGGCGGTCCGGCGGCAAGCACGCTGGCGATTTTGCTGCGCCGGGCGGGGCGCGGTGTCGTGATGTTTCATCGGCCCAAGCAGACGGCGTTGACCGTCGGTGAATCGCTGGTACCGGCGATTGTGACGATGTTACGCCGGTTGGGTGTAGAAGAGGAGGTGCGCGCGTTCAGCCTGCTGAAACCCGGCGCGACGTTTAACATCACCCCGGAAGATCAATTTGCATTCTGGTTCGAGCGGTTGCCGAAAAAGACGCCGCATTATTCCTACAACACACCGCGTGATCGATTTGATGAAACGATTTTGAAGGCCGCGCGCAAAGCAGGAGCGCATGTGGTCGAAGCGCCCGCGCAAGTGGAGCGAGTTGGAAATACAGATCGCGTACGATTGACCGGCGACTCATTGGCTGCGTGGAAGCAACATTTTTCCGGTGAACCGGATTTGATTGTGGATGCCACCGGACGCGCGCGAGTGATTCCGAATCTGGTCGGAATTCCGAGTCGCACCGGTCCGCGCAAGGACACGGCGTTGTTTGCGCATGTGGACAAAGCCAAACTCGATTACGAAGGTCATGTGCACACGACGCGGATGGCGCATGGTTGGAGTTGGCAGATTCCGCTTCCGGGCCGGGTGTCGGTGGGATTGGTGGTCGGCACGGAATTTCTCGCGCCGTTCGGAGCGACGAAAGAAGAGCGCTATGACAATTGGCTCAAGCAAGAGCCGATGTTGCAACGTGTGACTGGCCAATCGAAACGCATTACGCCGGTGATGGAGTACACCAATTATCAACTCGTGTCGGATCGCATGGTGGGTGACGGCTGGGTGTTGGTGGGCGACACGGCAGGATTTGTGGATCCGGTTTTTTCCAGCGGCCTGTTGATTGGAATGTACAGCGCAATGGAATTGTGTGGGGCGATTGAATCCGGAACAGCGCGCGCATTCGCGAATTACGAACGCGAAGTAAAACATCAACTGACCACGTGGCAGGAAATTGTGGATTATTTTTACAATGGCCGGTTATTCACGTTTTTCCGTGCCGGAGAGCGGTTGAAGCATAATATTTTCATCAAACTGACCCGCCCGCATCTGGTGGCAAATCTTGGCGGTATTTTCAGCGGCGCGGCTTCGACGTCGGCGTATTCCACCGGGTTGCTGCGTTTTTTGATGAAGCACGCATTGCGCAATGAAGATCCTGCAGAGTTGGCGGTGCGTTAATCTGAAGCCAATAATTTCATGATAAGGAGTTATCCCCGATGAGCAGCGTCTGGCCACAGAACGGCTGCGATTACCTGATGCGGAGTTTTGACTGGGAATTGCGCCGGCACGGTTACGCGGGCAATTCGTGTCAGATCATTCTCGAACTGGCCGGAGCGATTCAACCGGAGCAATTACGCGCGCGGCTGCAAATGCTGACGGAGCGTTATCCGATTTTGAACGCGCGATCGGCGGGAATTTTTCGTCGCCGTTGGAAATTGCCGAATGGTGTGGTGCAGCCACCACAGGTGCGCGTGCATCGGGATAGGCCGGAATTATTACAGCGACTCATCAACGAAGGTCTCGCGTCGGACGACGGTGAATTAATGCGTTTCGATCTGATCGAATGTGACACGGGGCGGATGAAAGTCGTGTTCACCTGGGCTCATGCGTTGATGGATGCGCATAGTGCGGAACATTTTGTTGGCGTGGTGGGACGGGAGGATTTGCCGTTGCCTGCGACGAAATATCAACCACCAGCGGGACCGCGTTTGCCATTTAAAGAAAGAAGCTGCCGTGCGCTGAAAAACTTCCAGGCTTACAATCAATTTCGTAATCAGGCGCCACGCTCACCGGGCGTGCGATTTCCGGATGCGTCAGCGATTCTGCAACATCGCGTGGAATTATTTACGGCCGAAGAAACCGCGCAGGTGCGGGCGACGGCGCGGAAGTATGCGGGCGCATTGGGCGAAGCGCAGTTTCACGCGGCGGTGACGATTTTGGAGGTGCATGAGTTGCACCAACGAATCGGGTGCGCGAGTCCGAGTTATTTATTGCCGGTGCCGGTGGGATTGCGACCGAAAGGCAACGTTGAGCCGTTGTTCAGCAATCAGGTGACAATGTTGTTGTTGCAGTTTTTGCCGGAACATCTGACGGATCCGGGGAAAACAATTGCGCACCTGAAAACGCAGACCGGCCAGGCGATGCGTGATGGTGTGGTGGACGGTGGCGTAATGTTTCTGGAAATGTTGCGAATGTTGCCGCTGCCGGCGCATCAGGGATTCACGAAGATGGGCTTGAAAGGTGAAGTGTGTTCGATTTTCTACGGCAATACGGCGGCGGTGAGTCCGGTGGTGACGAAATTTCTCGGCGCGGACATTGAAGGATTCACCCACGTTGCAGCAGTGCCGCCATCGCCGGGCATTGGCGTTATCTTTTACAACTATCGCGGATTGTTGCGAGTGACGGTGTTGCATCTGGCGAAAACATTGAGCGAGGCGGAAGCAGCGGAGTTTGCGGCGGGATTGCGGCGTCGGTTGTTGGGCGGCGATTGAGGAACGAGTTGTTAAGTTTTTCTTTCAGGCATTTCTGCGATTGCATTTTGTTGAGTTGAGCGGATGCGACTGGTTTTCGGGTTCAGGTTCGCTAGACTTCGCGGGCCGAACATGACGGATTTTTCTTCAACCGGCCTTACCCGGAAGGCCATGTGCGCGAAGCGATGAACTTCGATCTCTATTCGCGCTTATATCTCTGGCTGGTGGCGCATCGACGCGTGGTGCTGTTTGTCACACTCGTCGTCACGCTGGCGTGTGCCGCGATATCGCTGCAAATCCGCACCAAGGAGGACATGCTCGACATGTTGCCGAGCGACGACGAGCGCGTGGAGGAATATCGGTACGCGCTGCGGAAGTTCCGGCAGATTGATCGCGCTTACTTTGACGTTGGAATCAATCGGGACGATCCGGAAACGCTGGCGCGCGCGGCGGATGCTTTGTATGCCCGGCTGGCAACGAATACCGCGTTTATGCGGATTCAGTATCGCGTCGAGATGGGGAATCAGGATCAGATTATTGGTTATCTGACCGGCGCGTTGCCGAATCTGTTTACCGAGGAGGATGCAGAAGAATTAGAGCGTAAACTCGCGCCGGAAGAGTTGCGGGATTTTCTCAGCGTCATGCGCCGGAAACTGGCCGGGCCGGAAGGCATGGTGTTGAAGAACGTGGTGGAGGCCGATCCGATTGGCGGCAGTGCGCTGGTGCTTAAGAAGGTGGCGCCGCTGCAAGCGGGGTTCGGAGGTGCACAAATCATTGATGGCCGCATCACGAGTGCGGATGGACGGCACATTCTGATGTTGGCGGAGCCGAAGTTTCGGTCGTCGGATTCCGGTGCCAGCGCGCAACTCGTGCGCGAAATGGAAGCAGCGGCACGCGCAATAGATCAGGAATTTCCGGGCGTTCACGTTGCGATTACAGGAGGGCATCGCATGGCCGTGGATAACGCGACGATTATTCGGGCCGACGCCAAACGCTGCATCGCAGTCGGAATGTTGGGAATGATGGCGTTGTTTCTGGTCGCGTATCGGCGACGCTGGTTGGCGTTGGTAACGTTCCTGCCGTCATTCTTCGGTTCGACTGTCGCCGGTGTGATGTTGGCAATCTGGGACGATCAGTTGTCGGCGATCGCTTTGGGGTTTGCGTCCATTGCGGTGGGCATCACGGTCGATTATGCGACGCACGTCATTTATCACCTTGATGACACGGCAGGAGCAGATCATCGGGTGCGCGGGCGGCAGTTGAGTCAACTTGTGTATCCAATCACGGTCGGCGTTATCACGACGGCAGCGGCGTTTCTGGTGATGATGCTGTCGCCGATCAACGGTTATCGGCAGTTGGGAATTCTGGGAATGGTGGGTGTCATGTTTTCTGCGGCATTTGCATTAGTCATTTTGCCGTTGCTTGTGCCGCGAACAAAACAGGCGAATCCGCCGCCGTTGTGGATGACAGGATTGTGGGAACGTTATTTTCAGTGGCAAACGCGGCATCGCAGATGGTTTCTCCTGCTGGCGGTAGTGTTAACGGTGGTGGCGATTTTCGGCGCGCGAAAATTAGCTTTTGAGGGGGACATTACGCGGTTGAACGGCATCACTGCTGCCACACGCGCGGATGAGGCGTTAATCAGCAAAACGTGGGACGACGCGGTGGGAATGACGTTGCTGGTGGCGCGCGGTGAAACCCCTGAGGCGGCGATGGCATTGAATGACAGGGCTGCTGCGGCGCTCGCAAATAACACCAACGTTACAGCGGTTTATTCGTTGGCGGCCATTTGTCCTGCGCCAGAAGTGCAACGCACCAATATTCAGCGATGGCGGGAGTTCTGGACGGAAGAGCGACGCCAAACGTTGCGGGAAAATCTCGCGAAGATTGGAGCGGAATTTGGATTTCGCGCGGATGCGTTTGCGAAGTTCTGGCAACAACTTGATGCCGACCGGGAATTGCTGACGCTGGAACAATTTCGAGGTACGCCGTTGGAACAGGTGTTGAACGAGCGGGTCGCGTTGGCGGAAGGAGATAACGCGATCAGCACGATGGTGCGTTTGCAGGATCGGACGCTGGCGGGACAACTGCGTGAAGCAGTGCCGGGAGTGATTGTGTTGGATGGCCGAGATTTTGCGACGCATCTCGAAGCGATTGCGAAGAACGGTTTGAAGTTGTTTGCGATTGGCACGACGGCGGCGGTAGCCGGGCTGTTGTTCTTCTCATTGGCTTCCATCGAACTGGCCATCGTTACTTTGATTCCGATCGTCACCGGTTTGTTGTGGACGTTCGGCGTGATGGGATGGCTGGGGCTGCCGATTGATTTGATGAACAGTATTTTTGTGATCTTCATCATCGGTGTGGGGGAGGATTACGCGGTGTTTCTGGTGACGAGTCGATTGGATGAATGGCGCGGACGGGCGAGTCATTCGGCGGTGGCGAGTGCATCGGTGTTCATTTCGGCGGTGACGACGATTTTTGGCTTCGGGGTGATGGTGCTCGCGGATCATCCGGTGTTGTTTTCGATGGGGGCGACGGTGTTGATCGGGATGCTGTGCACGTTCCTGGTCACGCTCATGTTGACGCCGATTCTGATGGATGTGTTGTTATTCAATCCGATGCCGCGTGGCGCGCCGAAATGGTGGCATCTCCTGGGAACTATCTGGGTTACGCTGCATCTCGGCGGGATTCAGGTTTTCCTCTACGCGATGTTACGTCCGTTCTTGAAACTGTTCCGGGTGCGTAACGGGGAAGCAGTATTGCGTTCAACGGCAAGATATCTCGTGCGCGGATTGATTAAAGCCATGCCATTCGGGCGGACGGATTTTCAGAACATCAGCGCCGCTACCTTTGCGAAGCCGGCAATCATCATCAGCAATCATCAATCGGCGGTGGACGTGCTGTTGATTAAAGGGTTGCCCGGCGACGTGCGGCAGACGGCGAAGAAGCGGGTGTTTGATTCACCACTGTTGGGATTCAGTTGTCGGTATCTGGGCGAAGTGATGGTCGAGCCGAATAATCCTGAAGCGACGTTGCAGCGGGCGCGCGAAGTTCTGGCAAGCGGCGCGTCAGTGCATTTTTATCCGGAAGGCACGCGATCCATTGACGGATCGATGCAGCGATTTCGCCGCGGAGCGTTTGAACTGGCGGTGGAGTTGAAGCAGGAAATTCTGCCGATTGTGATTTGTGATTCGCACACGGCAATGCCGCGTGATGCGTTCTGGTTTGAACCGTATCGAATTACTTTGCGTGCGCTACCGCGAATCACACCGGAGAACTTCGATTATTCGCAAGGCGTTGTGCCGCTGATGAAACATTGCGAGGAAATCGTACGCGCGGGTTTACAGGCGGAGCTGGATCGCGTCAACACGCCGGTGATTGTGCGACGGAAAGTGCGGCGGTTGTTCCGTTATCAGGGCGTGGCGGTGGAACAATTCGTGAAATGGAAACTGAAGCTCGATCCGATGTTTTCAGTGATAGATGAAGTTGTGCCGCGTGGCGCGCACGTGCTGGATCTCGGCTGTGGGTACGGTTTAACGACGCACTGGTTGGCGGCGTTCTCGGAGACGCGGACGTTTGTGGGTTTTGATTATGATGAGAATAAAATTCGTGTAGCGAAACGAACGGCGGCGGAGCATACGCGAATTCGTTTCGACCAAGCGGATATTTTGACGACTGAGTATCCGGCGTGTGACGTGGTCTTGTTGTTGGACGTGTTGCATTACTGGACGCCGGAGATGCAGTTGCAAATTCTGACGAAGGCACGACGCGCGTTGCGTCCGGGCGGACGACTGGTCTTACGTGACGGAATCCGATCGGAAACAGAAGCGCATCGCAAGGTGGAACGTTGGGAGCGATTTGCCACGCGCATCGGGATGAATCGGACCGTCGAAGGACTGCATTTTCAGACGCGGGAAGAATTGGAAAATCTGTTCCGACAGGCCGGATTTACACGTTGGGAAACAAAGTCGGGAGCCGGCACCGGTTCGAATCTTCTGTTTGTCGTT
>Ga0065721_10005976_pt1 | contig 12488 bp, 12 predicted proteins | sample Mesricmetagenome_FD_59108 | JGI IMG/M metagenome (GOLD analysis project Ga0065721, IMG submission 59108) | Mesophilic microbial community from rice straw/compost enrichment Sample: eDNA_1 v2 (version 2) | ecosystem: Engineered > Solid waste > Grass > Composting > Bioreactor | place: USA: Davis... | reverse complement strand
TGGCCGCGGCGAAGGCCGGTGATCCACACGTCGGCGCCGGCAAGCGCCTTGGCGAGCGGCTTCAGCTTCCGCACGTGACAGCAGGCATGGCGCGCTTCGACGCTGTCGTAGAAGCCGTTCAGACCGTACTGCGCGGCATAGGCGTCCACGTCGTCCTGTTCCGGCACGAAACGGCGGATCGTGATGCCATAGCGCTCCTCGGTCTCGCCGATCAGGTCGACGGTTTCCTTGAACAGGCGGCCGGTCTCCAGCGTCGACACCTCCACCGGCAGGCGGTGGGTGCCGATCGCGGCGGCGATCACCTGGTCCTCGATGCCAAGCGAGGTGGTGAACACCGCGTGGCCGAGCTCGGCAGCCAGCGAGAGGCGGCCTGCGAGGTCGAGGCTTTCGAGCTTTGCATCAAGAGTTTCGGCCAGCGCCGGGGGATCCAGTGGCGGAGAATCTGGGGCCGAACGGTCTTGTCCTGCATCGTCGTGAAGGGTCATCATGTCTTCTTTCGTGAGCGATTTCTTGATTATCCCGGTTTCGCGCACGTAAGGACAGAAAAACCCGTTTCTTCCCATGGAGATGGAGAGCAAATATCTCTCCAAAGCCGGCCTCACACAAAAAACCTGCCGCCTTAACCAAAAGTGACCGATTTATCTTCGGAAACGCTCGCATTGGTTTGTATTTTCTCATGATTTGCGCTAATCGGGATATATGTCCGCAAGGCAGGGTTTCCGATTGCGGACATGCACCCCTTGAGCGCCTTTGCGGCGAACCCGTGGATGCCCCGTACGAAGCTGATTGAGCGGCGCCGTGAGGACCGATTTGGCCTTGCGGCGGCGTTATTGTCGATGGTTGCGTGATGATATCCCAGAAAGCGAAATATGCGCTGAGAGCGCTCGCGGCGCTCGCGCAGGCCGATCCCGCCGAGCCGATGCTGATCTCCGAGATCGCCGTCCAGCAGAGCATTCCGAAAAAGTTCCTGGAACAGATCCTGCTCGACCTGAAGCGCTCCGGCATCGTCGTCAGCCGCCGCGGCAAGCAGGGCGGATATCTCCTCCTGAAGCCGGCCCACGCCATCACCTTCGGCGAGGTGCTGCGCCTCGTCGACGGACCGATCGCGCCGCTTCCCTGCCTCAGCCAGACCGCCTACCGCAAATGCGAGGACTGCGACGGCGAGCATCTCTGCGAAATCCGCCACGTCTTCGCCCGCGTCGCCGACGCCACCCGCGACGTGCTGTTCAGCACGACCATCGCCGATGCGGTCGAAGGCGCCGGGGAGCCGAAGGCCGCCCCGGTCCGGGAACTGCTGACGGCGTAAGGCGCCGATCCTTCGTCTTGGCGCTGTAAGGCCCGCGCGTACAGACTTTTCCTGTACGCTGCGACGCTTCCGAGGGCTTCTAGGCGATCGCGATAATCTCGAGCTCCTGATCGCCGACGTTCACGACATCTCCCACGGCCTTGCCGGTGAGGGCGCGGGCTACCGGTGAGACGTAGGAAATCGATCCCGCTTTGGGATCGGCTTCGTCCTCTCCCACGATGCGGTACGTCTGCACTCGCCCGTCCTCTCTGGCGAAGGTGACTGTGCTTCCGAAAGCAACCGTCTCGGTCGAAGTCGGGGCAGGCACGACCTGAGCGGTGCGAAGTCTTTCCGCAAAATAGCGCAGATCCCGAAGCGGGCTTGCTGCCTGGCGTCGCCGTTCGTTCACGTCTTCGATCGTGCTTGCCGCGTCGTAGGCCTTTCGGGCCTGATCCAGCTGCAATTCGAGCGCTTTCCATCCCGCTTCGGTAACGAGGTTCGGATGAGGAGAAATCGGACGATCCGGCAGCAGCGTTTCCGAAGCGGTTTCGGCACTCTCTTCCTTGGTGAAGGCAACGCTCAATTTCGAACTCCGTTCAGGCGTGGCAAGGTCTTAAATCCGTGAAGCGGCGGTCCGGCATTTTGTCAGAAGCGGGCATGACCCGTAACCGGCTGCGCTATGGGATGCGTGAAAAATCTTTCTTCGAATGCTGCAAAATCCGGATTGTGGCGGGATTGTGATTTTCCGAAGCCGGGTTTTCCCGACGCTGGCATTCTCTTCGCGGACTGGCGGTTAATGCTTTCTTTGCTGGCGGCACCCGCGCGGGGAAACAGTTTTGCCTTCTTTTGTCCCTCGATTGACTAACACGACCTAGCCGATAGAGTTTCAGGCGAAACAACAGGAGGGAACCTCATGTTCAACTTTGCCCAGGGACTTGGCCAGGGATTTGGTAAACGATTGGGGGCCGTCGCCCTCGGCCTGTCCCTGACCGTCGGGATGACGGCGGGGTCGATTGCGCCGGCTTTCGCCGAGACGCAGCTCCTCAACGTCTCCTACGACCCGACCCGCGAGCTCTACAAGGATTTCAACGCCGCCTTCGCCAAATACTGGAAAGCCCAGTCAGGCGGGGATGTCACGATCCGCCAGTCGCATGGCGGTTCCGGGGCGCAGGCCCGTTCGGTCATCGACGGTCTGGAAGCGGATGTCGTGACGCTGGCGCTCGAAAGCGACATCAACGCGATCGAAAAGAGCGGCAGGATCAAGGAAGGCTGGCGTGCGCGCCTGCCCAACAATTCCTCGCCCTATACGTCGACGATCGTCTTCCTGGTGCGCAAGGGCAATCCGAAGGGCATCCACAACTGGGGTGACCTCGTGAAGGACGGCGTACAGGTCATCACGCCGAATCCGAAGACATCAGGCGGCGCGCGCTGGAACTATCTGGCCGCCTGGGCCTGGGCGAACGAGGAATACAAGGGCGATCTGGAAAAGGTCAAGGCCTATGTCGCCGATCTGTACCGGCATGCGCCCGTGCTCGATACCGGCGCCCGCGGCTCGACGGTGACGTTCGCCCAGCGGCAGATCGGCGACGTGCTGCTCGCCTGGGAAAACGAGGCCTATCTCGCCGGCGAGGAATTCGGCAAGGACGCCTTCGAGATCGTCGTCCCGCCGATCTCCATCTTGGCGGAGCCGCCGGTCGCGGTCGTCGATGCGACGGTCGATGCCAGAGGTACCCGCAAGGTCGCCGAGGCCTACCTGCAGTATCTCTATTCCGACGAGGGCCAGAACATTGCGGCCAAGCACTTCTATCGTCCTTCCAAGCGTGATGTGGTAAAGCCGGAACTTCTGAAGGCGCTGCCGGACATCAAGTTGGTGACCATCGACGACCCGATCTTCGGCGGCTGGAGGAAGGCGCAACCGGAACACTTCGGTGACGGCGGCGTCTTCGATCAGATCTATAAGCCTGGTAAATAAAGTCGGGATATCGAATGACGAACATAGCTGCCGCAGCTCCGGCGCGGTGGCGATTGAAACAGCCGAGCATCATCCCGGGTTTCGGGCTGACGCTCGGTTTTTCGCTCGCCTACCTGTCGCTGATCATTCTCATCCCCGTCGCCGGACTGTTCTGGCGAAGCGCCGAGCTGGGATGGTCCGGGTTCTTTGCGATCCTCGGCGACGAGCGGACGCTGAGGGCTCTCTACGTTTCGTTCGGGACCGCCTTGGCGGCGGCGCTTGTCAACGTGGTGTTCGGAACGCTTGTCGCATGGATGCTGAGCCGCTACAGCTTTCCCGGCCGCAAGCTCATCGATGCGATGGTCGATCTGCCTTTCGCTCTGCCGACCGCCGTTGCCGGTATCGCGCTGACAACTCTTTACGCGCCACAGGGCTGGATCGGTTCGCTCTTCATGCCTTTCCGCATCGCCTTCACGCCGCTCGGCATCGTCATAGCGCTGGTCTTCATCGGCCTGCCCTTCGTGGTGCGCACGGTGCAGCCGGTCATGGAGGAGATCGACCGGGAGATCGAGGAGGCGGCGGCGACGCTCGGCGCCAACCGTTTTCAGACGATCCGCCGCGTCCTTCTGCCGGGGCTGATGCCGGCGATCCTGACCGGTTTCGCGCTCGCCTTCGCCCGCGGGGTCGGGGAATACGGCTCGGTCATCTTCATCGCCGGCAACATTCCTTACGTTTCGGAAATCGCGCCGCTCCTGATCGTCATCCGCCTGGAGGAGTTCAACTATGCCGGCGCCACGGCGATCGCCACCATCATGCTGATCATCTCCTTCCTGATGCTTCTCGTCATCAACCTGATCCAGGCCTGGAGCCGCAGGAGATATGGCAATGCCTGATCAGCTCCGCTCCCCTTCCGCAACGCCGCCGGCCTTCCGCGATCCCGCCAGCGAAGGTCTGCTCGCCAAGGTTCTTCTGATCCTTCTGGGGCTAGCCTTCCTCGGCTTTTTCCTCGTCCTGCCGCTGGTCTCGGTTTTCGTCGAAGCCTTCCGCAACGGCTTCGGGGATTATTACGAGGCGTTGATCGAACCGGATGCGGCTGCCGCAATCCGCCTGACGCTTCTCGTCGCCGCGATCGCCGTGCCGCTCAACCTGGTCTTCGGGCTTGCCGCCTCCTGGGCGATCGCCAAGTTCGAGTTCAAGGGCAAGTCGTTCCTCATCACCCTGATCGACCTGCCGTTTTCCATTTCGCCGGTCATCTCCGGCCTGGTCTACGTGCTTCTGTTCGGCGCCAACAGTGCGCTCGGGCCGTTCCTCAAGAGCTACGGCATCGAGATCCTCTTCGCCGTGCCGGGCATCGTGCTCGCCACCGTCTTCGTCACCTTTCCCTTCGTGGCGCGCGAGCTGATCCCGCTGATGCAGGACCAGGGCACCGGCGACGAGGAAGCGGCACTGTCGCTCGGCGCATCCGGCTGGCAGACCTTCTGGTACGTGACGCTGCCGAACATCAAATGGGGCCTGCTCTATGGCGTGCTCCTCTGCAACGCCCGCGCCATGGGCGAATTCGGCGCCGTCTCCGTCGTCTCCGGCCGCATCCGGGGGCTCACCAACACCATGCCGCTGCATGTCGAGATACTTTATAATGAGTATAACATGGTCGCGGCCTTCGCGGTGGCTTCGCTGCTCGCGTTCCTGGCGCTTGTCACGCTCGCGCTCAAAACATTTCTCGAACTTCGGTTCGGTGCCGGTGCCACCGGCGGCCGGCATTAAGAGGTCCTATGGAAGTCACCATCAGCAATATCCGCAAGGAGTTCGACCGTTTCCCGGCGCTGAACGACGTCTCGCTCAAGATCGCCTCCGGCGAGCTGATCGCGCTGCTCGGCCCCTCCGGCTCGGGCAAGACGACGCTTCTGCGCCTGATCGCCGGGCTCGATTTCCCGACAGGCGGCAAGATCTTCTTCGGCGAGGAGGATGCTTCGCACCGCTCGGTGCAGGAGCGCAATGTCGGCTTCGTCTTCCAGCACTATGCGCTCTTCCGTCACATGACGGTCGCGGAGAACATCAGTTTCGGCCTCAAGGTGCGTCCGTCCTCGGCCCGGCCGCCGAAGGCGGAGATCCGCCGCCGCGTCCTGGAACTCCTGGACATGGTCCAACTCGGCGGTCTTGAAAAGCGCTACCCGCACCAGCTTTCCGGTGGGCAGCGCCAGCGCGTGGCGCTCGCCCGCGCCATGGCGATCGAGCCGCATATCCTCCTTCTCGACGAGCCTTTCGGCGCACTCGATGCGAAGGTGCGCAAGGAACTGCGCCGCTGGCTGCGCGAATTCCACGATCGCACCGGCCACACGACGGTCTTCGTCACGCACGACCAGGAAGAGGCGCTGGAACTCGCCGACCGCGTCGTCGTCATGAGCCAGGGCAGGATCGAGCAGGTCGGCTCGGCGGACGACGTCTACGACCGCCCGGGCTCGCCCTTCGTGTTCTCCTTCATCGGAGAGTCCTCGCAGCTTCCGATCGAGGTCAAGGGCGGCACGGTGCTCTTCCAGGGGCAGCCGATCGGCATTTCCGAAACAGAGGAAGGGGCAGGGGAACTGTTCTTCCGCCCCGAGGACGTGGTGCTCGTCGACGCGCCGGATGCGCTGTTCGGCAAGGTGACCGCCTGCCGCCGTCTTGCCGGCACCCGCATTGCCGAGATCGACATCGCCAACGACGGGCACGCGCCCTATCACGTCGAGGTGGAGGTGCCGCTCCATGCGCCGGTCGAACTGCGCAGCGAATTGCGCTTCCGCCCGACCCGCTGGAAGATCTTCCGGAAATAGGCTTCTTCAGGCCCGCCGCGCTCCTCTGCGCGGGCGGGCCCGGCGACGATGAACCGATATTCAATAAGGTGTGAAACCTCTGGTCATCGATGGCGGCTTCCACATCTTCGGGGATATGATCGCCGCAAAGGGAGAGCCGTCATGTCCAGCCTTTCGATCGCCCGCATCCTTGCCGGAACTGCCATAGCCGCGGCCGTTGCCGGCTCTGCCGCCGCCCATCACGGCTGGTCCTGGGCCGAAGCCGACCAGGTAGAGCTCCGGGGCACCATACATTCGATTTCCTTCGCGCCCCCGCATCCGACGCTGGAAGTCCGTGCCGAAGACGGCGTCTGGCGCGTCGAACTCGGCAATCCGAACCAGACCCAGCGGTCGGGCTTCGTTGAAGGCCAGGCGAAGGTCGGCGACGAGATCGTCGCCACCGGCAACCGGTCCGAGGACCGCAACGAGAGGCGCATGAAGGCGGTGCGCATCGTCGTTGCCGGCAAGACCTTCGACATCTATCCGGAACGCATCCGGACGAACTGAGCCAGGAACAGTATCCGAGATGGAATTTCTCGCCCCGCTTGCCGAGACGCCGCTCGCGCGGGCGCTGATCTCGTCCTCGACGATCTATCTTCTGGTCAATGCCGCGCATATCCTCGGCATCGGCATGCTGTTCGGTGCGATCCTGGCGCTCGACCTCCGGCTCCTGGGCCTCGCGCGGGCCATGCCGCTGCCGGCCACAGCCCTCTATCTTTCGCGCATGGCCGGCGCGGGCGTCGTGCTCGCGATCGTCACCGGGCTCTGTCTCTTCACCGTCAAGCCGGTGGAATATGTCCGCAATCCGGCTTTCCTCTTCAAGCTGGGGCTGATCGCCCTCGGCCTCGTCAACGTTGCGGTCGTCCATTTCGGCGCGGGCTGGAAAGCGATGCTTGCGGGAGAAAAACCGAGCACCGCCCTTCGCATCTCCGCGGCATTTTCCACGCTGATCTGGATCGCTGCGGTGATCGCGGGGCGGTGGATCGGGTTTCTGTAGTTCCTTGATAAAAACATGCATCTCATGCATATTGCATCGCAATTGCGATGCATGGAGCAATGTCATGAAAACTGCGACGATCCCCTCTCTTCGCGTCGATCCGGAACTGCGTGCCGCTGCCGAAAGCGTGCTCAAGGAAGGGGAGACCTTGTCTGCTTTCGTCGAGGATTCCGTGCGAAAGCAGATCAATTATCGCAAGACGCAGACGGAGTTCATTGCACGGGGGTTAGCTTCGCTTGCGGAAGCGGAGCGAACGGGCATTTACTATACATCCGAAGAAGTTCTGGCTGAGCTTAAAGGCATGCTTGATGCCAAGCGGGCCGAGAAACGAAAGCAATGACATATCAGGTCAAGCTTACGGAAAAAGCTCGGCATGATCTGCGGCGCCTTTATGCATATATGCTTGATTGGGATGAGGATGCGGCGGTGCGGGCTTTGGAAGCGATAACCTCTGCGATGGCAATCCTTGAAAGATTTCCCTTCTCCTGCCGTAAAGCGATTGGCGATAATCCGCTTTTACGGGAGCTCCTCGTGCCATTCGGCTCGTCCGGCTATGTTGTGCTGTTTCGTATTGATGGCAGCGAAACGGTGACGATCGCTGCCATTCGCCATCAGCGCGAAGAAGACTACCACTGATCACCGATCGCTTACCGCCGCCCGCGGGTTGACCCAGGGCTCCTGGTTGCTGCGCGGCAGCGGCTGCTTGCCGAGGATATGGTCGGCTGCCTTCTCGCCGGTCATGATCGAAGGGCCGTTCAGGTTGCCGTAGGTCACGTGCGGGAAGATCGAGCTATCCGCGACGCGCAAGCCCTCGACGCCGATCACCCGGCATTCCGGATCGACCACGGCGAGAGGGTCGTCCGCCCGGCCCATGCGGCAGGTGCCGCAGGGGTGATAGGCGCTTTCCAGGTGCTCGCGCAGGAAGGCGTCGATCTCCTCGTCCGTCTGCACCTTCTCGCCCGGCTGGATCTCCGGTCCGCGATATTGGTCGAAGGCCCTCTGCGAAAAGATTTCGCGCGTCAGCCGCACGCAATGGCGGAATTTCTCCCAGTCCTCCGGATGGCTCATATAGTTGAAGCGCAGCACCGGATCGGCCTTCGGATCGGGCGAGCGAAGCGTCACGCTGCCGCGCGATTTCGAGAGATTGTAGCCCACATGAACCTGGAATCCGTGGGTATTGGCGGCCGCGCGCCCGTCATAGGAGATCGCCACGGGGAGGAAATGGTACTGGATGTCCGGCTGCTTCAGCCCGGGCGCGGAGCGCAGGAAAGCGCAGGCCTCGAACTGGTTGGAGGCGCCGAGCCCGCCCTTGGAAAGCAGCCATTGCGCGCCGGCCACACCCTGCCAGAACCAGGGAAGCCAGGAATAGAGCGAGACCGGCTTCAGCGAGATCTGCTGGAAGTAGAATTCCATATGATCCTGCAGGTTGGCGCCGACGCCCGGCCGGTCGGCCTTCACCTCGATGCCCATTTCCTTGAGATGCGCTGCCGGACCGATCCCGGAGAGCATCAGCAGTTTCGGCGAGTTGAAGGCGGAGGCGGAGACGATGACCTCGCGGTTCGCGCGGATGATTTCGGTCACGCCCCGCCGCTCGATCTCGACGCCCACCGCGCGGCCGTTCTCGATCACGATCCTGTTCGCGAACCCGTGGACCAGCTCGACATTCGGCCGTTTCAACGCGGGCTTCAGATAGGCATTGGCCGCGGACCAGCGGCGGCCGCGATGGATGGTCTGCTCCATCAGCCCGAAGCCTTCCTGCTTCGAACCGTTGTAGTCGTCGGTCAGTTCGAAACCGGCTTGGCTGCCGGCCTGGATGAAGGCGTGAAAAAGCGGGTTCTTCACCGGCCCGCGCTTGACATGCAGCGGCCCGTCGGTGCCGCGCCAGCCTTCCTCGCCGCCCTCGGAATTCTCCATCCGCTTGAAATAGGGAAGCACGTCCGCATAGGCCCAGCCGGTCGCGCCGAGCTCTTCCCAGCGGTTATAGTCTTCCGCGTGGCCGCGCACATAGACGAGGCCGTTGATGGAGGACGACCCGCCGATCACCTTGCCGCGCGGCGCCGTGATCCTGCGGTTGTTGAGATTGGGCTCGGGTTCGGAGAGATAACCCCAGTTGTAGCGCTTCATGCTCATCGGCCAGGCCAGCGCGCCGGGCATCTGGATGAACGGCCCGAAGTCCGATCCGCCCGCCTCGATGACGATCACGGAATGCCTGCCGTCCTCCGACAGGCGATAGGCCATGGCGGAACCTGCGGAACCCGAACCGATGATGACGAAATCTGCCTGAAGCATGTCAGTTCTCTCCAGACCGTTTCTCTATGTCGTGCCGTGTCAGCCCCCCTCTGGCCTCTTGAGCCTGTGTCGAAGGGCGGCCATCTACCCCACGGGTGGGGAGATTGGATGGGCGCACTGGCTTCCCCAAACAAAAAGCCGCGGCAGCGAGCGCACCGTTCACGTGACGGGAAGGCCGAGCGGCCTGTGATCTCCCCACCCGTGGGGGAGATGGCCGGCAGGCCAGAGGGGGGCGATCTTGCGCGACGGCCATGGTGAACATCAATACGGCGCCTCGACCGGCCCCATGCCCACATAGACGGTCTTCAATACCGAATAATGCTCCAGCGCCGCGAGCGAGTTCTCCCGTCCGAAACCGGATTGTTTCGAACCGCCGAAGGGGATTTCCACCGGGCAGAGATTGTAGCTGTTGATCCACAACGTACCGGCCTGAAGTTGGTCCACCACCCGGTGTCCGCGCGTCAGGTCCGCGGTGAACACACCGGCCGAAAGGCCGAATTCGGTGGCATTGGCGCGGGCGATCGCTTCCTCCTCGTCGTCGAAATCGAGCACGCACATGACCGGCCCGAAAATCTCTTCCCGCGCGATGGTCATCCCGTCCGTGACGTCGGCAAATACGGTCGGCTGCACGTAATAGCCTTCGCCCGTCACGTGGTTCGGAATGCCGCCGCCGGCGACGAGCGTCGCGCCCTCGGCCTTGCCCTTGTCGATATAGGAAAGCACCTTCTGCCGCTGGTCGAAGGAGACCATGGGGCCGAGCTGGGTGGCCTCGTCCATCGGATCGCCGATAATGATCTTCTCCGTCCGCTCCTTCAGCCGCGACAGGAACTCCTCCTTCACGCCGCGTGCCACGAAGACCCGCGTGCCGTTGGAGCAGACCTGGCCGGTCGAATAGAAATTGCCGAGCATCGCGCCGCCGATGGCGCTATCGAGATCGGCATCCTCGAAGACGATCAGCGGCGATTTGCCTCCGAGTTCCATCGTCACGTGCTTGAGGCGGCCGGCGGCGGCCGCGGCCACCTTGCGGCCCGTCGGTACCGAGCCGGTCAGCGAAACCTTTGCCACGTCGGGATGGTTGACCAGCAGCGGCCCGGTATTCCGGTCGCCCTGGATGACGTTGTAGAGTCCCTTGGGAAGCCCGGCTTCCACCAGGATTTCGGCAATCTTCAGCGCCCCGAGCGGCGTATTTTCCGAAGGTTTGAAGACCATCGCATTGCCGGCGGCAAGCGCCGGCGCGCCTTTCCAGCAGGCGATCTGCTGCGGATAGTTCCAGGCGCCGATGCCCACGCAGACGCCGAGCGGCACGCGCTTGGTATAGGCGAAGTCGCGGCCGAGCGGGATGTAGTCGCCGTTGAGGCCTGCGGCGATCACGCCGCCGAAGAATTCGAAACTGTCCGCCCCCGAGGTCGGGTCGGCGACGATCGTCTCCTGGATCGGCTTGCCGGTGTCGAGCGTCTCCAGTTCGGAAAGCTCGCGGTTCCTCTCGCGCATGATCTCGGCGGCACGTTTCAGGATGCGGCCGCGCGCAGTCGGGCTCATGGCAGCCCATTCCGGCTGGGCGCGCTTGGCTGCGGCGATCGCCTTCTCGACGATCGCGGGTGTCGCCGCATGCAGCCGGGCGATGACCTCGCCGGTCGCCGGATAGAGGCTTTCGATGACGGTGCCGTCTTCGTCCTCGACATATTCGCCGTCGATGAAGTGGCTGGCGATCGGCTGGGCTTTCATCTCATTCGCCTCTTGGATAACGCTTCGATTCCTCGAGATTGTCGAGGTTCATGTGGTTGCGCATATAGCGCTCGGAAGCCTTTTGCAGAGGCTGGTGATCCCACGGGTAATAGGCGCCGTTTCTGAGCGCCTCGTAGACCACCCAGCGGCGCGCCTGGCTTTCGCGCACGGCCGCGTCGAATTCCTGCATGTTCCAGTGTGCCGCCCGCATGTCCCTGAACGCCTGAAGAATGTCGGCATGCTGGGGAGCCGCCGCCAGGTTGGTCAGCTCGAGCGGATCGGTTTCGAGATCGAAAAGCTGCTCGGGATCGAGCTCGCAATGGATATATTTCCATTTGCCCTCGCGGATGGCGACAAGCGGCGCATAGGAAGCTTCCGCCGCATATTCCATCAGCACCGGGCTGGTGCGGCTGTGGCCCTCCATGATCGGCTTCAGGCTTTCGCCGTCCGTCCAGGGTTTGATCTCGTCCATGGAAATGCCGGCGAGATCGCAGAGCGTCGGCGTCACGTCGAGGTTGGAGACAGGCGCCATATGCAGGGCAGGGGTGATGCCGGGGCCGGCAATCATCAGTGGCACGCGCGCCGAGCCTTCGAAGAAGTTCATCTTGAACCAGAGGCCGCGTTCGCCCAGCATGTCGCCGTGGTCGGAGCAGAACAGGATCAGCGTATCGTCCAGCATCCGCGTGCGCGAAAGCGTATCGATGAGTTCGCCGACCTTCTCGTCGATATAGGAAATGTTGGCGAAATAGGCCCGGCGCGAGCGGCGGATGTTCTCTTCCGTGACCTCGAAATTCTTGTAATCGCAGGAGAAGATGATCCGCTGCGAATGCGGGTCCTGCTGTTCGATCGGAATTTCCCCGATGTCGGGAGCCAAGTGCCCGCAATCCTCGTAGAGGTCCCAGAACTTCTTCCGCGCCACATAGGGGTCGTGCGGGTGGGTGAAGGAGACGGTGAGACACCACGGCCGCCTGCTCTCGTCGTCGTTCTCGCGCGAAAGCTGGTAGAGCTTCTGGTTGGCGAGGAAGGCGACCTCGTCGTCGTATTCCATCTGGTTGGTGATCTCGGCGACGCCGGCGCCGGTGACGGAGCCGAGATTGTGATACCACCAGTCGATCCGCTCGCCCGGTTTGCGGTAGTCGGGCGTCCAGCCGAAATCGGCGGGATAGATGTCGGTCGTCAGCCGCTCCTCGAAGCCGTGGAGCTGGTCCGGCCCGACGAAATGCATCTTGCCGGACAGCGCGGTGTAATAGCCGGCGCGGCGCAGGTGATGCGCGAAGGTCGGGATTGAGGAAACGTATTCGGCGGCATTGTCGTAGACGCGCGTGCGGCTCGGCAACTGCCCGGCCATGAAGGAGGCGCGAGCCGGCGCGCAAAGCGGCGAGGAGGTATAGTTGTTGGCGAATCGCGCCGAGC